>ERZ1027254.350-NODE-350-length-25895-cov-7.996207_pt1 | contig 25895 bp, 19 predicted proteins | sample MGYA00519473_ERZ1027254 | MGnify/ENA primary metagenome ERZ1027254 (study PRJEB26926, sample SAMN06164781) | human gut metagenome | biome: ENVO:00009003; feature: ENVO:2100002; material: ENVO:00002003 | host: Homo sapiens | place: USA | collected 2012 ...
ACCTATACCCTTAGCAGGGGCACCTCTTCGGCCACTTGAGTACTTCTCCAAAGTCATTATTTAACAATATTATATTGTTCGTGCGCCGTAACGCATGAATAACTATACTAAATCTTTACTGATTTGTCAACTATTATTTTCACATTTCATTTTTTTATTCATGAAATCCAGGAATCAAAGGATGTTTTACATCTCAATGACTGACAGCCTGCATAAAACTTGGCTCCGTTTTTTGGGTTTTATTCCCATCTTTCTCCCGGATATTTCATATTCCATTTTTTTCGCAGATCTGTCATGATATCCATAACATCCTTTGTATCTGAAATTTTTAATTTATGGACATCTCCTGTTTTTATTGCCTGCTCCATATCTTCCATCTCATATTGTAAGGCCTTCTTTGCCTCGCCGGCGTTCACGGTATGGTGCACTCCTGATTCAGCTTCCACGATCACTGCCTGATCCGCACGCGGATATTCCATAATTTCAATATAACCATTTTCACAGCTGATTACTGCACGTTTCGGCTGTTTCGAATGTAGCGATAAAGCAAGTGTTGCCATCTGTGCTTCTTTGTTCATTAACAGAATCCCTGCCTGCTCATCAGCTCCGGTCGGTGCAAATTTCACCTGACTTAAGACCTGATCTGGTTTGCTTTCCATGAAACTGCGTGCAATGCTGAGTGCATAGACACCGATATCCAGTAATGCCCCGCCTGCAAGATCCATATTAAAGAAACGGTTCTTCATATTGTATTCTTTGTAACTTCCAAAGTTAAGCTGTATCATCTGAACTTTTCCAAGAGCAGGAACCCCATCAGCCAGCCAGTCTGCGATTTCTTCGTGCTCCTCATTAGCATTTGAAGCGTATGTACCTGTTTTTCCGGCATCGATCAGTTCCCATAGTTTTTTATATAACGGCATATGCCAGATAGTCATTGCCTCTGCAAAAATCACATCATTTTCCTTTGCAAGCGCTAATGCTTCTTCCAGTTCAAGGCTGTTTAAGGTAATGGACTTCTCACATAATACATGCTTTTTATTTTTCAGTGCTTCCCTGACAAATCCGATATGGGTATTGTGTGGTGTCGTGATGTAGATCACATCCACATCAGGATCTGTAAACATTTCATGAAAATCATCGTATACCTTTGCGACCTGGTATTTTTCCGCAAATGTAACTGCCTTTTCGTGTGTGCGGTTTCCCACAGCATAAAGTGTTTTTCCCATAGCTTTTAATGCCTGCGCCATCTCATTTGCAATCACACCGGTTCCTAAAACCGCCCAGTTTAAATTTTTTTCCATAAAGTCCTCCATTCCGAAAAATGCATTGCACCCTTTGTCTATTCTCTCTCTTTTTCGATTTTTAATCTCATTCCCGGATATAACTGATCATAATTTTCTCCAATGACACACCGGTTCTTTCTGTACAATTCCTCATAACGTGCACCAGCGCCCAATTCCCGTTCTGCAATACTCCACAAACTGTCTCCTTCTTTTACAATGTACCAGTTGTATTTGTTTTGCCATCCTCCGGATAATGCATCTTCATACCACGGTTCTGCAGATGATTTCCAGTCGATCACCCTGCCGTCTGAGAGCGTCTGGATTATATTTTTTTCATCGCCCTGCTGCTCCCACTGATATATATCCCTTGTTCCGTCAGATTTTTTCCATACTGCCTGCACGAAGTTATCATTGTTCCATTTCAAAATAAAAGTACTCCCATCCGTTAATGACAGTTCTTTTTGTTCTGCACCTGATATGGATTGCGTATATTGGGCAGTGATCTGCTGTTTTTCATTATATATTTTTTTCTGGATATAACATTCTCCCTCTGAAGTACGGCACAATGACATGACCCTGTTTCCATTCCGATCATAATCATAAAAATAAAAAACTCCATCATGATTCATTTCAGTCCGCAGTCTCTGACCCTCTTCATATTGCCGCATGTCCTGAATAAGGTAACTGCCATCCAGTTGATACACTGCTGCATCCTGTCTGTTCTGGCCGCCGGTTCTGACAGGACAATAATATTCTGTTTCAGAATCCCCGTTTTTGTCATTTTTCCTCATGACAGAAACCATTTTCCCTTCTCTGGCACAGGTTTCAAAGTATTTATCTGATGGCAGTTTTAAATCATCAAACATCTGTTCCATTTCTTTTTCGTCCAGATAATCATACGTCAGATATTTATTCACACACCTCGATGAATATTTTTCTTTTTCCCAATACGCAATCGGGACATACATGTACCACTGCATAAATACCTGCGCATCCGCCTGATCATACCGGTAAAAAATCTCATCCTCAGCAATTAATTCTTTATCGTTTCCATACGCATCATCTAATTTTCCATAACTTTTAACAGAATCAAGCCTCCCCTTTTCATCATAAAAATAATAGCTGATTCCAACCGTATCTCCCTCCTGCGGCAGTCCTGGAAAATCCTCTTTATCCCAGATAAGTTTTTGTTCCCATTCCTCCCTCATCTGCTTTTCATCATAACAGGCAGACACGATACATGTACCATTTTTTATCTTCTGCATGTTATCAAAAGATACTCCTGCCAGCAAAAACAGGAAATATGCAAATAAAATACTAACCTGCAAACTCCTTGACTGCCGTCTCATAGAGATTATCCCCCTGACTATCGATCACAACGATCACCGGAAAATCCTTGATTTCGATCTTACGGATTGCCTCTGCACCAAGATCCTCATAACATACAATTTCAGATTTCGTGATGCATTTTGACAAAAGTGCCCCTGCACCGCCGACTGCTGCAAAGTAAACTGCATGGTTGCGCACAATGGCATCAATGACTTCCTTTGAACGTTTTCCTTTTCCAATCATCGCCTTTTCCCCGAGATCAAGCAGTGTCGGTGCATATCTGTCCATGCGGGTGGCTGTGGTCGGTCCTGCAGAACCGATCGGTCTGCCCTCGCGCGCCGGAGATGGACCCATATAATAAATGGTACTGTCCTTGATATTGATCGGCAGTTCTTCTCCCCGCTGCAGTGCATCGATCATTCTTTTGTGCGCGGCATCCCTTGCTACATAAATCGTTCCTGTAATATAAACGTAATCACCTGATTTTAAATCTTTCGTCACTTCTTCCGTGATCGGCGTCGTAATATGCTTATCCATGATATCCTCCATTCTACGCTGCTTTTCAATGAAAACAACGTTTTCATCTGCAGTGTGAAAAATCTTATTTTTCACACTATCCTCCTTTAAACTTCCCTTACCACATGACGGTTTACATGACAACAGATGTTGACTGCCACAGGAAGTCCCGCGATATGGGTCGGATAGGTATTGATATTGACGGCAAGTGCTGTTGTCGTACCGCCAAGTCCTCCCGGTCCAATACCAAGCCGGTTGATTTTTCCTAACAGTTCTTCTTCCATGTCTTTGACATAAGGAATATCGGAATGTTCCCCGACCGGTCGTGTCAGCGCCTTTTTAGCAAGGATCGCACATTTTTCAAATGTTCCACCGATCCCGACTCCCACAACCATAGGCGGACATGCATTCGGCCCCGCATCTTTTACGGCTGTCAATACAGCATCTTTTACTCCCTCGATACCATCCGCCGGTTTTAGCATGAAGACACGGCTCATGTTCTCACTTCCAAATCCTTTTGGTGCAATGGTAATCTTTACTTTATCCCCCGGAACGATGGAATAATGGATAACCGCCGGGGTATTGTCCTTCGTATTTTCACGGATCAGAGGATCTTTCACAACGGATTTCCGCAAATAGCCTTCCGTGTAACCCTGACGCACGCCCTCGTTGATGGCATCCTCAATCGCCTCTCCCTCAAAATGAACATCCTGCCCCACTTCCAAAAAGATAACTGCCATTCCGGTATCCTGACAGATCGGTATCATCTCTTCATCCGCAATCTTTAAGTTATCCTGAAGCTGATTTAATATTTTCCTGCCAAGTTCGGATTTTTCCGTTGTAACCGCATTTTTCATTGCAATATCCATATCTTTGGAAAGATAATGGTTTGCTTCAATGCACATCTCTTTGACATTTTCTGTAATTATTTTTGTATCGACTGTTCTGATCATGTTTTCTCCATTTCTGCGTCCACTGCTGCCCGCTGCGCATCTGTTTTATTTTTGTTCCGGCTTGTCTAAATGAAAGTGTTTTTTAAATTCCGTCAAAGTCTTATCATTTTCTCTTGACTTCATATCCGGGAATGCTTTCATCAAACGCCTGAATCCAAAGTTCTTTTCTTCAAAAAGGTGCTCGTATTTCTCAGAGAGTTCAGAAAGCTCCGCTTTTTGTTTTTCGCGGTTTTTCTTCCACTCTTCCGATTTTTCAGTCCACGCATTTTTCTTTGCCTCGAAACTGCTCTTTGCTTCCATGATGTTCTCTGCAATTGCAAGTTTTGCATTTGCAGCGGTATCTGTGATCTTCTCTTTTGCAGTTCCGGTCGTTTCGGCGATTCTTTCTCTGGCTGTTTCTGTTGTGCCTGTAATTTTATTTTTAGCAGTTCCGGTTGTTTCGGCAATCTTATCCTTCGCAGCTCCGGTTGTCTCCGCTAATTTATCTAACAGTTCGGCATGTGTTTCCTGGAACTCTTCTGATTTTTCCACGATGTCCGTCACGTTTTCATAAATGTTTTCTCCGATCTCATCGGAAAGTTTGTGGATGCGTTCTGCCATCTCATCCATGACTTTGAGCCGTTTATTGAATTTCAGGATCGTTGCTACGGTAATGCCACAGTCCACAAAAAATACGGTCATGATAATGCAAATTAAAATCATTCCGACAATATGCGGCATCAGTGTGATTCCTTTATAAATGATCGGGTGCAGCACATCCATGGTGAAAGTACATGCCAGTCCCCAGTAAATCGAAAATTTCAGACAGACATAACCGTGAATATTAAACGGTTTGTCAGAATAATCCCACCACTGGTTATGAAATACTTTTTCCAGTAAATATCCAGTAATATATTCCAGAATGGAGGTCAGCAAAAAAGACCCGATAAACAATATCAGCAGATTGTCTTTCAATGGAGTGAGCACCGCAACGACAATCACAACACCACAACCATAGATCGGACAGTACGGCCCGTTTAAAAATCCACGGTTTACGAAAATTCCACGGTCTAATGCAGCGTAAGAAACCTCCGTACACCAGCCGATAAAGGCATAAATGATAAATATCCATACGAGTTCATAACAGTTCTGCGGCATATTTTCCTCCATGTAATTAAAAATCTTTTTGCAAAAATAAATTCTGTTCTACAAAAATATGTTTCCATGATTAAAAAAGCAATCAATTATAAATAATTATAACTGATTGCTTTTTATGATTCAACTGTTACCGTTTACTCCCGGTCATCTGTTTCTGGAATTTCAGGTATCTTTAACCTTTTTAAATACAGCCTTCATATTTGTTTAAACAGTAAATTTTTTAACGGATCGCCGATATCTCCCCGTGACGTTCATAGTTTGTGATCTCCGTGGTGTGGTTGTTTTCATCCACAAACACAACGACCGGTTTCTGCTGTTTTGCTTCCTCCGGTGTCACATCTGCATATGCCATGATGATTACTTTGTCGTTGGTCTGTACCATGCGGGCTGCCGCACCGTTTAAACAGATAACTCCACTGCCGCGCTCTCCTGCGATCGTATAAGTCTCAAAACGTGCGCCATTATTCACATCCACGATCTGCACTTTCTCATACTCAAAAATGCCGGCATCCTCTAAAAGCTGGATGTCTACGGTAATGCTTCCCACATAGTCAAGCTCCGCCTGCGTTACGGTCGCGCGGTGGATTTTTCCTTTTAACATTGAAATAGTCATTTTTTCCTCTTTTCTAGTCCTCGATCATAAAGTTGTCAATCAGTCTGGTTTTTCCGATGTATACTGCCATTGCTGCAAGTATGCCGTGCTCTATGGTATCGATCTGCTGCATTGTGGATAAGTCTACGATTTTGACATAATCAATCTTCGCAAGCGGCTCTTTCTCGATTTCTTCAGTCATTGCAGCGATGACTTTTTTACAGTCGCGTTCTCCCTCTTTCACCATTTTTTCACCAAGGAAAACAGAGCGGCTCAGCACGAGTGCTGCTTTTCTCTCCTCCGGGGAAAGATATGTATTTCTGGAGCTCTTTGCAAGTCCATCCTCCTCACGGATGATCGGGCAGCCGTGGATGGAAAGTGGCATATTTAAGTCTTTTACCATACGTTTGATGATTGCTAACTGCTGTGCATCCTTCTGTCCGAAGTATGCATTGTCCGGAGTCACAATGTTAAACAGTTTGGATACGACCGTACAAACGCCGCGGAAGTGAACCGGCCTGCTTAATCCACAGAGTTCTTTTGTGAGCACATCCATATCCACAAAGGTGTAGAAGTTATCCCCATACATTTCTTCTGGTGTCGGATGGAAGATCAGATCCACGCCGTGTTCCTCACAGAGTTTTGCATCGTGCTCTAAATCTCTCGGATAGCTGTCTAAATCTTCGTTTGGCCCGAACTGGATCGGATTGACAAAAATACTGACCACTACTTTGCCGTTATTTTTACGTGCTGCATCGATAAGGCTCGCATGACCTTCATGCAAATATCCCATGGTCGGAACAAACCCGATCGTATTCCCTTCTTTTTTCCATTCTTTTACCTGTTCTCTCACTTCATTTATGGTTGATACGATTTTCATGTGTATGTTCCTCCTAATATAATTTTTCGATCACGGAATCGTCTATTTTAAAACAATGCTCTGCAGAAGGGAAAGTTCCCTCTTTGGTTTCTTTGATGTATGCCGCCATTCCCTTACGCATTGCATCCCCGACATTTGCAAATACTTTTACGAATTTTGGACGGAAATCCCCGTACATGGCAAGCAGATCCTGATAAACAAGCACCTGTCCGTCACAGTCTGCGCCTGCACCGATACCGATGGTCGGAACTTTCAGCATTTCCGTGATTTTCTTTGCCAGTTTTGCCGGTACACATTCTAATACGACCATGCACGCACCTGCCTCCTCAACTGCTTTTGCATCCTCGATCAGTTTCTGTGCCGCCTCAATGTCTTTTCCCTGCACTTTAAATCCGCCAAACGCATTGACCGACTGCGGCGTCAGTCCAAGATGTGCAACAACCGGGATTGATGCCTGTGCGATTGCCTTGATATGTTGGGCAAATTCCACACCACCCTCTAATTTGACTGCGTTTGCCCTGCCCTCTTTCATCAGACGCCCAGCGTTTACCACTGCATCATAGACGGAAGTCTGATAGGACATAAATGGCATATCTGCAACAACAAATGCATTTTTTGCACCTCTGGTCACTGCTGCCGTGTGATGGATCATATCTTCCATGGTCACGGATAACGTATCCTCATAGCCAAGCATGACCATGCCAAGTGAATCCCCGACTAAGATCGTATTCACGCCGGATTCATCCATGATCTTCGCGGTCGTGTAATCGTAAGCCGTCACCATCGTGATTTTGTCGTGCTCGTGTTTTTGCTTCTGCAAAGTTACTACTGTGTTTTTCATTGTCATTCTCCAATCCTGCGCTGTTTTCTGCGCATGTCAAGTTTGTGCGTAAGCACAAATCTTGCGTGTGAAAAAACTTATTTTTCACACTGTTCTCCAATCTCTGTCGGCATGAGAATTTCTCTCATTGCCGCATAATCTCTGTCCGGATTTTTCTGCTCTGCGATCTCTAAAAGCTGCTTTGCATTTTCCAGATAGGCATTTTTCATGTCAGCATCTAATGCATCCATATGTTTCTGTACGGTATTTTTGTCCCCGCGCTCCACAGGTCCGGTCAGGGAATTAATACATCCCTGTGCGTGGATATTTTCCAGATTGCCTTTTGCAAGCCGGTACAATTCCCAGTTTGCCTGCTGCATTGAAAAACCACACTCTAAGAATAGTTTTTGCGCCATAAAAAATACCGCTGTCATGTGGTTCGATGCCAGAGATGCCGCTGCATGATATTTGATTTTGTTTTCCGCAGAAATAAAACACGTCCGGTTTCCCATCTGCGCAAACATGTTCTGGATATTGGAGATATTTCGCTCATCCCCCTCAATGGTGAACAGTACGTCACCAAGTGCCTGCCAGGATGTTTCCCTGTCACTGACGGCACAGAGTGGATGAATAGAATAGGCCATACTACCAGTACGATCTATATCAGAAAAGATGTTTGAACTGTGAATCCCACTGCAGTGTGCAATGATTTTACCGTGGGCATACGGTTTTGCCGCCTCCCATACTTCACCGATCTTATCATCGGGCACGGTAAAAAAGATCATGTCGCTGCTGCTAATGATTTCTTCGATACTTTGATATTGCTTTGTGTTTGTAAAATTTGCCGCCCATGCGGCAGACTTTGGGCTCAGACTATAATAACCTCCTACTTTCCTGCCCTTACTGATAAAATATTTTCCGAGTGACACGCCGACCTTTCCGGCGCCAATAAAACTGATCTGCATGCAATCCTCCTCTGACGGACAGGGGATTTTCCCCCTTTGTCTGGCGGAGCAAAATGTGAACCGGATTTCACTCCCCGTTTTGTGAAGCAGCATGCGACTGTCTCATTCCGTCGACTGACGGATACAAGCGGTTTTCCTGGTTTTATTCTCTTTTTCTGATAAAAAATATGTTCTGGTATGATTTCCTGTATACGGAATATCATCCAGAACATACTATAACACTTCACTGCGCACGGTTCAATTGTGAATTTTTTATCAGGCAAACACAAATTTGGATATCTTACATTTTCCCTCCACCTGGATCTGAATGGTTTCCGGTTTTCCGGTTTCAATAAAATTTTCCGGCAGATCCATCTCTAACATCCGGTAACAGTCCACCGGCTCTGCAGTGACCGTTGCGACATTTTTCCCTGTCACAGTCACCTTGACCGGTTCTAATACTTTTAACGTGATGTTCAGCCTGAGCGGCTTTTTGCTGAATACAAAATCATGATAAATTAACTTTCCACTCACCGGCTGTTCTTTCATCTCATCCGGGTCATCTCCGGCACAGCCAGGGATCACACAGGATGAACCGTTGATTCCCCGATGTAAAAACATGTGGTCATATGCATCATAACAGTCGGCAGCAGTTGCCTGGAACGGATTTCTTTTTCCGGCATGCGTTCCATCAATTTCAATACTCTGTTCTAAGCGGATATCCTGTGATGACGCGCCTGCCATAAATTGATATGTTCCGTCTTCTAAGATCATGCGCTCTGAGATCACATCATAGTATTCTAACTCCCACAACTGTACCATAAATGTGACCTTTCTGGTTTCTTTGGGCTGAATATCATGAATGCGCTCAAACCCAACAAGCTGCCGGATCGGACGCTGCACACGGGAACCCTTTTTATGCACATAAAGCTGTACTATTTCATCAGCACTTCTTTCCCCAGTATTTTTGATAAAACAGCTCACTTTGATACAGCCGCGTTCTTTTTTGATCTGCATTTTTTCGTAGGAAAATGCTGCATAAGTCAGACCATATCCAAACGGATAGAGCACTTCTCTGTCAAAATACTGGTAAGTGCGTTTTCCCTGAATGATATCATAGTCGTTCATATCCGGCAGATCTTCATCCGAACGGTACCATGTCATATTTAATCGTCCCGCTGCTGCTGCTTTTCCGGTCAGCACATCTGCGATTCCATGACCAAGTTCCTGACTGCCCGATGCAGACAGCAGGATCGCCGGAACTTTTTTCTCCAGTTCACCGATGGCATACGGATAGTTGCTGATCAAAGCCACAATGGTGTTCGGATTCACTGCTGCCACCCGTTTTACCAGTTCTTCCTGCTCCGTCGGAAGTGCGATCGTGGTGCGGTCAACTTCCTCTTTGCTGTTGATGACCGGATTGCAGCCAATGACTGCTATCACATGATCAGCTCCTTTCACTGTTTTCTCCGCAGCAGTTTTCCCGTCTTTTACGATCTCTATCTCAAATCTTGCCGGCGGATTATCCACGCAGATCGAAAAATGACCATCTTTATCCACAATTACCTGCTTCTTATTCCAGCTTTCCAGTGTAAAACCGTTTTTTTCCTGCTTCAAATTCCACAACTCACGGACAAACCACCCAAAGGCTTCTTTTTTGTCCGCCTTGATGATATCTGTATTCTCCTCTAAAGTGACAAATCTGCCGTTGCTTTTTGCCACCAGTGTCATACTGCCACAGCCCCAGTCATTCAAAATAAATGTTTCTGCCTGTTCTTTTGTTACCAGTTTTAACTGGGTATTTTCATCCAGTCCCACATAGCAGTTATTACCGGTTTGATCCGCCAAACGGATGCGAAGCTCAGAAAGTCCTGTCTCATGGCTGATCTTTGCATTTGGAAATGCTTCTTTGATCCCATCTAAGACAGTAACCTCATAAGGAGGGATGCCACAATACCAGTCCTTATACCACACATCAGAGAGTGGACCTACTACTGCTACATTTTTTACTGCATTTTCATCCAACGGAAGAATTTCATTTTCATTTTTCAAAAGGACAACCGCCTCAGCCGCCATTTTACGGGCAAGCTCCTGATGTTCCTCATTGTTGATATATTCTTCGCCCACGTTCTGATACGGGCAGTCGCCTTCTTTGTCAAACATGCCAAGCCTTATCCTTGTCCGGAAAGAATTGCGCACCGATTCATCAATATCTTTTTCCGTGATCCAGCCGTTATCTAATGCCTCCCTTGCCGCAGCATAAACAATCTCTCCATCATCCGTGAAACAGTCAACACCAGCCTTCAGGCCATTTGCCAGTGTTTCCCCGTGCGTCTGATAAAAATGATGATCGTTCACCGTCTGTGAAAAATCACCTCCGTCACAGACCACATGCCCCGGCAGTCCATAGGTGCCTTTTAAAACATGGCGCACCTCGTCATTGACGATCGCCGGAATCCCGTTGATCTCATTGTAGGAGGTCATGACTGCCTCCGCGCCGCCCTCCATGATCGCCTTTTTGAACGGTTTTAAATAATATTCGTTTTTATTTCTCCTGTCTACGGAAGATGAAATCTTAATGCGGTCTTTCTCCACATTGTTTGCGTAAAAATGTTTCAGCGTTGCCCCGCAGCGGATATAAAAAGGATCCTCGCCCCTCATACCGCGGATATATGCGCCCGCCATCTCTCCGGTCAGATACGGATCTTCGCCGTATGACTCTTCCGTCCTTCCCCATCTCGGATCGCGCTCCATATCAATCGTTGGCGCCCAGCGGCAGAGCCCGCCTCCACCATTTCTTGTATACAAAGCCCTGGCTTCCTCGCCGACAGCGCGACCACATTCTCTGATCAGCTCCCTGTCAAAACTCGCGCTCATACCGATCGGCTGAGTGAAAGCTGTGGTCGGCTCCGGCTTCCCTTTATTAAATGCCTGGTCATGTCTCGCCTCAATCCCGTGTGCAGCCTCACCGCCCATATAAGTTGCCCGGATTCCAAGCCTCGGAATGTCAGGGCATCCGGTTGTCAGACAGTGTATTTTTTCTTCAAGCGTCATTGCCCCTGTCAGATAGTCAAGACGTTCTTCTATCGAAAGACTGTTATCCCACAGCGGTGTATTCTGTTCAAATTTTATATTTTTTTCCATTTTCTGCCTTGCTGCTGTAAGAACCTGTGTTCCGTACAGCAGTCCCCCTCCTGCAAGTTTCTCATTTTCTTCAATGTATCATTTCTTTTTTTAGAAAAATACCTGCAAATGGAGCGGTGTTTTGCAATAAAAAACAGATCTCTTACCGGTTTTGTAAACTTACTTTTTCATTCAGCTTTGTGACCTCTCTCTTTGCCCTGCTGTATAATGTGATCCAGATTCCAACATAGATTCCGATAAATATCGCAAAATACACAACGACCCCTGCAATGCTATGTTTCATCCAATACATCAGATATGCAACCGGAAATGTTGCAATCGAACCTGCCAGCAGATGAGTCACTGTCTGCCGCAGCAGGCTCCAGTCATCCATCTCCCATATCACGGACGCGCCCGCCCAGACCGCACCATACAGTAAAGATGCCACCATCTGTGCCACGACCGCATTGATTTCATTTCCACACTGCTCCACCAATGCCGGGACGACCGGATAATAATTTCCGTCACCGTATATGATTGAAGAAAAAATTGTGATTGCAGTACTGATTGCCAGACCGATCGGCGCACCTGTAAGCGCTCTGCATAAAATTCTTTTTTTCATGATAACCTCCATTCCTGTGTGTGAAAAATATATTTTTCACACACACCACCATTTCTATAATCCCAATACCTGTTTTATTTTTCTGACATAACGCCTTGAGACATATGTTACCGTTTTGTCTGACATCGAAACACAGATCGTCCCGGAAAAACTTAAGTCAAATTTTTTTACTTCTTTCAGGTTAATGATCTCCGAATTGGAGATGCGGATAAACATTTTTTTTGTTCAGTCTCTCCTCCAACTCATACAGTCTTGCCTTTAACCGGTAGCTGCCGTCTTTTGTCTTCGCATATACCCTGTCATTTTCTGCATAGATCCGTATTATTTCCGTCTGTTCTAACAAAACGATTTCGCCATTCTCGTGAATCGCTGCAAAGACTTCCGGTTTTTCTTCCGACAGCAGCTTTACGATCTGTGATACTTCTTCGGTCATCCTGTCTGTATGGATGATGATTTTAGGTTCTTTGCAGGATTCATCGAGTTTTATTTCTATTTGCATTTTCTCACTTTCTCCTTTCTGATGTCATTATAGGCAATGGCTTAGACGTTTTCTACTGATTTGCGGTAAGTGGTCGGTTTGGGTCGGTGGATGGAAAAAAAACAGGGTGCTGCCACCCTGTTTTTTGTTCTGACTTATTTTGATAACTCATCAACGTTTTTCACGCTTACCATTCTTTTGTCACGGATCTGGTAAATTTTATTACAGTACCTCAAATTCTCTTTTCGATGTGTGATCAGAAAGATAATCTTATCCGGGCAGTGGCTGATCCCATCTAAAATATCCTTTTCGGTCGTTTCATCCAGTGAACTTGTCGGTTCGTCTAAAATCAGAACCTCTGCCTCCTCGGTATATATTCTCGCCAGTGCGATTCTTTGTTTATCACCGCCGGACAGATTGTTGCCATTTTCCAGAATAAAAGGTGTAAAGATATCACGTTCTTTTGTAAATTTATCTAAAAAACGAATGTTCTGGTATACCTCCGGTTCCATTTTCCTGCGCCCAAAGTTTAAGTTATCATAAATTGAACCTGTTATGATTGGCACATTCTGCGAATAAAATGACATTTGTTTCCGAAGGGAATGGTTTTCAATATTCTCCAGCGGGATTCCATTGATCTTAATTCCGGTATTCTGATCCCAGAATTTTAAAATACTTTTCATCAGTGTCGTTTTTCCACAACCGGACTCCCCCACGATTCCAATGATATCTCCCTTTTTTGCCTGGATATGAATATCTTTTGCCAGTAAGATCCCGTCCATCGTCTGAAGTTTTTCCATATCGACCGCGACATCATCAATATGATTGATCTTTATATCTCCACTCTGTTCCTGCTCATCCTCCACAAGCTGTAAAAATTCCCGGCTTGCCTTTACCTCTCTTAAATTCAGGTTTACCTTCACAATATTTGAGATGGCAGGTAAAAGATACGACATGAGAATCGAAATTGTAAAAATGCTGTTTAATTTTGTATTCCCCTGCAGATACATATAAAATACCACGATCAAAATAATGTTTTGGGCGAACATGTTAAAAAAATCGATGACTTCACTCATCCCACGCGCATAAACATTTACCCTTTTATTTTCCTGTTCGATAATTTCTAAATGTTTTTCAAGTATGTCATTCAGGTTTGTATTGTCCTCATTCTGTTTGATAAAATCTACCTGATTGGCGATCTGATAAATGTCTTTTCGCTCCTTTGGAATGATCCGCTGCATCTCGGCTGATTTTTTCAGTAAATTTTTATTCAGAAAATAAAATCCAGCCACATTGAGTATCAGAATAAACAGCATTACCAGAAAAATAAAAATATTGATGGTCAGGGAGTATAACAGGATCAACAAAATAACCAGTGATTTTGCAGTCAGTATCGGGACCGACATAATATACAGATTCGCCAGTGTGAGCACCGTCGAGTCTGCCCGCTCCGTCAGGTACGTTGCACCGTACTTTATGATTGACGCGTATTTCATGGAATAGATTTTCTGGTAAATTTCCTTCGACAAATTTTTTTTGTACTCTTTTTGCATGTGCAGCTCGATCAATAGATAGACAAACTGGATACAGATCTCAAGCAGCATAAACCCTATGATAAATGCTATCACACGATCCGTCAGTGCAAGTTTTCCATTGATGATCTGATTTACCGCGAGCGGAACTGCAAAAATGATCAGATTGATCAGGATGTTAAACAGAATCAAAACTGCTTCCATCAGATAATATTTTCTGCTTCTTCCGGTTTTCATATTTCTTCCCTGTCTCTTAACAATTCTTCCATTCTGTCCTCAAATTTTTCCGCTATTTTCTGTATATATTCTTTTTTCAGGTTTTCCACATTTCCGTCCCATCTGTGTTCCCTCACTTCATCCGAATGTTTCGATGTATATTCAAAATGCACGGATGTGACCAGTGCCGGTTTGCCACCATCATCTATGAGCTTTGTCTCAATTTTTCCTACCGTACAGATTGTCTCATCGTTTGAAAGTTCTTTTGCATGCTGTATACAATCTTCGATAAATCCACTCGTCACTTCATTTGCATTCTGTAAAATATGATCGACCCGTTCTGCATATTCCTGGCTTTGTTTCATAGATAAAATAACTTTTCTATCTACATTGATGATATTATTTTTATTCTGGTCGCCATCTTTTGCCACTTCAGTCGCTTTACACTCTTCCTCAGATTCAACCAGATTCAGGTTCAGATTTTTATATGAATTTACCATCTGCTGAAATAAGTCTTTTACTCCATCATCCTGAATCTGCTCACTCTCAGACTGCAGTTTATCCCGGACCGGATTTGCAGCGGATGAATCGGAAACAATCGTATGTACCGGACGCGTAACTTCAGACTGCTGCCCTGTCACTTTATTTTCCGCCGGCTGTTCCTTTTCGGCAGATAAAATTACAGATTTTTTTACATTGACATAATTTCCTCTTGTGACTTTGCTTTGAATTGCTGTCAAGTTCATATGCTTGTACCACCTTTCTACATTACCCCATTTTAATTGTTTTGCTTCATTTCATCATACAACAAAGTTTTTTGTTTTTCCATTTTTTCTAAAGTCTCACATAACAGTTTTTACCTTATGGTTTTCCACAAATTTTTCAATCTGCTCCCTCATTTTCCACAATTCGTAATCTTGTTCACTTAAAATTGTTCCATAACCCACGCTCTTTGCAACTTCAGATTTTTACGCTTTTCATTGTTCCTTTAATATTCCAAATCTGCACCAGAACATCTCCCTCTCTTTTTCCCTGCCTTTGAACCACTCGTCTTTGATCTCATCCTTCTGATTCAGTCCGATATTTTTTACTGCTTCCACCGCAGCCTCACGCTGTGATATTTTCCGGTTTCCGGTCGTCATGCAATTTGCACCTTCAATCGTATCGTATGCTAAAAAAGTCTGGTTGAGATCCATCAGATCAAACAGGCGTACCGGCTGGTTTGTGCGGTTGTCCACCAGAAATCCCCAGTTTCCCCAGTGGCGGTCCGTGTTACCAATCAGGTAATCGAGCAGGTTCATCATGTAGTAGGAATATGCATCCAGCTTTAACACGAAATCCATAACGTGAATGTCATGATTTGCTGCATAGATTTCAAATGCCTCCATTGATACCATGCTGTAATCCACCGACGTAATGATCCTGCTTTTTGAAACTTTCTGTCCGTCAAACATGCTTTCCTCATAAAGCACCTGTCTGCAGTCAAAACAGCGGCAGATCTTACTTGACAAGATTTCATTTTCCACAGCCCTGATGTTTCCATCTTTTAAAAGTGCAAACGAATTTTTCTCCCTGATCCACGCTTTGGGAAACACACCGTTGGTTGAGAGATCGTCCGCGATCAGGTAACTGTTCTCTACCGTCATCTGTTTTCCGCGCAGGGAAATATCTACAAGTGCATTATCCAGATGATTTTCAAAAAGATTGATCTGCGCAAATGTGATATTCTCCCCTTTTTCCCTGACCCAGAAAATATCAGTCAGTGACAGACAGTGATAGGACAGCGCTATTTTGGCACGGTCACGGTCGGTCTGCGCCTGCAGTGCTCCGATACTGTTTAAAATTTCCTTTGCATAGACACGGTCAAGTGTCAGAACACGGGTTGCACACCAGTAATAAAAATTTGTGAGGTTATCCATGCGGATATCGAGATCATCATTTTCTGCTGTATCCTCCAGATAAATTGAAAAGGGCAGAAACGCCCTGTCCAAAACTGTGCATACTCCGTTCGTCCCAATATCTGCTACTATCTTTTCGCCATGCATTAGTTCATACACTGTTTTTTCCATTCAGCTTCTGCCCTTTCTTCACTATACGGTTATCTATTCTTCCTCATCCTCGGAACCATCAGCCTCTGCGCGCTCTAACAGTTCTTTCATCAGCTCGTCGTCTGTCTCTGTATTTTCTACAGATGCCTTTTTTGCATTTTCCGCAGCGATGGCTGCACTTTCCTTTTCTTCCTCCTCACTGAGCAGTTCGGATGTGTCTGCATTGTCGATCAGACTCTTATCCTCACGGACTTTTGCGATACTTGCCACCGTGACATTCTCATCTAAGTTGATGAGTTTGACACCGGAAGTAATTCTTCCGAGCAACGTTGTATCACTGACTTTGATACGGATAATAATTCCTTCGGTGGTGATCAGCATCAGTTCATTGTCCTGGTTTACCGCTTTCACGCCGACAATATTTCCAGTCTTTTCGGTGATCTTGTAACATTTTACACCCTTACCGCCACGGTTCTGCGTGGTAAATTCGGAGATCAGTGTACATTTTCCAAGACCTTTTTCTGAAACGATCATGAGTTCATCCCCCTGGGACTGCATCTGCATACCGATAACTTCATCCCCATCCGTAAGATTCATACCGATGACTCCCATGGAAGTACGGCCTGTTTTTCTTACATCTGTCTCTTTAAACCTGATACACTGACCATATTTCGTCACTAAGAAAACATCCTGATTGTTATCTGTCTTTTTTACCTCGATCAGCTCATCATCTTCCCTTAAACTGATCGCAGCAAGTCCTGTCTTTCTGACATTTGCATAGTCGGTAATCGGTGTTTTCTTCACAATGCCTTTCTTTGTCGCCATGAACAGGAAATGTCCTTCTGTGTATTCACGGATCGGGATAACTGCCGTAATTTTCTCGCCCGGCTGGAGCTGGAGCAGGTTTACGATTGCAGTTCCCCTCGCGGTACGGCTTGCCTCCGGGATCTCGTAAGCCTTAATACGGTATACACGTCCGGTGTTTGTGAAGAACATCATGTAGTGATGGGATGTCGTCATCAAAAGTTCTTCGATGTAATCGTCATCGATCGTCTCCATTCCCTTGATTCCCTTACCGCCACGGTTCTGTGCGCGAAAATTGTCAAGGCTCATGCGCTTGATGTAACCTAATTTTGTCATGGTAATGACAGTGTTTGTTACTGGAATCAGATCCTCCATGGAAATGTCGTACTCGTCAAAGCCAATGGATGTTCTTCTGTCGTCGCCGTATTTATCCGCAATCAGCAGAATCTCCGTACGGATCACGCCGAGCAGTTTTTTCTTATCTGCCAAAATAGCACGCAATTCTGCAATGCGGTCCATCAGCTCTGCATACTCTGCCTCAAGTTTTTCGCGTTCCAGACCTGTCAGTGCACGCAGACGCATATCTACAATTGCCTGTGACTGTGCATCGCTTAAGGAGAAACGCTCCATCAAACGTGATTTTGCTTCCTGCGTATTCTGGCTGCTCCTTATGATGCTGATGACTTCATCGATATTGTCAAGTGCGATCAGTAAGCCCTCTAAAATGTGGGCGCGCTCTTCCGCTTTGTTTAATTCGTATTTGGTTCTTCTGGTAACGACCTCTTCCTGATGTATCAGGTAATACTTTAACATGTCGTAGAGGTTTAAAACTTTCGGCTCGTTATTTACCAGTGCTAACATAATCACACCAAAAGTATCCTGAAGCTGTGTATGTTTGTAAAGTAAATTCAATACTACATTCGGATTGACGTCACGGCGGAGTTCGATACAGATACGCATACCCTGACGGTCGGACTCGTCACGCAGATCTGTGATTCCATCCACTTTTTTATCGCGGACTAACTCGGCGATCTTCTCGATCAGTCTCGCTTTATTAACCATGTACGGAAGTTCGGTTACCACGATACGGTTTTTGCCGTTTTGCATTGGTTCTATATCTGTAATTGCACGCACACGGACTTTTCCACGTCCGGTACGGTAAGCCTCATTAATCCCGGCTGTTCCAAGAATCATGCCTCCGGTAGGGAAGTCCGGTCCCTTGACGATAGAGAGTAATTCTTCGATATCGGTATCGCGGTCCTCCTCGACTTTGTTGTCAATGATCTTTACTACGGCATTGATGACTTCGCGCAGGTTGTGCGGCGGAATATTTGTTGCCATACCAACGGCAATGCCGGTAGTTCCGTTTACTAAAAGGTTCGGATAACGGGATGGCAGAACGGTAGGTTCTTTCTCCGTCTCATCAAAGTTTGGAACGAAATCAACGGTGTCTTTTCCGATATCGGCAAGCATTTCCATGGAAATTTTACTGAGACGTGCCTCCGTATATCGCATGGCAGCCGCGCCGTCACCGTCCACGGAACCAAAGTTTCCATGACCGTCAACTAACGGATATCTGGTCGACCACTCCTGTGCCATATTTACAAGAGCTCCATAAATAGAACTGTCTCCGTGCGGATGGTATTTACCCATCGTATCACCGACGATACGCGCACATTTACGATGCGGCTTATCTGGACCATTGTTCAGCTCTATCATTGAGTAAAGCACACGGCGCTGTACCGGTTTTAAACCATCCCTTACATCAGGGAGCGCACGCTGCGCGATAACACTCATGGCATAATCGATATAGGATGTTTCCATCGTTTTTTTCAAATCGACGTCATGAATCTGATCAAAAATTTTATCATCCATCTGATTTCTTCTCCATTTCTAACTCGTCTCTGTCATCCGAACTTCTGCAAACGGATCACATCTTCTAAAAATCCGGCTGCACCTATCTGTTAAATATCCAGATTCTGTACATACTTTGCATTTTCCTCGATAAACTCACGTCTCGGTTCTACCTTGTCACCCATCAAAGTCGTAAATGTCACATCAATCTCCGAAGAATTTTCCTCATCGATCATGACACGTTTTAAAATACGTTTTTCCGGATCCATAGTCGTCTCCCAGAGCTGCTCGGCATCCATCTCTCCAAGTCCTTTGTAACGCTGGATTTTGTTATTGCCATCACGTCCGATCTCAATCAGGATATTGTTTAATTCAGCGTCATCGTACGCATACCAGATATTTTTATTTTTCTCAATCTTGTAAAGCGGCGGAGTTGCAAGATATACATGTCCCTGCTTGATAAGTTCCGGCATAAAACGGTATAAAAATGTCAGCATCAGTGTCGCAATATGAGCACCATCGACATCGGCATCCGTCATAATAATGATCTTGTCATAACGCAGCTTGGAAATATCAAAGTCTTCATGAATTCCGGTACCAAATGCAGTGATCATTGCTTTGATCTCGGCATTGCCGTAAATTTTATCCAGTCTCGCTTTTTCCACATTCAGAATTTTACCACGCAAAGGAAGAATTGCCTGTGTTGCACGGCTTCTTGCTGTCTTTGCAGAACCACCCGCGGAATCTCCCTCGACGATAAAGATCTCACAGTTTTTCGGATCTTTGTCCGAACAGTCTGCAAGTTTTCCAGGTAAGGAAGTACCTTCCAAGGCTGTTTTTCTTCTGGTCAGGTCACGCGCTTTTCTCGCTGCCTCTCTCGCACGCTGCGCAAGCAGAGATTTTTCACAGATACTCTTTGCAACTGCAGGATTCTGCTCTAAGAAATATGTGAGCTGCTCACTTACCACGGAATCCACTGCTCCACGCGCCTCGCTGTTTCCGAGTTTCTGTTTTGTCTGTCCCTCAAACTGCGGCTCCTCAATCTTGATACTGATGATCGCAGTCAGACCTTCACGAATATCGTCACCGGTCAGTGCTGGTTCCGAATCTTTTAAAATCTTATTTGCTCTCGCGTAAGTATTAAATGTTTTCGTCAGCGCATTACGGAATCCGGCGAGGTGCGTACCACCTTCCGGCGTAATGATGTTATTTACAAAACTGTAGGTCGCATCGTTGTAGGAATCATTGTGCTGCATGGCAACTTCGACATACACACCATCCCTGGTTCCCTCACAGTAAATGACATCTGGGTACAATGCCTCCTTGCTGCGGTTTAAGTAAGTGACAAATTCCTTGATACCACCGGCATAATGGAACTCATGACAATGATGCGATTCTTCTCTGGTATCCGTAAGTACAATGCGAAGTCCTTTTGTTAAAAATGCTGTTTCACGAAGACGCTGTTTTAAAGTGTCGTAATCATAAACGGTCTCCTCGAAAATCTCAGGATCCGGATGGAATGTAACCTTCGTGCCGTGTTTTTCCGAATCACAGGTTCCGATTACTTTTACCGGTTCGTCCGGTTTTCCGATATGGTAACTTTGGAAATAAACCTGTCCCTCTTTGTATACTTCAACACAAAGTTTGGTGGAAAGCGCATTTACAACTGACGCACCTACTCCGTGCAGGCCACCGGATACTTTATATCCTCCACCGCCGAATTTTCCGCCTGCATGAAGAACCGTATATACAACCTCAAGTGCTGATTTTCCAGCTTTATGATTCATTCCAACCGGAATACCACGCCCGTCATCTTCAACTGTAATGGAATTGTCCGGGTTGATGGTAACCTCTATGTTTTTGCAATATCCGGCAAGTGCCTCATCCACGGCATTATCTACAATCTCATAGACCAAATGATGGAGTCCTCTCGCCGATGTACTGCCGATATACATACCTGGTCTTTTACGAACTGCTTCAAGTCCTTCCAGAATCTGGATCTGGTCAGCTCCGTATTCATTTGGATTTTCAATTTTTTCTGTTGCCATTCTGCTAACCTTGCCTTTCTATAACTTGACCTTTTTCAAATACCTGACCACTTATTACCTCAAAAACCTTATTGATTTCGAACCTGTTACGGATAAATTCATCCAAACCGGTACAGGTAATAATTGTCTGGGTATCACATATACTGTTTAACAAATAATTCTGACGATTGCTGTCCAACTCTGATAAAACATCATCCAATAAAAGTACCGGAGTATCATGAATTGATTTTCTCACCAGCTCTATCTCGGATAACTTCAAAGAGAGTGCAGAGGTTCTCTGCTGCCCCTGTGAACCAAATTTACGGATATCAACACCTGCAATGGAAAAAAGCAGATCATCACGGTGTGGCCCTACGGATGTCTGGCACTGTTTCAGGTCTCGCAGTTTCACCCGTTCTAACTCCTGTTCCAACAGATCCGCAGAAACACTTGGCTCATACGAAAGAAAAAGTTCTTCTCTCCCGCCGGATATCCGATAGTGTATTTCATGAACAAGCTCATTCAGTTCTTTTACAAACTTTTCTCTCCGTCTGATAATTTTTTTCCCGGTATCAGCCAGCTGCATATCCCATACCGGGAGTGTATCCGATAATTCAGGCCGGTAAACCATATCTTTCAACAGTTTATTGCGCTGATTTAAGATTTTATTGTAATTTGACAGGTCAGATAAATAAATTTTATCTAGCTGACATAACTCTGCATCCAGAAAATGTCTGCGTTCGGACGGTCCGTTTTTGATAATATTCAAATCTTCCGGCGAAAAAAATACAATGTTTAAAATTCCAAAAAGCTCACTTGCTTTTTTCATCGGTATCTTATTTACGGCAATTCCCTTAGAACGGTTATGTTTTAAATGCATGTCGATCTGGTATTGTTTGCCGTTTTTTAAAACCATGGTACGAAGATGCGCTTCGTTTGTTCCAAAACGGATCATCTCTTTGTCTTTGCTTCCCTTGTGGGACTTTGTAGTTCCACTTAAGTAAGCAGCTTCTAAGATATTGGTCTTTCCCTGTGCATTATCGCCAAATAAAATATTGGTTCCCTCATCAAATGAAATATGGAGATTTTCATAGTTGCGGAAATTGTTCAATTCAATGGACTGAATGATCATTTTGAGACTTTCACCGTTTCCCCGTTATAGGAAATCAAATCACCATCATGGATTTTTTTTCCACGCTGAAGTTCTGTTTCACCATTGACTTTTACCAGACCATCCTGGATGACAAATTTTGCATCAACACCGGATTCCACAAGTCCGGCTTTTTTCAAAGCCTGTCCAAGTTTTATAAATTCATCTGTTTCTCTAATCTGAATCTCTATCATGGAATTCCTTTCTATCGCCCTTTGGGCAATATCAATCATAGATTTCAAATTCTATAAAAATAATTAGTTTGCAGCTGCATTAAAGTTAACCGGAAGAATCAGATAAATAAATGTACCTTCATCATCCTTGATAAAACATGGTGCTTTCGGATTGACCATGTAAAGTGTTACTTCTTCTTCATCGATTACTCGCAGCGCATCAATGAAAAACTTTGGATTAAAGCCAATTAAAATATCTTTTCCTTCTTTGGCAATATCGATATCTTCATTCATGGAACCAATAAAAGAATTGATTTTTAATTCCATCGTTCCATCTGTGATGTTCATGATGATCGGTTTCTTATCACCTTCTTTGACAAGAAGTGTTGCACGGTCAATACAGTCTAACAGCTCACGTTTGTTTATTTTTACTTTTGTTTCGTAATCAGAAGATAACATCTGTTCAATCTTGAAGTATTCACCTTCGATCAGACGGGAAACGACTGTCGTATTTTCAAACTCAAAAACGATGTGATTGTCTGTCAGGAAAATAGATACTTCATCTTCTGCACTACCCGGAAGGATTTTGCAGACTTCCTGAAGTGTTTTTCCGGGAACGACAACTTTTTTGTGAGAATAATTATTTTTTAATTCAATGTTGCGAATTGAAATACGGTGTCCGTCGAGGGAGACAACCTTAAGATCGTTTTCTTCGATCTCGAACAACTCACCTGTCATTAATTTGTTGTTGTCATTGTCAGCGATGGAGAAAATAGTCTGGCGAATGACTTCTTTTAAGGTGAACTGGGACATAACGATTGGTTCGTTACGTTCAATGTACGGAATATAGGAAAAATCATCACCGGATTTACCGACAATGTTAAATTTTGCTTTTTCACATGTAATAGTTGTTTTAAAGGATGCGTCAGTTTCGATCGTAACATCACTGTCTGGAAGTTTACGGACAATCTCGGAAAAGATTTTTGCATCCAGTGCGATTACACCACGTTCTGCAATCTCGCCTTCGATCTTTGTTTCGATCCCAAGTTCCATATCATTTGCAGTAAGTTTAATTTCGTTTGCAGAAGCATCGATCAGAATACATTCTAAGATTGCCATGGTAGTTCTGGTTGGAACTGCTTTTGAAACAATATTAACACCATGTAACAGATTAGATTTAGAACAAATTAATTTCATGTTGTAGATAACTCCTTCCTGATGAAACGTAGTGGCTCGCCAAAACGTGTTCATAAAAAAATAAATAGAAATCCGCCGTAGTCGTCTTAGAGGCTGTTAATAAGTTGATAACCGCAGAAAGCCTTAATTTTCAAGGGGTTAAAAAAAATTTGAGGTGGTATAACCCTGTGAAAACCATGCGGAAATTATCTTGAAATGATGTGAATTGAGGATGAGGCTCATAAATGCCTTAAACAGGTTTTAAACATGAAAATGAGACTTGTCCATACGGAATTCACGTTAATTTAACAAGATATCAACAATTTTTTGTGTATAACTTCGAAAAACCTTGATAACTTTAGTTAGGATTGATTTTTTTCTTGATAGTTTCTATTAAATTGCGTGTATTTTCGTTTGATTCGTATTCATCGGCAATTTTTTTGATACCATGAATAATGGTGGAATGGTCTCTTCCCCCAAGTAACTGTCCGATCGAGTCAAGCGGTATATCTGTCATATTCTTACAGAGGTACATTGCAATCTGTCTTGGTCTGGCAATTTCGTTACTTCTGTTTTTTGAGATCATCTGATCTAGCGAAATATTGAAATGTTCGGTGACAACTTCAATTACAAGCTGTGGCGTGATCTCTCTTGGCTTGTCCGGTGTAATAATATTCTGAAGTTCTTTCATGGCAATTTCCATTGTGATATCTGTTTTTTCAAGATTGGAATATGCCAGAAGTTTGTTTAAAGCTCCTTCAAGTTCACGAATGTTGGATTTAATGTTAGTTGCAATATAATTAAGAATCTCATCGCTGAGTTTCATGTCGTCTGCTTCAACTTTTCTTCGCAGGATAGCCATTCGTGTTTCGTAGTCTGGAGTTCCGATATCAGCAATAAGACCCCATTCGAAACGTGAACGAATCCGGTCTTCTAAGGTTTCCATGTCTTTTGGCGGTTTATCGGATGTTAAAATAATCTGCTTGCCGGCAGAGTGGAGTGCATTAAATGTATGGAAAAATTCTTCCTGTGTACTTTCCTTACCGATGATAAACTGAACGTCATCGACCATTAATACATCAATCGTACGATACTTTTCACGAAGTTTGTTCATAGCGGAAGCATTACCACTTCGAATCGACTCGATTACTTCGTTGGTAAATTCTTCGGATGTAACATAAAGTACTTTTGCGTTCGGGTTTCTCTCTAATATAAAATGACCGATGGAATGCATAAGGTGAGTTTTTCCAAGTCCCGGTCCTCCATAAATATAGAGAGGATTGTATGCTTCACCCGGAGATTCAGCAACGGCAAGTGACGCCGACTGCGCAAAACGGTTATTGCTGCCGACGACGAACGTGTCGAATGTATAGTTCGGATTCAGATTTGATCTGTCCGCCTTTTCGGAAAGTGCATTTTTTTTCGGTACGCCGTTATTGCCGGTGCGGATATTTTTTGTCTGTTCCGGCAGGATGAACTTGATTTCGTATTCTGTCCCCGTAAGTTCTGCAATCGTTACCTTTAAAGGAAGATAATATTTTTTTGAAATATAGCTTAGGGTCATCTGTTCCGATGGAACCAGTATATATAAAGTGCTGCCCTCGACGCCGTAAACTTCGAGCGGGCGAATCCAGGTATCAAAAGAAATATCACTGATATCATGCTCATGTTTGACGGTTGAGAGAATCTCGTCCCATTTTTCTAAAATTTTATCCATTTTAATCCTCATTTTTGCGCTGTATTTTGCGCATAACAAATATGAGCTTACGCCCAAATTTGTACGCTCCTGATAAAAAATCCTACATAGTTCTATCCTACACTATTTTTTTGCTTTTATCAATGAAAAGTTTGTACAGGGTATTTTAAGTTAGGGTGAATGCAAAAAAACCCCAATTTGGGCAAAATAGAAAGCCTGAATAATAAAAATTTGCATGAAGGGAAAAAATATGTGTGAATAAGTCGAAAAAAGTTATAGACCGCGAAATATAAGGGATTATCCTGTTTATAAACAGATTATCCGTGGATTATCCATAAAATATCCACAAGTTATCCACAAATTGGGGATAACTTTGCGAAACCGCTAAAAATCGGCATTCTTCAACCCACATTTTTTAACATTTTCGGGGGATAACTGTGGAAAAGCAAATAACAAGATATAGGATGATAGAGTTTCTTCCTTATATATATAGCTGTCTCTTATACACATCTGACGCTGCCGACGAACTCTAGGGTGTAGAT
>ERZ1027254.361-NODE-361-length-25677-cov-8.771524_pt1 | contig 25677 bp, 19 predicted proteins | sample MGYA00519473_ERZ1027254 | MGnify/ENA primary metagenome ERZ1027254 (study PRJEB26926, sample SAMN06164781) | human gut metagenome | biome: ENVO:00009003; feature: ENVO:2100002; material: ENVO:00002003 | host: Homo sapiens | place: USA | collected 2012 ...
AAATAAGATTTTTCACACGCAAGATTTGTGCTTACGCACAAACTTGAGATGCGCAGAAAGCTGCGCAAGAATGGAGATTTTTATGTCAGCAAAAGATACAATGGAAAATAAAATCACAGAGGGAGTCATCTGGAAACAGCTTTTATTATTCTTTTTCCCGATACTGGTGGGAACATTTTTCCAGCAGCTTTACAATACGGTGGACGCGGTGATCGTCGGGCGGTTTGTCGGAAAAGAGGCACTATCCTGCGTCAGCGGTTCGTCCGGTCAGATCATCAATCTGGTGGTCGGATTTTTTACCGGATTATCTGCCGGCGCAACAGTTATGATCTCCCAGCATTTTGGGGCAAAAAATGAGGAACAGCTGCATAAGGCACTGCACACGGCATATGCATTTGCAATCACAGGCGGTATCATTGCCGGAGTGATCGGTGTTGTTATGACACGTATGGTTTTAAAATGGATGAATACGCCGGAAAATCTGCTGCCTGACTCGACACTTTATGTGCGGATTTATTTTGCGGGACTCTTATTTATTTTTGTTTACAATATGGGAGCGGCAATCTTACGGGCAATCGGCGATTCGAAACGTCCGCTTTATTTTCTGATCGTCTGCTGCATCGTCAATATTATTCTGGATCTGGTGCTGGTGCTTGGATTTAAAATGGGAGTCCTTGGCGTGGCAGTGGCAACACTGATCGCGCAGGGGATCAGCGCTGTGCTCGTCAGTGTGGCATTAATGTATCATACTGCCGGCTTAAAGTTAATTCCACGCGAAATCAGGATCCATAAAAGTGTGCTGAAAAATATGCTCGCCATCGGACTGCCGACCGGTATCGAGTCGAGCATGTACAGTATTTCAAACGTGATCGTGCAGGCTGCGTTAAACGGATTTGGCGTTGACACAATGGCGGCATGGGCTGCATTTGGCAAAATAGACAGCCTTTTCTGGATGATCAACAGTGCGTTTGGAATCGCTGCGACCACGTTCGTTGGTCAGAATTTTGGTGCCGGAAAAATGGACCGCGTCCGCAAAGGAACAAGGGAATGTCTTGGCATGGCACTTGTAACTGCGATTCTTCTGAGTGTGATCTTAATGTCGGCGGGAAGATTTTTATTTGGCATATTTACCACAGATGCGAATGTAGTGGAAATTGGTCTTAGCATGATGCAGATCATATCGCCGACCTATTTTCTGTTTGTGTTTATCGAAGTATATTCCGGCGCACTGCGCGCGCAGGGGCATGTGATCGTGACGACGGCAATGACGATGATCGGTATCTGTGTGCTGCGTGTCGTATGGGTCACCTGGATCGTACCGGATGGCACACTCTCACAGATCGTGGCATGTTACCCAATTACATGGCTGGTCAGCGCGGTGGGGATGATCATTTATTATCATTATAAGCAGAAAAATATTCTGGAAAAATTTGCTGCAACACATGATTTATAAACAGAGAAACTGGAAGCAGTTTTTTATAGCTACATGGTTAAAAATAAGTTCAGGAAAAGAGGATATAAATGAAACAGTCAAAAAATGAAATTAATCTCGGCGAGGGAAGCGTCGGCAGACTTTTGCTGACCTTGGCGGTACCATCTGTGATCGCACAGCTCGTCAATCTTCTTTACAATCTGGTGGATCGTATTTATATCGGTCATATCCCGGAAAACGGGGGCGTGGCACTGACCGGTCTTGGACTCTGCTTCCCGATTCTGATGATTGTCACGGCATTTTCCGGTCTGATCGGGTATGGCGGGGCGCCGCGTGTTGCTATTTTCATGGGAAAAGGCAAAAATGATGAGGCGGAGGAGATACTCGGCAACTGTACCATGGCATTGATCGTGATCGCATTGATTTTAGTTGTGGTACTGCAGTTTGCAGCGGAGCCGCTTCTGATGCTGTTTGGTGCAAGTGACAATACGCTGCCGTATGCACTTTCTTATCTGAACATTTACGGAAAAGGGACTTTGTTTGTCATGCTTACGATGGGATTAAATTCCTTTATCAATACACAGGGATTTTCCAAAGTCGGTATGAAAACAGTTCTGATCGGGGCAGTCTGCAATATTATTTTAGATCCGGTCTTTATTTTCGCATTTGACATGGGTGTGCAGGGAGCCGCGCTTGCAACGGTGATCTCACAGGCAATTTCAGCGGTATGGGTCATCCTTTTTCTGACGGGCAAACAGACAAAGCTGAAAATAAAGACAAAGTATTTTAAGCCGAAAGCCTCCGTACTTTTGCCGGTATGTGCACTTGGTGTATCGCCTTTTATCATGAATGCGACGGAGAGCGCAATCAATATTGCATTTAACGCATCTTTATCACGCTACGGCGGTGATGTGGCGGTCGGAGCCATGACGATCTTAAGCAGTATTATGCAGCTTCAGTTTATGCCGGTACAGGGAATTGCACAGGGAGCGCAGCCAATCATGAGCTTTAACTATGGTGCGAAAAAGACGGATCGTGTGAAAAAGGCATATCGTCTGCTTATGATCTGCAGTTTTACATACACGATGATCTTCTGTCTGGCGGTGGAAATTGCACCTGGATTTTTTGTGCATCTGTTCAACAGCAGTTCCCAGGAATTATTTGAAATGACCAAATGGGCACTGCGCATCTATATGGCAGCGACCGGAGTATTCGGAATCCAGCTTGCGGTGCAGCAGGTATTCATGGCACTCGGACAGGCAAAAATCTCATTGTTTATTGCATGCCTGCGAAAGATTATCCTGCTGATTCCGCTGATTTATATCCTGCCGCATTTCTTTGCAGATAAAGTATTTGCCGTTTTTTTAGCAGAGCCGGTTTCGGATTTTATTTCGGTGACAGTTGCAGCCACATTGTTTTTCTTAAACATCAAAAAGATATTGAAAGAGGGAGAAGTGTGAGCGTATAAAAAAATCTGAAACTGAAAAAAGGCTCCAAATACTGTCTGATGGATTCGAAATATTATCCGACGGAGCGTGATACATGGGTAACAAGGTCGAAAGTATACAAGTTTACAGCAAAATAAAATAACGTATAGGAAAAGAGAACTGTGAGAAAATAATCTCACGGTTCTTTTTTTACTTGACAAGTGATGGTATCTTCCTGTAAGATAAAAAGCGTAAAGATTGCACACAATTAAATTTAAAACAATGATTTTGAGATGGAGAGAAAAATGGAGAGAGCAGACATAGCGATTATCGGAACCGGACCTGGCGGCGTTTCTGCTGCATTGACGGCAAAGGTAAGAAATAAAAATATTTTGCTGATCGGGAAAAAGCAGATGAGCGACAAGGTCAGCAAGGCGCATCAGATCATGAACTATCCGGGACTCCCGGCGGTGACCGGAGCGGATATGGCGAAGGCGTTTGAAAAGCAGCTTGCCATGATGGAGATCAATATTACGGACAGCCGGATCGGCACAGTCTATGCGATGGGCGACTATTTTGCAATCCAGGCAGGCGGGGAAGTGCTTGAGGCAAAGAGTGTGATCTTAGCGTGCGGCGTTGTCTCCGGCAAGACACTTCCGGGCGAGGAAGAGATGTTAGGACGGGGTGTCAGCTACTGTGCGACCTGTGATGCATGCTTTTATAAAGGAAAGAAGGTTGCCGTCATCGGTTACGGAAAAGATGCGGAACACGAAGCCGATTTTCTTGCGGAAGTGGCAGCAGAGATACTTTATTTTCCAATGTATCAGGATGTACCTGGCGTATCAGAGCAGGTAACGGTGATCAAAGAACGTCCGAAGGAGATCTTTGGTGAAAAGAAAGTTGAGGGACTTCGCACAGAGCAGGGGGAGTACCTTGTGGATGGCATTTTTGTACTGCGGGATGCCGTATCCCCGAAACAGCTTGTGCCGGGTCTGGAATTAGACGGAAATCATGTAAAGGTCAATCTGTCGATGGAGACAAATATTCCGGGACTTTTCGCCTGTGGAGATATTACGGGAACACCGTATCAGTATATCAAAGCAGCCGGACAGGGCAATGTTGCGGCATTATCCGCAGTGGCTTATCTGGATGCGAAAAAACGCGAAGCCGGGAAGCAGTAAAGAGGCAGCCCGCATGAACAGAAATGTGTGGGACTAAAACCGGAACGTATTTTACAACAAATATATCACAAAAAACAGTGTGTCATGCGCAAAGAACTGCGCAGGAAAGGAAAATATTATGGTAAAGAAAATTACAAATAACGATTTAAATGAAGCAAAAAAAGGTGCAGCAGTTGTTGATTTTTCCGCAGTATGGTGCGGACCGTGCCAGATGTTAGCACCGGTGATGGAAGAATTATCCGAGGAACTCTCCGGCAAGGCAGAGTTTTACAACGCAGATTCCGATGAAAACATGGGACTTGCACAGGAGTACCGCATTGTCAGCATCCCGGCAGTCATCGTGTTAAAAGATGGCGTGGAAGTGGCAAGAACGGTTGGATTCCAGCCGAAAGACGCCATGAAAAGTTTTATTGAAGAACATCTGAATTAGAATGGAATGGGGATTATTATGCCGGATAAATATGATGCATTAAAACTGGAAAATCAGTTGTGTTTTCCACTTTATGCCTGCTCGAAAGAAATCGTGCGAAAGTATAAGCCTTTTTTGGACGAGCTGGATTTAACCTATACGCAGTATATTGCGATGATGGTACTCTGGGAGCATAAACAGATCAGTGTGAAGGATATGGGAGCATTATTATATTTAGATTCCGGCACGCTCACACCTGTATTGAAAAAACTTGAACAAAAAGGGTATCTGGTCCGTGCAAGGGACAGTCAGGATGAGCGTGTGTTAAACGTGACGATCACAGAACTTGGCGAAAAGTTAAAAGAGTCTGCAGTTGAGGTACCCAAAAAAATGGGATGCTGCGTGTGCCTTGAGAAAGAGGATGCCGCCGAGTTGTACCGGTTACTGCATAAAGTACTGGGGTTACTTGGAAAAGAGTAAGATAAATCATATTTCAAACAAAAATAGCCGCTTAGTTTATCGGACCAGGGCGGCTATTTTTGTGTTTTATGATCAGTGCCTGCAATAGAAAGTTAAAGTGATTTCTACACCTAATCCAGTTGCACCATATCAAACCCGTATGGTAAAATTATCCTAATATGATGGTCGGAAAACTGGCTGATTTATACTGACAGAATATTTGCTGGGTGTGTATTCTGTTTACAAAGAGGAGAAAACACTAGGGGAGATTTTTATGGAACAGAGAATGTTGATCGCAGTATTGATCGTGGCACTTGCAAGTCTGTTTGTGTTTGATACGATACGGCTGCGCCGTATGCAGGCACAAAGAGATTTGGCAAAAAAAGAAGTCGCAGAAGTAAAAACAGAGTTTTTGTCGCGCATCAGTCACGAGATCAAGACACCGATGAACGTGATCGTGGGGGCAACGGCGTTAGGACTTGAAGAGACGGAACATCCGGAGCGGATGGAAGAGTGCTTAAACCGGATACGCGGCGCGAGTGAATTTCTGATGGGACTTTTGAATGATCTGGTGGATATGTCTAAGATCGAAAACGGAAAGTTCCATCTTCATCCCAAGCCGTATTCGTTTACGGAATTTTTAAATGAAGTGGAAAATATGATGGAGCCGATGTGTGAGCGCAAATGGATCCGATTTCATATGCCGCATGAGGAGATCAACATTAATATGATGGTTGATCCGGTGCGGTTTTTCCAGATATTTTTTAATCTGCTCTCCAACGCGGTGAAGTTTACACCGGAGGGCGGGGAGGTCACATTCCGCATCTGTAATTATGCCACGCACAACAATCAATTTTGTGCCGACTATGTGGTGTCCGACAACGGAATGGGAATGAGCGAAGAGTTTCAGCAGATTCTCTTCCAGCCATTTACGCAGGAGAGCGTGAATCAGGGTGAACCGGGAAACGGAGCCGGATTGGGACTTGCGATCGTGAGAAGCATCGTTGATCTGATGGGCGGAACGATCACGGTAAAAAGCGAGCCGCAGAAAGGTACGGAGATAAAAGTCCATCTTGAGATTGAGATTGCGGAGATACAGCCGGAGATCGAAGTGGCACACCGTTCCGCGGAGGAGATACAGAACATCCTGCGGGGAAAGAGGGTTCTGCTTGTGGAGGATCATCCACTTGATGTTGAGATCAGCAGGCGTATCTTAGAGCATGTGGCGGTAAATGTGATCAGTGCGCAGGATGGAAAAGCGGCATTAGAGCAGTTTAAAGCGGAAGAACCCTATCATTTTGATGCGATACTGATGGATATCCAGATGCCAAACATGAACGGTTTTGTTGCGGCGAGAGCGATAAGGAAGGTTGCAAAGCCGGATGCGCAGATCATTCCGATCATAGCATTGAGTGCAGACGATACGCTGGAAGATGTGAGAAAATGCAAGGAAGCGGGCATGAATGCACATATTGCAAAACCGGTTGAACCGCAAAAATTATATCAGATTTTGTGTGAGTACCTGCTTGCGCCGATTTAAGAGGCAATTTTATAACAGAAAAATCCAATGGGCTTTATAAAGACGATAGATAGTTCACAGAGACAAAAATTTGGAAAATAAGCATGAATAGAAAAGAAAAAATCCGGCAGGGATGATTTTGCGCGCGGAGCGGATCAGACAGGGAAAGGGGCAGAAAGAAGTCTGCTATGGCATCTGTGTGGTTTCGTATTTAAGTAAAATCGAGCGTGGATCGGCGGAGCCGGATATGGCAATTTTAAAGCAGCTTTTTGCAAGACTTGGAATCAATTATGAGACAGATTCTGCGTTTCTTACTGAGAGCAGGAAACAGATAGATGAATTTTTTTACAATCTGCAATATGGGCTGGAAAATGAAACGGTATGGAAAAAACTTGCCGGAAAATGGGACAGGCTTTTGATGTCACCGCTTACAATCGATATCAGACTGGTATCCGCAATTTATTACAGTGAGAGCGCGTGGAAAGAAGTAGATAAAAGTTTTATCGAAAGTTTGATGAAAAAAGAAGCAGATGGAAATGACATACAGAATTTTTTGAATGAAAATGTCAGCACTTTAGTGCGGTTAGAAGACTGCATGGATGAAAAACAGTATGCCTATTACAGTCTGGTCTGTTCAAGACTTACAAAAGATCCGGCAGAGAAAATGGAGTGGTATCAGAAAGTACAGCACGGACTGCAGAACACGCTTGGCATGTGCTGTCTGATTGCCGGTTATTATGAACAGGCAGAATACGACGCGATTCACCGGATGGAGAACCGTTTTGTGACGGCGGCGTTGGAAGAGGGAAATGTATATGCACTGGCGGATTATTATTTTATGAATGGAAGCGCATATGCATGTGTCGATATGGATGAGATGATGACCGTCTATTATGAGCGCACCAGAAGGCTATTGCAGAATACCGGATGGTGGAAAGAATACGAGCAGGGATTATATTATAATATGGGGGCGACCTATCTTGCAGTTGGAAGATATGAGGAAGCACTCGACTGTTTAAACCGTGTCCGGTCAGAAGATTTCCTGCTCTGTCATAAAAAGGCATGGTTACATCTTCTCCTTGGAAATACCGGGGAGGCGGATCATTATCTTGCAATAATGAAACAGTTACTTTCCCGGAAAGATATGAAGGGTAAGATGGCAGAGCGTCTGATGTATGAGGAACTTTGCATGGAACAAAAGCAAGACTTTACGGCGGATCCGGCATATTTAGATCTGATCGAACGACTGATCAGGGCACTCATAAAAGAAAAGTCGTTTGGTTTCCTCTATCAGTATAAAAATGTGATTTTAGAAGCCTATACGAGGCAGCGAAAATATAAAAAGGCACTGGAGTTTAGTGAACAAATTTCCGCAAAGACCAGAAAAAGTACGTTTTAGCGTGCTTTTTTTGTGCCGATTTTCCCAAATCAATTCGCTTTATCTAGTTTAAAGTGGAATATATAATAACTGTAGCAATCGATATATGATGTCTGGAATCCACTATTTGCTCCGGACATCATAATCTTTACGCTATACTACAAAACATGAAATGAGGGAAAACATGTCACACAAGCAAAAAACACTCTGGACAAAAGATTTTACCAGTATCACTATCGCAACCATTTTAACTGCTGTGGGCGGCGAAGCCATGAACCTGCCGATCAGCCTTTTGGTATTTGATGAGACCGGATCTACATTCTTATCAGCATTGGTACTGATCTGCGGCGTTTTGCCGGACGTTGTTCTTTCTGTTTTAGTTGCTCCATTGATTGATAAAGGCGGAAAGAAAAAATGGATCGTCGGACTGGATATTGTAACGGCGGTATTGTATGCGGTAATGGGACTCTATATCAGTGGTCATGCATTCAATTACCTGTTGTATCTGATATTTGTCCTTGCAGTGGGAACAATCTCAGTGTTTTACCGTCTTGCATATGATGCATGGTATCCAAATCTGATACCGAATGGGATGGAGCAGAAGGGTTATGCGGTCAGCAATACGATCTATCCGCTTGTCATTATTGCAATGTCCCCGGCGGCAACCTTTTTGTATGAAAAAATATCCATGGCACACATTTTTTATCTGGTTGCCGGTATCACGATGGTATCTGTCATCGTGGAGAGCCGGATTCATGAGGAAAAGGAAGAAGCACAGGACGATTATACCTGGAAGCAGTATTGTCAGGATATCAGGGAAGGATTTCATTATCTGAAAAAAGAAAAGGGCATTCGTAACATCTATACTTATATGAGTATCACAAGCGGTGTGTCAGATGGAAATACCGTACTGATACAGGCGTTTTACCAGACAGTGCCGTGGCTTACGGTCACAATGCTTGGATTTTTAAAAAGTGCGGAAATGATCGGGCGGGGACTTGGCGGCATTTTTCAGTATAAAAAAGAAATACCGGTAAAAAAACGTTATGCGTTTACCAAATTTGTCTATACGGTCTATGGACTGATGGATATTTTACTTTTATATCTGCCATATCCGCTGATGCTGTGTAACCGTTTCCTTTGTGGGGCACTTGGCATCTCAAGTGCGACCATCCGTGAGACAGCAGTGCAGAGCTATCTGCCCGAAAATATGCGGGCGCGTATCAACGCATTTTTTAATATGGTATTTGCGATCGGAAGTGTGGCATTCCAGATGGCAGCGGGAGCACTGGGACAGATCATGTCTTACCGGTTTGCAATTCTGCTGCTCGCGACGATAGAACTTACCGCCATGTTTCTGCTGATCTGCCTTCCGGCAAAAGAAAACCGCCCCGTATACGAGGCGGTCCGAAACGCAGAGTAGTGTTGATAAATCTGTTGGCAGTTTTAAGCCAGCGGTTTGATCTCCGGCGCCGCCGGACAGCGTGCCGTCGACTCTCTCTCGTTGAGTCTGGCGCGGATCTGCGTCCGGCAGAACGGGATGTGGTGCACCAGAGAATTTAAAACGACGTAAGCGCATTTTCCAAGCTCATTGCGCTCCTGACGAACCGTGGTAAGCGGTGGCTCTAAGGAGGCAGAGAGCGGCAGGTCATCAAAACCGACAACGCTGATATCCTCCGGAACACGGAAACCGCGCAGCTTACACTCAGCGATCACACCGGAAGCAATCAGATCGTTGCCGCAGATGATCGCAGTCGCACCTGCGCCGAGAAACGTCGGGACGTGATACTTTGCGCTGTCTGCCACATAATAGCCGTAGGCGGTCAGCTTCTCATCAACAGTCAGTCCGTGAGCTTTCATGCTGTTATAAAATGCTTCCTGGCGCTGCTCGGATACCATGGAGTGCAGGGAACCGTTTAAGAAAGCAATTTTTTTGTGGCCGAGCGTATAAAGATGATCTACGGCTGCGTCGATGCCCTCATAGTTATCGGTGCCGACGTAGCAGACGTTCGGATTTTTTTCGATATAGTTATCAAAGAGAACAGTCGGCATTGTGGTGTGGGAAAGCTGTTGCATCCATTCGTCATGCAGGGCGAATCCGACTAAAAAGGCACCGCAGAAACCGTTCTTTAACATGTATGTATCATATTTTTCTGTAAGCTGAAAAGCAGGTGTGACCGGAATAACGGTGACATCCCAATTATGGCGGAAAGCATTCTGTTTGAAACCGAGTACGATATCGTAGCCAAACTGATCTTCCGTTTCATATTCCATATTTTCGATAAAAACCGCCAGTTTGCGGTTTTCTTTTTTCTTTGATTTTTTTGTTGCGTATCCCATTTCAACTGCAGTGTCAAGCACCATCTGACGTAATTCTTCGCTGATGTCACTCGCGCCATTTAAACCTTTTGATACGGTACTGACGGAAACACCGAGTCTTGTTGCAATATCTTTGATTGTTGCCATGGGTAAGATCCTCTCCTTAGTAAAAACAGTTGATTTTTTTATATTATATAAAGAAAACAAAAAGTTGACAAGCAGACATACTAAAATTTTCGAAACTTTTGAGCACTTTCGTTGTAAAAATAAACAAAAACGATATAGCAAAAACGGCAAATATGGCAAAAACGCTGTTAAAAGTTGCAAATTCGTTGACAAAAAACGTTTCCAGTAATAAAATTATCACAGATACGAAAAAAAGCGAAAAAAATGAGAGGAAGGACCGGGGAAGATCATTGGATGCAAAAAGAATGGCAAGGGGAGCAGGAATCCTCTTAGCGATCACAAGTTTACCATCTTCATACGGAATTGGTACATTAGGAGATGCGGCATTCCAGTTTATAGATCTGCTGGTGGATTTAAAACAGCGTTACTGGCAGGTGCTGCCGATCGGTCCAACCAGTTTTGGAGACAGTCCATATCAGTCATATTCCGCATTTGCCGGGAATCCATATCTGATCGATCTGGATGATCTTGTGCAGGAGAAGCTGCTTAGTGTGGAAGAGATCCGAAGTTTCCATTGGGGAAATGATGAAGCGGATATTGATTATGCGATGATTTATGAGAACCGCTTTAAAGTTTTGAAAATGGCGTTCGCACGATTCGATATCGAAAATGAAGCTTTTGTAAGGTTCTGTGAAGAAAATGCCGGATGGCTTTCTGATTATGCACTTTATACTGCATTAAAGAAACATTTTGGTGATGAGGAATGGCAGAAGTGGGACGAACCGCTTCGAAGCCGGGATCCTGAGGCATTAAAAGAGTATGAAACAACGTTACATGCAGACATATTGTTCTATGAATTCTGCCAGTTTGAATTTTTTAAACAATGGAAAAAATTAAAAGAATATGCAAATAACAGAGGTATCCAGCTGATTGGTGATCTTCCGTTTTATGTGGCATTAGACAGTGTGGATGTATGGGCAAACCGGGAACTTTTCTTATTGGAAGAGGATGGGACGCCAAAAGGAGTTGCAGGTTCTCCGCCGGATGCATTTTCAGAGAATGGACAAAAGTGGGGAAGTCCAGTATACAACTGGAGCCGGATGGAAGAAGATGGATTTGCCTGGTGGCAGGCGCGCATGTTAGAACATGCAAAGCTGTTTGATGTAATACGGCTTGATCATTTTGCAGCGATCGTAAAGTATTATGTCGTACCGAACAAAGCAGAAGATGGAAGAAGTGGAAAGTGGAGTAGGGGACCTGGAAAGAAACTTACGGATGCAATCGAAAAAGTGATCGGAGATACACACATCATCGTTGAGGATATCGCAGGAAAGAGTCCGATACCGGGTGTGAAGAAGCTGATGGCAAGAACCGGATGGCCGGGCATCAAGATTTTGATGTTCGCATTTGGGGATGATACGGCAAACGAACATCTTCCACATAATTACACCGACTGCAATCTTGTCGTTTATGCGGGAACGCATGACAATGAAACAATTGTTGGTTACTTCAGGGACAAAACAGATTATGAGCTTGCTTATCTGTACGAGTATCTGAATATCAAATATAAAGAAGAAATACCGGATGCGCTGATCCGGGCTGCCTATGCAAGCATTGCAGATGTGGTGATCATACAGATGCAGGATCTGATGAAGCTTGGAAATGAAGCGCGGATGAATGCACCATCCACCGTCGGGAGAAACTGGAGATGGAGGATTGGAACCGATGAACTGAGTGAGGAGCGAAGGGCATGGATCCGGACACTTGCATCAGTTTATCACAGATGATTATGTTATAAAGTGCAGATTGCATTTTATATAAAAACAAAGTTCATGAAAACTTTTTGGGAAAAAGAAAAGGAGAAGAAAAAAATGAAAAAGAAAGCAGTGTCATTATTAATGGTAGCAGCTATGATGACAACCATGGCAGCAGGATGCGGAAACAAAGCCGCAAACAATGCTGGAAGCGATGCAGCAGCAGACAACAACACAACAAGTGATGCAGCAGCAGACAACAGCACAACAAGTGATGCAGCAGCAGAGGAGACAGCAGGTACTGAGGCAGCAGCCGCAGATTCTGAAGATGAGCCATGGTCCGGTACAATTACAGTATGGAGTCCACAGGAAGATCAGGACACAGGCTGGCTTGCAAAAGAGTGTGATGCATTTAATGCAGCTCATCCAAACTGGGATATCACTTTCAATTATGGTGTATGTGCAGAGGGTGATGCAAAAGCAACGGTTACACAGGATGTTGAAAACTCCGCAGATGTATATATGTTAGCAAACGATAACATCCCGGATCTGGTATCTGCAAATGCATTAGCAGAGCTTGGAGGAAGCTATCTTGACTATGTAACTACAACAAACTCTGATTCTATTACAGCATCTGTTACTTACAATGATGCAGTAGTGGCATTCCCGTTTACATCAAATACATGGTTCATGTACTATGATAAGAGTGTATTTTCAGATGATGATATTAAGAGCTTTGATACCATGTTAGAAAAAGGAAAAGTTTCTTTCCCATTATCTAACTCCTGGTATATTCAGGCTTTCTATGTAGCAAACGGATGTACATTATTTGGTGATGGTACTGATGCAGCAGCAGGTGTCGATTTTAGTGGTGACAAGGCAGCAGCAGTTACTGAGTATCTTGTAGACCTTTGCAAGAATCCAAACTTCATTAATGATGCAGACGGAGCAGGTATTGCCGGTTTACGTGATGGCAGCGTTAATGCCATTTTCTCAGGTACATGGGATGCAGAATCTGTAAAAGAAGCTCTTGGCGATAACATGGGTGTTGCAGCTCTTCCTACTGTAAATATCGGAGGAACAGAGGGTCAGATGAAATCCTTCATAGGATCTAAAGCAATCGGCGTTAATCCAAATACAGAGAATATGCAGGTTTCCATGGCTTTAGCGGCTTATCTTGCAGGTGAAGATGCCCAGAAAGATCATTATGATATGAGAAATATCCTTCCTACAAATACAAACATTGCAATCTCAGATGATGAAATTGCTACGGCAGTTACAAAAGTTATGACAGATACATCTATCATGCAGCCATTAGTAAGCGAAATGAGCAACTACTGGTCACCGGCTGAGAACATGGGTAAAGCACTGGTCGCTGGTGAGATCACAGCTGATAACGCAGCAGAGAAAACAGAAGATATGAATACAACAATGAACACAGACATTGCACAGTAAAAAGATTTCTTCTGATAGAAATCCCAGGGTGCCCGGACGGGCATCCTGGATGTTTCTACATTGAGATTTAAAGGAGGCCCATAACGTGAAAAAGGCTGGAATGAAAAAAGGAAAAAATAAAGAATTTTCAACACCGTACACGGTTACAAATGCGGTGGCAAAAGGAAATATAATCACAAAACTTTCCCTGTTAATTATGGGCTTAGGAAATATTGCACATAAACAAATTGGAAAGGGAATCATGTTTCTGGCAGTAGAAGCTGCATATATCTGGTACATGATTCAGTCAGGAATTTATAATTTATCTATGCTGCCATCTCTTGGATGGAGAGAGCAGGAAAAAGTATGGAACGAAAAAAAGAGTATTTATGAATATACAGCAGGTGACCAGTCATCACTGATTCTGTTGTATGGAGTGGCAACAGTTTATATTACAGCAATGTTTATCATTGTCTGGAGAGAGTCCGTAAAGAGCTCTTATAAATCGGAAGTGCTGGCAAAATCAGGAAAGCACTTAAACAACTTTAAAGAAGACTGCAAGAGTTTGTTAGATCAAAATTTATATAAATTACTGTTGGCAGCGCCGGTTATGGGAATTTTAATTTTTACGATCTTACCACTGATCTATAACATTACCATGGCGTTCACGAACTACAGTAAGGTCAACGATCATCTGGTATTATTTGACTGGGTGGGACTGGCAAATTTCAAGAAGATTTTAAACTTCGGTGACAGCATCGGCAAGCAGTTCTATTCCGTATTAGGATGGACGCTGATCTGGGCCATTGTAGCAACCGCATTAAACTATATCCTCGGTATGATCTTAGCAATTATCATCAACCGTAAGGAGACAAAAGGAAAGGCATTCTGGAGATTCTGTTTTGTACTTTCCATCGCAGTACCGCAGTTCGTATCACTGCTGATCATGCGTACCATGTTACAACCGACCGGTATCGTCAATACGCTGTTATTAAAATATGGTCTGATCGATACCGCATTACCGTTCTTTTCAAATGCAACATGGGCAAGAGTAACGGTTATTGTTATTAACCTCTGGGTAGGTATTCCGTATACGTTACTTCAGGTAACTGGTATTTTACAGAATATTCCGGGTGAACTTTATGAGGCAGCAAAGATCGACGGAGCGAATGCTGTACAGACTTTCTTTAAGATCACATTGCCTTACATGTTATTCGTTATGACGCCGTACCTGATCACACAGTTTACGGGAAATATCAATAACTTCAATGTCATCTTCCTTCTGTCAGGTGGAAATCCTACTCCGGTGGATGCCACGGCAGGAAAGACAGACCTTCTTGTTACCTGGCTGTATAAGCTGACGGTTGATAAGAACTATTATAACTTAGGTGCTGTTATTGGTATTATGACATTTATTGTACTTGCGATCGTAGCATTGGTAACATATCGCAATACCGCATCCTATAAAGATGAGGAGGGATTCATGTAATGAACTGGACACATACGAGTACAGCAGCAGTGGCTGCGAAAAAAAGTGGTGCACCCAATACGGCAAAAATCCGTAAAACAGTGATAAATGTGATTGTTCACATTTTCCTGGCAATACTGGCATTTATCTGGGTTCTCCCGATTTTCTGGGTAATCCTTACAAGTTTCCGTGGAGAGAAAGGTTCTTATGTAAGTACATTTTTCCCGAAAACCTATACATTTAATAATTACATCAAATTATTTACAGACACCAGTATTTTAAACTTTCCGAAGATGTTTATGAATACCTTTGTGATCGCAATTTTTACCTGCATCATTTCTACCATCTTTGTACTTTCAGTGGCATACAGTATGTCAAGAATGCGATTTAAGATGAGAAAACCGTTTATGAATATTGCGATGATCATTGGTCTGTTTCCATCTTTCATGTCCATGATCGCTGTGTACTATATTTTAAGAGCACTTAATTTAGCAGATGGTGCAATGATCCGTGTAGCACTTATCATCGTGTTCTCCGCCGGTTCCGGTGCAGGATTTTATGTTGCGAAGGGATTTTTTGATACAATCTCAAAATCGCTGGATGAGGCAGCGATTATCGATGGAGCGACAAGATGGAATGTATTTACAAAGATTACTGTACCGCTCAGTAAGCCGATCATCGTATATACGATTTTAACATCCTTTATGGGACCATGGGTTGACTTTATTTTTGGTAAAGTTATCTGCCGTGCAGATGCACAGTATTATACGGTGTCTATTGGTCTTTGGAAGATGCTTGAGAAAGAGTATATCGACAGCTGGTATACCTGTTTCGCTGCAGGTGCAGTTGTGGTATCAATTCCGATTGCAATTCTGTTCTTAATGACACAGAAGTTCTATGTGGAAGGTATGACCGGAGCTGTCAAGGGCTGATCCACAGGATACAAATGGAATATGAGGGCACATTTTGGTGTGTCATTGGGCAGATGGGGAGTCTGCCGGGAGAGCAGGGACGGTTTGTTTCTGCTCTCTTTTTAAATTCATAGGAAATTGCGTCCTATGAATTTAAAAGCCCTCCGGGCAGGATGCGCATCTCGCGGAGCAGAAGTTAGCTGTAAACAGCACCGCTCGAGCGCGAAAGAGTCGCAAGCGACTCTTTATTCTAATAGAGTAGTTGAAGGATGCTGAAGTCAAATAGTGCAATCAGGAAGCTTGGGTGCACTATTGTGACTTTAACATAATTGAAAAAGCGCAGGCATATATGCGCAGAAATGAGGACTGAGATGAAAAAGAGAATCATTGCGGCTGTTTTAGCCGGTATGTTGATAGTTTCCGCAGGGGGATGTGGAAATGGGACAGCTTCATCAGGGAATGCTGTGGATAATTCGAATGGAATGGCGACGGAAAGTTCTGCGGATCAAGCCATAGCTTCTGCCAGGCAGGATGAAAATGCAGATGCTGACACGAAGGAGGGGGGAGTGACCGCCCTTTCTCTGATGCAGGAAGTCAATACCGGGGATGAACAGATCATTGATGATAATTACCGTACCTGGTATGAGGTGTTTGTGTACAGCTTTTTTGACAGCGACGGGGACGGCATCGGGGATCTGAATGGTCTGACAGAAAAGTTAGATTATATCAATGACGGTGATCCGGCGACAGATACGGATCTTGGATGTAACGGAATCTGGCTGATGCCGGTCATGCCATCGACAACCTACCATAAATATGATGTGACGGATTACTGTGATATTGACCCGGAATACGGTACGATGGACGATTTTAAAAATCTGATCGCGGTATGCCATGAGAGGGGAATCAATGTCATTATCGATCTTGTCATGAACCATACTTCCTCCCAGCATGAATGGTTTAAAACGGCAGCAGATTACCTGAAAAACCTGCCGGAGGGAGCAGAGCCGGATGCGTCGGAGTGTCCTTATGTGGATTACTATAATTTTTCTAAGGAAATGCAGGGCGGTTACAGTAAGCTCGATGGTACAGACTGGTATTATGAGGCGCAGTTCTGGAGCGAGATGCCGGATTTAAACCTTGGCAGTCAGGCAGTCCGTGATGAATTTGACAAGATCGTAGACTTCTGGCTTGATCTGGGGGTGGACGGATTCCGCCTGGATGCGGCAAAAGAGTATTACAGCGGAAGTGTGGATAAAAATGTGGAAGTGTTATCATGGTTTCATTCCATGGTAAAAGAGAAAAAAGAGGATGCCTATATCGTGGCGGAGGTCTGGACGGATCAGAATACCTACGCAAAATACTATGAGAGTGGTATTGACAGCTGTTTTGATTTTTCTTTTGCGGACAGCACCGGAACGATCACTTCCGTGCTTAAAAATGGTTCGGCATCTTCCTATGGAAAGGCGTTGGTAAATCTACAGGATAATCTTTCCCAGTACAGTGACAGCTATATCGATGCACCATTTTACACAAATCATGATATGGCACGAGGCGCAGGTTATTATTCTGGGGATGACAGTGAAAAACAGACAAAGATCGCGCAGGCAATGAATCTGTTGATGTCTGGAAGTGCTTTTCTGTATTATGGAGAGGAACTGGGCATGAAGGGTTCCGGTAAGGATGAAAATAAGCGTGCACCGATGTATTGGAGCGAAGATAGCGCAGACGATGGAATGTGCAAGGGACCTGCTGATATGGATGCCATAAAAATGAAATACGGTGCGCTCGAAACACAGGAGAAAGATGGAAACTCTATTTACCAGTTTGTAAAACAGACGATAAAACTCCGCAATGAGTACCCGGAAATAGCCCGTGGAACCGTGACTTTTGAGGAGAGCGTTTCGGATGATAAAGTCTGCGTGATAAAGAAAACGTATAGCGATTCCGAACTGCTTTTGGTTTATAACCTTGCGCCGGAGAGTGTGGAAGTGGATTTATCCGGTGTCACAGCCGGGGAAAAGAGTGGAAGTGATCTTGAAGTTGGCGGTGTACTGCTGACGGGCACAGAAGAGGCAGTGCTCCAGGATGGAACACTGACAATGCCGGGATATTCGGTGGTGATAGTGAAATAATATGTCAGGCTGTGCCGGGCAGATTTAAGAGATTACGGACAGAGCAGGCAGTAATGTGCCTGCCAATCCAATTAGTAGTTCAGCAGGAAATCCGCAAATTTCGTATAGTAATCTTTCTGCTCGGAGCGGCTGAAAACACCAAAGTAGCAGCTGTCATAAATGCCATATTTCTGGATCCACTGATTATCGGTCAGTTCGATCGCACATGGATAGGACTCTGACTCGCCATCATCGGTGGAGTAGATCAGATGATCTTTATATTTTTCTAACACATCATCCGAAACATAGGTGCGCAGATCCATCAGCGCACCTTCTTCGGCATAATCGGTGTAAACACTTCCTGTACCGAAAAACAGATCCTCGCCGCCGGCACCGATCATCGTGGAAAGTACCATGTAGTCGTTGTAGTCCGTTGTTGCATTTGGATCATCGGAAAACTGCAGATTTGCAGAAACGTCGATTGGCTGCTGTTTTTTATCATAACCGGTAGCATCAGAAAATTCGTCAAACGCAGCCTCGGCATTTTCACTGGTTGTCTGGACATTGATCATGATGACGCTGAGTACCGGCTTGCGGTAAGTAATAAAATGATATCCCAGACCAATCACGATCGCAGCAATGACACCTCCAAATAAAATATGCAGTTTGTAATAGTCCCAGATATACTGAACTTTTGCCTTGTTCGAAAGTGCTTTAAAATCTGTCTTTTTTTCCATGGTATTTCTCCAATTCTAAATATTTGTCATATTTCCACTAGCATAACATATATAAAAAAATGAAAAAAGTGCCAATTTGTGAAGTTTTTCTAAAAAATGTTACTGTTTACACTATATGCGGGAGCAGTAACTAAAAATTTTCTGTACTCTGGTCCGTCAGTGTTTCTAAACAGGTCAGCACTTTTGACATATTTTCCATGATCGTACCGGTATTAAATAATTGCGGCTGCAAGACGGAGTTACGGATCGTGGAAAAAATGCCGCCGGAAAGAAATGAGGCGAGAAGTTCCGGGGATACGGAAAAGGTGCAGCCGCGTTGTTGGTGTTCTTTCAGATTACTTAAGATGTTAGAGTGTATTTCTTCATTAAAAATATCAAGCGGTGAGGCGGACATGTCGCTTTTTAAAATATTCTGGATCAGTGATTCGTGCTCCTTAAAATAGAGTATGGACCTTTGGGTAAGGTAGAGCGTGTAAGCATAAATTCCGTTGGGGGGAGTTTCCTCTTTTGCCTGTGAGATGAACTGATCCTGCTTTTGGCGGATAAAAAAAGAAAAGAAATCATGCTTGTCTGCAAAATGTTTATAGAACGTGGCGCGCCGGATCGTTGCCTCATCACAAAGCTCATTCACAGTCAGATCGTCAAATCTTTTTTTCTCCAAAATAGTTACAAAGGCATCACACAGTGCCTTGTAGGTTTTTCGGATTCTTAAATCTGTTTTTTCTTCCATAATTATTCCGTCCTTTCGAAAAATAAAAGACAATTATTCTGTTTTTGTCAAATAACTATCATATACATTGCAATTGTACGTTGAAAAAAACGATTTGTTATTATGATACAGAAAACGAATAGTTGTCAATTATAAAACAACCGTCAGAAATAAAACAAATGAAAATCTACTGAAAAAGCAGGGATCAGAAAAAAAGATACAGGGAGAGCAGTAGAAAACGTTTGAAAGGTTTTTTGAAAAAGGAGAAAGCATGTAGAAAAGTTTTATGAATTGGTGATCCGTCATCGTAAAATCATTTTTGCAGTATTCATTGGAATAGCAGTCATTTGTGCGATGGCGCAGAAGTTCGTATCAGTCAACTATGATATGAACTCTTATCTGCCGGAGGCGCTTTCCTATAAGGAAAAGTTAGGAGAAATTGACGGTGTGACAGATGTGACCTGGTTAGATGATGCAGTAACGGCAAAGATTGGTGAACTTGCGGCAAACGGCGATCAGGAAGCCACCGCACTGTATCAGTGTGCAGCGACCGGAAATACCGGAATTGTGAGCAATTATATCACAATGGCAGGAAAGCTGATCAATCTTGAGACGCTTTTGAATGCAGATGATTATATCAGTGGAAGTGATACGCTGATCGCCGGTATCGACGGCGCTCTTGACAGCACAAACGGTGATCTGATGAAAGGGGCACTTGCACTTCAGAGCAGTTATGCGGAATTTGATACTGCAATTTCAGGTATGGTCACGACATCATCAAGCCTTGCAGATAATATGACGACACTTAAGAAAGGCATCGACACGTTAGCAGCCAATTACAATACATTAGATACCGGAATCAATGATTACACAAGTGCTGTAAATAAAATCACAACCGGTTATGCAAGCATCACAGGCGGCGCAAAAGATCTTGCAGACGGAACAGCCACATTGTATCAGGGAACACAGGAACTGGTAAAAGGAACACAGAGTTTAAAAGATGGCGCAGGAACACTTTCTGCGGGAACAGAGAGTCTTTTAAACGGAGCACTTTCATTGCAGAGCGGAGCCGGACAGCTTGCAGACAACACGCTTACATTGCAAAACGGCAGCAAATCATTAGCAGAGGGAGCGGCAGCATTAAAGGACGGAACAAAAGAAATGAAGGAAGACACAAAAGAGCTGAGTGACGACACCGATGAATTCCAGTCGGAGACAGCGGATCTTGATACAAAGATCTCAGATAAGATTTCGGATACGATTGATGATATGACAGGAAAAGATGTGGAGACAGTATCCTTCGTATCAGAAAAAAATACAAACATTGAATCAGTGCTGTTTGTCATTAAGACACCGGCAATCCAGAAAGAGGAAGTAAAGGAAGAGACTGTCACGGAAGAGAAAAAAGAAACGTTTTGGGAGAAACTGGTTGGGCTGTTCAAGTAAAAACGGAAAAGCAGGTGCAAATATTAAAAAAACGAGCTCCATTAGGAACTCGTTTTTTTAATCATCGCAACAAAAAAGCGGGTGCAATCCCCCGCCTCATAACAGATACTAAAAAAACTGAGTTCCATCGGAACTCAGTTTTAATACCTGTAACAGAGAGCGGGTGATGGGAATCGAACCCACGTATCCAGCTTGGAAGGCTGGTGTTCTACCATTGAACTACACCCGCATATTTAATTGTTCACAAGTCGGGGTGACAGGATTCGAACCTGCGACCTCCTGGTCCCAAACCAGGCGCTCTAGCCAAGCTGAGCCACACCCCGATATGCTGTTTTGCCGTTTCGTTTTTGTTGCCTCACCGAAGCGACTTCGATATAATATCACCCTATTCTATACTTGTCAACACTTTTTTACATTTTTTTGAAATTAATTTTTCAAATACGACACATCCCGCGTTTTTACAATGTTTTCGATAACCTGAAATAACAGTTTTACTGACTCCTTAAATGATTTATTAACCTCACTTTCTGCTGCATGAAATCGGAACAGACAGCTATGTCATGACCGCCGGCGGCCGGAAGACCGACCACGTGCTCAAGTCTGTATACAGGCATGCTCAAAAATACAAGGAAGAGGACATGATGAAATTTGCGTCAATATATATCTGAGATATCCGGGTGAAATCTTGGGGAAGTTTTTAGGAAAAAACATCTTTAAATTGAAAAAACAGTTTTAATAAAAGGCTTTCCACAATGACGTGTAAAGCCTTTATTTATGCGGTTTTGCAAGGAAAAAGGCGGTTTTATCACAAACCGCCTTTTAGTGGACTAGACGGGAGTCGAACCCGTGTCCGAAATACAATTCCCTGTCCTTCTACGAGTGTAGTTTATTATTTAACATTCCCTCTGCCACACGATAACAAACAACCTTGTGGTTTCAGTAGCTTCATGATACGCCCGATGGCTCAAAGCTTTGCCAACGTCGTTTCTCACATAGTCGAAGCCTGGGTCCTAAAGTGTGAGTGCTCTAGGTCAGACTGCTGCCATTAGGCAGCGTATGCTAAATTATCTTCAGCGTTTAATTTTAATTTGGCCATTTAACGCATCGCCATACGACTCGCTTCTCCAGCTGCATGTACCCCGTCGAAACCTTTACTAGCCCATATTCAATTTTTTTTGCGGGGTACATGCAGCTACGCTCCATGTTCTCCGCTCCGCTTCGGTCCGCCCAAAGCCAAGGTCCACCGGACCTTGTGGGCCCCGTCGAAACCTTTACTAGCCCATATTCATTTTTTGCTAACCAAGATTTCTGATTTTGAAATCTCTCTGTGCCTCTCGCTTTTGATCCTTCTTGGCTATGTCTGCTCTCTTATCATAAAGCTTCTTACCTTTGGCAAGTGCTATCTCTACTTTGACCAGACTCCCCTTAAAGTATACCTCCACCGGCACAATTGTGAAACCCTTTTCCTTCATCTTTGATGAAAGCTTCTCTATTTCCTTCTTGTGGAGCAAAAGCTTTTTAGGTCTGAGTGGATCCTTGTTGAAGATATTTCCCTTCTCATATGGTGTGATATGCATGCCATACAGGATAATCTCACCGTTCTCAATACGGATGAACGACTCCTTTATGCTGCCCTTTCCCATTCGAAGTGACTTCACCTCAGTTCCTGCAAGTGAAATACCGGCTTCGTATTTCTCAAGCAAAAAGTAATCGTGATAGACCTTTTTGTTGTTGGCTATTAATTTCTTTGGTTCCTTAGCCATGTCGGTATCTCCTTTCCTCAAACTGCTTTACAATACTAACACATTTTTTTACAATTGCCAATATCTAAAACGCAAATTATTGTAAACCGCTGGTTCACATTTCTGTTTATTTACACTATATAATATATTATGACATCTTTTTCAATAAATCTATCGCACAACGACCGACAAATAACAGATAATCAAATAAGTATTTTTAATATCATAAAAAATTTCGTCATTATTGTCATATTATTCCGCCGGTTTAAAATCAATTGTACGCATAATTTTGTCAGTACTGTCCACAACAACCTTGATTTTTTGTCCAAGCTTGTATCTCTTATTGGTGGCTGAACCTGCTAGCTCATAGGTATCCTCGTAAAACTCATAGAAATCGTCTGTCAGGTCTGTCACGCGCACAAGTCCCTCAACTGTATTTGGAAGCTCCACGAAAAAGCCCCACTCCGTGACACCTGATATAACTCCTTCAAAGCATTCACCAATATGATTTGACATGTATTCACATTTTTTAAGCTTGACTGTTTCACGCTCTGCCTCTTCTGCACGTCGTTCAGTCTCACTTGCCTGCTTTGCAACAGCATCGAGTATAGACTCATAGTGCTCCCTACGGTTATCATTCATCCTGCCGCGGATATTTTCCTTGATGATACGGTGTATCTGCAAATCAGGATATCTGCGAATTGGTGATGTAAAGTGACAATAATAATTTGCCGCCAGTCCAAAATGTCCTGTACATGCTGTTGTATATCGTGCCTGTTTCATAGAGCGCAGTGTCAGTCTGCTTATCAGGGATTCTTCATCTGTGCCATCCACCTTCATCAAAAGCTTCTGAAGCTCCTTTGGGTGTACCTCATCAGCACCAATATGAAGCGTATAGCCAAAATTATTGATAAATGTGGAAAGCTTTGCAATTTTTTCTGAGTCCGGCTTGTCATGTGTTCTGTATACAAAAGGTATTTCCTGCCAGAAATAATCCTCAGCCACAGTTTCATTTGCTATAAGCATAAAATCCTCAATGAGCTTTGTTGCCACATTTCTGTCATACGGCTTTATATCTATCGGATGACCATCTTCATCGAGCACGACTTTAGTCTCCGGAAAGTCAAAGTCTATAGAACCTCGTTTCATTCTCTTTTTGCGTAGAATTGCTGCAAGCTCTGCCATTTTTTCAAACATAGGCACAAGCTCCTTATATTCTTCAATCACAGCGGCATCCTTATCTGCAAGAATCTTTTTTACATTTGTGTATGTCATCCTGCGGTTTGTCTTTATGACTGTCTCTGCAATCTTATGATCTATAACTTCACCCTTTTTATTTATTGTCATAATGCATGAAAGAGCCAGCCTGTCACATCCCTCATTCAAGGAGCATATGCCATTTGAAAGCTCTCTTGGAAGCATCGGAATTACTCTGTCTACAAGATAAACAGATGTTCCTCTCTTAAGTGCCTCCACATCAAGGGCACTGTGCTCCTGCGCATAATTCGACACATCTGCTATGTGTACTCCAAGTACATAATTGTCGCCATCCATGTATAAAGACACGGCATCATCAAGATCCTTTGCATCCTCTCCGTCTATCGTGACCATCATCCAGTCGCGTAAATCCATCCTGCCGGCCATATCCGCAGGTGTCACATCCTTTGCCACATTCTGCACCTGATGCATGATTTTCTCCGAAAAATCCACCGGCAGATCATAAGCCTTTACTATAGAAAGAATATCCGTACCCGGGTCATCTATATGTCCGATTATTTCAACAACCTTGCCCTCCGGCTTTTTGCCCTTTTTACCATAGCTTGTGATTTCAACCACTACCTTATGGCCCGACATAGCACCCTTTGAGCGTTCCTTTGGTATGAAAATATCTGTGCCAAATCTGGTATTGTCAGGCACTGCAAAACCAAAATTATCACTTGCCTCATAGGTGCAGACTACCTGCTTCATGCCTCGCTCTATGACGGAAACAACCTTTCCCTCCTTGCGGCGTCCTGTTGTGACAGGTGAGATTGTAATCTCAACAGTGTCCATGTGCATAGCACCATTTACATACTCTGCAGGGATAAAAATATCATCAGGCTCTCCCTCCACAGTGACAAAGCCAAATCCCCTTTGATGCGCTGTGAATACGCCGACTGTCTTTTTAATTTCCGACTTTGAGTATTTGCCGCGCTTTGAGAGTGTTATCCTTCCCTCTGCCTGCAAATCCAAAAGAATCTGTTCAAGCTGTGGCCTGTCCTCTTTTTTTACTCCGAGTACTATGCAAAGTTCCTTGATTTTCATCGGAACATACATGTCATCACACATAAAGTCATAGACCATCTTTTTTCGTGTTTCATATTTATCTATATTACTCATTATCTCTCCTTTTCGTTGCCCCATCTGATTTCAAATGCACAGGCTTTAAATAAAATTTCATCATTTGGATGTTGATGCGATAAAAAAGACTGCCGATTTCTCGACAGTCTAAGTATTTACCATATTCCCATATTTAAAGCAATTGAAATAATAAAGAAAAGAACAACACATACAATTGTTGCTTTAACCAGACGTCCTTCCTTTGAACGTCCCTTGTTCTTGCCCCAATATGTATCAGCAACTCCGGCGATAGTGCCAAGCCCTGCTGACTTGCCCTCCTGGAAAAGAATAACTATAGTAATTACTAAACTGACGATTATAAATAATACCGATAAAACAATTTTTAAAGTTGCCACGATAAGACCTCCTAATTTCAATTCTAAATAACAGAACTAATATACTACGTTTTTATTGCACAGTCAAGAGTTTTATACTGTATGTAACAGATTTTCACACTTTATGCAATGGCAATCTTGCTCTTGCAGTATGGACACTCCTTTGTGTCAGGCTCTTTTTCCTCTTTGCGTCCAAACCTCTCTCCTGCCGCATTCATAGCCTTTACTATGCAAAATACGATGAGTGCCATGATAAGGAAATTGACTACTGCGGTAAGAAACTTTTCATCACTAGTATCCTTTCTTTTTGCTCTCTTCTTTTGATAATCTAAACCATTTTTAATATTATACATCTGTCTCTTATACACATCTCCGAGCCCACGAGACGGACTCCTATC
>ERZ1027254.494-NODE-494-length-21206-cov-6.724836_pt1 | contig 21206 bp, 9 predicted proteins | sample MGYA00519473_ERZ1027254 | MGnify/ENA primary metagenome ERZ1027254 (study PRJEB26926, sample SAMN06164781) | human gut metagenome | biome: ENVO:00009003; feature: ENVO:2100002; material: ENVO:00002003 | host: Homo sapiens | place: USA | collected 2012 ...
GGGCTCGGAGATGTGTATAAGAGACAGCCTTGTCTCCGGCAGTCCAAGACCTGACTCCGGCAAATGCTTTCCCTTGCGCACAAACGTCAGTTTTTCCAGCAGAAATCCCGGTGTCCCCGCATAAATTCCAATTTCATTCTCTCCGCTCTGCAGCGTGACCTGCACACGGACAACGCGGATCTGATCCACCACCATTTTCGCCCATTCCGCACAGGACGGCTCGCCGGAACGGTATCCATCCGGAATCATCTCTATCTTTTGCGGTGCATTTCCATTGACGGCGCAGCCAAAATAGACACTGCCTCCCTGACAGACCGGATTTGCCGGAGCGGTATAGCAAATCATTTCGTATTCTCCCGCCTCCCTGACATAGATCTGATACGTCAGTTTTGGTGCCTGTCTGATCTGCTCTGCCATTTCAAAAAAAGTCTTTGTCTGCGGATATGCTTTCACACCAGATAACGTTTTTCCGTACTCCGGCAAAACATAAAATGCTCCCGCATCCGCCTTTTCATTGCAGATAAAGTGCTCTGCCTCGACAGAGAGCATCCCGTCTGTCTCATAAAATGCCTCCGCCGGACATCCCGGCAGATCTTTTTCCAGCAAAATTTTTACCGGTATCCTTCCACCCTCATAGCAAACCTCAAAATCATATGTCCTGTGGTCATTCTCCCAGTCTGTGATCTCATCTCTTTTTATCTGCACCGTGAGCACTTCCTCACGGTCTGTGACTCCCTGCATTTTTCCAGGCAGAACCCACGGACTTTTGCACTCGATATGATAAGGCACTTTTTCTTTCGAGCCGCCAAACAATAACAGGGAGGCTTCACTGACAGCCGGATCTAAAAACTGCCGCATCACGATCAATTTTTTCGTCCAGTCCCCGCCTGCCGTACAGACATCACCGCCCTCTGACATGGCAAAGATCCTCGGCTTATTTGCCGGTTCTATGAAGGTCATGAGCGGATACCTGCACTCCTCATCGTTCCAGTTCACAAAGCCGATGTGCTCTGAGAGTGCCATTCCATCCCATTTTCCATCCAGAAGCTGATGAAACCGTTCTGTGAGTAAACGGTCTTTTTCGATACATGCTTTTATTTTTTCTGCATAATCATTTGCACATACCGCTCCCATTTTTGCAAAAAATGAATTTTTTCCTGCATAAAGCTGCATATCAGATGCGTTTGCACTTCCCATTGCCGGGTAATATACCAGTTCCCAGAAAGCCGGCAGCATCTCTTCCGGCACAGAAGATAAAAGCTTTTCTGTCTCCGCTTCTAACCTTTCATTTTCCTTTTGTCTTTTGTCTGCCTCCCCAAAGTGCACCGGATGATAAGTATCTGCGCGCATCGCTTCCGGCTTGCAGTTATGATTCATTTTTGTATACTGCTGCATGATCCGATAAACTGCATCCTGCTGTGCCTCATAGAACCATCCGCCAAATTCACGTTTCACCCAGTACGCCAGATAGTCCTGCGGCGCATGAATCCTGTTGCTTCCCCATTTCTCATAATCATATGCGAGATCCATAAAGAAACTGAGCGGATACTCCTGAAATTTCAGATCACCGACATTGACGATCCAGATATCCCGCACACCAAAGTCATATGCCATCGTCATCTGATCCCAGATTTTAGGCAGATAAGAACTGTTCACCCACTCATAAGAGACCGGCGATCCGTGGTAATCAAAGTGATAATACATACCAAAGCCCCCGCGGTGGGAGCGCATTTCCTCCGTCGGAAGTGTCCGCATATTTCCATAGTTATCCTCGCAGAGCATCAGCGTCACACCGTCTAAGCCATCCCAGTCGTTAAGCCCAGGCGTTGTCTCATCCCCGTAATAATAAGCCTCCACTTCTTTATAAAGTGCGAGCATTTCCGGTTCATTCTCCCCGACACATTCCCGGATGAGTTTTCTCTGTTCTGTGATGATCTCTTTTAACAGGGAAATATTCTGCTCTAAGGATGCATCCTCCCCAAGCATCAGAGAATCTCTCTCCCCGCGCATGCCGATCGTGATGATATTTTCATATTTTCCACTGCGCAAAAGCCCGTCGCGCCAGTAACGGATCAGTCCCTCACGGTTAGTAAGATAGCTCCACTCATTTCCATAAACAGAATCCTCTCCACGCACCAGATCCCATTCTTCGCTGTGTCTTAAACATGGTTCATGGTGGGAATTGCTCATCACGATCCCGTAGCAGTCTGCAAGGCGGGCATTTTCCTCCCCCGGTCCATCCAGTGAAAAAGACGATGTCCACATTGCCGGCCACAGATAATTTCCTTTCAGCCGAAGCAGTGTCTCAAAGATCAGGTCATACATTTCTGCAGTAAATCCACCATAATGGGAAAATGTCCAGTTTCCGAACGCAGGCCATTCATCATTGATAAAAAACCCCCGGTATTTCACGGAGGGTTCTTTGCTCTGCATCGAGTCTTTTTCGGAAAAAATGATTTCTTTCTGCGGGGCAGGGACCACATCTGCAAAGTGGACAAACGGCGATACCCCCATAAGCTCTGAGATATGGAATAACCCATAGATTGTTCCCCGCTTGTCACTTCCTGCGATCAGCAGACTGCCATTTTTCAACACCTGAAACAGAAAACATTCCCGCTTTCCACACAGAGAGGAAAGTTCTATCCCTTCCTCTTCTGCGATCGCCTCTGACATCTCACTGTTTCCGAGCGTTGCCACATACACCTGCGCCGGCTGCAACTCTCCCTGCCATTTTATGATCTTCGGGCGGACACCTGTGACCTGCTCCACATCCCCACAAACCTTTTCTGTGATTCTATAGACACCCTCAAATGTCCCATCCTCCATCACAAATGCCGCCGCTTTTTGATCCTTTACCAAAATTGCTTCCATACGAGCACTCCTAATAAATTCTATAATTGCCGCTCAGTGCCAGATATGCGAAGAAATACAGACAGTTGTCATAATATCTTCTGTCCCCGGTGCGAAGCGGTGTCTCCCAGAAACGGTGGACACAGAGAAATGCATTTTTCTGGTCTGAGGCAAGTGCCGCCTGCGCATTGACCGCAGTCATCGCAACCGGATGCAGTGCCTTTCCTTCCAGAATGGTTCCGTCGGTCAGGAAAATACCGTCCCTGTCTTTCTCCTGCACGGTATCACAGAAAAAATTCAAAAACCGGTCAACATTCTCACTCTCCCACTCATCCTTCGCAAACCACTCATAGTCAAGGGCAATGTTTGCGATCGTCCGGTAGGCATCACTGTAATACCAGTCATGTCTGCCTCCCCACTGGTCTAAAACAGGCTGATACGGTGTTCCGTCAAATTCTGCATATTCCGCACTAAGACCAGTGACCGGATGACATGCACGCTTTAAGTAATTACGGCTCGCCTCCGCCGCCTCCTTAAAAAATGCCCGGTCCTCTTCTTTTGCCCACAGTGCGAACAACTCATAAAAATGAGGCAGATGATAGGACGGATCCGAAAAATCCACATCCGTGATAAAACGGATCAGATGATTTGAGGCATCCCACATGGCTCTGCCACCCTCTCCGTTTTCTCCCTTGTGGATGCAGGTGTGCAGCAACTCCTTCGCTTCCCTGCTGTAATTGAATATCCCTTCGCCGTCTCCCCAGCGGTGCGCTGCGAAAAACAGTGCCATCGCAAAAAATTCCTCACCATCCGGTGCTGCGCCAAAAGAATTTTTTGTTCCATCCGGCTGCACCGACCATGCAAAATATCCTGCATTTTCGCCTTCCTCTAAGTACATATAAGTTTTTGCCCATTTCCACAGGCGGTCAAATTCTTCTTTCCGGTCCATCTGGACACACATCATCATGCCGTAGGACATCCCTTCTGTCCGCGCATCATGGTTACCCGTGTCCTCGATATATGCCATATCGTCCTCGACGGGATGATAGATCCGCTCTGATTCTGCCCCGTAAAAAAGTGTATGGAAGATCTCATTTTTCCGCTTTTCTATGGTTTCCTTATCATAGCCTGCCTCCGCAAATACATTGCGGTAAGTTCCAGTCTCAAACGCTCCTCTTTTCATGCAACTTTATCCTTTCCTCTTATTCCTTGACACCGCCAATGGTAAGTCCTGTCACAAAATACCGCTGTAAGAACGGATACAGACAGATGATCGGCAGCATAGTCAGTATCGTTGCAGCGGCACGCACGGAAGTCGGTGTCACAGATCCTGCCGCATTTTTCATTGCCTCCACGGAATTTCCCTGGTTTGTGACGGAAGATAATAATTTCATCAGCTCATACTGTAAAGTTGTCAGGTTCGCACTCATACGGTTATAGAGCATTGCATCAAACCATGAATTCCACTGTCCGACTGCGACAAACAGTGCAACCGTCGCATATACCGGTTTGCAGAGCGGGGAAATGATCTTTAAGAAGATCGTGGTGTAACCTGCCCCGTCTAACTGCGCGGATTCTTCCAGACTGTCTGAGATACCATTCATATAAGTACGGATGACTAACATGTTAAATGCGCTGAACATTCCCGGAATGACATACACCCAGAAACTGTTTGTCAGGTGAAGTGTCTTAAATAACAGGAAGGTCGGGATCATTCCACCATTGACATACATGGTGATCACCCAGAACAGGGATAACTGTTTTTTAAACATGAAACGTTTTCTGCTGACAATAAATGCCAGAATCGCGTTGGCAAACAGTGCAAGTGCTGTTCCGATGACGGTTCTTGCAACCGTGATGTAGGCACCCATAATCAGGTTGTCTTTCTGCAGCACGGTAATATAATTTTTCCATGTAAATTTTCTCGGCAGCAGGTAGATCCCGCCGCGCAGCGCATCTGTTCCGTCATTCAGTGAGATTGCCAGCGTATTTAACACCGGATATAACGTAATGATCACAAACATGATCATAAATAATGTATTTAACGTTACGAAAACTTTGTCCGCAACGGATGTTTTCTTTCTTGATTTTCTTCTCTTTGTTGTTACTGCTTCCATACCAATACCCCCTAAAACAGCCTTTCTTCGCCGTTACGTTTTGCGATCTGATTGGCGATCACGATCAGAATGATACTAACCAGACTCTTGAAAATACCGGCTGCCGTACCAATGGAGAAATCATTCTGGCTGATGCCCCATTTTAATACATAAATATCGATGGTCTGCGATACGCTCTGTACCAGACCGTTTCCAAGCAGATACTGGATCTCAAAACCTGCATTCAGTACGTTTCCGACATTCATTAAAAGTAAGATCATGATCGTCGGCTTAATTCCGGGAAGTGTGACATATTTGATTCTTGCCCAGCGGCCCGCACCATCCATATTTGCAGCTTCATAGAGTGAAGGATCGATTGCTGTGATCGCAGATAAATAGATGATCGCATTCCATCCTGTCTCTTTCCATACATTTGCAAATGCCACGATCGGCCAGAAGTATTTCGGATATGCAAAGAAGTTGAGAGGCTGGTCTAAAATACCAAAGTTCACTAAAAGTTCGTTGATAATACCGGTGCCCGATAATGCATCATGTAAAATACCGGTAACAATAATCCAGGAAAGGAAATGCGGCAGATAAGAAATGGTCTGTACGACCTTTTTTCCTCCCTGTGATTTTACCTCGTTCAATAAAATTGCAAATACGATCGCCATCACAAAGGTGACGACCAGATTGATCACACCCATGGCAAGTGTATTTCTGATTACCCGCAAAAAGGTTGCATCGGAAAATAACTGCTGGAATTTTGCAAGTCCCACAAAAGAAGAATGAAGCAGGCCATCCTTCGGTTTATAATTCTGAAAAGCCATCAGCCAGCCGCCAAGAGGCAGATAACAGAAGATCACTCCATACACTACGATGATCGCTGACCATATTAAAAGAACCTTCTGCCGCTTTATTTCTTTCCATGTGATTTTTATCTGCGGCTCTTTGATTTTTTGTTTTTGTTTTTTTTTCGTTACTGTTATTGAAGCCATAGTTTCACTCCTCTTTTTTAAGAATGGGGACTGTCATTCGTCCAGTCCCCATCCCGTTTTCTCACAATTTTTACTGATATTTTTTTGCTTCCTCAATTCTGCGGTCTAATTCTGCCTGCATCTCATCAATAAATGCCTGCGGATTACAGTTATTGTAGACACCCATGTACTCTTCCCATGCACTGTCAAAGTCAGATGCCATAACGACCTTCGGAAGGTATTCATGTTTTACTTCGCCCATCTTTGTCCATGCCATGCCGCCCTCAGTTGCAGTCGTCATGTTGTTTGAATAGGAATACATCGGATACCACGGTCCCGGTGCCTCGCTGGTTCCAAGCATATCCACATAAGTCTCTGCGCCATATGCTTTAAAGCAGTTCTGTACGTCCTCGCTCAATCCGTCATAGAACTCTTTTGCCTGATACTCCGGTTTCATTGCATTAATGCCGTCACGGCTGGTACCGGAATACTGTGGGAAATAAGAATATGAACAGCTGTGGGATGCCTTGTAAGCGGTGTCGGAGGACTGCATTCTCATATCCTCGGTACGATAATACTCACCATTTTCATCCACATCATAATCCACACCTTTTTCGCCCCAGAAACGAAGATCATGTACTTCCTGGTCTAACAGATCATTGATGAACTGAAGGGCGCCCTCCACGTCTTCGCAGCTTGTGGTGATTGCAAGACCACTTGACACATTTAATGTTCCGCCGGAGTTGTGCCACTGGTTCTTCATACCTTCGTCGATCGTGATCGGAAGCGGTACATAATTGCAGCCTTCCTTGTCAAGTCCCTGCTGCTTAAATGCATCATTTACGTTGTATGCAAAATCCCACCACTGATCGATCATTCCAAGTACACGACCGGTTGATAATTTTGCAATGTACTCATCATAGGTCTGTGTAAAAGACTCCGGATCTACGATTCCTTTCTGGTACTCTTCATTTAATTTCTGGAAGTAACGTTTTGCTGTCGGTGTTGTATTGTAATCTACGATCTTTAATTCATCCGGGTCTACGATACAACTTCCATCATTTGGATAGCCATCCAAAAACTGTGGTGCATTTTCCAGACAGAAGTATCTCCAGTCATCGCAGAGGATCGTGTACGGGATATTTTCTGTTCCGTCATCCATGGTCGGATTTGCTTCATTGTATTTCTCGATCAGGTCAAAATACTGATCCATCGTATGGATCTCAGGATAGTCTGCCCACTTTAACACTCTCGTCTGGATCCAGAATGCCTCGTCATTGTGGGTGGTTGCTTTTTCTTCCCCGTAAATATTTCCAAACTGATTGATCCAGTAGATATGTCCATCATCCTGACGGAGTTTATCCCACTCCTCATCTGTCAAAAATTCTTTGATGTTTGGATATTTGTCTATGTAATCATCCAGTGCTACCAGCGCACCCGCATCATAGAGCTGTTTCATTCCGTCGCCGCCATCGATCATATCCGGATACTCACCGCCTGCGATCAGTGTTCCGACTGCCTCCTGTGCTGTCTGTCCGGTCAGCCATGTCTCCTTGCATTTTGCACCTGTGATCTCTGCGATCTTCTGCTCGATCTCATTGTCATCATTGATCTCTGAACCAGGTACTGCAAAAAATGCGGTAAACTCTTTCACGCCGGATGAATCATTTGTGTTTTCCCCTGATGAGCCTCCCTCTGTGGATGCTGCGCCATTTGTTCCTGTGGTATTGGTATTTCCCCCGCCACATCCGGTAAGCATTGACGCTGCCATTGCCATAACAAGCAATACTGACACTGCTTTTCTTCGTTTCATTTTTTCTCCTCCTTCTTAATCACATCTGATTTCTGTAAGATCTGTATCAGATTTTGTAATTTTATTTTACCAATTTGTCATTTTTCTACAACCGGACAAAAATCAAAAAAAGTCATGACAAATTTTAGTTTTTCATCTAAAATCTGTCATGACTCTCTATCACAGGTACTATTGTCCTCGTTTATTCATTTACACTGCGTGTCTTCTTGCGGTACGTTGTCGGCGTACATCCTTTGCTCTGGATAAACCGGTTAATAAAGTAATCCAGATCACGGTATCCTACTTCTTCCGCCACAAGATAGATTTTATCATCCGTCCTAAGAAGGATCTCCGCTGCCCGCTCGATCCTGTAATTATTCAGATATTCCTTGAACGATACACCATATTTTTTCCGGAACATCTGCCCTAAATAAGCACTGTTGACAAAATATTTCTTCCCGAGTTCTTTGAGCGTCAGATTCTCTGCATAATTTTTCCGGATCTCCCCCTCCACATCAAGAAGCACACCGCGGGACGCATTCTGCCTTAACTGTACCAGATAATCCGCATACTCCATGACGAATCTGCGGAAATGTGAAAGGCTTCCTCGGATCATATGTACCTGAAACGCATTTTCGCAGATATACTGTAACACCTCATCCTGATTGACGCTGTCATCCTGCTCCATCGCAAGGGAAACCAGACGGTACAGGAGATAATTCATGTTCATCTGTACCAATTCCGGGTTCATTCCCGCCTCATTCATCTCCTCATAGATCGCTGCAACATTATCCTCGATCCTTTTCTTGTCATTCTCTTCCACACTCCGCAGCAGATCCTCGATTTTTTTGTGGCTCACCACAATACCGGACGGATTTTTCTGCTCTTTCGAATAGTACAATAGATTCGGCATCACCTTAAAATTGGAAAAAGTCTTTGCGATCACTGCCGACCGGAAAGATTCTGAGATATCACTGATATCTTCCACCTCACTGCCGACATACATCACGACCGGATGGACTGTGCTTTTCTGAATCTTTTCCAATAGCAGATTGATATATTCCTGCTCCCGCAGTCCCTTTTCCTGCGAAATTTTTTTACAGAAAATAAATCCCACATCATAACATTCTTCCTTGCCTTCCGCGTCTAAGAATGTAAGACAGCTGTATTCACCTCCAAGATACTGCATGCAGGCTTCATATATCTGTCTCTGGAGCTGCCGTTTCTTTTCCGGTCCTATGTCCGTATCCGTCTCGCCATCCTCCGACTCGATCCCGATATAGCGGATCCCTCTTCCAAAATCCACCTGTCCTTTAACATAAGAGAGTGCCGTTTCCTCCTGTCTGCCGAGCAAAAGTGTCTGCATCTGCTGCACAAAATACGCTTTTCCGATTTTCCGGATTCGCTCGCTCTCTTCCTTTTTATCCTGCTGCATCTGTTTTACCTTTGAAAGCAGTGCAAGGAGCTGGCTTTTCTGGATCGGCTTTAATATGTAATCCGTACACTGCCATTTGATTGCCTCTTTCGCATAGGTAAAGTCTCCATAACCGCTCAGTATTACAAAAAATGCCTCTGACAGATGCGTTTCCCTGATATATTTTAAAAATTCCAGACCATTCATAACCGGCATTTTGATATCCGCTAAGATCAGGTCGACCGGATTACTCTTTAAAAATTCTACCGCCTCACTGCCATTCCCCGCAGTTCCCACAATCTCAAATCCTTCTTTTTCCCAGTCAATCAACGCAGAAAGTCCCTGTACGATAAATGGCTCATCGTCCACAAGCAGCACTTTAAGCATTCTATCCCCTCCATTCTTTCTCCCATAAAATTTTCCCTATCTTCTCCTTTTTATGAAATTGCATTCAAAGGTATCACTACAGATACTTCTGTTCCAACACCTCTTTCACTTTCGATATGAAATTTTACATGATCTCCTGTATACATTTTCAGTCTCACGCAGGCATTGATCACACCTACCCGTCCTTTTTCTTTAAGCATCTCGATATTTGCCTCTTCCATGCGTTCCTGCAGATAATTCAGATATTCTTCCGGCATCCCCTCCCCGGTATCCTCCACTTCAAGATGCAGATTATTTTTATCTTTATATACACGGACAAAGATCCATGACTGTGACGCTTTTCCCTCAATACCATGCACACATGAATTTTCCGTAAAAGTCACTAACGATAATTTAGGAATCTGGTACTCCCTGCAGTCATCCTCCATTTCAATGCTGTATCTTAGCCGGTCACCAAAACGGTATTTCTGAAGTTTTAAATACGACTCCACAAAACCGATCTCCGCACCAAGGCTCACAATATCTGTTCCCCACTCCACATACTGCCGTTCTATCAGCGAAAGCTGTTCGATCATTTCCGCTGTCTCATCCTCATGTTTTAAGATGCTCCGCATGCGGATATTTTCCAATACATTGAATAGAAAATGCGGGTTGATCTGGCTGTGAAGTGCCAGAAGTTCCGCCTTTTGTCTGGCAATATCAGCATCCTGTCTGGCAATCTCCGACTCCTGCTGTTTTAACCTGCTCTCATAAACCGTCTCGATCAGATGATTCATCCGGTTTGCCATGGAATTATAATGCTGCATCAGCTGGCTGATCTCATCGGTTCCTGATATTGTTTCCACCACTTTTAATTTTCCGGTATGATCCTGCGAAAAGGTATCTTCCAACAGATGCAGACGTACTGTAAACGAACGGTTTAGAAACTGCATAAATACCCACGGGAGAAAAATATTGATCAACACCAGCAAGATCATCGGTATGGCATTGTTCCACAAAATTTTTGAGATCTGTATTTCCGGATACCGCACATAGATCTTCATCGGCTGTCCGTATAATTCTTTCTCCTGCACATAACACTTGTGCATGGTACCCTTATCAAACCTCTCAAAAGATTCTTTTATATTGTTTCTTCCGGTATTTGAAAAGATAATCTTATCACCGCTGCAGATATACACCTCTGATTCATAATTTGCCCTCAAAAGTCCGGTATTGACCGCATTATAATCCAGATCAATCTTTAAAACTTTTTCATGCGGATCTAACATATAACGGTTTAATTTCCGGATAATCGACACCTTTCTTAAATCCGTCGGAGATGTATCGTGCGTTTCATCCATGTAGGCACAAAATACAAAATTGTTCCCGGAATCCTGCAGTTTCTGATACCATTCCGTCTGTTTTACACGTCCTAACTTTTTGAACTTTCCACCATTTACGATCGTATCATTGTCGGCATACATCGTGATCTCAACGCTGCTGTTGCCAAGCGAACTGTCAAACAGGGAATCCTGCATCAGCTCCTGATACGCTTCATAAAATGCCAGATGGGAATCATAATCGGCATTCAGAAAATTGTTGATATACTTATTCATATAAATATTTTTTGAGATTGTGAGTGCTTCTTCTACTGCCTTGTCAATGCTGTACTCTGCCGCACTCGCTATATTTTCTGTCACCTGTTTTCTTGCATTGTGTTCCTCCGAAAATATCATTCCGACTACAACACTGTCTGTCAGGGCGACCGGCAGGACCACACAACAGACATACAAAAGAATCAGTTTCTTTTGTATGCTGTAAGTGTCAATTTTTTCTTCGATTTTTTTACAGAGACGCACAATTATTTTCATAACATCAGACTTTCCACTGTTTTTCCTGTGAGTTTCTCACTGCGTGAATCCGGCTGCATGCCTCCGACAAAAATCTCGAAGTGTCCGGACGGCAGGATCTTTTCACCGTTTTCATCATACAGCATAAATGCCTCTGATTCCAGCCGGATATTGATTTCTTTTTCTTCCCCGGCACAGAGTGGAAGTTTTACGATCTTTTTTAACTGGCCATGCGGCATCTTTGAATGTTCTGCCTTCACGTAGACCTGCACTGTCTCAGTCCCATCCATTTTTCCGGTATTTTTTACAGACAGACCGATCGTCACTCCTTCTGACACCACTGGTTCCTGCTCTAAAAATCTCACATTTTGATATGCATACTCTGTGTAGGAAAGCCCATAGCCAAACGGATACAATGCTTCCTGTTCCATATACCGGTAAGTTCTTCCCTGCATGGAATAGTCCTCGAAATCCGGCAGTTCTTCCGTGGTACGGTAAAATGTGACCGGCAGTTTTCCTTCCGGGTTTGCTTCCCCAAATAAAATATCCGCAATGGCAGCTCCGCCTCTTGCCCCCGGATACCAGCCCTGTACGATCGCATCTACATGCTCATCCGCCCAGTTCACCGCAAGTGCACTTCCCGATAGCAGAACTAAAATAACAGGCTTGCCACAGGATACAGCAGCCTCTAAGATCTCCTCCTGCAATCCCGGCAGGTTCAGATCCGGTTTGTCACCACTGCCGTACTCATTGCCGGCATCTCCCTCTTCTCCCTCAATGCCCGCGTCAAGTCCCAGCACTGCGACAACCACATCACTCTCCTTGCATACGCCAAGTACTTCTGACATGCGGTCATTTTCCTGTGCCAGATTGCTGGTGCGGTCCTTATAAAGATGGCAGCCCTCCGAATAGAGCACCCTCACATCGTCGCCGACATAATCTTCAATCCCCTCTAACACAGTAATGTAACGTGATGCCGTTCCCTCATAATTGCCGACTAACGCGCGTCTGCTGTCCGCATTTGGTCCGATCACGCCAATCGTTTTTATTTTATTTTTATCAAGCGGTAATATATGCTCCTTATTTTTTAGCAGGACAACGGTTCGTCTTGCCACCGCCTCATTTAATTTTTTCATCTCTCTGCTGTCTGCGGCAAGATAAGGGATTTTATCGTATGGGTTTTCTTCTTTTTTATCGAACACACCAAGTTTCATCCTCGCCATAAACAGATTTGTGACAGCCTCGTCTAAGCGTTCTTCTTTGACCAGTCCCTGTCTCACCGCCTGAACTAAAAATCCAAACAGAGTACCACAGTTTAAGTCACAGCCGTTATTCATCGCCATCGCAACCGATTCAATCGCAGTGCCTGTCACATGATGTCCCTCATGGAAATCACGGATTGCCCAGCAGTCTGACGTCACATGCCCCGAAAATCCCCATTCTTTTCTCAGAATATCGATCAGCAGACGTTTGTTTCCACAACACGGTACTCCGTTTGTCCGGTTGTATGCCCCCATCACTGCCTCCACTTTTCCTTCTTTTACGCACGCCTCAAATGCCGGAAGATATGTTTCCCTTAAATCCTGCTCCGTCACCTCTGCATCAAATTCATGGCGCACCGCTTCCGGTCCGCTGTGTACCGCAAAATGTTTTGCACAGGCAGCCGCCTTTAAATAATTTTCATCATGCCCCTGCAGACCCTCAATATAGCGGACTCCAAGACGGCTGGTCAGATATGGGTCTTCCCCAAACGTCTCATGTCCTCTGCCCCATCTTGGATCTCTGAAAATATTGACATTCGGTGCCCAGAAAGTCAGGCCTTTATAGATATCCGTATCCTTTCCCTCCTGCTGCATGTTAAACTTTGCCCGTGCCTCCGTCGACACTGCATCACCGACCTGCTCTAACAGATCCTCATCAAATGTTGCCGCCAGACCGATTGCCTGTGGAAATACCGTCGCCGTGCCGGCCCGCGCCACACCGTGCAATGCCTCATTCCACCAGTTATAAGCCTTTATATTTAACCGTTCCACCGCCGGTGCCTGATACAGAGTCTGTGCCACTTTTTCTTCCAGTGTCATTTTCCCGACCAGCTCTGCAGCACGTTTTCTATAATTGTCCAGTTTTTCTGTATTCTGATTTAATTCCATATGTTTGACCCTCCCTGCAATATACACTTCCAGTATTAATTTTATGTTAGCAAATTAAAAGTTCACTGTCTATACCATTTTTATAGAACATATCCGAGTAAATCATAGATCATTTCATATAAAGATTCGGGTGTCAAAAGGTGGCCCACAACTTAGTGGCTATCAAATTGCACAAAGCTTGGACTCGTTTTGTGACTTGGGGAGAAAATTAGAAAATCTTAGTATGCCTGCCTATTCACAGTGATGTTCTGCCACGGATGGCAGAACAAGGCTTCACAAGCCATGGATGGCTTGTTGAACGCCGTTCACGTCACTTTGAGAAATTCTAACTCAGGCATACTTAGTTTTTCTTATTTTCGGACAACGGAACAAAACAGACACAGCTTTGTGCAATTTGACAGTCAAAAAATTGAAAAGCACCTTTTGACACTCGAATCATATAAAGTAAAAGACTGCGGTACTTTTTCCTACCGCAGTCTCCGTGACTTATTTTTTGATTTTAATCTTTATGGTTGCTTTTTTGCCGCTTCCATCTGTAGCTTTTGCCGTAATCGTAACTGTCTTTCCAATTCCGGCTTTCTTTGCTGTTACAACACCTTTACTGTTTACCGTTGCATATTTCGTATTCGAAGATATCCACTCGATCTTTTTATTGGCTTTGCTTCCGTTTGTTTTCACTCTTGCATACACCGTGATCTTCTTACCGGCTTTTACCGTTTTAGACTTTGCCTGTAAGGTGATCTTTGTAACCGTATGCTTCATGATCCTGATCTTGACTTTAGCGCGAACACCACTTCCATCCGCCGCTTTCGCCGTGATCGTTACGGTCTTTCCTGCTCCGCCTTTCTTAGCTGTCACAACACCTTTATTGTTTACCGTTGCGTATTTTGTATTCGAAGATGACCATACGACTTTTTTATTTGTCGCTTTCTTCGGACCTACAGTTGCCTTTAACGTCAGTTTCTTACCAACTGCAAGTGAATATTGTCCCGGTGTGATCGTAATCTTCTGTACTTTCACTTTTTTCTTTGTATTGTCCGGTTTTTTTGTATTGTCCGGTTTCTCTGTATTTCCCGGTGTCTCTGTGTTTCCCGGTTTCTCTGTATTTCCCGGTGTTTCTGTATTCCCCGGTTTCTCTGTATTCCCCGGTGTTTCTGTATTCCCCGGTTTCTCTGTATTCCCCGGTGTCTCTGCATCCTTCGGTTTTTCCACCAGAGCGCTGACTGCCACATTCAGTTTTTCTGCTGCTGCATCGATCTCATCCTGCGTAGCATTCTCATTTGCTGCTACTTCTTTCGCCGCAGCAAGTACTCCGGTTAAGTTTTTATAGCTTTCTTCTGTGTAGTCTTTAGCATTTACTTTTTCAGCTTTTGCGATCTGCTCATACAGCGCTGTTTTATCCGTTGGTACAACAACCGGTGTCTTATCTTTTACCGTTACTTCACATACAACATCATAATTTACACCATTGATCTGTGCGGTACCGTAAACCTGATAAGTTCCTGCTTCATCTGCTTTTATAACGCTATTGAAAGAAGCATCCTCCCACTCTACGGTTTCCTGTGTCACAGTATCATCTGCCATTGTCACAGATACCGTCTGCGGCAGAGTTTCTTTGGTCAATCCGGATACATTTTCCACAGTTACCGGTTCACAGGATATCGATTTCACGACTGCTGCATCCGATACATAAATACCATTTACCTGTAATACCGTAATGCCGATCCATCCTGTGCCGCCATTTGCAAGTACATTGATCCGCATATGACGTGCCACGGTATTTTCCGGGAATGAATCCACATATGGTTCTTTTGCCGTTGCATCAACACCTGCAGCTTCCTCAGAATGGTCAATGACTGTCGTCCAGTTTTCTCCATCCTCCGAAATATCCAGTGTGTATTTTAATTTCGACCAGAATCCGGTCTTTACATTTTCAATACTTACATCTGAACCAAAATCAATAGCGATCGCTCCCGTCTTTGTAGCAGAACCTGTTGTCCACGCATTATTACCAGAATTTAAATTCATGGTACGCGCATTGATAAATGCGTTTTTCGCCGGTCGTACAGAATTTGTTTCTGTAACTTTAATTTCGTTCGTATCATAAGCAGAAGTCAGATCTTTTGTAACCGTGATCTTTTTCTGTGCAGATACGCCACGGCTTTCACTTACTGCAGTGATCGTAGCTGTTCCCTCTCCCACTGCCGTCACAACACCGCTGTTTTTATCCACAACTGCAACGGAAAGATCATCGGACGTCCACACAACTTTCTCTTCTGCTGTAGATGGTGTGATTTCTGCCGTGAGCGTTGTCTGTTTGTTGACATTTAACGCATCGTCACCACCTGAAATCTGAATTCCGGTAATGGATGTATTCTTCTCTAAACCTGCCACTGCATTGTTAAGACTCTCTGCTGTTTCATCAAGCATACTCTGTTTTGTGGAATCCCATTTTTCTTCTTCGGATTTCTTTAAAACAAATTCAGCCTGCTCTAATGCTTCATAATATGCTACAAGGCTCTCTGCAGTATAATAATCATCCGCCTGGTCTTTTGCGGCTTTTGCATCTGAGATCGCACTCTCAAGTAAAGTTGTATCCACAAGTATCTCTCCTTCCACTTTTACCGTGAAAGTTCCCGTCAACGGATTTCCTGCATACATTGTAACTTTCAGTGTGATATCTGCTGTACCTGCTCCTTTTGCAGTCAGTTTTCCGCTCTCACTGTCGATCACTGCCACTTTCGTATTATCAGATGTCCATGTCACACCTGCATAATCACTCTCGCCGTCACCACCTGTCAATACCGGGAAGAACTGCTTCTTATCACCTGTATTAAGACTTACTGTCTGACCGCCGGTTCCCATCTCATAGACAGCATCTCCATTTTCATCTTTGATCGAGAAAAATTCTGATGCATTCGGGTTATTGCTGACCGTTACCGCAATCTCTTTGTAAATAGACGGGTCTTTTACAGAGGAAACTTTAACCTTGCAGTTTCCGGTAACGATATCTTCTAATTTTTCATACGTCTTTACCGCTTCGATCGTTCCATCCCTCGTCACCGTCACAAGATCCGTGTCCGTTGACTCCCACAACAGATCCTGACTTGCGGATGCCGGCGCAACAGAAGCTTCTACTTTCGCACTGACACCACGTGTTCCTGTCACCGGAATCAGTTTTACAGAATCTTTATCCGCTTTCACCTCAACCGGTGTAACTGCTGCCGGATAAATGTTAAAATTATCCACTGCCGGGTTCCAGGAAAGAGAACCACCATTTCTTCTTCCATAAAAATGCACCGCTGCGACATCTTTTGTATAAGAAATACCTGATACAAAAGCGATTTCTTTTGTTGCAGTCACACTCTCATCTGCCTTTGATGTAAGAGTCAATGTCGTTTTCTCATCTGTCATATCGATGACTGCATGCACATGATACCATGTATTTGTCTTGTTAAATGCAGTTCCAAATTCCTGCGTATCAGAAAGTTCTCCTCCCATCTCCATGGTTCCTCTGCTGCCATAAGAGAGAACTCCCTTACTGTTCGTCTGCAGTCCAAAATAACAATGGCTACTGCTGTCTGTCACGGTCAGATAAGCCGGGCCGCTGCTTACCTTGCCGACATTCCAGTCAAAATCTACGATCACTTCATCGCTCCTGACCGCTTTCTGGAATTTTTTCATCAGCGCACGGTCACCGGAACCGCCTCCTGTCATCTGTAAAAATGCATTTCCGTCGGAATCCTCCGCAACTGCTGCTGTCAGTGTTCCAAGTGTAACACTCTTTCCCATATCCCAGGTGTCACCTGCTTCACGATTGTCAAAACTTTCGCTCACTGCCGGAACATAAACTTTTGCGGCTGCCACATAACCACCATCATCTGCTGTTTTTGCCGTGATCGTTGTAACACCTGCTGCCACCGCTGTGACCTGTCCATAAGCATCCACCGTTGCAACGCCCGGTGTATCAGATTCCCACGTTACATCCGTATTGGTCGCAGTGTCTGGAAGAACTGTTGCTTCCATCCGGATCACCGGTGCATTTTCAAATGCATTTTTATCTGAGAAATAATCGGATATAAAATAATAGTTCTCCTGATCTAATGTTACACTGCTGACCGGGATTGCATCTTTTTGTACCGTTACCTTACAGCTTGCCTGATAACCGCCATTCTTTGTGGTTGCTGTGACGATAACCGGACCACCCTCTGCCACACCGGTAACATTTCCGTTCTCATCTACTTTTGCGATCGAATCATCAGAACTCTCCCATGTTACTTCTTTGTTATCTGCATTTGACGGGGTAATGATCGTATCGATCTTTTTACTTGATCCCGTCTGTAATGTAAGTGACGTCTTGCTTAACGCAATGCTTTCCACCTGTACCGGCAATACATGTACCGTACAGCTTCCATAAACATCCTCGTTGTCATCTGATATTGCCTTGATCACTGCATCCCCGACGCCGACCGTACTTACCAGACCATTTTCATCTACAGTTGCGACGGAAGTATTTTCAGATTTCCAGTGTATTTTATATTTTGTTGTGTTCTCCGGTGTTATCGATACTTTTAACTGTAATGTACGTCCAAATCCGATTTCCGCCTCTGTTTTATCAAGTGTAACAGATGTGATATCTACTTTGCTGACATTTAACATAAAGCTTACTTTCTTTGAGCCGTCCGCAGTCTGTGCCGTGATAACCGTACTACCCACTGCCTTCACATTTAACTGTACAGCAGTATCTGTTTTTTCTGTCTCCTGGCGCATGCTTCCTTTTTCTTCCTGCTGCCATGTCTCACCCAGGAAAGAAGCAACCTCTGCATCAGATGATGTATAGATGACCGTCTGATCCGTCACATTGCTGCCGGATAAAACAGACGTCAGCTGTACCTTATCTAAAACAGCCGCACTATGTGTACTGCTATCCGTCACCTCTTTACCATCCATTTTTAAGGTAAGTCCTTCTGCTTTTCCTGCTTCTGTTATTTTTACATCTACAGCTGCCTCATTGCCGCCTTTTACAGATGCTGTAATCTTTGCATCTCCTGCAGACACTCCATATACAAAACCATCCTGCGTCACTTTCGCAACCGAAGGATCTGATGATGTATAAGTGATATTACTGTCGGAAAGTACCTGATCCACCGGTGTAACCGTCGGCTGTAATCTTTCCTGCTCACCAACTGCAAGCGTAATGCTGTCTTTGGAAAGTGTAATTCCTGTCGGATCAGTTACGTCAACAGAATAAGTTCCTGCATCCTTTAACGGAGTGATCATATCTTTGGACTTGTTTTTCGGACATCCGCGCATCAGGTAAGCATACATGCTATCCATCATATCGCCGACTTTTCCGTCTTTTGTGCTTCCCATTTCCCGGATACCGGTATCACCGTTATTAAACATGATACGGCAGCTGATATCCCCAGAAACTCCGGCGGAAGAACCGATTCCAGGAGTCGGAAGTTCATCCACTTCCCAGTAATAAAAGCCTCTGGTCTGTCCGTAAGCATTTGGTGTATCGAGTGCCGCCTGCATGTAATCAAGCAGCCAGTTGTACTGGCCATTTGCCGATGTATTATAATATGCCGGCTGTCCCATGGATGAAGTTGCGGTATCCATAGTCGCCTGATATTTTGTAAAGGAAAATGCTGTTTCCACATTGACATAATCCATATAACGTAATGTTTCATCTGCCGCGATCGCATTTGCCATGGATATGATATTGCCCGACGATCTTCCACCATACAGGGAAAATGCCATACCATCAAATTCGGCTCCATTCTTTAAAAGTCCTTTAAAAAATGTCTTCATCTGATTTGAATCATAGCCATTATTGGTATGTACATAAGCTGCCACGCCCGGCATTGCATCTTCCGCTGCTGCGTAGGATGCTGCGATCAGTTTTGCATGTCCCTGTGACGTTGCTCCTTTTCCGACCGGCCATACAATACCACCATTCTGCTCATTTCCGTGTTTCACACCACATACATTGACATTGTTGTCTTTCAATGATTTCATGAAGTCGTAAACTTAATTGTATACGATCGACTGCATATGTGAGAGATCTGTATTTTTATAAGTATTTTCATAGTCGGTATCTAACCACTCTTCCGGTGTATATGCCTTCGCATTACTCATCCAGGTATCACTGTAATGAAAGCTTGGAAGATAGCTCATGCCGAGTGCCGTTGCACGTTTTCCAAGTGCTAAGGAATGTTCTTTGTCAAACCATGCCTCAGCTTCATCCTCCGGCGCGATCATCTTAAGCTCCAGCGGGTTTCCCTGCTCATCGATCCATAATCCGCCCCATGCCTCATTTAAATATACGGTAGCCAGTGAATCTGTATAATGTGCACTTTTTCCTGCATGTACAAATAACATATTTGTAATGGAATTTACACCATGATTCGATAAGATTCTGAGGCAGTCCTGCTGTACACCGTTTGCAAAATATTTTCCATCCAGATCCTCGACTGCCGGCAGAAACGATACATCCGCACCACGCAGATAATTTTCATCCTGAATGCGGAACACATCAAAATTATCTACATACGCATAATCGGAACCGTTTCCCTGCCAGTCATCTGCCAGTTTTTCTCCTGCAGAAGTATAAACAGTTACGGAATCCTTATATGCCTGATCATATTTTGTATTCGCATATACCTCAACTTCCGTCTGATCAGCTCCGGTTTCAAAGGTAATCGTCACAAGACCATACCCTTCTGTTCCGGCCGGCGCCTGTCTGAGCACTGTACCGTCCGTGCTTTTGACTCCAAGATTTACACGGTCTCCTAATTCCGTCCGCGTTTCATTTTCACCAATGGTACCTAAATTACCGGCAGAATCTGTGCGGTAAGTGCTTTTTACCTTTTCCGTCTGAAATGTATCCTGTTTGTCTACCCTGGCGCGCATCGTTACTGAATATCTCGTATTCGGTTCCACGGAGATCTTCTGTGAAATTTCACTGTCTGCGCCCAGACGCAGTGCCTTATCACCTGTGTCTGCATCATTTCCGGATGCTGCCTCCACATTTCCGCTTGTCGTCCACCCGGACTGTCCTTCTTCAAACCCCCAGTTGGAAAGTGTATTTTCATCTGCAGAATCCATAACCAGTTCCATGGTATCCAGATCGAGTGCCTTATCTCCGGCTTCGATTGTGATCGTCATCTGTCCATTGTATACCAGAACATTCCGGTGTCCCATTTCCGTCCACGCATCTGCATTTTTATATGCATCCAGCAAAGCAACCGAGTCTGGTCCGCCGGTTTCTGACACCGTAAGCTTTGCGTTTTTTCCGGCCGTTCCTTTAACCCACGCAGAAAGTGTATAACTTCCCTGACTTATATCCTTGATTGTGGTCGTAATCGAAGCTCCAGCCTCCAGATGCACATATTTACTTCCTCCCTGTGCACCTGAAGTTTCTTCGGTAACTGTTCCTGTTGTCTCCCAGCCGGTTATGCCCTCCTCAAAATTAAAGTTTGCATTTTCCAGTCCGGAAACTGTTTTTGCCGATACCTTTACCGGTTCCGGCAGTCCCGCAAGGAGCGAAACCGCCATCATACCGGCAAGCAGCCCACTGATAAACCTTCGTTTCATTCTCTTTCCCCCTTCTCTTTCTTACGCAAATACTTTTATTCATAAATATTCTCCAGTTTGCGCAACCGATTATTCAATTATAAATTGTTTATGTTCTGTCTCTTATACACAT
>ERZ1027254.505-NODE-505-length-20879-cov-5.579620_pt1 | contig 20879 bp, 13 predicted proteins | sample MGYA00519473_ERZ1027254 | MGnify/ENA primary metagenome ERZ1027254 (study PRJEB26926, sample SAMN06164781) | human gut metagenome | biome: ENVO:00009003; feature: ENVO:2100002; material: ENVO:00002003 | host: Homo sapiens | place: USA | collected 2012 ...
ACGAGATAGGAGTCCGTCTCGTGGGCTCGGAGATGTGTATAAGAGACAGATTCAGAATAAGCGAATAATAGTAAAGAAGATACAATCGGGGGACAAGACTAAGAATAAACGAATTAAAGCCATTGGTAAGGTTGTAGATGATGCGGGGGAGCCGATCATTGGTGCAACTATAAGAGAACAAGGAACAACTAACGGAACAGTTACAGGCATTGACGGTAGTTTTTCGTTGGATGTTGCAGATAACGTAAATTTGGAAATATCCTATATTGGTTATGAGACACGTAAAGTAAGGGCTCAACAGGGTAAGAAGCTGGATATAACTATGCGTGAGGATGCAAATGTATTGGATGAAATTGTTGTATTGGGTTATGGTAACATACGTCGTAGTGATGTAACGGGGTCCATTGCATCTGTTTCATCCGAGTCTATATCCAAAGTTGCTTCGGCTTCTGTGGCTGATGCTTTAGCCGGAAAGATGGCCGGTGTACAGATTACTACTGCGGATGGTGCGTTGGATGCTGAAATCAGTGTTCGCGTGCGTGGCGGTGGTTCCATAACCCAAGATAATTCACCATTATTTTTGGTGGATGGTTTTCCGGTAGATGATTTAAGCGGTATTCCGCCAACGGATATTGAATCTATTGATGTTTTGAAAGAGGCGTCAATGACAGCTATCTACGGTGCAAGAGGTGCAAACGGTGTTGTTATCGTGACCACCAAAAACCCTAAAATGGGTAAAACAACCGTACAGTTTAATAGCTATTTGCAGATGCGTACATTAGCACGTAAAATACCGGTAATGAACAACTATGAGTTTGTAATGGCCGAATATGAATATCAGATGATTCGTAAAGGTTCGGATGAGGGCTTTATCAAAAATTTCGGCTACTATGATGATATTGATTTATACAAATACACGAACACTACTGATTGGCAGGATGAAATTCTAGGCGGTAATCCTATTTCGCAGTATTATAATATAACCGTTAATGGCGGTAATGAAAAAACCAAATTCAATTTGAGTTATACTCGCAATAAAGACGAGGGACAGTTGATTGGTTCGGGACTGACACGTAATAACATTAATCTAAAATTGAATCATCAGTTGTTCAAGAATCTGAAACTGGAAACAAATGCAACTTATCGTACGCGTACTATCGATGGTGCCGGAACTTCGGGGACAAATATTGTTACTGCGCTTCGTTTTCGTCCTACCAATGGGTTGTCGGCAGGAGTTGCCGTCGACCCTGATGATGACGAGGAAAACCTGGATGGAGATGGAAATTCCCTGAACCAGAAATATACTCCGGTGGAAGAGAATAAACAGAATTACAGAAAACGTGACGAACAGGCTCTCAGCCTGAAAGCTGCTTTGGTATGGGATGTGATAAAAGGATTGCAATTTCGTTCCGAGTATGGAATAAGCACGACTCATGCAAATGACAATCAGTTTTACGGTCCATTGTCCAGTACGGCTTCTGCTGCCGGTATGAATAATATGCCTTCTGCTAAACGTACCAAAACCCATAAGGAATCATATCGTTTGGCAAATACGCTGACCTATCGTAACTCGTTTAATAAGTCTCACAATGTCAATGTAATGCTGGGACAGGAAATTAACCATGCGCAGAACGATAATACGTTTATGAGTGCAAAGCTCTTTCCGGTTTCTGTAACGGCAGAGGCAGCGTTGGAGAATTTTGCTTTGGGGACTCCCAATCAGAGCACCAGTTATAAAAGTGCTCCCGACAGAACCGCTTCTTTCTTCGGACGTGCATTGTATGATTACAAAAATCGTTATTATGCTACTCTGACGGTTCGTGCCGACGGGTCTACCAAGTTTGCTCCCGGTAAGCAGTGGGGATATTTTCCGGCAGGTTCCATCGCCTGGAGAATTTCCAATGAAAAGTGGATGAAGCCTATAAAGTTCATCTCTGATTTGAAGTTGAGAGCCAGCTACGGTTTGGCTGGTAATAACCGTATTGGTAATGATTTGTGGCATAATATCTATCGTGTATACAGTGGAACAAGTGCTCCCGCTTTCGGTAATGAGGAATATAATTATTATCAGTTTGCAGACCAAACTTATCTTTACGATCCAGACTTGAAGTGGGAGACGACAATAACCCGTAATATCGGTTTGGATTTCGGATTCTTTAGAAACCGTCTGAGCGGTACGGTTGATGTGTATTGGAATACAACCAAGGACTTGTTGGTTCCTTCTATCATTCCTAATTCATCAGGTTATTCCCGTCAGATGACAAATGTGGGACAGACTTCAAACAAGGGAGTTGAAATCTCTTTGGATGCAAAAATCATTCAGACAAAGGATTTCCAGCTATCGGCAAACTTCAACGTTGCGTTCAACAAGAATAAGGTAGACAAGTTGGCTACCGGTGAAACCGAATGGAAAACCAAAGCTTCATTATCCAACTGGTATGGAACGTATAACTATAAAATGGAAGTAGGCAAAAGTATGGGATTGATTTACGGATTCGTCAACGACGGGTTCTATAAGGTAGATGATTTTGATTTCGATGCAACTACTAAAAAATGGACTTTGAAGCCGGGTATACCCGATAATTCATCGTTCAGTTCCGGTAACTTTGCTTTTAAACCCGGAGCTATGAAATTCAAGAAACTGTCCGATTCCGAATCGAACTTGATTACTGAAGATGATATGACGGTTATCGGTGATACCAATCCTAAAGTGACCGGCGGTTTCGGACTTTCCGGCAACTGGAAGAATCTGGACTTCACGGCATTCTTCAATTACATGTGTGATTTTGATGTGCTCAATGTGAATAAACTCTACCTGCACTCGGCTGTCCGTCGTAATTATTCCAACTTATCTACGGATATGAACCTTGCCAATCGTTTCCGTTATGTGGACGATGCCGGTGTGAATGTTTCCAGTGACCCTGTTGCCTTAGCGGCATTAAATGAGAACGCCAAAACCTATTCTTGGATGTCCGTAACTCAGGGTATAACAATGACCGATTTGGTTGAAGACGGTTCTTTCCTTCGTTTGAGTACTTTGACGGTTGGTTATACGCTTCCTAAGCATTGGTTGAGATCTTTAGGAGTTAAGAGCCTGCGTTTATATTTTTCCGGAAGCAACTTGTTTACAATAACAGGATATAGCGGTTATGATCCAGAAGTGAATATCCAAAAAGGTTTGACGCCGGGCATTGATAATAATGTAACTCCGCGTAGCCGTGTTTATACAGTCGGTGTTAATTTGAATTTTTAAATTATATAGGATATGAAAAAAATATATATATCGGTAATGGCGAGCTTATTATTGTTCGCATCCTGTTCAGACTATCTGGATGTAAATTCTCCGTCTACGTTTGATAAGGAGTATGTATTTGGCAGTGAATCCGAAATAGCTACTGCTGTCAATGGCATGTATGTGCCTATGGTCAGCGGTAAGGGTTGGGTAGGAGTTCTGCTTAAGAAGATGCTGTTTAATACGGATGTGGAGTTCAGTGGATTATCTACAGCATCCAATCTCAATGAGCGTGCATTTGTTCCGAGTACAGGCGATATAAAGTCGTATGGTGATATTTGGACAGGTATGTATGACGGGGTAAACCGTACGAACGATGTCATAGAGGGTATTGAACAGAGTTCTCTGTTTGCCGCTGCTGACAAAACTAAACCGTCGCGTCTGATGCATTATTACGGAGAAGCGAAAGTCCTGCGTGCCATGTATTATTTGGAGCTTGTCAGAAACTGGGGTGATGTGCCTTACAGAAGAAAACCTGCCGGAAATAAGGATGAATTGTTTATCGGAGCGACCGACCGCAATACAATATTGACCGATATGATTAATGATTTGATAGAGGTAGAACCTTTGATGTTGTATGCAGAAGAATCCGACAGAGGAGTAGAGGTTGCTTCAAGAGAATTCTGTCAGGCATTGATAGCTCGCATTGCTTTGCAAAGAGGTGGTTGGAGCCTCAGGCCGGATTATGATAATCCTTCTGCTGTGGGTACAATGGAGCGGAGCGACGATTGGAAAGAATATTATAAAATAGCTGAGGAATATGCCGGAAAGGTTATCTCTGAGGGTAAACATTCCTTGACTCGTTCTTTCCGTCAGGTTTGGGTAGATGAATGTAGTTGGATAGTACCGGTTGGTGATGATAATATTTTTGATGTACCGGCTAAAGTAGGTGGTTCTGGAGAATTGGCTTATTCTTGGGGAACATATATTGTATCGTCAAAGAACTCAGAGGGCGTGAATGCGTCCAATGCTCCTCACGGATATTCATCCGGTGGCGCCAGATTGGCTCTTACCTATATGTTGTCTTTTGATAGAGAGGATTTACGTAGGGATATTACTTGTGAGATATTCCGTTATGAAAATTCAGGAATGAGTTCTATTATTCAGAAGCCATTTTCCGAACTTAATGTTGGTTGTGGCAAATGGAACCGTCTATTTATGGAATCACCGTTGGGCAGTACATCCAATAAAGGTACAGGGATCAATTATACGTATATGCGCTATGCTGATGTGTTGTTGATGTATGCGGAAGCTGCCAATGAAAACCATGACGGGCCGACGACCGAAGCTAAGGATGCCTTGAAGCAGGTGCGTAAAAGGGCTTTTGCAGAAAAAGACCATGCTGAAAAGGTAGAGGCTTATGTGGATGCTTTGGGGACAAAAGAAGATTTCTTCAATGCTATTGTTCAGGAACGTGCCTGGGAATTTGGCGGAGAAAAGCATAGACGTTACGATTTGGCACGTTGGAATCTGTATGGAAAAACATTATATAATTTGTATTTCGATTGGATTGAATTGGGTAAAGTAGCTCGTACTAAGCAATATGAAAATACGGAAACTCCTTTTGAAAATCCTACTTATGATGCACGCTTTGATTCTTACCCGGCTGTAGCCTATTATAAGATGGTACCGGCGGATAAAACGCTGTTCCCGGTATGTGTAGCCGAAACAATGGATTGGTACAAAGAAGGGAACATCAATTCTTATGATGAGGCGCTACCTGCATATCCTTCCCAAAATCCTTCCGGTTACTCGCGTGTAGATATGTGTGTTCAATATTGTACGCAAGTTAAAAACGCCAGTCCTCGCCAATGGGAACCGTCTGCCCGTATTCTGCATTCTTTCTATGGCTATATTAATGCATCGAATGCCGGGGCTGTGAATCCCGAAACGGATCCGGTACGCTATTTGGTTCCTATACCGCCGGACGCATTGTCAAGCCATCAGGGATTATTGAAAAATTATTATGGATATTAAAACTAATAGTAGGATGAAAACAAAATATATAGTGCCGCTTTTACTTTTCTGTCTGTTTGCTTGTATAGCATGTGAAGACGAGACGACAGAGATGCCCCGTTTATTCAGACCTTCCTTTATTGCTTCGTCCTGTTTTGCAGAAAGCAATACTATAACGCTGGCTTGGAGAACATCCGGCGAAGCAACTTCGTATACGGTAGAGCTTTCTCAGGATGCCACGTTTCAGTCGGAAAATCTTGAAACACAGACAGTGGAGAAGGGCAAATGTACGTTTGCGAATTTACGTTATGAGACTAAATTTTATGCCCGTGTCAGAGCTAATAATGAATCTCTTGCTATAACATCGAATTGGACGGAAATGGGTTCTTCCATTTCAACTTTGTCCCGTACTATTCCGAAAATACTGTATGCTGTGGAAGGTTCGCAGATTAATGAGACTTCCGTGGAAATTAAATGGGTGGTATCGGAAAAAAATCCGGTTGACGGATTGGCGATATGGGAAGAAAGAACTACAGAGGAAAAACAAATTAGTTTGGAAGATGCTTCTGCCGGACAATATACGATTACAGGATTAACTCCTCGTACTACTTATTATGTGGCTTTGACAAACAGTGCTGCACCGGAAGGAGCAGAAAAATATAATCAGCAGAGATTTACCACTGCAGGAATGCCTGCCGATGCAGTTGTGGTGGAAGATGGAGTTGATTTGATGGATAAGATTAAGGCCGGTATGGATGATACAAGTAAGCAGGCTCTTGTTTTCCAATTGAAGAATGGCGTTGATTATTACCTGACAACAGGCGGGGAAGTCGCTGCGAAAACCGGCGATATTAAATTGACCAAAAGCATTGCTCTTCTTGCTAACCCGGGGGAACGTCCTACCTTGTACATTCGCGAGGGGGGCTTCATTGTGAAACCGGAAGTTGGCAATATGCCGAATATTGAATATTTTATTGTTGATAATGTGAATATTAAGGAAACATGGACTGAGAGTAAGCCCAGTAAAGGTAGTAAAACACGTTTGCTGAATATAGGGAAACACAATGCCGGTACTGATTTCACAATAGATAGATTTGAAATTACAAACTCGGATATAGTTTTACCATCTACCGTTTTAATGATGAGTGATGCCAGTGAAGGAGTTACCACAATCAACCATATCCGTATAGATAATTGTTTGGTTTCCGGTATTAATGATACAAAAAATGTAACAAAACAATTCGGTTTTATTCATGCAATAAATAAAGGCTCTAATGTATGGAATGATGTCTCCGTCACTAATTCCACATTCTATGAGTTCTATATTTCACCGGGTGTGTTTGGAGCACCTACTGCTGATGTCCCTATTGCGGCCGGTAACAAAGTTGTTATTTCTAATTGTACTTTCTATAATTGGGGCTCAAATAAGGATGGCAAAAACACTTATAGGGCTGTTGGGAATTTCTCCAAATTGACTACGCCGCTGAACTTGTCGGTAAGTAATTGTGTCTTTGGCAGCAGTAAAAGTAAAGTGCTTGATGCAGGCAGTGTTAATTTAAATTCGAAAGGCAACTATTGTACATTGGATTTTGAAAAGATGTCTGATGCCGGTTTGACACTGATTTCATTGGATACGGATGATGCTTCGTTATTCCGTAATGTTGAGGAAAATGATTTTACTGTAGTTGATGCAGAGTCAGTCATTTATAAATCAGAATACGGTGATCCCCGTTGGATTAAAGTTTTGGATTAATTATTTGTAAATTAAATACTCTAATTAATGAGATATAATATGAATTTGATAGGATTCTTTTGCCTTGCATGGGCTTTGTTGGCTTGCGACCAAGATGAAGGGAAAGATAACTCTGGTGTTTCTTTCCCGGATTATGGTGAGGTACTGGCCTTTCCCGGTGCGGAAGGGTATGGGCGGCATGCCACAGGTGGCAGAACGGGTGAAGTATATCAAGTAACGACTTTGGCAGATTCGGGCAGGGGTTCTTTACGTGATGCCGTCAGTAAGCCCAACCGTATTATTGTATTTAAGGTTGCAGGGGTAATCAAATTAGAGTCTCCTCTCGACTTCTCAAAGAACTTGACAATTGCAGCACAGACAGCTCCGGGTGACGGAGTTGTCGTGTATGGCAACCGGGTTTCCTTTTCGGGAGCGGACAATTTGATATGCCGTTATTTACGTGTACGAATGGGTATCAACGGTCGTGAAGGTAAAGATGCAGCCGGTATCGCCTATGGTTCGGATATGATTTTCGACCATATGTCTGTAACTTGGGGACGCGATGAATGTTTCTCCATCAATGGAGATCCTAAAAAGCCCGCAGATCAGCCTCGGAATATCACGATACAGAACTCGTTCATAGGGCAGGGATTGCAACCTCATTCTTGTGGTGGGCTTATCCAGACCACAATAAACGATGGAGTTACTTTGTACCGGAATCTGTATATAGACAATAAAACCCGTAATCCGAAAGTGAAAGGACTAAATCAGTTTGTGAACAATGTCCTTTATAATTGGGGAAACGGCGGTGCTTATATTATGGGAGATACTCAGCAGAAATCGGATGCCGATATTCGGAATAATTATTTTATAGTAGGAACTACAGATAATTACGATGGCAAGAAGTTAGGCGCAACGGCTCCCTTTACCCGATATAACGAGCATTTCAGTGCTTATTTGTCTGGTAACTTTTGTGATGATAATAAGGATGGCTCATTGAATGGCCGTGAACTGGGACGTGCAGACTGTATGAAGAAGTCGGTTGCAGCAGGAGAGGAGATTATAACTTCTCCTACGTTCCTCGAACGTCCGTCCGATGTACATCCCGAAATAAAAGAACTGATGACTGCTCAGGAAGCCTACGAATGGATTGTTGCCAATGGCGGATCTTCCTTGCCCGTACGGGATGAGGTGGATGCCTATCTTATCGATGAACTGACTTCATTGGGGAAAAAGGGGCTGATTATCCATTCGGAGGAAGATATACCGACAAAGGGACCGGGTAATATAAAGTCGGCGGAAGCTCCTGCAGATACCGACAATGATGGTATGCCGGACGAGGCATCCCGAACAACAGTGAATTGATTATCGGAGAAAGGACCGCAGTCAGCAATCCTACCTTCCAGCCGAATTTGTATGCACCGATTAAGGTGAAGAAATAGATGGGCAACCATGTGATACCGCCTTGCGGTATAAGGTGGAAAAGCTGGGGCAGTGCCATATTGCCTGCAATGAACAATGCGGCCATTAAGTAAGTTCTTGCATTGCTGTAATCCAGCGAATAGAGTTTTACAGTTTTTGTTTCCATGTTCTTATCGTTTATAAAATAATCTTATTCATTTATCGGGTAAATTGTATTGGTCTGTCGGATAATCTTTATCGGCTAATCAAACAATCTGTTTTATACTCACAAAGTTATAACTATTATTTCAAACCAATACGGTCTTGACAACAGTAATGCCTGATTTTGTCAGAAATTGATATTCACTCCGCCCATAACGGTTGCCTTAGGCATCGGAAAGCCGTCGTTTATTTCGTAACGTTGCGCCAGCAGGTTTTCCCCTCGTACAAAGACATCGGCATAGCGGCATACACGATAATTGGCACGCAGGTTCCAGAGAACAAAACTTTCTTTCTTCTCCTTGCCTTTGCTTACGTTGGTATAGAGGTCTTTTATATATTGCACTCCGGTTGACACTCCCCAGCGGCCTCGCGTAAAGTCAACGCCTGCATAGAGTTTATGTCCGGGAGCGGCAATCACCGGATTCTCCATGTGCAGCCAACTGTAATTGGCATTTGCCTGCCAGTGCGGGGTAATGCGGTAACCGATATTGGCTTCAATGCCCCGGTTTTCAATCTTGCCGGTATTTACATTCTTGGGCTTGCCGTCCGTAGGAACGGTCATAATCATATTGTCGCCGTCAATGTAGTAGAGGTTTATGCCGTAAGACAAAGCGCCGTCCAACACCCGTTGCGAGAAAGACAACTCGTAGCTCATCAGGCTTTCCGCCATTAAATCCGGGTTCTGTGGCGGAAACATGTACATCTCACGGATGGTGGGGTTACGGAATCCCTTGCTCACCATTGCTTTCACTTCCGTCTGTCGGGGCAAGTGGAACGAAAGGCCACCTTGCGGAATCCATTCCGTGCCTACATGCGAATGGTGGTCTACACGGATGCCCGCATCCAGAGAGAGCCATTCTCCGAGGTCTTGACGGAAGTCTACATATCCGGCAAATTCATCCATTTGCTTGTCTACACCCGGAATACGTTCGCCGGTAGACACCATGCGGTTCCATGATTCGCCGCCGAAGTGCTGATAGTCGAAACCTGCGGTCAGACGGTTACCGGCGAAAAGCGTTGCGCTCTGATACCACGACACGCCCAGCATGCGGTCTTTGGAGTTGAAATGGGATTCCTGCGGCGTACCGCCGGGATGATAGCCGTCATTGATTTTATGGCGTCCCCAGTTATAGAAGAAACTCAAGGCGCCGGAGCTCTTTTCATAATGGTTTTCGAGAGCGAGCGAAGTCATGCCGCGCGTGATGCGGGAGTCATTGTCTATGTACGGATTACCGGCTTCGCCCGGATTGGAGGCCTTGAACTGCGTGATGTTTACATCGCCCCACAGTTTCCAGGAATCGTTGAAGTCATATCCCAGCTTGGTATAGCCGCCGTATTGCTCAAACTCCATATTGTCGCGATGCCCATCGGTACGGTTGTAAGAGCCGGTGACAACGCTGCTGAAACGCCCTTTCCTGATGCGGTTGGAAACTTCCGTCTGCAATGTGTTGTAGGAGCCGTAGCCGATTTGCGCATGGGTCTTAACCCCGTCTTCCTGCATCTTGCGGGTTACGATATTGATAACGCCGCCCATAGCGTTAGAGCCATACAGCACCGAGGCAGGACCGCGAAGCACTTCCACCCGGTCGGTCAGCATGGTCTGATAGGCATCGGCAATGGGATGTCCCATTAATCCCATATATTGGGGATGGCCGTCAATCAGCACCAGCAAACCAGCCGTAGGGCTGCCGCCGATGCCGCGCAGGTTCATTCCGCCTGCTGCTCCCGTGGACACGCCGTATCCCATGATGCCGCGGCTTGTAGCGAACAGTCCGGGCACTTGCTCTGTCAGTGCAGGTAGTACGGATGGTTGGAAACGTCGCTCCAACACCTTGCGGTTCACTACGGAGATGGTCATCGGCAGATGCCGTATATCCGTTTCGTTTCTTGTTCCGGTTACTACCACTTCATCTATAGTCAGGTTCCGGGCAATGCGCGCGCTGTCCTTTGCAGCCTGCGCAAATCCCGCCATTGTCCAAAGGCCGGCTATCGAAAGGAGTAATATGTTTTTTTCTTCATTCGTATCGCTTTCTTCATTATTTGCTCCGCCAAAGATAGGGCGTATTTTCTTTTTCCGTTTGTATTATAATCTCTCTTGTTTGAGATTTTCTACAAACCGGTCTATTTCCTGTAACTTTTGGGGTATATCGATGCTTTGAGGACAGTGCGGGTTGCATTGGTCGCATCCTGTACAATGGCTTGCCTGGCGGAGCTTCGGTACGCTGCGGTCATAACCGATGAGGAAGGCGCGGCGGGCTTCGCGATAGTGCTCATCCCGGCTGCTTTTGGGTATATTGCCCTCGTTGACGCAGCGGTTGTAATGCAGCAGAATGGCGGGAATGTCCAGTCCGTAGGGACAAGGCATGCAATACTTGCAGTCGTTGCACGGGATGATAGGATAGGTAAGCATTACCTGCGCCGTATCTTCCAGCAGAGCCAGTTCTTCTTCCGTGCAAGGGTCGAGGGGGGAATAGGTGCGGAGATTGTCCTGCAGATGTTCCATATACGTCATGCCGCTCAGTACCGTCAGTACCTTGGGGAAGCTCCCGGCAAAGCGGAATGCCCAGGAAGCTACACTCTCTTGCGGGCGATGCTGTTTCAGGCGTGCCACCAAGTGGTCGTTCAGTCTGGATAGCCGTCCTCCCAGCAGCGGTTCCATGATAATGGCGGGAATGTCGCGTTTAACGAGTTCGCCATACAGATATTCGGCATTGACATTATTGCCCGAAGCATGCCGCCAGTCGGCATAGTTGAGTTGGATTTGCACGAAATCCCAGTGTATGTGGTCGTGCATGGCCAGTATTTCATCGAACACGTCCGTTGTTCCGTGAAACGAAAATCCCAGGTTCCGGATACGCCCGGCCTTGCGTTCTTCCATCAGAAAATCAATCATACCGTTGTCGATGTACCGTGCCCGGAATGTCTTGATGCCGCCATTGCCGACGGAGTGCAACAGATAATAATCGATGTAGTCCACTTGCAGGTCCTCGAACGATTTCCGATACATGGCAATTGAATTCTCGCGGGTGTAATTGGAAAAGTTGGACAGTTTGGTGGCTATCAGGAACTTTTCACGCGGATGGCGTTTCAGTGCTATTCCCGTTGACTTCTCCGACCAACCCTGCACATACACGGGCGATGTGTCGAAATAGTTCACGCCGTGGGCGATGGCATAGTCAATCAGTTCGTTGACCGCTTCCTGGTCTACCTCATCTCCGTTTCCGTCAGCCCGCTTCCGGGTAGGCCAGCGCATGCAGCCGTAGCCCAATAAGGATACCCGGTCGCCCGTGGTGGGATTGGTACGGTACACCATCTTATCGATAGGAATTTCACCCAAAGCGGCTGATTCGCTGTCCGAACGGTTGTTCTTGCCGGAGCAGCCATACAGTGCGGCTGCCGATGCAAACGTCCCTACGCCGGCAAGCTTGAAGAAGTCCCGGCGGTTTATCTTGCTGTTATTCTTATTATTCTTTTCTTCCATAGTTACTCGTATTTATTCTTCTCGATGCTGTCTGTTGTCCAGAACGTATCGAAGATTTTCCTTTATCGTTTTGTCATCTGATTCTCACACCGTTCTGTGCATGATATGTCCTTCCACATAAATTGCGCTGAACGGGCGTGCCGGACACAGGTTCTCACATGCGCCGCAGCCGATGCAGCGTTCGGTATTGACAACGGGTATTTGGGGGGATTGCGGATTTCCGGAGTCCGAAGCCACCATTTGTATGGCGCCGACCGGGCAGTGGCGGGCGCAGTTGCCGCACTCCACCTTATCGGTGATGCAGATGCAATTCTCCTTTATCCATACGGCATGACCTATCTGGATGGCCGATTTGTCGGCTTTCGTTATCGGCCGGATAGCACCTGCCGGACAAACTTCCGAACACTTGGTACATTCGGGACGGCAGTAGCCGCGCTCGTAGGACATTTCCGGCTGCATCAGCCGTGTCAGGTCGGAAGAGGGGCGCAGCACCTGGTTGGGACACACAGCAACGCATAGCTGGCAAGCCGTACAGTGTTGTGCAAAATTGCGTGCGCTCAACGACCCCGGAGGAGTAATGGCGGCGGCACGTACGGGTATCTTCTTGTCTTCGATGGCGGCCAGTCCGCCGTCTACTTTCTTCTCTTGCGCCTTTAGAGTGGCGGTAGTGGCCAATACTGCCGTTGCCGAGAGGAATGCGCGCCGGGTATCATCTGCCGGTCCGGTAGAAGTTGTTGTACTTTGAGTCTGATTCCGGGCGGATATTTTCGCAGCATCCGCTTTATGACGGCGGCGGGTGTAGGTGATGGCTCCCTGTCTGCATTTATCCAGGCAGTCCATGCATGCCACGCAACGGCTGTAATCAATTTCGTGGGTTTTGGAGTTGATGCACGATGCCTTGCAGTTGCGTGCGCAAAGTCCGCAGCCGTTGCACTTCTCGGTATCTATGACCGGTTTGAAAAGAGAATACCCGGACAGGAAACCGAGCACTGTACCTACCGGACAAATCGTGTTGCAGTACGTACGTCCGCCTCGCCATGCCAATATGATGAGCACGACAAAAGTAAGGGTCGCAATGATGAAGGTGGGCAGGCTTTTCATCCACACCTCCGTTTCATAAAAAGCGTAGCTGTCCGCCCGTTCCGCCAGATATGCCAGCAGATTATTGCCCCACTGATAGACGGGAGCGAAGAGACTGGAAGCGATGCGCCCGTAAGAGCTATACGGTTCGAGCAGCGAAGCAACCGCATGAAAGCGCACGCCTGCAACGAGGGTCACGGCAAACACTGCCAACATTCCGTAACGCAGCCATTTCCTGGCGGGAGAATAGCGGAAACGGTTTTTCTTCCGCTTGCCTGCAAACCGGGAAATGACATCCTGAAATACGCCGAGCGGGCAGATAACGGAGCAATAGACGCGTCCGAACAGCAGGGTCAATGCAATAAGCAGCAGTACCACGCCTGCATTCAATGCGAGCAGTGCAGGGAGAAACTGTATTTTCGCCATCCAGCCCATCCAGCCGTGCAGCGTTCCGGTGAAATCGAGGAACAGGAGCGTGACGAGTGCAAAGAATGCAATTGCAAGTGTCAGTCTGATAGTACGTAACATAGTCATAATAGTTTTATCATTGCAAAAATAAGGAGTTTATAATTAGTTTGTGTATATGGATTACGTTTGTTTTTACCGATTTTACAGAAAAAAGCTTATTTCTTGTTCAATTCCTGTTTCTTTCAGAAAATCCCGGTCGTGTGAGACTGCAAGTACGGTACCTTGATAGTTACGTATCGTAGCTGTGATGATTTCAATACTTTCGATGTCCAGATTATTGGTGGGCTCGTCCAGAATAAACAGGTCGGGAGTGTTATCGGCAATCATCAGACAGCAGAAGGCAAGACGCATTTTCTCACCGCCGCTTAATTTGCTGCAAGGCTTGTTCCAGACGTCCTGCGGGAAAAGGTAACGGTTTAAGATGGTCTTTGTTTCATGCTCCGGCAGATGCCGCAGATTGAAGGCTTCCGCTTGTTCCGAAACGGTATATTCATTTTGGATAAGGGAGTACTCCTGATCCAGATAAATATAGGTAAAGTCTGCACGCTCTATCGTTCCGCCGGTCGGTGTCAGTTCGCCGGTAATCAGTTTCAGCAGGGTTGTTTTGCCGCTGCCGTTATCACCTTTAATGCAGAACCGGTTGCCGCTGCGTAGCTGAAAGCTGAGCGGAACCGTCCAAAGGTTTGTGTTGCTGTCCGGATAATGAAAGTTGATATTCTGTGCCGTGACGAGTATTTTGCCTATATGCAATGCCGAAGCATTGAAGTCGGTTTTCAGCTTGTTTGTTTGCGGCAGGGAGCCTTTCAGGTTTGTTATTTCCTGTTGAATCTTGTCCGTTTTTTCGGCATGGACATTGCTGAGTTTGCTACTGCTGTTTTCGGCATGATTCTTCAGACCGCCTAACAGAATACGTGGAATACCTTTCTTTATGGAAGCCTTTTCGCCTCGTGTGTTTTGTCTGGCTTTCCGTTCTTCCATTTCACGGGCGGTCTTGCGGGCGAGGCGCAAGGCCTTTTCTTTTTCTTCCAACTGCTGTTGCAGGGCATTGCGGTGCACTTCCTTCTGTTCTTTGTAGAAGTCGTAATTGCCGCCGTAGCAAGCCAGTCCGTTGCGGGAGAGTTCGCAAATGGCGGGTAACAGATTTAGCAGAGTACGGTCGTGACTGATAACGAGCACCGTAGCCGAAGTGCGGTGTACGAAATCATACAGACGTTTCCGCCCGGCAGTATCCAGGTGATTGGTCGGTTCGTCCAGCAGTAGGGTGTCCGGTTCTTTCAGTTCCATGCCAGCAAGGAACAGGCGTGTTTTCTCTCCGCCGCTAAGCCCCTCTAACGGGCGTAAAAGAGAGATGCCGTTCAAATGCCAGGCGTGGAGAACGGCTTGGGTACGCTCTTCGATATTCCAGTCGTTGTCGAGCCGGGCAAAGTGTTCTTCCGCTGTATCACCGTTCAGAATGGCATGGAGTGCAGTTAGCTTACGGTCTATGCCTAATACCTGCGCAACCGTCCGGCCGTCATATTGTCCGAAATGCTGGGGCACATAGTAAAGATGTCCGGAACAATGCACACTACCGGCGCTCGGTGCTGCTTCTCCCGCAAGGATACGCATCAGGGTGGACTTTCCGCAACCGTTATTGCCTGTCAGCGCGGTCTTTTCTCCGGAATTGATAATCAGATTGAGGTTGGAAAACAAAACTTCCTTATCGGTATGGGTATAGCTAAGGTCTTTAATAATGATACTCATAAATTTACTGTGTTTAGGGTAGATAACATAGGTGTCTGTACGACACACTTTCAACTCTTGTAAGGCTGTGGGGAACAGACAAACACAGTAAAGGCTAAACATTTTCCTTTTTGAGTGATGCTCAGCGTTCTGATATGAAAAGCATATATAAAGCGATGTTTACCGAAATGTGCTGTCTTTATTTGGATATTCTCATTGGTGGTGGTATTTGTTGGTTAGCCGTTGCAAAGGTAGGTATTTGTTTTATAACATGGAAGACGCATCGAACGAAAGCGGCAGCAATGCGCCCACACTTCTCAATTCATAAATGCCTTTTTCGCCGGACAGCAGTATGCGCATGGGACGTTTGAAACGTTTTTCCGTTTCGAGCATCACCTGCCGGCAGGCGCCGCACGGGGGAATCGGTTCTTCCAGGAACTCGCCGCGTTCGTTGCGGGCGGCTATGGCGAGTGTCTCCACAGCCTGGTCGGGATATTGGGAGTTGGCATAGAACAAAGTGGTGCGTTCCGCGCAAAGCCCCGACGGATAGGCTGCATTCTCCTGATTGGTTCCGGTAACGATGATATTGTTTGCCAGCCGGGCGGCCGCGCCCACCGAGAAGTGCGAATAGGGGGCATAACTGCGGTAAGTTGCCTGCCGGGCGGCATCCAGAAGCTCGCGGTCGGCGGCATTCAGCTCTTCGTATTCGTATATCTTGATGGCAATCTGTATGTTCAGGTCCTTCATAGAATAATGGTTTATTGTAATTAATGTTACAAAGATAGGAAAGAGATTGGTTTTTTCAATTCTTTTGCAGACTTTTGTGTCAAATTCAACACTCGAAGCATGAAACCTATATTCAGACTGACTGCTATCATAGCACTTCTCCTTATTTGCGTGGCTGTGCAGGCACAACGCAGAAATTCCCGTTACAACGAATATATCAAACAATATGCCCCGCTTGCCGTGGAGCAGATGAAGGAACATAAGATACCCGCTAGCATCACACTGGCACAAGGCCTGCTGGAGAGCGGTGCGGGACAAAGCGCACTGGCACGCAAGAGCAACAACCACTTCGGCATAAAGTGCCATAGCGACTGGCGTGGGCGGAGAGTGTACCACGACGATGATGCCAAAGGAGAGTGCTTCCGCGCCTATCGCCACCCGAAGGACTCCTACGAGGACCACTCGCTCTTCCTGAAACGCGGCGCACGCTATGCTTTCCTGTTTAAGTTGAAGATTACCGACTACAAAGGCTGGGCGCGCGGCCTGAAAAAAGCGGGATACGCCACAGACCCTTCCTATGCCAACCGCCTGATAACCATTATCGAGGACTACGACCTGTATAAGTACGACAGCCGCGGCATGAGCAAGCGCGAGGCCCGCAAGTGGGAGAAAGAACTGAAGAAGAAACCCTGGCTTGCCAATCCGCATCAGGTGTATATTGCCAACGACATTGCCTACGTTGTGGCCCGCGACGGCGATACTTTCCAGTTCCTGGGCAAAGAGTTCGACATCAGTTGGCGCAAACTGGTGAAGTATAACGACCTGCATAAAGAGTATACCTTAGAGGCAGGCGACATCATCTATCTGAAAGACAAGCGCAAGAAAGCCGCCAAGCCTCATACCGTTTATATTGTAAAAGACGGCGATTCCATGCACTCCATTTCGCAGAAGTACGGCATCCGCCTGAAGAATCTGTATAAGATGAACCGCAAGGATGCGGAATATGTGCCCGAAGTAGGGGACAGACTGCGCCTGAGATAACGTTCGGGGAATATTATCGTAAGTTCTTGATAATCATAAGAAAGAATGTACCGGGAAATACCTCGGCTTGGTACGCGGAGTACCAACCGTTGGTATCTCTCGTACCACAGTGCGGTATTCGTAGTACCACAGTGTGGTACATGCCGTACCAAAGAGTGGTATGACAAGTACCAACGCGTGGCATGACAAATACCAAAGGGGGAAACGGACGCTGAGGTGAGGAGTTTTCCCCGTTATCCCCTGTCGTTTATATTTCTTCCGCCGTACCATTGTGCTTTCTCTTCCGTCTGTTTCTTCTTTTCGTACAGTGCAGCTATCCGAAAATGTACAGAGTGTCCGAAAACGGACACTCTTCTTTTTGCCTTAACGCTTGTTTTCAATGATTTATGTTTTTGGCACGGATTTGGCAAGTATAAGGGCGAAGAATCGCAGGCTGTCCGTTTACGCAACAGGACGGCAGCAACGTAAAACGGTAAATAAAGACAGAAAATATGGATAGAGAGATTCCGAAAGAAGTTCGTAACAAAGAGCGTAACAAGAAAATCATTCGCTATGGCGGCATGGGCGCTGCGGGTATCGTCGTTATCAGTGTGCTCATCTCATTGATGCGCACGGGAGTGAAGGAGAAGGACATCGTATTCTCCCAGGTAAGTACAGGCACGATTGAAGTCAGCGTAAGCGCTTCCGGCAAGGTGGTTCCTGCCTTTGAGGAGATTATCAACTCGCCCATCAACACCCGTATTCTGGAAGTATATAAGAAAGGTGGCGACAGCGTGGATATAGGCACGCCCATCCTGAAGCTGGACTTACAGAGCGCCGAAACCGACTACAAGCAGAAACTCGATGAGGAGCAGATGCGCAGCTACAAGCTGAAGCAGCTCAAGCTTGAGAATATGACCAAGCTGAACGACCTGGAGATGAAGATAAAAGTCTCTGCCATGCAACTGAACCGCAAAAAGGTGGAGTTGCGCAACGAGCAATACCTCGACAGCCTCGGTTCGGGCACTACCGACAAAGTGCGTCAGGCAGAGTTGAGTTATAACGTGGCGGAGCTGGAATACGAACAGTTGAAGCAGCAGTACGCCAACGAGAAGGAAGTGCTGGATGCCGAATATCAGGTACAGGAGCTGGACTTCAGCATTTTCAGAAAGACGCTTGCCGAAACGAAACGCACGCTGGACGATGCGCAGGTCCGCTCGCCCCGCAAGGCAATCCTCACTTACATAAACAACCAGATCGGTGCGCAGGTGGCGGAAGGTTCGCAGATTGCCGTCATCTCCGATTTGAGCCACTTCAAGGTAGAGGGCGAGATAGCCGACACGTACGGCGACCGTGTTGCCGCTGGCGGCAAGGCGATAGTCAAGATAGGCAGCGAGAAGCTGGAAGGTACGGTGAGCAGCGTCACTCCGTTGTCCAAGAATGGTGTTATTTCCTTCACCGTACAGTTGAACGAGGACAACAACCGCCGTCTGCGCTCCGGTCTGAAGACGGACGTGTATGTGATGAACGCCGTGAAAGAGGATGTGATGCGCATAGCCAACGCCTCTTACTACGTGGGTCGCGGGGAGTACGAACTGTTTGTACGCAATTCCGACAAGGAGATTGTGAAACGCAAAGTGCAGTTGGGCGATTCCAACTTTGAGTTTGTGGAAGTAATTGGCGGCTTGCAACCGGGCGATGAGGTGGTGGTGAGCGACATGAGCCAATATAAGAACAAGAATAAGCTGAAACTGAAATAACAATTAAATACCTACCATTATGATTAAGTTAACTGGCATCAACAAGATTTATCGTACCAACGAGATTGAAACCGTAGCGTTGGAGAATGTGAACCTCGAAGTGAACAAGGGGGAATTTCTCAGTATCATGGGACCTTCCGGTTGCGGTAAATCTACTTTGCTGAATATTATGGGTTTGCTGGATGCGCCTACCGGCGGCACGATTGAAATAGCCGGTACCAAGGTGGACGGCATGAAGGACAAGGAACTGGCGGCTTTCCGTAACCGGAAGCTGGGCTTTGTGTTCCAGTCTTTCCATTTGATTAACTCGCTGAATGTGCTGGACAACGTGGAGCTGCCTTTGCTGTACAGAAAGGTATCGTCCAAAGAACGTCGCCGCCTGGCAGAGGAAGTGTTGCAGAAAGTAGGCCTGAGCCACCGTATGCGCCACATGCCTACACAGCTCTCCGGCGGTCAGTGCCAGCGTGTTGCCATCGCACGCGCCATTATCGGCAATCCGGAGATAATCCTTGCCGATGAGCCTACCGGTAACCTGGACTCCAAAATGGGAGCGGAAGTGATGGAGCTGCTGCATCGACTGAACAAGGAAGACGGGCGCACCATCGTAATGGTAACCCACAATGAAGAGCAAGCCAGACAGACCTCAAGGACAATCCGCTTCTTCGACGGCCGTCAAGTAGAATAACCCCCATAATCCATAACTTATAACTCATAACTCAAAAATGCAGACCATTCGCCAAGCTTTTATACTTTTACGGCAGAACCCGTTGCTGAGTACCATATTCATATTGGGTACGGCATTTGCCATTACCATGATTATGGCGATTGTGATTACCTGGCAGATGAAATATGCCGACATCGAGCCGGAAGTGAACCGTAACCGCTCTCTCTACATAAGCAAGATGCATTTGCAGGGTAAGGAAAACAAGAACTGGAATAATTATACAGCCTGTTCGCCGGCTTTCATGAAGAACTGTGTGCAGCCGTTGCCTGAAGTAGAGGCCTGTACGGCATTTGTTCCGGCAACGGTCGCCCTGGTTTCCATGCCCGACGGCACTAATGCGGTGAAAGTGGATGCTATGGAAACCGACCCGGGATTCTGGAAAGTGTTCCGGATGCAGTTTGTCGCAGGACGGGGATTCGACGATTCCGACCGGGGCGGCGATGTGTCCGCCATTGTCGTGGCTGCTTCTGTGGCGCGGAAACTGTTCGGCACTACGGATGCGGTGGGCAAGACGGTGCTGCTGAACCGTAACGAAGCGCGTATCTGCGGAGTGGTAAAGGATGTTTCGGTCATTGCGAAGGATGCTTATGCGCAAGTGTGGCGCATGTATCCCGCCAAGTTACAGGATGCCACTTCCATCTGGAGTTATGCCCAATCGCATACGGTGGTGGCGCTGGCACGCTCTTCCGAAGATATTCCGGCCATCAGGCAGGGAATAGCGAAGCGGGTGAAAGACATCAATGCCGTACAGACCGAAGTGCTGATGGACATCATGGAACAGCCCGATGAAATCGTGACGCATGTCAACCATGTGTGGGCCAACGTGGGGCCGGATTTGCGGATGTTGTACATACAGTACGCTCTGGCATTGCTCATTGTTCTTTTAGTGCCGTCGCTCAATCTGTGCGGCCTGAGCAATAGCCGTATGCAGCAGCGCATCAGCGAACTGGGCGTGCGTAAGGCATTCGGAGCAACGCGCGGCGTACTGATAAGGCAGATATTGAATGAAAACCTCGTACTGACCCTGATTGGCGGAGCGGTGGGGCTGGTGTTCAGCTATCTGGCCGTGTACGGCATGCGTACGTGGCTGTTCACCAATAATCAGAACACCGGCACTTCCGGCGAGTTCGACCTGAGCATGTCGGTACTGTTCAGCCCTACGGTATTCTGTCTGGCATTCCTTTTCTGCCTGGTCATCAACCTGCTGAGCGCAGGCCTGCCTACATGGCTTGCCGCACGGCACACGATTGTGGATTCTTTGAACGATAAATAAAGCGAAATTGATTATGAAATTC
>ERZ1027254.528-NODE-528-length-20328-cov-37.553840_pt1 | contig 20328 bp, 21 predicted proteins | sample MGYA00519473_ERZ1027254 | MGnify/ENA primary metagenome ERZ1027254 (study PRJEB26926, sample SAMN06164781) | human gut metagenome | biome: ENVO:00009003; feature: ENVO:2100002; material: ENVO:00002003 | host: Homo sapiens | place: USA | collected 2012 ...
GCTGTCGTACAACAGTGAGGTAACTACTCATGCCCTAGGGGTGCTGAGTAGTTACCTTTAAACTTGTTTATGTTATAAATAGTTGTTACTATCGGATGAAGGCTCATACTACCAAGGCTTGTTAGGAATGTTGAATTCGAGGGTTTCGGAGTTGAAATGGCCTCCATAGTGAGCTTCAGCGGCGGCGAAGAACTGCGCACGCTCATTGTCGGTGGCTTTGCGGAAGTCGAGAGTGTGGAACAGTCCGTAGAGCTTGATGCCCCAGATGTCCTCCTCATTGTCGTACTCGACAGTTGTTCGGAAATCCGTGTAATCCTCAGAATCCCATCCTTCGAAGACTGCCGTGACGCCTAATCCGACGCAGACGACCACGTCGCCGCGTCTGAAGAACTTGGTCCAATCCTGCATTTCGAGGGAGGGTAAGAGGACGCATTCTCCGTTGGGAAAGATAACGTCGAAACGGCCCGTGGGGGTCAAAGAGAAGAGCTTGCGGTCTCTCGGATCTGTGTTTTGGCAAACCGGTTTTAAGATGATTGGATGGCTAATACCAGGGGCTTTATCTATTACCTGAAGCTCAACCTTGCCGGCTATTCTCGAATAAAGAGGCGTTCCTGCCGGGCAGTCGCGCAGGATGTCTGCGATGTTGATGTCAGAATTGTTCATTGTTGTTCGTTTTTAGAATTGTTGACGGAATCTCTTCCTATGATAAACGCCACGGCTGCTACGATGATGTAGGAGATGGCTTCGGTGATTGCTATCATGTGTGTAGGTGATATTTAGGGTTGACGTGTGTGTTTGTTGCCGCTGCACCACAGTTCGATTTCGATGCGGGCGCCTGCCCATATCGCTTCGCGTGGTGTGGCGTCGGGGTGTTGGCTGAGCCAAAGTTCGATGCGCTGACTGAGATTCATACTGCCTTACGATTAAGAGACGTGACGCTCGGTGTCCAGCTTATACCGAGGCGATGTGTGAGTCCGCTTTGATAAGCCTGCAAGGCAATCTGACCCTGTAGGGACTTTGGGTTTTGTTCGAAAGCCTCTATAGCATCGAGGATGCGGTTGCGCTGTGCTTCCTTGCGTGCCGCTTCGTTTTCTGCTGCTTGCTTCTTGCGAGCTTCGGCCTGCTGCTGAATCTGCTCGTCAGTGAGTTCGGGAGCTGGTGCGGGGGACTCTTCCTTCTGAACGGCAGCTGCGTAAGCCTTGAAGCTGCCGTCAAGGACACGTGAGAAATTCTCAGGGCGGAGAATCCAATCGAAATCGGCTACCCAGTGACGCTTGCCAGCTCCGTTGAGGTAAGGTGAGGCGAACGCCTGCTCGAAGGCGTCACGGATTTTGCGGGTGTCGCCGTCGTACTCGAGAAGACGAGCCTCGATGAGAGCTATGCGCGTGCGGTTGAGACGATGGATCTGCGGCATACGGGAGCCTGTCTCGCGGATGCGACGATTCCAATAAGTGATGAGACCCTCGGCATTAAATGTGGGGTGCTGCTCTTTCTTCGCGGTCTTTCCTTTTCCCTTGGAGGTCTTTCCTTTCTTCGCCCAACGCTTCTGCGCATTCTCGCGATTCTTGCGACATCGCGCCTCGCGGGCGGCACGCTGCGCGTCGATGTCCTCCTTGATGAAGGCGAAGGCTACGCGGACCACCTGAGGTGCGTCGTCGCTGACAAGGGTGCTATCCTTGGCATAGAGAAAGACGGCACGCATAAGGATGCCGAGCTGAAGGTCGGTGAGCTGGCTGACCGCCTCGTAATGGGCGATGTTGAGAGAAAATCTATTGTCTGACATAGGGGAAAGGATTTTGAAAGTTATACGGAACGGGGAAGAAAGAGATTTCGGGGTGAGAGGAAACCAAGGGGCGGCTAAGACCCCTTGGAAACGTGAACTATACAAACATCAAAGCTTCTGAGGAAGCTGTTATTGATCAAATCAAAAGGGCAGTCCGTCGGAGCCTCCTGCCGGTGCAGCGGGTGCTGCTGAGGGTGGCGGGGGTGTGGGGATGCCGAGAGCCGCCCCTTGTGCGCCTACGGGAGGGAGAACGGACGGCTGCGGCGTAACGACGGGCTGCGGTGCGCCGTGGAACACGCTCCAGCAGCGGACGGCATTGAACCAGCGCCCCTGGTATTCGTGTGCGTCGATGTCGAAGGAGACGGTAAGCGACTCTCCGACCTGTATGTTGAACTTTGCGATATTGTCCTGTCCGAAGACATCGAAGACCATTCGCTTGGGGTACTGGTCTTGCGTTTCGAGGACGTAAGTGGCGCTCTGCCACGGCTTGCCGCTCTTTGCGGAGACGCCAGACCGGATGGGCAGTGCGCAGATGATTTTTCCGAAGATTTCCATTATTAAGACTTGGGGTTAGACATTGAAAGTTTTGGCTATGTAATCGTTGGCGAGACGGACGCGCTCTTCGAGGAGGCGGATGTCGTCGTCGTTACGTTCTATATGGACGATATGGATGGGGGAGGAGAGCCATGCGCAGTAAGATACGAAATCGGCTGACGTGCAGCCTGTGCAGGACATCTCTGCCATCACTTGCCAGTAATACTCGGGCTTGACAGCCTTCAATGAGGCTGCATCGTGTATCTCTGCGGCATATCGTGTGTGGACGGCGAGAGAGGGGCACTTGATTTCGAGGCACTTCTGCTCCTCTCCGCGGACTATTCCGTCGGGAGAGGCAGCAAAGTGCGGGATGATATCGTGTGCGCATGAGGAGACCTCGAAGACCTCCACATCGTCGTTAAGAGAGGAGTAGAGTTGTCGGGCGGACTCCTCTTGCTGGACACCCCATTCCATAGCCCGCGTGGAGACGGCGACCTGGTCAAGATAAGACTGGAAGATGTCGTCGTCAGAAAGGAACTGGGGATTGAACAGCCTTTCGGCAGCTATCTGATAGATGTACGTCTTGGCTGTTTCGGACCAAGGCTCGTCTTTCTTGCGAGGATTGGTCATGAGCTTGTGGACCTCGGAACCTGTGACAGAACCGAAGCGTGCGCGGAACCATGAGATTTCGCGCTGATTGGACTCGGTGTTAATCATTTCTTGTTCTCCTTCTTGTCCTCTTTCTTGGCGGCGGCATTCTTGGCAGCTTCAGCTGCTGCGGCAGCGATGGCGTTCTTGGTTTCCTCCTTGCGGTATGGCTTCATAAGCTCATCGACGGTTGTGTCGCCGTCGGTGAGTGACTGCGTGATGCCGAGGAGGAGGGCTATTTCGTTGGCCTTGATCTGATTGACGGTCTTCTTTCCGCAGAGCATTACCACCTCCTGCTCTGTGATGCCGAACTCGTCCTTGAAGTAATCAATGCACTTCTTTCTGCGGGCGATAATCTTATCCTCGTCAGAGAGGTCGCCGGTGATGCAGCGCTGCGCCGCCTGATAGACCTTGTCTGTTATGGCTCGTGGGATGACTGAGAAAACGGCGTTGCGGTAGGCTATGGAGTTGGCAGCATTGCCTGTAACAGTAATCATGTCGTCAGAGAAGCGCTGTCCTGTACGTCCGACGATAGAGCGGCGTACTTCGAATGCCGTAGCGACGTTGTTTTCGAGGTCCCAGCATGTGCCACGCGAGATGACCTGCTTGTCGGTAATCTGAACGACCTTGGCTTCGGCTCGGATGTTTCCATAATTGGAAACTATGAGTTTGGCGAGGTGAACGGACGGTCCGGTGATGGGTTTTCCACCACGAGGAAGGGCGTAACCGCAAGACTGAGCTGTAGGAATGTCCATTGTGGCCATTGCTACGGAATTGTTGATGGCTCGGCGAAGGTCGCGTGGGTATTGCTTGGCTGTGGCGATTTGGGAATCTACGTTTGCACGCTCGATGGTGTCGAGCTGAATGATGTTCTGGTCATGCTGGACCTGTGTCACTTCGTAAGCGTCAAGTGACTGAAGGTTGTTTTCCATATATTAAAGTGTTTTGTATTTACAGAATTTGAAGCCGTTGGCGTTTTCGTGCCTTTCGCAGAAACCTTCTGCGTAGTCGGCTGCTACGGCCCGACGCGGCTTTTCTCTTGCCACTTCGTACGGCAAGTCCATGATGTCATGGAATCTGATTTGCAGCATTTCGACTGATATCTTCTTTCTCATTCTGAGGGGTGTTATTCGTTATGGTCTTCTACGTCGAGGACGACGTCGATGACTTGTGTTTTGGAAATGGACACGATGCGATAGTCGATCATCGAGGAAGGGAGCACCTTGTCGATGTTCTGGCTTGCCGTGTTGATGTCGTTGCACTGGACGAGATAATATACCGTCTGACGTCTTTCTCTCGCGGTCTTCTCGTCGTATGTGATGAAGACGACCTTCGCCTTGCAGAAGATTTCGCCCTTGTCGCAGTCTTCGTCAACGAGGAAGACCTCTCGGTACGGGGCGATGGCTATCTTGGTGACCTCGGGTTCTTGTTCTGATGGGAAGAGGCATACTTGGTCGGCGATGCGTTCCTCGGCTTCGGCAAAGGACTTTGCATCGAAGACGTATGTGTGGGACTTCCTTACAATAAGACCTTCCTCGTTCTGAGGGAAGGTGAGGGCTGTGGCTTCGAACCACTTGGGTGATGTTTTTGTTCGCATAGATAGAATGTTTTTTATACTGAAATTATAACTGTTTCTGTTACTGATAGCGCCACTCCCAGAACGGGCATTTGACGGGGGTGACCTTCCGTTGGGTCTCCGTGCGGGGACAATCGGGGAAGTCGCGCCAGAGGCAGTCGTCGCATTCGGAGTATAGCGTGCGTCTGAATTTGTGCATGATGAAATAAATAATTAATGCGGGACGGGAAGGAATCGAACCTTCGCTAAAACGGCATCCACGCCGTCGTCCCTCCAGGAATCACTTCCATTTTGCAATAAAAACTAATAATAACAACGTCCGGGACTTGCACCCGGATGAGACTCCTTGGGTCTCATTTTTAATGATTAATAAAAAAATTGTATAGATGAAAGTTACTTAAATAGCCGAGATAAACTTGATGCCGTACCGCCTGGAGAAATACTCTTCGTTGGGTGTGCGGCGTGTCAGTTCGTCGTAATGGAGTGTAAGGCTGTCGGTTTCGCTTCGGAAATAGTTGTGTAGAGTGACGAGGCGCCGTATGCTGGAGCTTGTCTTTTTCGGCAATATTGATATCCGGAGCTTGGTCTGCTGACGCATGCCTGACATTATGCGAAACTTCTCCATGAGCATTGTCTTTCTGCGCTTGGCGGAGCGCTTGCTGATGATTTCGGGCGTATTGAGGTGTTCCGTCTTCATGTTCTTGTATCTCTCCTTTCTCCTTTCTATTGTCTCTGGGGTGTGCTTGAGTTTCAGTTGTCTGGCCCATTGCCGTATGGTGGACTGTGGGACGCCGAACTTCTCCTCGAGTTCACGCGGGAGCATGTCGGGATAGTTCTGGATGATGACAGGCTTCAGACGGATGCTTCGGCACAGAGGCGCTTCCACCGTGACTATCCCGCTGAGAATGCGCGATACCGAACCCGAAGAGATGTGGACTTTTTCGGCGATTTGCCGGTGTAAGAGTGTCCCTCTCAGACTGAGCACTTCGTCAATCTGCTGCTGTGTGATGCGATGTCTTGTCATAGAGCACGTATGTAGTTGGGGTTCTTGACGAGTCGGGCGTAAGCTTCGATTCCGAAGCGCTGCCACATTCCGTTGGAGAACTGTACGATGTAATCTCCTGCATTGGCCCGAAGGGAGCCGTTGGTGAGGTCCTTGGAGAGGGCCACGACGAGTCCGTCGCCGTGGTCAGCCACAGCTACGACACAGGGCAGGGCGAGAAGCCTGTCCGTGTTGGCTTTGGTGACGTGTATGGAATCAATGACTTTTACCATTGTGTATATCGTTTTAGTGGGTTCGTGAATAAAAAATCGGGTGCGACTCGCGCCGGACCCGACTAAGAAAGCTCTTTTGAAAACAAAAAATGCGTGTGGTGCGCCCTCGCTTGGGCAGCAAGTTGAATTAAAAATTTTTATGGAAAAATTCTTCTAACAATTAATATCAATTTTATATTTATAACATTATGACGAGAAGGAGAGGCGGGACTCAAACCCGCATTCTTTGGTTATTGTACTGTCAGTTGTACGACTCTCCCCATCCAACATATTATTTAAAAAAACGACAAAGAATTGCTGTTTTATACCGATTATGTATGGATTTGTGTGTGTGCTGTTTTATAGATCTCAGCAATCTTGCCAGTGTCACGGGACGTCTGGCAGCCCGCTGCATTTCGTTTCTCTCCGCCTGCGCCAGCGTGGAGTGTGGCGTGGTTCGTTTGACAGTACTCGGAAGATGCGTTAGTGGGTCTTTCGTGGCGTGCGTTCCTTCATGGGTCGCGGCGTCCAAAACGCTGCCATTACTACTTTTACACGCTCACTGTCTGTAACCAACAAGTCAAAGAACAACAAGAAAATGGTCGGCAGACGAGGAATCGAACCTCACGGACTGGCTGTCAAGGGAATGAGATGGGAAGTGAATGTATTCAGCCTAATCCGCCGCCTGCTCTGCCGTAAACTGGCGATTCTCACGAAGGGCCAGACTTAAAAAATTAAATATGACTTAAAAATTTTCACCTTGTTTCGCTAAACAAAGATTTGAAGAACGATAAATATCAACTTCTCGATTTTCTAAAAACTACTACCTAACCTAACAATCTCAAAATGAGAAAAATATATGAGTATGATCTGTGTTTCTAATACACTCGGTTTGCTGCGATGAGCCGGTCAATATCGCGTTTGCGATAGAACACGGTCTTTCCGACTTTGGAGTAGGGGAGCTGTCCGTTGGCTCTGAGGCCCTTGAAGAACTCCATTCCTACGCCGAGGTATGCCTGCGCCTCCTTGTTGGATAGCCATATCTTTTCGATGGCTGTGACTGTCGCCTGTTTCATAATCTTTCTTGTTTTGTTTGGTTTATGTTGTGGCGGCAGTACCGCCGATTACCATCGCTTGACGTACCCGAGTTCGTGTGCTCGTTTGCGTATGAGGTTCTGGATGTCCGTGTCGGCGTCCCAAAGTAGGGCGCGTCGGACTGTCGCTACTCCGACTCCGCAGTCTTGCGCCAGCTTGACTTGGCATCCTCGTCGAAGTTTTATGGGTTTTCGCTTTGCCATTTGGATTTATTTCGTTATATTTGCATATTAAACATATAATGAGCGTTTAGCGAGCTGTTGGGTTTGTTTCGCTTGCGCTCTGTCAACGAATGCAAAGGTACAAAAAGTCAATGAAATGTCAATACTAAATCAAGTTTAAAGTTGATTTATTGACATTCTTTTGCATTTATAGTTGACTTAATATTGATTTATAAACACTCGTTAACATATACAACTATGGATGGAAAGATTACTTCAGTTGACTACGCTGTATCGGAAAGAATGAGGCTATTTATGTCGCACTCTGGTTACACCCAAGCTGCTATTGCCGAAGCGTGCAAGGTTGACGTATCAACATTGAGCCGATGCATGAACAATAAACAACCGTGGTCAAGCAAAATGCTACAAAAAATTGGTTCGGCTTTCAATGTTGCCTTCCTTTGGCTGCGTGATGGTGTAGGCAAAATGATAGCCGAGGAGAAAGCCATCGGCAAGGCGCAGTTTGCTGCCTTCAGCCAGATGCTCGACGCGAATACAAGCCCTGTGTCGCAGAATGTCATCAGCGGCGATAACTATCAAGGCACACAGACGATAAACGGCACAGAGGGCGAAATAGTGGCATTGAGGCAGAAAGTGGAACTGTTGAAGCGTCTGCTTGACGAGAAGGACAAATTGCTTGAGGAGAAAGACAAGCTGATAAAAGAAAAAGACAAGCAGAACTCCGACAAGAACGAGCGGTTGGCTGAAAAGGACAAGATGATTGCCGAACAGAGCAATGTTATTGTCGAGCAGCGGAGGCAGCTCCAGACGTTAATGGAGTTATTCGGCAGGAACAAGGATTAAGACCGGGTTTGTGGGACTTTTGCGTTTGCGAGTCCCACAATAAGTCCCACAAACGCATCCTAACGACCCTCAAAACCTCCTAATAACGCTATATTAGACGTTGGAGGACACAAAAAAGGAGGCTCTTAACGAACCTCCTTGACTTATTAAGTTGTTGATTTTCAGTGTTTTATTGTTGTGAGCGGTAAACGGGGTTCGAACCCGCGACCCCCAGCTTGGGAAGCTGGTGCTCTGCCAACTGAGCTATTACCGCGTTAAGCGAATAATGCTTTGGCATGTTTTGAGCCGATACCCGGACTCGAACCGGGGACCCACGCATTACGAATGCGTTGCTCTACCAACTGAGCCATATCGGCCAAAACATTGTCGTTTTTCTCAAACGCGATGCAAAGGTATATAAATTTTTTAAAAGTGCCAAATTTTTGTACGCTTTTTCTAAACCTTATTCTTCCGTTTTCTTCCTACTCGTACACCTCGTCGATGTCGTAACCCGTGTTGTATTCGGTGTCGTTCTTGCAAGGATCGTAGCCTTCCGGAAGATCGAATACGGCGTTGGGGTCGTAAGGCAGACTCTTGTCCCTATATACCTTCTTCATAAAGTATGCCCATATAGGCAGTGCCATCGTCGCACCCTGACCCATACGCATAGAGTCGAAGTGGATGTCACGGTCCTCGCCGCCTACCCAGCAGCCGCTGACGAGCTGCGGTGTGAAGCCCATAAACCATGCGTCGGAGTTGCGGTTCGTTGTACCTGTCTTTCCGCCAATCTCGCCAGTAAAGTTATATTTATAGCGCAGACGGCCTGCCGTACCTCCGTCGACGACACCCTTTAGCAGCACAATCATCTTGTATGCGCTTTCTGCACTTATCACCTCGTTCATGCGTGGCTGGAAGGCTGTGATGACATTGCCCTCGTTGTCCTCTATTCTGCTCACGAAGAGCGGAGCGGTGCGGATGCCGTTATTGACGAACGTCGTGTATGCGCTAACCATCTCAGCCACCGACACCTCGCACGGACCAAGGCATAACGACATAGAAGCATGGATGTCGGGATTGTTTATGCCGTAATCGTGGAGCAGCTGCACGAACTGCTGCGGATTTAGCTTGCTCATAAGATAAGCCGAAACCCAGTTGCTCGACTGTGCCAGACCCCATTTAAGCGTCACCATCTCGCCAGCACGTCTGTGGTTGGCGTTGCGTGGAGTCCAGGGACGACCTGCCACCATATATGTACGCTGCGCGTTAGGGGCAAGATCGCACGGAGAGAAGCCGTTCTCCATAGCAAGACTGTAGAGGAAGGGCTTGATGGTGGATCCCACCTGACGGCGTCCGCCCATAACCATATCGTACATAAAGTGCGTATAGTCGAGACCTCCCACGTATGCCTTCACCTCGCCCGTCTTCGGGTCCATACTCATAAATCCGGCACGGAGGAAAGACTTGACATAACGTATGCTGTCTATCGGTGTCATCGTAGTGTCAAGGTCGCCGTGGTATGTGAAGAGCGACATGTCTGTAGGCGTATGGAACGACTTGTGGATTTCCTCGTCCGAAGCTCCTGCTGCCTTCAGAGCACGATAACGCTCGCTCTGCAATACAGCACGTTCCATAATCTGATTGACCTGCTTCTTTGTCAGAGCCGATGAGAAAGGCGCATTGGCTTTTCCTCGTTTCTCCTTGAAGAACTCGGGCTGGAGGAATCGTGCAACATGATTATATACCGACTCCTCTGCGTATCGCTGCATACGCGAGTCGATGGTTGTATATACTTTCAGGCCGTCGGCGTTCAGATTGTATGGTGTGCCGTCCTTCTTGAAGTTCTTGTTACACCATCCGTATAGCGGATCAGTCTCCCACGCAATGGAGTCGATGACGTACTGTCGCTTGTTCCATGACGGATACTTGGCTCTGTCAGGACGTTCCGCCGACATATATATACGCAGGAACTCACGCAAGTATGGCGCTGTGCCGTCCTTGTGGTCAGTACGGTGGAAGTTCAGAGTAAGAGGTTCGTTGGTGAACTCGTGGTATTCCGATTCTGTTATGTATCCCGCCTTTCGCATCTGGTCGAGCACGACGTTGCGTCGCTCCGTGCATCTCTCGGGATAACGTACAGGATTAAACAAAGACGGATTCTTACACAGACCTATGAGCGTGGCAGCCTCGCAAGCCGTCAGATTCTTCGGTTCCTTATTAAAATATGTATTAGCGGCTGTCTTTATGCCCACCGCATTATGAAGGAAATCAAAATAATTAAGGTATAGTGCTATGATTTCCTCCTTAGTATAGTTGCGCTCCAGCTTCACGGCTATCATCCATTCAATGGGTTTCTGCAATACGCGCTGCAACGTGCTGCTTGCCGTCTCCGAATAGAGCTGCTTGGCAAGCTGCTGCGTAATGGTCGATCCGCCGCCTGCGCTTGCCTGTCCCATAAGTCCGCGCTTCACGATGGCGCGTCCAAGAGCGATAAAGTCGATGCCTGAATGTTCGTAGAAGCGAGCGTCCTCCGTAGCCACCAATGCCTTTACAAGGTAAGGTGAGAGATTGGAGTATTGCACGCAGATGCGGTTTTCGCGGTTAAAGTTCCATGTGCCTATAACCTTGCCGTCAGACGAATAAATCTGCGTGGCAAAGCGGTTGATGGGATTCTGCAAGTCTTCCACGGGAGGCATATAGCCTATCCATCCGTTCCAAATAGCAACGAACGCAAATACGCAAACGCCGAGCACGGTGCCCAGCAACCCCCAAAGGAAATGTACGAATTTCTTTCTCATGAGTAATGTTCATCAATGACTTAATTGTGCAAAATTAGAGAAAAATCCCGAATTACAAGCCGTATATGATAAAAAACAAGAGAAAAACGAAATATCAAGACGTAAGGCGGTCGTTGTATTATCAAAAAAACGTGAAAAGATTAAATATTGCATTTCAGTTGCATTCTATGTGAAAAAATATGATTACCTTAGCAAGCGAATTAGGAAACAACCATTAACTCTAAATAAATGATGAGACACGATTTTGTAACAATCGCAGACCTTCCCAAGGAAAAATTGATGTATCTCCTTGAGATGGCGCAAGAGTTCGAAAAACATCCTAACCGAGAACTGCTGAAAGGAAAAGTAGTGGCGACGCTTTTCTTCGAACCCTCCACCCGTACACGACTAAGTTTCGAAACTGCAGCCAATCGTCTTGGCGCACGCGTAATAGGTTTTTCGGATGCGAAAGCCTCAAGTGTGGCAAAGGGTGAGACGCTCAAGGATACAGTGCTCATGGTGTCAAACTATGCTGACGTCATCGTAATGCGCCACTATGTGGAAGGCGCTGCACAGTACGCCAGTGAGGTTGCTCCAGTTCCTATCGTTAACGCCGGCGACGGCGCACACATGCATCCATCACAGTGTCTGCTCGACCTTTACTCTATATACAAGACTCAGGGCACACTGGAAAACCTTAACATCTACCTTGTCGGCGACCTTAAGTACGGACGTACCGTGCATTCGCTCATCACAGCAATGCGCCACTTCAATCCGACATTCCATTTCATAGCACCTAAGGAGCTTGCCATGCCTGAGGAGTATAAGCTTTACTGCAAGGAGCATAACATCAAGTTTGAGGAGCATACCGAATTCAATGAGGATGTCATCGCCAATGCTGACATATTATATATGACACGCGTACAGAAGGAACGCTTCTCTGACCTCATGGAATATGAGCGCGTAAAGAACGTGTATATCCTTAAGCGTGACATGCTGGCAAAGGCAAAGCCTAACATGAAAGTGCTCCATCCTCTGCCAAGAGTAAACGAGATTGCTTACGACGTGGACGAAAGCTCACACGCCTATTACATACAGCAGGCTGGCAACGGACTCTTTGCAAGAGAGGCAATCTTCTGCTATGTCCTCGGCATCAGTCTCGACGACGTAAAGAACGACAAGACAATAATCTTATAAGAAAGCTATGAACACAAACAAGACAGAACGTCAGGTGGCCGCCATCAAGAACGGCACCGTTATCGACCATATACCAGCAGAGAAGACTTATGAGGTGGCGAACCTCCTGGAACTGCAGAAACTGGAGAATCCCGTAACCATCGGATATAACTATCCCTCAAAGAAGATTGGCAAGAAGGGCATCATCAAGGTGTCGGACAAGTTCTTTACTGACGAAGAAATATCACGCTTGTCTGTCGTGGCGCCCAACGTGGTGCTCAACGTCATCAAGGACTACGAGGTGGTGGAGAAGAAGACAGTGGAAACTCCGGACGAACTTCGTGGCATCGTACGCTGCAACAACCCTAAGTGCATAACCAACAATGAACCGATGAGCACCGTTTTCAACGTCGTAGACAAGAAGCGTGGCATCCTGAAGTGTCACTACTGCGACAAGGAACAGTACATCGACAAAGTTGAATTAGTATAAACGTAACAATAAAAACACTAACCCAAAACAACTAACAAGTTAATTATGAAAAGAGACCAAGAGATTTTCGACTTGATTGAGAAAGAACATCAACGTCAGCTTAAAGGCATCGAGCTTATCGCATCTGAGAACTTCGTCAGCGACGAGGTAATGGAGGCAATGGGATCATATCTCACCAACAAGTACGCTGAGGGATATCCCGGCAAGCGTTATTATGGCGGCTGCCAGGTGGTAGATCAGGTGGAGACATTGGCCATTGAGCGTGTAAAGAAACTCTTCGGAGCAGAATATGCCAACGTGCAGCCTCACTCTGGTGCACAGGCCAACGCAGCAGTGCTTCTCGCAGTGCTGAAGCCGGGCGATACCTTCATGGGTCTGAACCTCGCACACGGTGGTCACCTCTCACACGGTTCTGCCGTTAACACATCAGGTATCCTCTATAATCCCGTAGGCTACGACCTCAACAAGGAAACTGGTCGCGTGGATTATGACGAGATGGAGCGCCTTGCCATCGAGCACAAGCCGAAGCTCATCATCGGTGGTGGTTCTGCATACAGCCGTGAGTGGGATTACAAGCGCATGCGCGAAATAGCTGACAAAGTGGGAGCTCTCCTTATGATTGACATGGCTCACCCCGCAGGTCTTATCGCAGCCGGACTTCTCGACAATCCAGTAAAATACGCACATATCGTCACATCTACAACCCACAAGACTCTTCGCGGTCCGCGTGGTGGTATCATCCTCATGGGTAAGGACTTCGAGAATCCTTGGGGTCTCAAGACACCGAAGGGCGTTACGAAGATGATGAGCCAGCTGCTCAACTCAGCCGTATTCCCCGGTCAGCAGGGTGGTCCGTTGGAGCACGTCATCGCTGCCAAGGCTGTGGCTTTCAAGGAGGCATTGCAGCCTGAGTTTAAGGAGTGGGCATTGCAGGTCAAGAAGAACGCCAGCGTTCTGGCTGAGGAGCTTATTAAGCGTGGATTCACCATCGTAAGCGGTGGCACAGACAACCACTCTATGCTCGTCGACCTTCGCGATAAGTATCCTGACCTCACTGGTAAGGTGGCTGAGAACGCTCTCGTTGCTGCTGACATCACCGTCAACAAGAATATGGTGCCGTTCGATACACGTAGCGCTTTCCAGACATCAGGTATCCGTCTCGGAACTCCTGCCATCACCACACGTGGTGCTAAGGAAGACCTTATGGTTCTCATTGCAGAGCTCATCGAGGAGGTTCTCAACGATCCTGAGAACGAGGAGGTAATCGCAAGCGTTCGCAAGAGAGTGAACGAGACTATGAAGTCATATCCTCTCTTCGCTTACTAATAGCGAGAAGAATATCATAACTTAAAAAGGCGGGCGACCATTAGTGAAAAACACTACTTGGTCGCCCGCCTTTGCCTTTTATATAATCAAGATTAAAAGCTTAATATATATGCAAGAAATCATACAGTATATCATTGTGGCAGCCGTGATAATCGCTGCCATCGCGTACGTAGTCTATCGTGTAAGGCTGGCTTTCCGAAGCAGCCGTTCGGGATGTTATGGCTGTAGCGGCTGTGCTCTGAAGGAGCAGATGAAGAAACGGGGCAAGAACGGCAAGACGCAGCTACGCAAGCCCGATTGTTTTCATTGACAGATTGTGGCTTAACGGCGCTGCATCTTTATCGTTTCTGCATTTTCTTCATTGGTTCTTCATCTTACTGCTTTCGCTTTACGCCTCTGACAGCCTCTGCTTCAAGCGGATTGTCCGGCCAGTAATGCTTCGGGTAGCGGCGTCTCAGCTCGCTCCTTACCTCAAAATAGGCGTTCTGCCAGAAGCTTGCAAGGTCGCTCGTCAGCTGCACTGGCTTGAATCCCGGCGAGAGAAGTTCCATAAGAAGCGGACGCCGTCCACGGTCAACGCATGGCGTGGAGTCCATGCCAAAGCACTCCTGCAAGCGTACGCTAAGTATAGGAACCTCGGCACCCTGACGGTAGTCGATGCGTATCTTGCTACCCGTAGGCACCTGAATGTGCGTCGGAGCAATCTCGTCAATCTCTTTCTGCTGTTCGTATGGGATGATGTTCCATATCATCTCGCTCAGATTCAGTTTCTTAAGTTCGGCTGATGAAGTGCGCAGCTTGCCGCCGTCACGCAGATAAAGAGGCAACCATTCTGCTGCCGTCTGCATAAGATGTTCGGTTGATACGTCCGGCAACATCAGTTCGGGATGCCATTGCGCCACTTGCGCCACGCGCCTTTGCAGACGTGCCACATCATCGTCGCTCCAATCCAACATGCTCAGTCCGTCCTTCTTCATGGCCTCGCATACAATGTCCACAGCCTGCTCCTCGTCAATGTCCTGGATGGGTTGGCTGTTGAGCGTCAGCTTGCCGACACGCCATTCGCGTTGCGCCACCAGTCGTCCCTGTCGCGAATCCCACGACACATTGTCACGACGTATGAGCATACTCTCATCTATGTCTTCTTTATCTATCGGCGCTGCCAAAAACACGCGTCCTGCGCTCCCTGCCGCATCATACATTGACGCCACAACAATCCATTCGTGAGCCGTAATGTCATCCTTACCGTCTATACGCACCTCTTTTCCGTTCGAAAGACGATACGTTCCTATCTTGTCGATAGCCATTGCTATGCGTTCGGGATAGGCGAAGCATACGAGCTGTCCCACCTCGGACGGCACAACGTCCGTATTGTCCTCATCCACACGAACCATCCTTCTGTATTCTGCAGCAATCTTCGCAATGCGAGTCCATCCTCCCGGCTTGCCGTTCTTCCGCAAGCGACGCAATACGGAGATTCTTAACGCCATGTCAGAGCTGCCCGAATCGGTCATCGGGTCTTTCTCCTCCAGCAATGCCGCAATGTCGCAGGCAAGCGCACGCATGCGAGCCGAACCTGCACCAAGAATCATCCTCGCTATACGTGGATGGCAGGGTAGGGCAGCCATGCGCTTTCCTGTCGGCGTGATAACCCCGTCGTCCGTTATGGCACCCAGCATAACCAGCAGCGCATGTGCGTTAGCCACGTTACGTCTTGGCGGCAGCGTCAGCCAAGGCATGCTCATTATGTCAGTTTCGCCGAACGAGGCAATGTTGAGAAGCGTCGGAGCAAGGTCGGCGTCCTCTATTTCCGCATGTCTGTGCTCCTCCATGTGTGTCTCAGCAGCCTTTGTCCAAAGACGCATACATGTTCCTTCTGCCACACGTCCTGCACGTCCTGCGCGTTGCTCCGCCATGTCGCGGCTTACCGTTGTCACCTCCAGATGGGTAAGACCGGTGCGCGGATCGAAGACCGGCTTACGATAAAGTCCGGTGTCCACAACCGTTCTGACGCCCTCAATGGTGAGCGATGTCTCGGCAATAGGCGTAGCAAGCACCACCTTCCGCTCGCCTTCCTTTGACGGAGCGATGGCACGCTGCTGCTCGGATGGCGAGAGATTGCCGTACAGAGGCATCACCGTAGCGCCCTCCAACGACTGTGAAGCGGACAAAATCTCACGACACCTTTCTATCTCGCCTTGTCCAGGCAGGAATGCCAGAATGTCACCTTCCTCCTTTTTGTATGCCTCAATGACAGCCTGACACGTGGCCCTTGCCGCATCACGTGGGTCGATGTCGTCCTGCGCATAGCGTATAGTCACAGGAAACATGCGTCCCTCGCATTCCACAAGGGGAGCGTCAAGCGCCTCGCAAATCTTCTCTGCGTCTATCGTTGCCGACATCACAACTATCTTAAGGTCGGGACGTAACACGCTTTGCACCTGACGGACCAGGGCAAGCGCAAGGTCGGAATTGATGCTGCGCTCATGAAACTCGTCGAAGACAACGACGCCTATACCGTCAAGCGTGGGGTCGCTGACCACCATACGCGTGAGAATGCCTTCCGTCAATACCTCAATCTGAGTGTCGGAAGAGACACGGTTCTCAAATCTTACACGATAGCCCACTGTTCCGCCGACATTCTCTTCCAGTATGTCAGACATGCGTGAGGCAATGTGCCGAGCCGCCACTCTTCGCGGTTCGAGCATCAGTATCTTGCCTTCACTGACGCCGCCTGCCAGCATGGTAAGGGGTAGGAGAGTCGACTTACCCGCACCGGGTGGAGCCGTGACCACCAATGAGTCATGTGAGAGAAGAAGGTCGTTCAGCCTTTCTGCCACAAGAGAGGCAGGCAAGTTACCAGAGCGTTCAGTTATCTTATGTATGTCTATCTGTCTTGTCATTTCCTTTATAATATGATATGTTAGTGCAAAGTTACGTATTTTTGTCGTTTTACCGACATTTAATCAGCCACAAGGCGGAATGCAACCAAGTTGCGCCCGACATTTTATACTTTTGCACCTGTAAAAAGAACCATAATAAAAACATAATTATGAAAGACGAAACAAGAAAGCTAACCGTAATATGCCTTACGGCATTGCTTTTAGTTGGCGCTGTATTTATAGAGAAAAACTGCGACCTGCCTACATGGCAGATGCTCCTCGTTTATCTGGTGCCGTATCTTCTTATCGGACACGGCACATTGAAGGAGGCGCTGGAAGGAATATTCAAGGGAGATATGCTCAATGAGGACTTCCTTATGTCCATAGCCACTATCGGAGCATTGTGTATAGGTTTTCTGCCAGGTGCAGAGACGGAATTTCCTGAGGCAGTGTTCGTTATGCTGTTCTTCCAGGTTGGCGAACTCTTTGAAGGATATGCTGAAGGCAGGAGTCGTGACAGCATTTCGCACCTCATGAACATCCGTCCTGACTATGCCAACGTGGAGCGTGACGGAACGGTGAAGAGCGTGTCGCCGGAGGAAGTGACCATCGGCGAGACCATTGTGGTGAAGCCGGGCGAGAAGGTTCCGCTTGACGGACAGGTCATTGAAGGCACGTCGTCGCTCAATACCATTGCATTGACAGGCGAGAGCATGCCGCGTGAGGTGACGGTAGGCGAGGATATTGCCTCGGGATGCATCAATCTTAGTGGAGTTCTCCGAGTGCGTACGTCAAAGACTTTCGGTGAGAGCACGGTGTCGAAGATTATCCGCTTGGTGGAGAGCGCAGACAAGAACAAGTCGAGAAGCGAGTCGTTCATCACAAAGTTTGCACGCGTTTATACGCCTATAGTGGTGGCTACGGCTTTGCTCTTGGCTTTCATCCCCCCGTTCTTTGCTTCCACAGGTTATCTTGAGAGCTTCTCCGTATGGCTCCATCGTGCCCTTATCTTCCTCGTTGTCTCATGCCCATGCGCCCTTGTCATAAGTGTGCCGCTGACATTCTTCGGAGGCTTGGGAGGAGCTTCGCGCAAGGGCATCCTCATAAAAGGCAGCAACTATATGGACACCTTGGCTAATCTCGCAACCGTGGTGTTCGACAAGACTGGTACGCTTACGAAGGGCGTGTTCGCCGTGGAAGCCGTCCATCCTGACAATTTCGATGCCAACGAGATACTGCATCTTGCAGCACACGTGGAGCATTATTCCACTCATCCCATCGGTGCTGCCTTACGTGAAGCTTTTCCCAATGAGGCAACCGACGGCTGTCATGTGACGGACGTGGAGGAGATTGCCGGACGTGGCGTGAAGGCAAGAATCGGTGGCAGACTTGTGGCTGTGGGTAACTCCAAGTTGATGGAAGACATTGGGGCTGAATGGCATAACTGTCATCGTACGGGCACAATAGTGCACGTGGCTGTGGACGGAGTGTATGCCGGACATGTGGTCATAAACGACGTGGTGAAGGAGGATAGTGCGGAAGCAATATCTAAGTTGCGCGGTCTGGGAATCAGCCGTACTGTCATGTTGACTGGTGACCGAAAGGAAGTAGGCGATAAGGTGGCAGAAGAGCTGGGTATCGACGAATGTCATGCTGAGCTGTTGCCGGCGAACAAGGTGGACTGCATGGAGCGTCTCATTGCGGACAAGCCGGAAGGCAAGACATTGGCGTTTGTCGGTGACGGCATCAACGACGCCCCCGTGCTGAAGCGTGCCGATGTGGGCATTGCCATGGGCGGTCTGGGTAGTGATGCTGCCATAGAGGCTGCCGACGTAGTGCTCATGGACGACCATCCCTCGAAAATAGCCACAGCCGTGGAGATTGCCCGACGCACCATTGCCATAGCAAAGCAGAACGTATGGTTTGCCATCGGTGTGAAAGTCGTCATCCTGCTTCTCGCCACTGTCGGCCTCGGCACAATGTGGATGGCAGTGTTTGCGGATGTAGGCGTAACGGTACTGGCTGTGCTTAACGCCATGCGAGCATTGAAAGGATAAACCCTTGTCGTCCGACACAATATTTGCATTTCTGATGCTCAATACTATGAGTTGAACGCACAACAAAATCTTTGGTGCGAAATTCTTGAGTTTTGAGCGTTTGGGAGCAATGTGCTCATACACAGTGCGTTATGCGGTTTTGTGGAGAAATGTTATGAAATCAGACTCGCAAAAGAGCCGTTTTTTGCTGCAATAGCGTCACTTTTACACTACAATACTGTCACTGTTGTCATACAACAAAGCCTCTTTTACACTCTGATAGTGGCACTATCGGAGTGTAATAGAGGCTCTATCGTTAACTGTTGGTGCTGTTTGCACTGCAGAATACCGTAAAAACAGCAAACCAGAACTCTAAAATCAATTTTTATTTTGTAACATGTTTTTACCGTTTTGACAATATTTGCATGCAGGACAAGAAGATATGTATTTGTATAATATAGTCAAATTATGACAATTCTTTACCCGCAGCATTTCTTCCACCGGGTTGTCGGAAACGCATACGCAGCAGATAGGAAGCGTAAGCGTATCCTCGATGTTAGTATATACACATCAAAAAAATATCGCTCAAGTTTTTATCCTTGTGCGATATTTTTTTGTTTCCATTTGTCCGGTAGCAATTCCCGGTACTTACTTAATGGTGTTCTTGGTGGTAGCACTGCTGCTTTGTTGATGACATCGGATATATATTCAAAGAAGTTGATACCTTGCAGTCAGCATGAGCATGCCAGCGAATAGAACATGGCTGCCCGTTTGGCACCGGCATGCGACCGGAAGAAAAGTGAGTTTCGTCCAGCCGTCTTCTCCGATCTTATGCTTGTGGTTCTTGTGGTAAAGGAAGTTGATAAGGCGTACGATAACCTTGGCATCGAAATCGTCCCCACATGGTATATCTTCTTGATGAAGCGCATGGGGATGAGTTCGTAGCGTGATACAATGTGAAACCATCCGTATCCCAACGCAGGAGCTTTACCTGCTGCCGGTTCTTACTGAAAAAGATGAACACAGCCCCGCTTAGTGGCGGCAGATCCATCTCCTGCGACACTAACTTATAGTGGCCGTTTATCCCCAGGTTCATTCCATTGGTAGGAACAGAATATCCGCAACTTCGGGTATAGGTGGTATTGGGTTTTCTGTCACATATTGATTACACCCACGTATACGCTTCTTGGCTTCTTTTACAGATAGTCCGTTGTTACTCATCCAGCGTCGCATTCCTTTGCGGTTAGTATGCCATTTATTTTGAACAGAGGATAAAGTGACAGTTGGATTACGTGGCAACTCTTTCAAAAAGCATTCCATTCGCTATCATATCGTTTTGCTGGTATCATATTAGATTTTTTATTCACGCAGCAAAGGTAAAGAGATAAAAAAATATGGACAAGGCTGCATCGCGGATACGCTTACGAAATAACTGTAACAAAACAAGAAATCCACTAAAATCTGTCCCTTATGGCAATTTTCTTGCCGATTCTTTCTTTATTTTGGATTTTCCTTATTACATTTGTTGTCGGATTATAAGCACTCTGACTGTCGTTATAGGAAACGTGCTCTTCTAAGACCACAAGAGAAACGCCTACGCCGAGCTGAATGTAAGTAACATGCAGCGGGCTATGGGTGGGAAAATAGTCCAATACATAATCAACTCGGATAAAAAAATTATGAAAAAGGTTCTATCAATAATTAGTCTCTTGTTTCTTGTTTTGAATGGTAATGCTCAAGAATCATTAGA
>ERZ1027254.596-NODE-596-length-18962-cov-4.269794_pt1 | contig 18962 bp, 15 predicted proteins | sample MGYA00519473_ERZ1027254 | MGnify/ENA primary metagenome ERZ1027254 (study PRJEB26926, sample SAMN06164781) | human gut metagenome | biome: ENVO:00009003; feature: ENVO:2100002; material: ENVO:00002003 | host: Homo sapiens | place: USA | collected 2012 ...
CCTAGAGTTCGTCGGCAGCGTCAGATGTGTATAAGAGACAGAATGAAAACAACTCGTTTATTATCTACATTGATTCTTACCGTATGTTTAGGTTTTGGAAGTGTAATGGCACAAAATGCTGCACGTCAGGTTTGTCCGGAAAAAACCGAAAAGCCTTACAAGGTAAAACTTACTCCGGAACAACGTATGGAAGCACAGGCTCAGCGTATGGGAAAACAACTGATGCTGGACGATGCCAAATTAGCTCAGTTTACTTCTCTCTACAAGGAATACCTGACTGCCTTGAAAGAATGCCGTCCGGCCGTAAAAGAAAATAAAGTAAAACCGTGCGAACGTACTGACGCACAGATTCAGCAGGACATCGAACAGCGCTTTGAAGTTCGTCAGAAAGTGCTCGATACCCAGAAGAAGTACTATGCTTCATTCAAGAAAATACTGAATGCCCGCCAGCTGGAAAAGGTGTTCAGCATGCCTCGCCCGGGAAAAATGCACAAAGGAAACTTTCCGATGAGACATGGAAAAATAGGTAAGCCGGGAAAGATGCCCGATCCGGGATGTCCTAATGTATGCCCGGCATGTCCACAGGCTCCTCAAAACAAATAACTTACTATAATTATCACTAACCGCAGAAGCGCGGAACTCTCACGGTGTCGGGAGACACTGAAGAGTTCCGCGCTTCTTTTATGTATGCTTTCCGTAAAAGAAAGTGGCATTAGTTTTTCTGCTGCATCATGTGGCGGGCATAAAACCACACCACTACATAGCCGACGAAAGGCACAACGAACGCCCAGTGCATATCGGCGTAGTCTCCTACCAGTCCCATGAGTACCGGACCTACGGCACCACCCACCGGCGACATCATCAGAAAAGAAGAGGCACGTTTCGTATGGCTGCCCAGCCCTTTCAGAGAGAGAGCAAAAATGGTGGGGAACATAATGGCTTCGAAGGCATAACCGCAAAGCAGAGCTACAAACGATACAGAACCTAAATCCAAAATCACCAGCAGCGTTGTGATAACCGTTCCCGTGGCACACCAGAAGAGCATCTTCTCGGCACGAACGCGACGCATAATCCAGCTTCCCACGAAACGTCCTACCATGAACAGTCCCAATCCACCGAACGAAAGTACCAGCGAGGCATCGCGGGCATTCATCCAGCCAACCTCCGTCACGTAGTTGATAAAGAAACTGTTGATGGAAATCTCAGATACCTCGTAAGCAAACAGTGCTACCAGTCCGAACACAAAAAGCTTATGCGCCCACAGACCTACGCGATGACCTTCACTATCCACTTCCTCTTCATGGGGAATTTCCGGCAGACGTACGCGCATAAAGGCCAGTGCAGCCAGCAGGACAATCACTCCCATCACGGCATACGGAAGGGCCACATTGCCGCTTGCTCCTTGCTCTTCGTCGGAGAAAAGCAAGAAACCGGTCAGAATCGGTGCAAAGATACATCCCAGTCCGTTAAATGACTGGGCGAAATTCAATCGGCTGGCAGCCGTTTCCCGTGCTCCCAATTCTGTGACATACGGATTGGCGGCCGTTTCCAGGAAAGTTAGTCCACACCCGATAACGAATAACGAGAACAGGAACATATTGAACGAAGCTATATATTGTCCGGGAATGAACAACAACGAGCCTATTCCGTAGAGCAACAAACCAAGTACTACTCCCTTACGGTATCCGTGACGGTTGATAAACAATCCGGCCGGAATGGCCATGATGAAATATCCCATGTACATCGTAGCCTGAATCATGGCTGAATGGGTACGGGTAATGGTAAGCAGCTCCTGAAAATGCTTGTTGAGCACATCCAGAATGGCATGAGCAAATCCCCACAGGAAAAAGAGGGACGTAATCAGTACAAATGGGAACAAGTATTGGCGTTCCACCAGGGCAATTCCTTTTTTCTTCATCCGTGCCCCTCCTTTATACATACGACAAGAGTTCCGGCAAATCGGTGATGATTACATCCGGAAGTGTTTCATCTATTTCTTCGTTGCCCCAGCCTTCACCTTTCAGCCAGGCTACCTTGCAACCCACGGTTTTTGCGGGTACCACGTCCTTGGAGAAGGAATCACCTACCACCAGTACATTCTCGGCAGGCAGTCCCATGGCTTCCACGCCCAGGCGATAGATGGCAGGATCGGGCTTGCGCACTCCCACCACTGACGATTCAATGATGTCAGCAAAGAAATCAAACAAACCGAAGTCTTTCAGGATGGTCTGAATATTTCCATAGAAATTGGATACCAGCACCAGCTTGTAGCGTTCGGAGAGTGCCTTCACTACTGGACGGGTACGTTCCAGTACGTCCAACACATAACGGTAGCAGCTGTCGGCCACTTTTTCGGCATAGTTTTCCTGGCGGGCTTCTTCTCCGTCCAGCTTGCCTTGTTCCATCAGGTACTTCACCTGAATGTCGGTCTTGATGCGCAACACATCGTGGAAGTTATGCTTCGGCTTGACCAATGGCACACGGGCCAGCGTACGTTCTCCATGCACGTATGCCTCGCGGAAACTTGCCTTGTCCACTGGCACCTGAAACTCTTCATACTTGCTCCACAATACTTCCGCCCAATGACGGCTGTTTGTATCGATTGTTCCTCCGTAATCAAAGATTACGCCTTTTACATCTGTCAGTTTACTCATCTTTAGTCTTATTTGGGGTGCCGTTGCCAACCTTCATCAGCAACACGCCAATTACAATCCATATCAATTCACGCACACGGGTAATCAGTCCCGTATAGATGCCAAACGCACTCGGAATGGCCAGTCCGCCTACCGCCAGCGCAAATCCTCCCTCACGCGCCCCAAGCTGCATGGGCGAGAAGAAGAACAGGTTGGCAAACAGGGAAGTGAAGGCCATAATCAGGATACAGGACAGGAAGCTCACATGGTCGGTCAGAATGTTCAGGATAAAGAACACTTCGGCACAACCTACGATACGTGCCATGAACTCCAGTCCCAGCGCCACATAGAACGTGCTTTTCCGTTGCTTGTGCAATTCAGCTATCTGTGCGTCTACCCGCTCCAATGTCTCTCTCTTTTCGGTCAGGAAACGGCTGGCCCAGCGCTTCACATAAGGCACGTGACACAACAGCTTGAACGTGCGCACCGCCATCCCGTTACGGTATCCTTTCATAAAGAAATAAATGGCCAGCAAGCAGACAAACGCCACTACCGCCAACATGATACCCAGTCCCCAGTTCATCGGCTCAAAAATCACAAAGAGCACCGCCGATACCAACCAGAACCAGAAATGGGAAAAGATGTGCATCATCGCATAGAGAATAACCGACGAGGTGGCCTTGCTGGCACCTACGTAAGGCGTAAGCTCCATGATGCGGTATGGCTCACCGCCCATCAGTCCCACCGGAGTGGCATAGTTCAGGGCAAAACCGGATACGGTCAGCTTATAGACTTTCCAGAAGGGCACCTTGGCATGTTTCCCATCGCGGATAATGACATACCATGACCAGGCATTCAGGTAATAGATGAACACCCACAGAAGAATCACGGCCGGGAACCACACCCCTGCCTTGCGCAAGTTCTGCCACAGCTCCTGATAATCCATATCGAACGTGCAGAGCATGACCACAATGGCGAAGATGCCGAAAAACCAGAATATATTCCGAAACTTTTCCTTCATCACTTGGCATATTTATGGTAAAGGAAAGCGCACAAGGCTTCATGACGACGACGCATGTACACAAACAGGCTAGTCATCACCACCATCTCAAAAATGAAATACAACCACGGTTCTCCTATCAGCAGGCTGATGTAAAGGGCTATCGCGCGGGTATTGAATGTCAGGATGTTGGTGTACTTCATCAACGGCAAGCTCAGGGCACGGAACTCATCGCGCAACTCCTGAGGAATGTTGTCACCGTAACGTTCCTGCACAAAGGCGTAGAAACGCTGGAAGTTGGGAGTCATCTGTTCCTGCTTGCGGGTATAGTTGCCATAGAAATACAGGAAGGCCTTCCACCAGAAGTTGCCTTTCCACGGCAGACTATGGAAAATCTCACGCTGCTGTTTGAAATTATCCAGCTCACTCCCAGCCTTTCCTTTCAGGAAGAACAGGTGGATGTTCCGGTAATAATCGGCCAACGTGCATTGCTTGCTATGGCACACTGTACCTGAAAACCAGGCTATCAGCCAGATATAAATGCTCCAGGTCTGTCCGGAAGCTTCTCCCAGGTGAAAGGGAAGCGGCTGGTTCATCAGGCGCAGGCAGATGGCCACATAGATGGTAAAGAACCAAAGGTCACCGGCAAACCCGTCGAGCATACGCCCCCATCGGGTTTTCTTGCCGGTCATACGTGCCAGCTGTCCGTCGCAACTATCATAGTGGTTAGCCCACATCAAGAGGAAAATACCAATCAGCGTGTGCGTCATGTCGGGGTAGTAAAACATCACTCCTGCCGCTACGCCTAAAATGATGGACAAGATGGTCACTACATTGGGGTGTACCCCGAAACGCTGGAAAAACAACGCCCACACATAACCTATCGGGCGATTAAAATGGATGTCCAGAAACTCTTCTGTATCCATGGACTTGAAAGAAGCCTCTACTCCTGTTTTTTCCGTACTCATTATTTTTCTAATTTGTGGATAATACGATTATAGATACACTTGGCTATTTCCGGTCCGGCTTCTTCACGGCAACGGGCAAAGCTGGGCCAGTCGTTAAAGTCGATGATGCGGATTTCACCGGTAGCCGATACCACACAGTCGCCTCCGTATACAGGCACATTCAGTACCTCGGCTGCCTTGTTGGCGTATGCCTGAAGCTGCTTGACATCGAACGGGAAACCTCTCGTGGCTCCGTTGATGGCTTCCAGTCCGAACTTGCTGTGTGATTGTTCCGTTGGATAGAAGGTATAAAAGAAATCCGTTCCCTGTACCCCGTAGAACTTCACCAAATCTCCCACCAGGTGCTCGTTGACTACTGCCACCGGAATGTTCCGTTTCCGGAAATCGGCCATCACCACTTCCGCTTCTTCCCGGCATTCCACGTACACCACGTCTTCTTTCACCATGGCATGCGAATTGCCTCGCTTAATCCAACATGGGAACACGGAAGGAGTAAATTTTTCATCAGTAGAAATAATAAAGCTCCGGGGATGTGGCACTTCATTTGCCACCAGCAGCTCCGTCATCTGCTGACGGACACAGTTGTCAATGCCATACGCAGAGTTCACCACCAGGGCACCCCCGTCTTCCAGCTTTTTCAACCGCTCAATGGTAGCGCGGTCGCGAGCCATGTCGAAAATAAACTCACCCTCTATGTTCTGAGCAACAAATTCCTTTTCCGGATAAATTGTCACCTCACACCCCATTCTCTCCAATGCTTCTGCCGCAAGCCGAAGGATTGCCGCATCATTGTCTACGTGATTCGGGGAATATTCATTACCACGGCTCACACCGATCACCCGAATCTTCTCTCCTCTTTTACACATTCTATCTTGTTATTCTTATTTTCTAGATTTTACGCAAAAAATCAATGTTGCTTATTCTGTTTTAATCTTGTCCGTTCAAAAAAGCCTCTGCTTTTACAATGTCCCCCGCATGGTCCACATCCAAAATTTTTGAGAAAGGATAAGCCTTGAGCTGAAGGCCGTCGGCTACCAGCTGACGCTGAAAATTACGCATGCGCGACATGCCCTGCGCCATACATTTCTCCAATGTCACGATTGAGTTGGGCGACAGGCAATAGATTCCCCCTGAAATGTAACGCGTATCAGGCTGCAAAGTATCATAGAAACCGGTAATATTGCGGTCCTCATCTGTACCGATATACAACGGTTTTTCGTCGTCAATGTAATCCGTAACGGCCATCATGCCATCCCCTTCAAACGCCTTGAAAGCGTCAATAAAACGTGAAAACTCCTCTTCCCGGAAAATCGTGTCGACCGTAGTCAGGCAGAAACGGTCATCCTTCAGGTAACGGCTCAGTTCGTAAAAACTGTGCATGGAACTGGGTGTCGTCTTGACAATAACCCGCAAAGGCACTTCCGATGTTTTTTCCAGCTTGCTCAGGTGTTCCTTTGTCAAAGCCACCTCATTGTTGATAATGACCACCACTTCTTCTGCTCCATTCTTCGCAAAGATGTGAATCAGACGGTCAATCATGGCCATACCGTTCAGTTGCACCAGTGGTTTGGGCAACTGAACTCCTTCTTGTGCCAGCCGGGAACCTTCCCCGGCTGATATGATTGCAAACTTCATGTTATTCCTCTTCTATACTGTCTAATTTCAGTTTATCACTGTCATCTCGTTTCTCATAATACTGCTTGCGCAACGGACGGGCACTGATTTCTTTTTCCCAGGCACGGTTGCGGAACACATCCATGGCCACGTACACTGCCTGACGGAAAGAATCTTCCGAAGCAATGCCTTTTCCGGCAATATCATATGCCGTACCGTGAGCAGGCGAAGTACGTACGATAGGCAGACCGGCAGTGAAGTTCACACCTTCATCCATTGCCAGTGCCTTGAACGGAGCCAGTCCCTGGTCATGATACATAGCCAGAATACCGTCGAAATGCGTATAATTGCCTGAGCCCATGAAACCATCGGCAGGATACGGCCCGAAGCACTGCACGCCACGAGCTATCATTTCCTTCATGGCCGGAATAATCACTTCCTGCTCTTCCGTTCCCAACAGTCCGTTGTCTCCCGCATGAGGATTCAGTGAGAACACGGCAATACGCGGATTGTCGATGCCGAAATCTTTCTTCAGTGAACGATGGAAAATCTCCATCTTTTCCATAATCAGTTCTTTGGTCAATTCACCGGCAATGTCACGCACGGGTACATGGCCTGTCACCAGTGCCACACGGAAATCACCTTTCAGCAGAATCATCAAGGCCTTCTTTCCTTCACCTACACGTTCTTCAATGTATTCCGTATGTCCCGGGAAATGGAACGCATCCGACTGGATGGTATGCTTGTTGATAGGAGCTGTCACCAGCACATCGAACAGGCCTTCCCGGTAATCAGCCAACGCTCTTTCCAGTGCAGCCAGTGCCGTCTTTCCTGCTTCGGGAGTCGGCTTGGTCAGTTCCACCTTCAACTCCTCTTCTATGCAGTTCACCACGTTCACCCTTCCGTCCTGCACCTCTTCAGCAGAATTTACAATGCTGAAACTGGTCTGTATCTCCATGGCCTTGCGGTGATACGCAGCAACCTTGGGAGAACCGTACACCACCGGCGTACAAAGTTCCAGCATGGTGGGGTCAGAGAAAGTCTTCAATATCACTTCATAGCCTACCCCGTTTATATCTCCATGAGTGATTCCCACTCTAATTTTACGATTTTCCATATTTATTGCTTATTCTGTTCAGCTTCTTGTTTGATTTGTTCTTCCGAGATGGAATTGTCTACCGGAATCTCCGACACTTCTTTTTCTGAAGGAAGCTTCAGTGTATATAACGCCGCGTTCAGCTTGCGAATCTGGTCACGTTTCAGCTTACCCGGATTATAGACAAAACCTTCCACCACGATAACCCGTGCATTGTCACGGTCTACCCGCACATGCGATACGAACGGACCACCCATGGCATCGTTCTTCATTTCCCACAATCCGCGAGCCTCGAATGCATAGTCTCCCTTCACGGCAATGTTGCGCGTCTCAACAAAGATAGAATCGGCTGTTTCCATGTACATGCCTTCACGCGCACCCGGCAGGTTGACCTTCATCACGGAGTCACGTTTATGAATGAAATACTCTTTGGTAAACGTATCGTGGTCGCGGAACGGATAGGCATACATCACAAAGTTCAAGTCATTCAGGTTGCTCGAAGCCCACAGGAAATTCTCACCCTGCTTGTACGACTCCATTTCCACCGGCATCCAGATGTCGCAATCAAACATACTCTGTACCTTGGCCGAAAGTGTTTCATTGTGTTTTTTCTCCAGCAACTTCACCTGACGGTTCATTTCGGCACGGGTAAAGAAGTCGATAATCACCTGACCGTTTTTCGAAACATAGTCTGCAAACTCCTTCTGGTTAGGTGCCTGAATGGTCATAATCATCTGTGGAGACGAATAGGCATCACGCGTATACTTGAATTTGGGCTGCGTGTAGATGTCCTGAATATCTACAATAATGATGTTACGGAACAGACGCATCGAACGGTCAAAAAAGTCAGGCCGCACACGCGAAATACGGAAAGAGCGTTCAGCCTGAGGCAATCCCGGCACATCCGTGTCCAGCACATGAAACAGTGCACTGTCCGGACTCATCCAGCATTTGTCATCGGCCACCACCATCACTTCATACGGGCGTCCGCTTGACACCGGAGTAATGATACTCTTCCCCCCGTTACGGCAGGAAGCAAGCGACAGCACCGCCAGGGCCATCCCAAGGTAAAATGTCATTCGTTTCATTATGTTTCTTGTATTAAAAGGTTTCACTTTCTTTCTCTTTTTTCTCTGCCTGCTGCTGGGCAGTGGAAAGCATGCCGCAAGCCGCAAAAATATCTTCTCCGCGTGAAGCGCGAATGGTAGCGAACAAGCCGTGCTGTGTCAGATAATCACGAAAAGCAATCATCGACTCCATATCCGTTCCTTCCAAATCCACGTTCGGGATGGCATGAAAACGAATCAGGTTCATCCGGCAGTCCAGTCCACGGAGCAACTTCACCAGTTCCTTGGCATAAATCAGACTATCGTTCACCCCCTTGAACACGATGTATTCAAAAGACAAGCGGCGCTGCTTGCTGAAATCATACCGACGAAGTATCTCCACCATCTCGGTAATGGAGAAAGCCTTCTCTGCCGGCATCAGTTCCCTGCGCTGGGAAGGGAAAGGAGAATGCAGACTGATAGCCAGATGACAGTCACTTTCTTCCAGGAAACGCTCCAGCCCTTTCCGCAGTCCTACGGTAGAAACCGTGATACGCTTCGGGCTCCATTTGTATCCATAGTCGGCAGTCAGGATTTCCAAGGCACGCAGCACTTCGTCCAGGTTGTCGAACGGTTCGCCCATGCCCATAAATACCACGTTGGTCAGCGTATCCCGTTCCGGCACAGAATAAATCTGATTCAGAATCTGGGCAGCTGTCAGGCTGGTCGTGTATCCCTGCTTTCCGGTCATACAGAATTTGCAGTTCATCTTGCATCCCACCTGTGACGACACGCACAAAGTAGCCCGGTCGTCATCGGGAATATATACGGATTCTATGTAATCACCTTCGGGCGTACAGAACAAGTATTTCACCGTTCCGTCTACCGAACGCATCTCATGCACCGGTGCACTGGCTCCCACCTCGTAGTTCTCCATCAGCCGCTCACGGTTTTTGAGCGAAAGGTTTGTCATCTCTTCAATGGAGCCTACTTTCTTGTCGTACAGCCACGATGCAATCTGCCCGGCAGTAAATTTAGGCATTCCCAAATCCTGCACAATGGCTTTCAGCTCGCCCAATGTTTTGCCTAATAAAGGAGTTTTTTTCGTCATAGCGCTCTTTACTTCTTTATGCCACAGGCTTTTACTCATTTCCAGTCCTCCCTTGTCAGGACTGGAGTACTTCCCCTGAAGTACTGGAGTACTGCCAAGGAAGTACTAGAGTACTTTCGAGGAAGTACTGAGACATTCCCGGTTCCTTAAACGAAAGCACTGCGCATATTCCACATATTTAGCGTACAAAGTTAGGGAAAAAATAAGATATATTGCCTATCTTTGTACGTATAAATGTATTAAATTATGAATAACCAAGTAACTTGCTTCCTTTTATACGGAAGTGATAACCAGCAGAATAAAACCATCAAAGGCCTGACGGAGAGTTCCCGAACAGACCAGATATTCTTACTAACTGACCATCCGGAGGACAACGACATTCCTACGGAGAAATGCCATTTTCTTCCCTCTTTCTCCTTTCAGCATACCGAAGGCATCCGACAGATGCTTGCCCTCACCCGCACTCCCTACCTCCTTATTTATACCAAGCCCCACACATTAGATATGGGCTATATGGCACTGGAACGTATGTGCGACTATTTAGCCGCGCCGGAGTCGGGCATGGTTTATGCCGACCACTATCAGGTGACAGAGGAAGTGCGAAAGCCTCATCCGGTCATCGACTACCAGCCGGGAAGCGTGCGCGATGACTTTGACTTCGGCTCGGTGCTGCTCTTCAAAACGGCTGCCTTGCAGGAAGCGTTTGACACCATCACTCACCAGCCCGAATACCAGTATTCTGCCTTGTATGCCGTGCGGCTGGCACTTTCACAGAAATACGAACTGACACACATACGTGAGTTTCTTTATACCGAAATTGAAGAAGACACCCGCCTGTCGGGCGAAAAACAGTTTGACTACGTAGACCCGCGCAACCGGAGCGTACAACTGGAACGGGAAACGGCGTTTACTTATTACCTGAAGAACATTCATGCCTTCCTGCCTCCGGTGGAGCGCAAAATCGATTTGTCGGAAGGCGAGTTTGCATACGAAGCTTCGGTCATCATCCCCGTGCGCAACCGTATCCGTACCATTGCCGACGCCATTGAATCGGTACTGAAGCAGGAAACAGACTTCCCGTTCAACCTGATTGTCATCGACAACCATTCTACCGACGGTACCACGGAGTGCATTGACCAATACGCCGGAAACGAAAAAGTGATTCACCTCATTCCCGAACGTGACGATTTGGGCATCGGCGGATGCTGGAACCTGGGTGTGCATCACCCTCTCTGCGGACGCTTTGCCGTACAGCTCGACAGCGACGACTTGTACAGCAGTCCGTCTACCCTCCAGACCATTGTCGACAAGTTCCGCCGGGAACGCTGCGCCATGGTTATCGGCTCTTACCGCATGACCAACTTCCAACTGGAGACATTGCCGCCGGGCGTCATCGACCACAAGGAATGGACCGATACCAACGGACACAACAACGCTCTCCGCATCAACGGACTGGGAGCCCCGCGTGCTTTCTTCACGCCGCTGCTGCGGAAAATCCGTGTACCGAACACCAGCTATGGCGAAGATTATGCGTTAGGACTGGCTTTCTCCCGGGAATACCGTATCGGACGTATCTACGACGTACTTTATTTGTGCCGTCGCTGGGAAGGCAATTCCGACGCGGCCCTGAGCATCGAGAAGCAGAACCAAAACAACAGCTACAAAGATAGCCTGCGTACCCTGGAAATACGGAAACGCCAGGCCCTGCTCCGTCACCCTCTTTCATGGGAAGATGCAGCCCCTGCGGCTTCTGCCGAAACCTTCATCCGTCACCAGCTCGACACATGGCCACTGGCCCGCAAAAACTACGAAGCACTGGCGCACGTACAGACCCGCACACTTTCACTCGGAACGAACGACATCACCGTGCAGTTCAATCCGGCACGCGCCGTTTCCACCTGTGCCAAAGTAGACAAGGCTTCCATCGCTGCCCGTCCCTGCTTCCTCTGCCTGAGCCACAAGCCGGAAGAGCAAGAGTCTGTCCGCATCCAGCTGGACGAACCTTTCAGCCTGCGACTGAATCCTTACCCCATCCTGCCGGGACACCTCACCATCTCCACGGAAAGTCACCAGTGGCAGACATTGGCCGACAAGACTTCGCGCCGGTTGCCCGAACGCCTGGTCAACTGGTTGGAGAAGAACTTCGCCAGCGGCTACACCGTATTCTACAACGGAGCCAAATGCGGTGCTTCTGCCCCCGACCACTTCCATTTCCAGGCCGTACGCCAGGAAGATGTACCCCTCATCCGCCAATGGGAAAAACTGATGAGCACAGCGGTAGAAAAAGGTTTCGAACCCCTCTCCGACGGCAAATCCTGCATCGCCTACGACATCGAAGGATACTTCTGTCCGATACGGGCCTTCATTACCCAGGGAGGACTGGCCACTGGTGTACGGCTGATTGACAACTACCTGCACAGCCTACCCCTGCACGAAGGAGAAACCGAGCCACGCTACAACCTCTTTGCCTGGAACGACCCGCGCTACGGATTTGTCACCGTCTACATTCCGCGCACAGCCCATCGTCCGCAGTGCTACACTGCCGAAGGCGACGCACAGCTGATAGTCAGTCCCGGCGCCCTCGATATGGCCGGCATCCTTGTGACAGCCCGCGAAGAAGATTTTCAAAAACTGGACGCTGACACGCTCCGCCAAATCTACCACGAAGTAACACATTAAGCATCATGAAAGAACCTGAAATTAACGTGGGCATCGTCAATGCCCTTGAAATAGCCTTTACACTCAATGCCAAATTTCTGGCCAAAGGAGAAACCGTATCGGGCAAGCAACGTGTATCCTTCGACGAAGGAGGAATTTCCTGGAACGGCAACGTGTACCGGGAACTGACCTTCACCCCGTTGGAAGACGATGCCTCCTTCTCACTCGAAGACGTAACCATCGGTATCAATTTCCACTGGGAACGCCAGGAAACACAAACCTTCCTCGGCACCCTGCGTCTGGTGGTAGACGAAGGAAAGATTACCGCCATCAACCAGGTGCCGGCAGAAGACTACCTCACCAGCGTCATCTCGTCCGAGATGAACGCCACCTCTTCCCTGGAGTTCCTGAAAGCTCATGCCGTCATCTCACGAAGCTGGCTTTTAGCACAGATTGAAAAGCGGAAGGCCCTCAGCAAACAGGGCAGCAACTTCTTTCCCTTCCTCAAGACTGAAACAGAATACATCCGCTGGTACGACCGCGAAGACCATACCATCTTCGACGTATGCGCCGACGACCATTGCCAGCGCTATCAGGGCATTACCCGTGCCTCCAACCAGAGTGTGGTGGAAGCCGTAAAGGAAACACGCGGCCAGGTACTCATGCACAAGCATGCCATCTGCGACGCCCGTTTCTCGAAGTGCTGCGGCGGAGTGACCGAAGAGTTCAACTACTGCTGGGAAGACAAACATTATCCTTACCTCAGTGCCGTGCGCGACTTGGACACGGATGCCCCCCTGCCCGACCTCACCCAAGAGGAAGAAGCCGAACGATGGATACGCCAGCGTCCGGAATCTTTCTGCCACACCACCGACCCGAAAATCCTTTCACAGATACTCAACAACTATGATCAGGAGACACACGATTTTTACCGCTGGAAAGTGAGATACACACAAGCCGAACTGGCCGAACTGATAGCCACACATACCAAGAGCGATTACGGAGAGATACTCGACCTCATCCCCATGGAACGAGGAAAATCGGGACGTATCAGCCGGCTGAAGATTGTAGGAAGCCTGAAAACAATGACCATCGGAAAGGAGCTGGAAATACGACGCACCCTCTCACCTACTCACCTGTTCAGCTCGGCATTCGTGGTCGACAAAGGACCGGAAGTGAACGGAGTGCCCGAATGGTTCGAACTGACCGGTGCCGGATGGGGACACGGTGTGGGACTCTGTCAGATCGGTGCTGCCGTAATGGGCGAAAAAGGATATTCCTACGACCAGATTCTGCTACATTACTATCGGGGAGCTGAAATCCGTAAGTTATACTAAAAACGAACGACTATGCGCACACGCTCTCCCTGGTACTGGGTACCTTCACTCTACTTTGCCGAAGGACTTCCCTACGTAGCTGTCATGATTTTATCTCTAGTGATGTACAAACGGATGGGCATCTCGAATACGGAGGTGGCCCTCTACACCAGCTGGTTGAACCTGCCCTGGGTCATCAAGCCCTTGTGGAGCCCGTTTATCGACCTGCTCCGCACCAAACGGTGGTGGATTGTCACCACCCAGTTGTTGTTAGGTGCCGGACTGGCCGGCATTGCCTTCACCATCCCCACCAGCCATTTCTTCCAGACCACATTGGCGGTATTCTGGCTCGTAGCTTTCAGTTCCGCCACCCACGACATCGCCGCCGACGGCTTCTACATGTTAGGCCTTACACCGCATCAGCAAGCCTTCTTCGTGGGCATCCGCAGCACGTTCTACCGCTTTGCCACCATCGCCGGACAAGGACTGCTCATTATGCTGGCCGGCTGGCTGGAAGAAATGACCGGGCGCACATCGTACGCCTGGAGCATCACCTTCTTCACGTTAGCGGGCTGCCTGCTGGCTCTGTGGCTCTACCATTCCTTCGTACTGCCCCGTCCTGACCAGGACTGCCCGTCGGTAAGTCCGCAAGGAAAAGCCCGGAGCATACTGACCGACTTCCTGCTCACCTTCCGTTCCTTCTTCCAAAAAGAACAGGCGCTTACCGCCATCCTGTTCATGCTGCTTTACCGCCTTCCCGAGGCACAGTTAGCCAAGATGGGTATCCCCTTCCTGCTCGACCCGGTGGAACAAGGAGGACTCGGCATGACTACGGCACAGATAGGCTTTGCCCAAGGTACGCTCGGCATTGTCGGACTCACCTTGGGAGGTATCCTGGGAGGCATTGCCGTAGCACGCCACGGACTGCGCCGCTGGCTCTGGCCGATGGTGTGGGCCATCTCCCTGCCCGATATTGTCTATGTGTACCTGAGTTACGCCCAGCCTGACAACTTAGTCATCGTGAACAGCTGCATCTTTGTGGAACAGTTCGGCTACGGATTCGGATTCACGGCCTACATGCTCTACCTCATTTATTTTGCCAACGGCACACACAAGACCTCGCACTATGCCATCTGTACCGCCTTCATGGCCTTGGGCATGATGCTGCCGGGCATGATAGCCGGCTGGATGCAAGAAACTTTAGGCTACCAGCTGTTCTTCATCTGGATTATGGTGTGCACTCTGGCCACCTTCGGCGTTACCGCCCTACTGAAAATCGACCCTGAATTCGGAAAAAAATAAAAAGACACGTTTTGTCCGGCCTTTACTTTCCGGAAAGGAAGTGCCGGACAAAACGCATAAAATTCAATACCGTATCCGACTCCTGTCCCTGAGCCGATACAAAACAGAAATGCCGCTTGAACTGCAAGCCCTCAATGTCAATCACCTGAAAATCTCCTTCCTTCAGTTCCCTCTCCAGGGCACAGATTGACACAATGCCCATACAGTTACTGCACCGCAAGAACGACTTGATACCTTCCGTACTGCCTAAGTGCATCCGCACATTCAGCGAAGAAAGCTTCAGTCCCTGCTCTGCCAATACCATCTCAATGGCATCCAGCGTGCCGGAACCCCGCTCACGAAGCACCAGCGGCACACTGACAAACTCTTCCAGCGTCAATTCCTCTTTTCCGGCCCAGCGACCGCGCGGACAAACTACCGGCACCAGCTCATCGCACAAGAACGGATCGTAGCGCAGACTGGGCAGACGGAACACTCCCTCCACCATACCCACGTCAATGGTATGCTCCTGCAAAGCCTTCTCTACATTGCGCGAATTAGTGTCCATCAATGACACACTCATCTTGGGATAACGCTCCGTAAAAGCAGCCAGCACAGGCGGAAGCACATACTGTGAGATTGTCGTACTGGCCCCTAACCGTAACTCTCCTGCATACTCATTGTTCAACTGATGCATGTCGTACTCCAGCTTGCGGTAATCGTCCAAAATCCGTTCGCAATGCTCCATCAGCAACTTTCCGGCCTCCGTAAGCGAAATGGAATTTCCCTTCCGGTCGAACAGACGCACCCCATAGAGACTCTCCAATTCCCTAACATGCTTGGTCACTGCCGGCTGGCTCACAAACAGCTCCTGCGAAGCCTTGGTAAAACTAAGGTTTCGTGCCACACTATAGAAAGCTTTCAAACGGAAATCCGACATACTCCACAAAGATTAAAGTTCCTCTGCCCGGATACCCAACGACTGAAGAATGGCAAATCCTAACATTTCAAAAGAATATTCATAATCGTGTGCCGGAGGATTCATGCCGAACACCGTCACACCATCTTTTCCCTTTATCTTTGCTGCCTGTTGCTCCACAGCAGCCCCGTATCTCTCTTCATCGGGCACCAGCATGATTCGGCGTGCATCTTTCGATTCGGTCAGCAGTTGCAATGATTCCGTAAACAAGTCCTCCCGGCGGGCCATATCCGAAGGCTGGAAAGCATAAAGCGCAAACTCGCCCAGACGGCTCTGGAATGCCATGCCGTGAACTTCCTTCTCCAAATCAGAAGGAAGGCAGAAGCCCATCCGGCTATGCTCCGCATCATACACAAAAATAACCTGTATCTCATTCTTGCCCGGCTCAATTCCCGCATCCAAAGCCAGACACTCCAGCAACACGGCCAAATCAGCCTTAGGTAGTTCGCGCCCCACCAGTGGTGCAAAATGTGCCGCCATATCCTTCCCCACGCGGTCAAGGAAAGCTGCATCAATCAGAATTACATCAGAAGCAAAGGGTATTTTCTTTTCCATATTAGTTAATGTGTTTCGTTTAATACTTGTTCCAATCAATAAAATAACCGTCTTCCATGATGCCATCTCTGTACTCCGATTGGATATTTCATACTAAACAATTAATAATGAATAACGGGAAACGGCAAATACTTATTTGATTCAAGCCTTTATACAAAGATACGAAAAATATCCAAGAGCCAATATTTATCTCCCACTATTTAAATTTACGCTACTTTCCAACTCTATAAATAAAAGAAGCCTCCGGCAGTTTCCCGTCAGAGGCCTTTTTTTTATTTATCAATAAGGGAAAATCAATCTTCCATCAACTTGCGATAACGTACGCGCTTCGGCTCTACATTGCCCATACGCTTCATCTTGTTTTCTTCGTATTCCGTGTAAGAACCCTCGAAGTAGAACACCTGACTATCTCCTTCAAAAGCCAAAATGTGGGTACAAATACGGTCGAGGAACCAACGGTCGTGGCTGATAACCACGGCACATCCGGCAAAGTCTTCCAAACCTTCTTCCAGCGCACGGAGAGTATTTACGTCGATGTCGTTGGTCGGCTCGTCGAGCAACAGCACATTACCTTCTTCCTTCAGTGCCATGGCCAGATGCAGACGATTACGTTCACCACCGGAAAGCATACCGCAGAGTTTTTCCTGGTCAGAACCGGAGAAATTGAAGCGGCTCAGGTATGCACGGGCATTCACATCGCGGTTACCCATACGAATCAGGTCGTTACCGCCACTAATTACCTGGTATACGGTCTTGTTCGGGTCGATGTCCTTGTGCTGCTGGTCTACATAGGCCACTTTCACAGTCTCGCCTACTTCAAACTCGCCTTTATCCACACTTTCCAGTCCCATAATCAGGCGGAACAACGTCGTCTTTCCGGCACCGTTCGGACCGATAACTCCCACGATACCGTTAGGCGGCAGCATGAAGTTCAAGTCGTCGAAAAGTAGTTTATCGCCATACGCCTTGGCCACATGCTTGGCTTCGATAACCTTGTTTCCCAGACGCGGACCGTTCGGGATAAAGATTTCCAGCTTTTCTTCCTTCTCCTTCACATCTTCGTTCAAGAGTTTGTCGTACGAATTCAAACGAGCCTTACCCTTGGCCTGACGAGCCTTAGGAGCCATGCGCACCCATTCCAACTCGCGTTCCAGCGTCTTACGACGTTTGCTGGCCGTCTTCTCTTCCATTTCCATACGCTTGGTCTTCTGCTCCAGCCAGCTTGAATAATTTCCCTTCCAAGGAATACCTTCACCACGGTCAAGCTCCAGAATCCATCCGGCTACATGATCCAGGAAGTAGCGGTCGTGTGTTACGGCAATTACCGTTCCTTCGTACTGCTGCAAGTGCTGTTCCAGCCAGTCAATGCTTTCTGCATCCAGGTGGTTGGTCGGCTCGTCGAGCAACAGGATGTCCGGTTTCTGCAGCAACAGACGGCACAAAGCCACACGACGGCGTTCACCTCCCGAAAGGTTCTTCACCAGCTGGTCTTCGGGTGGACAGCGCAATGCATCCATCGCACGTTCCAGTTTGCTGTCAAGATTCCACGCATCGGTAGCGTCAATAATATCCTGCAGTTCAGCCTGACGCGCAAAGAGTGCGTCCATCTTTTCCGGATCTTCATAATACTCCGGCAAACCGAACTTCTGATTGATTTCTTCGTATTCAGCCAGCGTGTCTACCACCTGCTGCACTCCCTCCATCACGACTTCCTTCACGGTCTTCGTGTCGTCAAGCTGAGGTTCCTGTGCCAGATAACCTACAGAATAGCCCGGTGAAAATACCACTTCACCCTGGTAGTTCTTTTCGATTCCGGCAATGATTTTCATCAAAGTAGACTTACCGGAACCGTTCAAACCGATGATTCCGATCTTCGCTCCATAGAAAAAGGACAGGTAAATATTTTTCAATACTTGTTTTTGAGGCGGAAAGACTTTACTCACGCCTACCATCGAGAAAATAATTTTCTTGTCGTCTGTTGTTGCGGCCATAATTATTTTTTCTTGGTTTTATATTATGACACAAATATAAGGCAAAAAATATGTATGGCCAAGTCCGGCATTCCAAAAGAGCACATTAAACGAAGACAATGATATGACACAACAAGAATCCCGACAAAAAAGAAATATTCTTTCTGTCGGGATAACGTCGGATAAATCAAACCTGATTGGACCTTATTTTTTTATTCTATCTGTTGAATATTTAATTACGGCTCAAACTTGAACCATTCCATCAGGTTTCCATTTGCTTTGGTTCGCCTGCTGAATGTATATGTTTCGCCGCAACCATTTATCTGAATCTGATCAGGCGTATGCTTTATGTAAGACCAGTATATTTCGCCGTTCTTGCCGAAGAAGCATTTGTCAGGCTGGAATTTCGACTTGTCGATTTCAGGAAGGTGGGTTAGAAACTCCAATTGATTCTGAAAATGATTGTTGGATACTTCGCCAGTGTTTGTATTCTTCATCATTCTGATGTTCTGCGTGAACACAGAACCTTCATAGCACTGCTGGAGTGCAGCCGCTCTCAGATAGACCATGCCATGATACTTGCCACATATAAAAGAATTCTTGTTTGTTCCGATACTGACATAGAATTCATCTCCTCCGCATTCAACATAAGAGCCCAACTGCCATTCCTGAAGGCGTTTGCTTATATTCTCGCGACTGTCGGCAATCGGCATGTCGTATGGTTCCACAGTCTCT
>ERZ1027254.629-NODE-629-length-18253-cov-4.631993_pt1 | contig 18253 bp, 17 predicted proteins | sample MGYA00519473_ERZ1027254 | MGnify/ENA primary metagenome ERZ1027254 (study PRJEB26926, sample SAMN06164781) | human gut metagenome | biome: ENVO:00009003; feature: ENVO:2100002; material: ENVO:00002003 | host: Homo sapiens | place: USA | collected 2012 ...
AGGAGTCCGTCTCGTGGGCTCGGAGATGTGTATAAGAGACAGGACAAAAACGGACGTTTTATATTGAACGAGGCTTGGGCCGCATTCCATCTGAATGACTCGTGGTTCATGCAGCTGGGAAGGCAGTCGCTGGTGTATGATGATGAGCGCATCTTGGGAGGACTGGACTGGAACGTGGCTGGGCGCTATCATGATGCCCTGAAAATAGGCTACAGACACGGAGGGCATCAGCTGGATGGTATCTTTGCTTTCAACCAGAATGACGAGACCCTGATAGGCGGAACATATTATGACAGCAGCAAGACCAAACTATATAAAAATATGCAGACCTTGTGGTATCATTATGATTTCGCATCTGCACCTGTGAAACTTTCTGTGCTGGCCATGAATCTGGGTCAGGAAGGAGGTGATGCCGAAACCCGAAAGTCGGATACTCAATATATGCAGACGATGGGCACGTATGTACAGTTCACCCCGGCCTCATGGAGTCTGTCAGGGTCTTTCTATTATCAGACAGGAAAGAATGTATCCGCACGCAAGGTTTCTGCTTTCATGGGAAGTGTGCGGGCTTCGTATTCTATCAATGATAGCTGGACGGTCAATGTGGGAACTGATTACCTGAGTGGTAGTAAGAAGTCCGATGGCACTTACCGGGCTTTTAATCCGCTGTATGGCACTCATCATAAATTTTACGGAGCAATGGATTATTTTTATGCGTCCGATTTTGTGAATGGCTATGCACCGGGACTTTCTGACACGCAGATAGGAGTAGGTTATAAGGTATCTTCTTCTGTATCGATGGGACTGAATTATCATTATTTCGCCACAGGTGTGAAGCTGGAGAGCCTGAACCGTACCTTAGGGTCTGAACTGGATTATCAGCTGGACTGGAAAATCATGAAAGATGTCAGCCTTTCGGTGGGTTACTCGCTGATGAGAGGAACCTCGACAATGGATGTCGTGAAAGGAGGAAATCACAAAAGCTGGCAAGACTGGGGATGGGTGTCTTTGAACGTCAATCCGACTCTTTTCAAAAAATAATAGTTACGTGCGCAATAAAAAAGGACAAGGACTGTTCCACATTGAAGGAGCGGTCCTTGTTCTTTATATAATGCCTTTTATGGCTTTTCGGTTCAGTTCGATGTAATTGCCTTCTTTCCTTTTGAGGATGCCTTCTTTTTCCATCTTATTGAATTCGGTAGACAGGGCCGGACGTGTCACGTTAATGTATTCGGCCAGTTGCGTAAGGGTATGCGTCAGTTTCACGGTAGAAGTGTCTTTATCCAGCCGTTTCAGTAAATAGACCAGGATTCTTTCGCGAATGGTTTTTCGTGACAGCACGTCCAGTCGCATGGTGGTACACACGTTGCAGTTGCCTGATACGCAGAGAAAACTTTTCAGCATATCCGGATATTTGCTGATAAGATGGAAGGTGGAGTCCTTGGTGGCAGTCAGGAGGACCGATTTTTCCAGCGTACGGAATGTGGCGGGGAAACGGTTGTCTTTCTTGAACAGGTGAGGGGTGGCGAAAGCCCTGGGCGACTCAATGTGTTCGATTAAGACTTCATTGCCGTTGGCATCGATAATGTTCACCTCCAAGGTTCCTTCAAGCAATACATACAGATTACAGCATATATCTCCTTGCTCCAGGATAACCGTATTCTCGTTGATTTCCTGAAGACGGAAGTCAAGTCTTTTTAGAATCTCACTTTTCAGGTAATCCGGCAGTTCTTTAAAGAGTGGAATAGAAAAAAGTTTTTCCTTGTAATAATCGTTGAATGGTATGCTTTTCATTATCTGTCTTTCTGCATTTTCTTTTGCAAAAATATGTTTTTTGTTTATTACTTTCAATAGAAAGGCAGGATTAATCTGTTTTTGTGGGAGTGTTAATTAATCCCCTTGTCATAAATCTTACATGCAGATTGACTGGCGAGCCGTATTTTTGTGAAACAAATACAAAGGAAAAATCTGAATAAAAGGAATTACAGATGAGAAAAGCAAGTAGAGAAATGGATAGTCAGTGGGCTTTGGAGGTTATGCGCAAGGCCCCTTACATCACGGTCAGCTTTACCCGGGTCGACGGAAGTGCATACGGGGTGCCGCTTTCACTGGCTTGTACAAGTGAGGACGTGTGGTATTTTCATTGTGCTCCTGAAGGGGATAAGCTGGATGCCATTGCCGTACATCCGGAAGTATGTCTTTCGGCGGTCACGAAGTGCCAGCCTACTGTGGGACCGAAGGACGGCACGTTTACACTTCAATATCGTTCGGCCATCGCTTTTGGCAAGGCGGAACGGGTGACGGATACGGAAGAGAAAATTGAGGCGCTTCGGGTCATTAGTCAGCGTTTCCTGCCCAAGCACATGGATGCGTTTGATGAGGCGGTGCAGAGAAGCCTTCATCGTACGGAGGTGGTACGGATTACTTTATTAAGCCCTCCTACCGGCAAGCGTAAGCAATATGACAAGAATGGAGATGAAATGAAATACGGCAGGATGGAGTGACCTTGCCGCAGGCTATATCGTAAAATGTAAAGGATGATGGAACTGTTTGATGTGTATTCGGTTTTTCCCGTGAATATCGTAAGGGGAAAAGGTTGTGAGGTATATGACGAGAAGGGGCAGGCCTATCTTGATTTGTATGGCGGACATGCCGTGATTTCGGTGGGACATTCGCATCCGTATCTGGTGAAGTGCATGAGTGAGCAGCTGCAGCAGCTGATGTTTTATTCGAACTCGGTAGTGAATAAGTTGCAGGAAAGACTGGCTTATGAGCTGGGTGAGCTGTCGGGGTATCCTGATTATCGGGCATTCTTTGTCAACTCAGGAGCAGAAGCTAACGAAAATGCCCTGAAACTGGCTTCGTTTCATACGGGGAAAAAACGGGTAGTGGCTTTCAGAAACTCTTTTCATGGGCGCACGTCGGCGGCTGTGGAAGTGACGGACAATCCTGCTCTTCATGCACCGATTAATACGAATCATAACGTGTATTTTGCAGCCTTGGATATAAAGGAAGTGGAAACGGAATTGGCCAAGGGAGATGTGTGTGCCGTAATTCTGGAAGGAATTTCAGGAGTAGGGGGAATCCAGGTCCCCGATGAGGACTTTCTGCGGCAATTGAGGGAACTGACGAGACGTTATGGGGTGGTATTGGTTCTTGATGAAATACAGTCGGGTTATGGTCGTACGGGGAAGTTCTTTGCTCACCAATGGGCTGGCATCAAGCCGGACCTTATCACTGTGGCCAAGGGTATAGCTAACGGATTTCCTTTTTCGGGAGTCTTGATTAGTCCGATATTTGCCGCCCGAAAAGGAATGCTCGGTACGACGTTCGGTGGTAATCATCTGGGATGCGCCGCCGCCCTGGCTGTGCTGAAAATTATCCGTGAGGAGAAACTGATAGAGAATGCCCTTCATACGGGAACGTATCTGATGCAGCGGTTACAAGAATTGCATTCTCCGCTTATAAAAGAAATCCGGGGACGTGGACTGATGGTGGGGGTGGAACTGACCGTGCCGGTGAAAGAGGTACGCGAACCCCTGCTGTTTGAGGAAGGGATTTTTACCGGCTATTCCGGACAGTATACATTAAGAATACTTCCTCCGTTGATACTTTCAACGAAAGAAGTGGATATATTTGTAGGGAGTTTGAAGAAAGTGCTGGATGAATATTATGAAAATAGCAGATAAGCTTTATAAAGTTTTCGTTGTTGCGGGTAGCGAACCTTTAGGAACAGCGGGGATTCAGGCCGATATGAAAGCCATCGTGGCTTGTGGAGGGTATGCGGCAGGAGCAGTGACATGTATTGTAGATGAGGACACAACTCATGTAAAAGGAGTACACTTGATACCGGCAGATATGATTGCAGGACAAATCCGTTCTTTCTTTGGAGATGTAGGGGCAGATTGCATAAAAATCGGTATGTTGTATTCTAAAAATATCATTCGGCTTGTTGCAGGCATATTAGATGAATATAGCTCGATTCCAGTTGTCGTTGATCCGGTCATGGTTACTTCTTCGGGTGATAAATTGTTGGAAGAAGATGCGGTGCAAGCTTATAAAGATTACTTATTCCCTCGTGCTTCTATCCTAACACCGAATAAGAAAGAGGCTGAGTGGTTATGTGGAAAGGAATTGAATGAGGGTAATATAGAGGAATGTTTGAAGGATTTGAGCCGCTGGGGAAATAGCGTAATTATAAAGTCGGTGGAGAACCGTGATTTCTTTATCGATTATTATTATAATCCGGTGGAGAAGGTGATGAAGGTTTACAAGAAGGAAGGAATTCGAACCCGAAATGTAAATGGAACTGGAGATAGTTTTGCTTCTGCAATAGCGACTTTTTTAAGTAAAGGTTATGGGATTGAGTTTGCTGTTGCTGAAGCAGAAAGGTTTATTCAGCAGTCCATTGAGTTAGGAGCCCGCTTTAAGTTTGGAAGAGGATTCGGTCCTGTATATCCTTATTATGAAGTACAAGAATAAATGTGTAACAATACGAAAATAATATGAAAACAACTGAATTTATCGGGGCTGCGGAACGGCAGCTTTATGAACTGGCAAGCAGAATGGTTGCCTATAATGCGGGCGATCCGAAGCGTATACAACATTTGATAAAAGTACATTATTTTGCTCGTATGATTGGTTTGGCAGAGCATGTGGATGAGGCTACTCAACTGATTTTGGAGGCGGCAGCCATTGTGCATGACATTGGTATCCGGATTTGTGAGCAGAAATACGGAGTCTGCGATGGAAAGCATCAGGAGCTGGAAGGTCCGGACGAAGCCCGGAAACTGCTGACGGATATGGGGACATTTTCTGAAGCACAAATAGAACGGATATGTTGGCTGGTAGGGCATCATCATACGTATGACTCTATTACAGAAATAGACTATCAGATTCTGGTGGAAGCTGATTTCCTGGTCAACATTTACGAAGATAATCTGCCGGTCGATGCCATTTGCAAGGTGAGAGAAAAGATTTTCAAAACTTCGGCAGGACGGGCATTGCTCGATACGATGTTTGGAGTTGAAAAACGGTAAATAGAAATTGATAATACCATGAAAAAACGATTTATCTTCATTTTATGTAGCTTGTTCTTATGCGCAGGCACGATAGCCGCCACAGATTACAATGCACTTCAGCAGGGAGCCGTCGGTGACGGAAAGACATTGAATACGAAGTCTTTGCAATCGGCCATTGACGCACTTCATGCAAAAGGGGGTGGGCAGCTGTACTTCCCTGCCGGACGTTACTTGACCGGCAGCCTGCAACTGAAATCGAATGTGACACTTTACCTGGAAAAGGAAGCGGTGCTGTTAGGAAGTACGAGTCCTTATGATTATCCAGGTTTCAGTACCGAGAAGGAACTGAAAGTCAACAATGACCATTTTGACCAGGCGCTGATTTATGCGGAAGGGGCAGAGAATATCGGCATTACGGGAGAAGGATGTATAGACGGGCAGGGCAGGGAACTGGCGTTGACGATTGATAGTCTGCATGTGGAAAATAGGGCGTACTGGAACAATGACGGGATTAACATCAGCGATTGTAAGGATGTACGTATCTCCAATTGTTTCATCAACTCAGCGGACGATGGCATTTGCCTGAAGTCGCACAACCGGGGAGCATGGAACGACCGGGTATCCATTTCCAACTGCCACATCATCAGCAGTGCCAGTGCCATTAAGTTTGGTACGGAATCGTTGGGTGGATTCAAGAATGTGACCATTGACAATATTCGGATTAAAGATACTTTCCGTTCGGCCATAGCCATTGAGTCGGTCGACGGGGCGGAGATTGAAAATGTGCAGGTGTCTAATGTGCATGCGGTCAATACGGGAAATGCCATTTTTATTCGTTTGGGTCACCGTTCGGGTGAGCAACCGGGGTATTTGCGGAATGTGACGATTAAGGATATGTATGTGGAAGTACCTTTTGGCCGTCCGGACATCAACTATGACCTGCGTGGACCGGCGGTGACGTTCTTTCATAATCCGTTCCCGAGTTCCATCTCAGGCATTCCGGGACATGATATTGAAAACGTGAAGTTGGAGAATATAGAGATTGTGTATCCGGGACGTGCTACGCGCGGAATAGCTTATATGTCGGTGAGCCGCTTGAAAGACGTGCCGGAAAATGAAAAAGGATATCCGGAATTTACCATGTTCGAAGAACTGCCTTCATGGGGATTCTATGTGCGCCATGTGAAAGGGATTCAGATGCACAATATCAAGTTGCGTTTGCAGGAAGATGATTTCCGTCCGGCTTTTGTATTCGACAGGGTAAGCGATGTACGTCTTTCGGACATTAGTTTGCCGGAGAATAAAAAGGCGGGACAGGTGGTGCTACGGCAGACAAGTTTGCAATCGGCCGATAATGCGGTGAAAGAGTATATCACGGAGGTGGAATAAGGGCTTTCGGGCTTTGGGCAGATAAAAGCATGATGCCTTCCTGAGTCACGGAATAAATGGACTCGGGAAGGCATCATTATTTTTATGGCCGTCGGATTTATTCCAGACAGGCATCCAGGTCTTTGATGAGCTGTTCCTTGTCAAGGTGCTGGCCGATGAAGACAATCTTCTGCATGCGGTCGCCATAGTGCTCGTCCCAGTCTCTCAGCAGGCCGGGCTCGCGTTTCATCAGTTCTACGATTTCTTCTTCCGGCTGGGTGGCATACCAGAGTCCGGCTTCTGAAATCTGTTTCTGTCGTCCGGCCTGTTCGAACAGGAATGACATGTCGCGGTTGTGGGCGAAATAGCATACTCCCTTGGCACGAATCACGTTGCGAGGCCATTTCGTTGCGACAAAGCGGTCGAACTTATGGATGTCGAAGGCAGGGCGGCGATAATACACGAAACTGCTGATGCCGTATTCCTCTGTCTCACCTTCTTCATGGTGGTGGTGATGGTGGCAGCCTTCGTGTGAGTGTTCATGAGCGTGTGCATGATTGTGCTCTTCCTCGTGGTGATGTTCGTGTTCTTCATGGTGCTCATGTGCTTCGTGGTGAGGATGCGCTTCTTCTTCGGATACGGGGCGTTCTATCTCACGAATCCATCCGGCAGAAGTGGCCACCCGTGCATAGTCGAAACGGCGGGTACCGACAATCTTGTCGAGGTCTACCTTGGCATAGTCGCATTCAATGATTTCCGCACGGGGCTGTAGGGTACGGATGATGCTTTTGATGCGTTCCCGTTCTTCGGGAGTGACTTCCGATACCTTGTTCAGCAGCACGGTGGTACAGAACTCAATTTGCTGGATGAGCAGGTTGGCAATGTCTTCCTCTTCCAGATCCTTTCGGGTAAGTTCGTTGCCACCGTCGAATTCGCTTTGCAGGCGGAGTGCATCGACTACGGTCACGATGTTGTCAAGGCGGCAGGTTCCGTACTTGGTGTAGGCACCGCCCAACTGGGGAATGGAACAGATGGTCTGGGCAATCGGTTCCGGTTCGCAGACACCACTGGCTTCGATGACGATGTAGTCGAAGCGCTGCATTTTCATCAGCTCAAATATCTGTTCGATAAGGTCGGTACGGAGGGTACAGCAGATGCAGCCGTTCTGTAAAGCCACCAGACTCTCTTCTTTCTGGCCAACGATGCCATCTTTCTGTATCAGTTCCGCATCGATGTTGATTTCGCCGATGTCGTTCACGATGACGGCAAATTTGATGCCTTCGCGGTTGCTCAGCAGGTAATTGAGCAGGGTTGTTTTTCCGCTTCCCAGGTAACCGGTAAGCAGAAGTATAGGTATTTCTTTTGTTTCCATGTGCAAATGTTTTTTACGTGCCTGCAAAGTTAGTGTTTTTCTGCAAACGGTGTGCGCTTCTTTTTCGCAGAAGCAGGTTTAACTTTCGTTATAGGTCGGTGTCACGTATGTGACAAACTTTCTCTTCCAAAGGGTCTATCTTTGCATCCGTAATCAATAAAACGAATTAAATATGAAGACAATAGACTGGAAGTATACGAGTGTGGGACAAATTGTGGCCGATGATTTTGCAGCGGCAAGTGTGTTCAAGAAATATGGCATTGATTTCTGCTGTCATGGCGAAGTGACGCTGGAAAAGGCCTGTGCCGATTTGGGACTGGCTGTAGAAGAAGTGGAACAGGCATTGCTCCGTCAGGATGAAGCTGGTAACGGACGGATTCCGTTTGCTTCGTGGCCGCTGGACTTACTGATGGATTACATCCTGAAGATACATCATCGGGGAATTCGTGCCCGTGGACCGGAATTGCTAGCGTTGCTGGAGAAGGTGGAACGAGTACATGGGGAGGCACATCCGGAACTGCATGAGTTAAAAGCCTTGATTGGTGAATCATTGGAGGACTTGGAAATGCATCTTCAGAAGGAAGAGAACGTGTTGTTCCCATATCTCTATGAATTGTACGCAGCAAAGGAACAGGGACAGCGTATGGCCCCGATGCATTGCGGTACGATAGCGAATCCTATCCGGGTGATGAAGATGGAACACGAGGGAGAAGGAAACCGCTACCTGCATATCATTCAGTTGACGAATCACTTCTCCGTACCTCAGGACGGCTGTGCCAGCTACCGTCTGCTGATGCAGGAACTGGAAGCGTTTGTGGATGCGTTGTTTGAGCATATCCACCTGGAAAACAATCTGCTTTTCCCCCGCTTTGAGGACATTGAACGGGAAATCGTATGTTGATAGTTTGATATTAGAAAGAAGGAATAAGGATGTGGCGCATGCAGGAAAGTATGCGCCACATTTCATAAATCAGTAATCAATTTTATCCAAAATCCCTGCTAAGTAAGCAATAGTCACTCCGTAGTTGGTCATGGGAACCTGCTGGGTGCGGGCCTGGCCGATGCGGTTCAGCACATACTTGCGGTTGAACATGCAGGCTCCGCAATGGATAATCAGGTCGTACGAGGCCAGGTCTTCCGGAAAGTCCGTGCCTGATACGATGTCGATTTGCAGGCCTTCACCGATGCGCTTGCGGAGCATGTTCGGGATTTTCACTCGCCCGATGTCTTCTGCCAGCGGAGCATGCGTACATGCTTCAGCAATCAGCACCCGTGACTCCGGTGTGAGCTGGGCAATGGCATTGGCTCCTTTCATGTAGTAGTCGATGTCGCCTTTGTACTGGGCAAAGAGGACGGAGAAGGAGGTAAGCCGGCTTTCGGCCGGTTTCTTGTCATATACCGTGCGGAACACTTGTGAGTCGGTAATAATCAGCTTCGGCGGACGGGCCAAAGCGGCCAGCATGGCATCGATTTTGTCAGTGGTACAGCTCATCACCAGGCATTTGCGGTCCAGCAGTTCGCGGATGGTTTGTACCTGCGGCAGGATGAGGCGGCCTTTAGGGGCTTGGATGTCCTGTGGCATGACCAGCATGACGGTATCGTTTTCTTCTACCAGCCGACCTACAATGCCTTGTGCCATGGTTTCATCTGGCAGCTTGTTCCGCAGGCTGCGCAGAATGTCGTCCAGACCTTTTCCGGTGAGGGTGCTCACCAACAGAGGAACCTGTCCGCATTGCTGTTCGATGCGGCGCATGGTCTGTTCGGCATCGGACAATAAGTCACATTTGTTCAGTATCCAGATAACAGGCACATTCTTTTCCTTCAACAAGCGCTGCCAGTGCAACTCTTCGTCCAGGCGTTCGTCGGTACAGACCATCAGGGCGATGTCGGTTTTCTCCAGTGCACGTTGTGTCTGTCGGATGCGGAGTTCGCCCAGCTCGCCTTCGTCGTCGAAACCAGCTGTGTCGATGAACACGCAGGGACCGAGACCATGGATTTCCATGGCCTTAAAGACCGGGTCGGTGGTCGTGCCGGGAATATCCGACACAAGGGCTGTATCCTGATGCGTCAGGGCATTGATCAGTGATGATTTTCCGGCATTTCTTTTGCCAAACAGACCGATGTGCAGCCGGTTGGCACGGGGAGTATCGTTCATATGTTTAATCAGGCTTTAAGTTCACACATTAGAAACGGAAGTCGCGTTTTCCTTCGGCAATCCGTTCCAGATTTTCCAAAGCTCTTTTGCGGATGGCGGGATTCGGAATCTCTTCCATCTGCTTGCGGATCATGTCTTCAGCCAGTCGGCGTGTTTCGGGCGAAGCGTAGTCGCAGAGGTATTCCTGAAGCGTCATCAAGGCATTGGGGGCACAGCAGTTGGCTATCTGGCCCGTCTTGACCAGCGACATGAAACGGTCGCCCGTACGTCCTTCACGGTAGCAGGCCGTACAGAAACTGGGAATATAGCCCAGTTTCAGCAGCCAGGCCACGATTTCATCCAGGCTGCGGTGGTCACTCATATCAAACTGAGCCGAGTTTTCTTCCGGCAGTTCTTCGGTAGCATAGCCTCCCACGCTGGTGCGGGAACCACCGCTGATTTGTGACACACCGAGTGCAAGTACCTTCTCGCGTGAACGCTGCGATTCACGTGTAGAAATAATCATACCCGTATAAGGCACGCTGATTCGGATGACGGCTACAATCTTCTGGAATATCTCGTCGGAGATGGCGTTCTCGAAGGTCGAGGCGTCAATGTCGTCGGCCGAGCAGATACGGGGCACGCTGATGGTGTGCGGGCCTACACCGTACGTCGCTTCCAGATGTTCGGCATGCATCAGCAGTCCCACGAAGTCGTAGCGGTAGGTGTTCAGGCCGAACAATACACCGATACCTACATCATCGATTCCTCCCTGCATGGCGCGGTCCATGGCCTCCGTATGGTAGGCATAGTTGCTCTTCGGACCTCTGGGGTGAAGCTTTTCGTAATTCTCCTTGTGGTACGTTTCCTGGAACAGAATGTAGGTACCGATACCGGCCTCGTGCAGGCGACGGTAATTCTCTACCGTGGTCGCAGCAATATTTACGTTTACCCGACGGATGGCTCCGTTCTTGTGCTTGATACTATAGATAGTCTTTATCGACTCCAGAATGTATTCGATAGGGTTGTGAATCGGATCTTCTCCTGCTTCCAGTGCCAGACGCTTGTGCCCCATGTCCTGCAGGGCGATGACCTCACGACGGATGTCTTCCTGTGTCAGTTTCTTGCGGGCAATGGTCTTGTTCTTTACGTGGTAAGGACAGTAAGTACAACTGTTTACGCAATAGTTTGACAAGTAGAGTGGGGCAAACATTACGATGCGGTTGCCATAGAATTTCTGCTTGATTTCACGAGCCAGGCGGTAGATTTCCTCCACCAGTTCCGGATCGTTGCATTCCAATAGTACAGCAGCCTCGCGGTGAGAAAGTCCCTTGCACAGGCGAGCCTTTTCAATGATGGAACGTATCAGTTCCTTGTCCTGGCTTTTACTTTGGGCATATTCCAGGGTATCGAGAATTTCTTCGTGGCAGATAAATTCTTCTGCCTTTTGAGAATCAATCTTGTACATAGCTGTAATGTAATTTATAGTGTTTTGCCGGGATAATCTCCTCGGCTTTTATCTATTTCGTAACCAATGGCAGCCAGCCGTTGTGCCAGCAGACGCAGTCCTTCGGCAGCTTCTGAGCCCATCGAGGCTTTATTGTCATACAAGGCATAATTCTTTCGCTGTTCTACCGGAGAGAGGTTGGGCATCACTACATTGGCACCTGCCAGTATACCTTTCTCGCGCCCGTCGGGTGTAAGGCTTGCCAGGGCGGTGGTAGAAGGAATCAATGCCTGCGGATGCATCAGCCGGAAGATGGAAAGTAGCGTGAGTGTCTGCGTGAGACTGCCGGGTGGGCAGGAAGCGAAAGGAGTGTCATGATGAGGCAGGAAAGGACCGATACCAATCATCTGGGGACGGAACTGTTCTATGAAAAGAATGTCCTCTACCAGGTGGTCGACGGTTTGTCCCGGACTTCCCACCATGATGCCAGTTCCCGTCTGGAATCCGATGCGTTTCAAATCGTTCAGACAACGCAAACGGTTGGACAGCGACATGTCTTCAGGGTGCAAGCGGCGGTAATGTGCTTCGTTGTGCGTTTCGTGGCGCAACAGATAGCGATTGGCACCTGCCTGAAAAAAACGTTTGTAGGAAAGTGTGGGGCGTTCACCGAGTGAAAGGGTGATGGCCACATCGGGGAATTCGGTTCGTATGGCAGTAACCACTTCCGTTACCCTGTCATCGTTCATGTAGTTATCTTCTCCTCCTTGCAGGACGAAGGTACGGAATCCCAACTCATATCCATGCCGGCAGCAGGCCAGAATAGTTTCTGCATCCAGTCGGTATCGCTTCAGGTGGCGGTTACTTTTTCGGATACCGCAGTAGAAACAGTCATTGTGACAACAGTTCCCTATTTCAATAAGTCCACGGATATAGATTCTGTTTCCGAAATGGCTTTGTGCTACGGCACGTGCCTTTTGCATGAGAAAGTCGAGGTCTTCCCCCCGGCACTCCAGCAGAAGGGTACGCAATTCACCGGGAGCCAGTGTCTGCTCCCGGTAAAGGCGTTCAATAAGTTCCCTCATGGGTTTATTCCTGGTTATTGTTTTCGTACTTCAAGGTACGTTTCAGCAAGTCTTGGTTCAACTGGCGTTTTCCAGCTACAGGGTCGTTGTGTGCGCTCGGGCCGGTTACACATCCACCTTCGCAAGCCATCATTTCGATGAACTGTGCATCCACTTTTCCGGTCTTGGCGTAAGCGCGGAGTACACCGATATTCTTCTTCGTGAAGTCAGAGAACTGCATGATCTTGATACCGTTGGCTTTCGGGCCTAAATAAGCTTTCACTGCTCCGGCTACACCGCCTGCCTGTGCGAATCCGTGTGCTTCACATACGGATTCGTATGCCACTTTGTACAGGTTGGCCTGTTCCAGTTCAATACCCAAGCCACGGAAAATCGGGTGAAGTTCTTCGAATGTCAGCACGTAATCTACGCATTCGTCGCGCTGTGCTTCTTTTCTTTTGGCGATACACGGGCCGATGAAGACTACCTTCGCATTCGGGTATTTCTTTTTAGCAATGCGAGCCGCGTAATACATCGGAGAACCGGTGCTTGATACGTAAGGCTTCATGTCAGGAATATGCTTGTTCACCAGTTCGATGTACGACGGGCAGCAGGAAGTAGTCATGAATTTCTGTCCTTCTTCCAGTTTTTCCAGCAGTTCGTGTGCTTCGTTGCTGGTAGTGTGCATGGCACCTTCAGCCACTTCAATCACATCGGCAAAGCCAATCTCCTTCAATGCACCGTACACTTGTTCGATGGTAGCCTTGAACTGTCCCAATACGGACGGAGCCGGAATGGCAATTACTTGTTCTCCCTTACGGATAGCTTCCAATACATCGAATACCTGAGAGATTTCGAAGATGGCTCCGAACGGACAGGCATTCAGACATTTTCCACAATAGATACACTTGCTTTCATCGATGTGTTCGATGTAGTGCTCGTCCTTGCTGATGGCTTTCACCGGACAAGCTTCTTCACAAGGCACCGGAATGTAGACGATGGCGTGATACGGACAGCTCTTGTGGCAGATACCACAGCTGATACACTTGTCGTGGTCAATCTGTGCCTGACCAGTCTTCTTGTTAAAGTGTACAGCTCCTTTCGGACAGTTCATGTAGCAGCTTCTGGCCACACAACCCCGGCAAAGGTTACTTACTTCGTAGTTCACCTGTACACAAGAAGAACATGCTTCGTCGATGACACAGAGAATATTTTCCTTGATTCTTTCCTTGCGTTCCAATGCTTTGCGGGCATATTCAGAAAGCGGAGTCAGCTCATCCGTTTCATCGGTCATATCCCAGCCCAGCAGCGGAAGCAACTTATATTTAGTAACGGCACGTTCCTTGTGGATACAGCAGCGTCCTACCGGCTGTGAGCGGCGAGGGCTGATTTCCAAAGGAATGCGGTCAATTTTTTCTACTAATTGATTTTCTTTCCATAAAGCAACCAGGTTTTCCAGCAATTTATGCCGGACAATCATTACGTTGTTTGTAAAAGCCATAATCGAAATAAAAAGGTTTGTTAGTTATTAGTTATCCTAAAATTATAGAGTCCGTGTGCGGTTTACTCTTCCGTTTGTCCCTCGGCAGCTCTTAGAATCAAGGTCGTAGCTCCCAAGGTAATAATAGCTCCGTCTTCAATGCGGATTTGGTCTTTCGGTCCTAAAATTTCATTCATCAGGAAAGTTCCTGTGATACTGTCGTTATCGCGCAGGGTATAAATGATTTTCCCTTGCTTGTTCTTCTTGACATTGATGTAGCAATGCCGGCGGTCCAGACTTGGGTCATTGCTTTCGATAGGGATGTCGATGTCATTACCTTTGCATCGGCGGCCGATGAGGTTATCTCCCTCATGCAGCGGAAGTACCTGCTTGTAGGCAAATACGTTTTCCACGGCCAGTATGTTGCCGAAATCCTGCATGCCTTCTTTCTCGTCGATTACTTCCTCCTTGCGGTTGGCGGCATTCAGTTTCGATTTTCCGATACGGATGCTGAACTGCTTCTTGCAGTTGTCACAGATAAAAACGAGTGACTGTCCTTCTCCATACTTGGTTTCATCAAACTGGATGAAGTTGTCACATTTGGGGCATCTTACTCTTTTCATTCTGTTTAAAAGGGCGTATTTATTTTGAAGTGAATACCCAGGCACTCTTGAATTCTTCCTGATTACGCAGTGCCTGCACTTTTTGGTAAGCTTCGCCTGAAGTGGCATAACTATCCAGTGCGATGCGGAAGCGTCCGTTCGATTCAAGTACCTGACAATTCTTGTATCCTTTCTGCTGGAATTTTTTCAGTTCACGTTGGGCATCGTCCGATGTCGGCAGGCTGGCTACGATGATGTAGGCCGTTTTCTTGCTTACAGCAGGCTGTGCGGAAGCCGGTTTCGGCTTTTGTGTCGCTTTTGCTTCAGCTTTGGTGGCAGCCGTTTTGGTTACGGCTGTTTTTGCTGCAGGTGCGGCTGCAATCTTTTCTGTCTTCACAACTACCGGTTTCAGCGTGTTTACGTTGTTGCGGACACGCTTTTCGCTCTTCTGTTTCTTTACAGCCTTTTGTGCAACTGCTGCTTTCGGAGTCGTTTGTATGCTGGTGGCTACCGACTGGTTGCGGATGGCATCAAACATACTGATTGAGCCCAGCGAAGCATAATTCGCATCGTCCATGTACGTGTTTTCCACCGGAACGGAGAGCACGAAGAACAGGCATACGGCTGCAGCTATGGCCACTACGTTGCGCGTGAAATGGCGCAAGGAGAAATGTCTCTTCGGTTTGCTTGCCGCTTCATGTATTTCCGGAATCAACGGCTTCGGAGAAGACACAGGCAATGTCTGCAGCTGCGGAAGCGTGAAACTTTCCAGCCCGTATAGACTTGGAGTGAAGAAAGATGCGGCTGCCGGTTCAAAGGCATAGCCGCCGTTCATGTTATAATAGATTGTACCCACGTTGTGCAGGGTGACCTGACCCTGCTGGTACAATTGGTCTTTTATTTCAGCCACAGTCTTTTCAATCCGGCGGGTTGCATCGGGAAAGTCGGTGTTAAAAGCTTGCATGTACGACTGTACCAGCAGCCCATCGTTCATTATCAGTTGCGGATTGAAACCAATGGTGCGGAGGGGCGGCATGAATTCTCCTTTTTGGATGGAGTATGCAGCCTGCCGTTTATGGGCAATGAATCCTCCCAAGCCGGGAACGATGACACAATCATTCTCCAGCAATAATACTTCTATATGTTTGGATAGTTCAATCATATTGCAAAAATAATACATTTTTCTCTTATGTGGAGTATCTTTCAACGGGTATTTTTTATACCGATAGGGGTTTAACCAACTCTTCTTTTTCTATCATGTAGTCTGATATATTCATGTGTCCTGTATCGAGACAATTGTAAATGCACGAAGCCCCCGGCACTGCCGAAGGCTCCTGTTTTTTATTCTCTTATCTCACTTTTCAATAACCGTCGATACAATCCATTGGTGGATTCTCCGTGTGTTCTATCACGTGCTCCTTTCATGTCAATATTTATTTGATGGAATGTATTTCTCTCCATTCCATCAGCAGTTCATCGGCAAGATATTCATCGCTAAGGCAATGCATATCCGCAACTCCATTACTTATAAGTTTATAAGTTTCAGAATCATAAAAAAAGCAAGCGCATCTTCGTATTTCATCTGCAAGACTATTCCAAAAGACCTGTTCCACCTTCCCCTTTTATCGGGAGAAGTGGGACGGGAAACTTTCAGTGTACCATGAGTTACAGCATGGCGGCATACTTGCGTACCTGCTTCAGACGCTCCATAAAAGAGGGGTCTGCAGCCGCCTGCTGCATATTGCAATCAAGCTGCATCCGCATCAGTAGCGAAGCACTGATACCCAAAGCTGCCTCGAAGAGCATCGCTGTCTGCGTAGTAATCGGCCTGCGGCAGTTGAGAATGTCATTCAATACCTTGTAGGAGATGCCCATCTGCTCGGCCAATCTGCGCTGCGAGAGCTTGCGTTCTTCGGTCTCTTCCTTCAGCAGTTCGCCCGGATGTATAGGGCGTTGACAGATGTATTTTCCCATAATTATTCTATTTATAATGGTTTGATAATTCAAGTATATTGCAGATGGTCACCACCGTTTCCGATGAGACCTGTTCTACCGTGAACTCAATGCGGTACTGGTCGTTCACACGGATGGAGGAAATACCAGCCTTGTCACCTTTCAACACTTCATAATGAAGCGAGTGGATGACGTAAAGCTCTTCCACGCTTCTTGCTTGTTCCAGCACTTTGATGCGTAACTGGTAGCGTGCCACGATATTCGGCTGGAAACGATGTTTCTTGTCCGTCGTTTTCCCTTCCTCGTACAATTGGCGCAAATAGTCCTTATCAAAGTTTATCTCCATTGCTTTCCGTGTTATTATTCACGTAGCAAAGATAAGAGATCTCTCCCATATATCCACAAAAAAAGTGGAAGTATTTTATATCACTGCCATCAGTTTCACCAATCATGGATAAATCCACTACCTTCATATATACCTCGTGTACATCCTTGCGGAGACTTCTTATTTTGTAGGTAGTAGCTTCCAATTCCTGTTGTCTGTTCTGTTCATTGAGCCCAATATAGACGATGCCGAAAATGACGAATAGTATCAGCACATATCCTGCCGCTATCTTGGTGCGCAGGTGTCTGGTTGCTATTGTTTTCTGTTTCATGCGGTATACCTCATTTTTTATATTATTCTTTTCTCCTTATTAAAGTGCAGCCCACTGACCTTGCGGTAGCGGGCTGCGGTGTCTGTATGATGTTACCGGGCACAATACTCCCGCCCGGAATGGGAGTTTTTTTATTCTTTTATCTCACTTTTCCAATGAATTGCCGACCTCGAACCGAGGCAGCGACTGAATGAAAGTGAGTGCATCGGACAATACTGACAACGCTTCGGCATACCGTTTGTCTTCATATACTGCCGCCATCATGATGTGCATGTTCAGCAGCAGCGGCTGACGTCTACCGGCATAGCCGGTTGCGGCACGCTGCATATAGCCGCCATCGCCGCTGGCTTCCCGTTCCAGATTAACGAGAGAGACCACCAGCTTGTTGGGGCATTGCTCGCCGGCAGAGCCTATCAGCCCGACCTCGGCCACCCCTTCGGGCTGCCGGTGTGAGCGGGCCAGATATTCATCCAGCCGTGCAGCGTAAGTTGTCAGTATCTTGCGTATCATAATGCCCTGTAATTTACTGTTCTATATCTCTGTCAGCCGAACTTTGGACCCGGCTTTTATTGTTGCCCTTGTTCCAGTGTGGGTAAGAAGTCCTCGCCTGTTGTATAAGACCACGCTGAGCCCGCATTCTTCAGGGCGGCGTTCATGGCATCCTTGGCTCCTGACCAGTTACCGTCCGTCACCTGTGTGGTTCCGCCGGTGCCTACCTGGTCTTCACCGATGCCTTGTGTCTGGCCGTTGTCTCCCCAGTAGCAGGCGGTGATGATACCGCCACCAATCATGGAGTCCTTGAAGTTCCGTCCCACCACGCCGCCTGTGGTTCCGTTCGGACCGTTGATATTCCTTTTGGCATGGTAGCAGGCGGTCAGGGTGCCTAAATTGTTGCTTCCCGTTACGCCGCCTACATAGATGGTGCCGCTTCCGCTACCGGTCACGCTGCCCGTGGCATAGCAGGCGGTTAGGGTGCCACCTCCGTTGTATCCCACCACGCCGCCGGCATGGGAGTTGTTCGTACCGTCGTTTTCAACGGTCACGTCGCCCGTGGCATAGCAGGCGGTCAGGGTGGCACCGGAATTCGTTGCACCTGCCACGCCGCCTGCCCGCTGCGTTCCCTTCACTGTGGCCGAGGAACTGCATCCGGTGATGGAAC
>ERZ1027254.684-NODE-684-length-17352-cov-5.078915_pt1 | contig 17352 bp, 10 predicted proteins | sample MGYA00519473_ERZ1027254 | MGnify/ENA primary metagenome ERZ1027254 (study PRJEB26926, sample SAMN06164781) | human gut metagenome | biome: ENVO:00009003; feature: ENVO:2100002; material: ENVO:00002003 | host: Homo sapiens | place: USA | collected 2012 ...
ATTATCGATAAAATGAAATCCTTGTTATTCCTTTATTTCTGTGTGGCAATGGCTTTTTCTGCCATGGCTTCTTCGGTATCTGACACGTATGTGATTCCTAATCCTCAGCAGATGGTGTGTGGAGACGGACATTTTGTGCTTCGTACACAGGCTTCTTTCTCATGTAATCTGACAGGAGCTGATAAAGACGATTTTGTATCTTATGTGAGTAACTCTTCTTTGTCGCTGATTTATAAGAAGAAAGGAAAGGCTGACATTACTTTTAAACTTGTCAGTCCGGAAGGTACAAACATGAAAGAAGAGGCTTATCGTTTGAAAGTGACAAAAAAAGGCATTCAGGCTGAGGCTACTTCTGCTTCGGGGTTGTTTTATGCTTTTCAGTCTATTGTGCAGCTGGCGCGTGAGAGTGGAAATGGTACGTACCAGCTTCCTGATGTGACGATAGAAGATGCTCCCCGCTTTTCGTATCGAGGCATGCACCTGGATGTGTCACGTCATTTCTATACAAAAGAATTTGTCAAGAAACAGATTGATGCGCTGGCCCGTTATAAGCTGAACCGTTTCCACTGGCACTTGACGGATGGAGCCGGATGGAGAATTGAAATAAAGAAATATCCGGAACTGACGCGTGAAACGGCGTATCGTCCTTTCCCGGATTGGAAAAGCTGGTGGAACGGCGGACGTACGTATTGCAGACAAGATGCTCCCGGAGCTTCCGGAGGATATTACACGCAGGAAGATGTGAAGGAAATTGTAGAATATGCCCGTCAGCGTCATATTACGGTAATTCCGGAAATTGAAATGCCGGCTCACTCAGAAGAAGTATTAGCGGCTCTTCCGCAACTGGCTTGTGGAGGGGATTTGAAACCTGGCGGAGAGTTTTGTCCGGGAAAAGAACTTACTTATGAGTTCCTGACCAATGTGTTGAAGGAAGTGATGGAGTTGTTCCCCTCAGAATACATTCATATTGGTGGAGATGAGGCAAGTACCAATCATTGGAAACAATGTCCCGACTGTCAGGCACTCATGAAAGCAGAAGGAATGAAGGAAGAAGGTGAATTGCAGGAATATCTTGTATCCAGAATTGAGAAGTTTTTGAAAGAGAACGGCCGCAAGATGATTGGCTGGGATGAGATTCTGACAGGCGAGTTGGATGAAACTTCTGCCGTAACGGTGTGGCGTGGAGAAGATAAAGGTGCAGAATCGGTAAAAAGAGGATTGCGTACCATCTTGTCACCGGGTGCATATTGCTATTTTGACAGCTACCAGGATGCACCGCGTACGCAGCCGGAAGCCATCGGAGGATACCTCCCGCTGGAAAAGGTTTATTCATACGAACCGGTGACAGAGGCTTTCCCCGCTGATAAACTGGATTGCGTGTGGGGCGTACAGGGAAATGTGTGGACGGAATATATACCGACACCCGAGCATGCTGAATATATGATTTATCCTCGTTTGCTGGCTTTGGCTGAAGTTGCCTGGACAAATCCGGAGCAGAAAGACTGGAAACGTTTCCATGCAGAGGCTTTGCAGGAAGTAAAGGTGCTGAACTCAATGGGCTACCATACTTTTGACTTGCAAAATGAGGTCGGAAACCGTCCGGTAGCATTGAGCGTGGATAATCATTTGGCAAAGGGGAAGAAGGTGGAATATGTACGTCCTTATTCGGACTCTTATCCGGCAGGAGGAGAATCGGCATTGACTAACGGCATACATGGCGGTTGGGTATATACCGACCAGCGCTGGCAGGGATTCCTTGGAAAAGGGGCCGATGTGATTGTGGATTTGGAAAAATCACAACCTATTCAGCAGCTTTCCATTGATTTCATGCAGTTGAGAGGTCCGGGTGTATTCCTCCCGCAGAAAGTCAGCTTCCTGATTTCAAACGATGGAAAAGAATATACACTTTTGAAAACCATCACTACTACACTGCCCATTACGGACGAACAGTTGACCATTCAGACGTATGACTGGACAGGTAGTTGTGAGGCCCGTTATGTACGCGTGCAGGCTGATATCAATCCTGAGGCCGGCGGTTTCTTGTTTACTGATGAATTTGTCGTAAAATAATAAATGTCAGGTAGCTGGGAGCACATAGCTGAAGCGCAATAAGCCTATCAGATAGTGTGCTCCCGCTTGCTGAATGAAATGTAAGGTGGGGGTGGAGTTGATTCAGTGAAGGGCTTAAATAGAATAGAAATTCGCTTTATTTATTGGGGGGATAAAAAAGGGAGTAGTAAAAAAAGAAATCCTCTAAAGATGTTGTTCTTTAGAGGATTATGTAATCAAAAAATATGTTTTTGTGGAGCATACAGGACTCGAACCTGCCACCTTTTGACTGCCAGTCAAACGCTCTAGCCAGATGAGCTAATGCCCCATTTGTTTTTGAAGTTGTCACAAAGGTACAACATTATTTCAAAAAAACAAGAAACCTGCTCTATAAAACAGAAGAAAACCATTAGTTTTGCGTCGGTTTATCAAAATAGAAAAGACTTATGAATTTACAGATACGCAAGGCTACATTGGATGATTTGGACCGTTTGATGGAGATATTTGAAGAAGCCCGTCGTTTCATGTGCCGCACGGGAAACCCTAATCAGTGGATTAACGGATATCCCCAGCGGGAACTGATACAGGAGGAAATAGAAGCTTCTCACTGTTATGTGTGTGTAACGGAGGATGGAAGAGCAGTGGCCACTTTCTGTTTCATTCAGGGACCCGATCCGACCTATGCACGCATTGAAAACGGGGAATGGCGAGACGACTCTCCTTATTATGTGATTCATCGGCTGGCATCCGACGGCTTCTGCAAGGGGATAGGAAAACTATGTGTGGACTGGTGTTTCCGTCAGTGGCCGTGCCTGCGTGCCGATACCCATGCAGACAACAAGGTGATGCAACATCTGCTGCTTTCTACAGGCTTTGTGTATTGTGGAATTATCTATGTGCGTAATGGAACTCCGCGACTGGCTTACCAGAAATTAGCTTAGAAAGAGACGCTTTCCCTTAATAATGCTTAATTGGTGAATATTTTCCATTGGAAATTTATTCTTTATGTAATTATTTATTTTCTTTGCAAAAAGTTTCCATTAGAAAATAATAACAAAGAAAATAAATAGTTATGAAGTGTGTAATTGTTGGTGGGGTAGCAGGTGGAGCCACTGCGGCTGCCCGTATTCGGAGAAACACGGAAAAGGCTGAAATCATTTTGTTTGAGCGTGGAGAATATATCTCTTATGCCAATTGCGGTTTACCTTATTATATAGGCGGGGTAATTCAGGAGCGCGACCGCTTGTTTGTACAGACTCCGGAAGCATTCTCCACTCGTTTCCGCATCGATGTGCGGGTACGTTCGGAGGTTATGGCAATTGATACTGCCCGTAAAGAAGTGAAGGTTCGTACTTCGGACGGAAAAGAATATACTGAAACATACGATAAATTGCTGCTTTCACCGGGGGCATCGCCAGTGCGTCCTCCTTTGCCGGGAATCGATAATGAAGGAATCTTTACCCTGAGAAATGTGGCAGATACAGACCGCATCAAGGCTTATATGCAGAGTCATGAAATAAAGAAAGCGGTGATTGTTGGAGGTGGTTTTATCGGGTTGGAAATGGCCGAGAACCTTCATCATGCCGGTATTGAGGTGGCTGTAGTAGAGATGGCAGATCAGGTGATGGGACCGATCGATTTCTCTATGGCAGCGCTGGTGCACGGTCATCTGCAACAGAAGGGGGTCAAACTGTATCTGAAACAGGCAGTGGAAGCCTTTGAAAAGACCGATTCCGGACTGAGAGTTAAATTTCAGTCGGGGTTACAGGCGGAAGCTCAGCTGGTTATTCTTTCCATCGGTGTACGGGCAGAAACTCGTCTGGCTGTAGAAGCCGGATTGAAGTTAGGAGAAATGAAGGGTATTTATGTAAATGAATACCTGCAGACTTCCGATGAGTCGGTGTATGCCGTAGGTGATGCCATTGAATATCCGCATCCGATTACCGGTAAGCCGTGGTTGAACTTCCTGGCCGGACCGGCCAATCGTCAGGCACGTATCGTAGCCGATAACATGACATTTGGCAACCGGGTGAAATATGAAGGCTCTATCGGGACTGCCATAGCGAAAGTTTTTGACTTGACTGTGGCTTCTACGGGACTTCCGGCTAAGCGTCTGAAAGTTTTTGGTATGCCTTATCTGTCGGCAACCATTCACTCAGGTTCGCATGCCGGTTACTATCCCGGTTCCCTGCAGATGGACATCAAGATTACTTTCTCTCCTGAAGACGGTCGTTTGTATGGGGCACAGATTGTGGGATACAATGGAGTGGATAAGCGCATTGATGAATATGCACTGGTCATCAAGCAGAAAGGAACCGTATATGATTTGATGCAACTGGAGCATGCTTACGCACCTCCTTTCTCTTCCGCCAAAGATCCGGTAGCGGTGTCGGGCTATGTAGCTGGAAATATATTGAACGGCAAGATGACTCCTCTTTATTGGAGAGAGTTGCAGCAGGCCGATTTGACTAAGGTGACCTTGGTGGATGTACGGACAAAAGACGAGTATGAGCTGGGGCACATTCCTGGAGCGGTGAACGTACCTTTGGATGAAATGCGTTCACGGATGAAGGAGATTCCATCGGACAAACCAGTTTTCTTGTATTGTGGAGTCGGCTTGCGAGGTTATCTGGCTTCCAACATTCTGAAGGAAAACGGTTATAAGGATGTGCGTAACCTGATAGGTGGTATCAAGACCTACAATGCAGCGGTTACTCCGGTTTGCCAGCCGGAAGAAACATGTGCCGTAGCCTGCTCGTGTGAAACGGCTGAAGGAAGTTCGGACTGCAAAAAGGTACATGTGGTAGATGCCTGTGGCATACAGTGTCCTGGCCCTATCTTGCGTTTGAAAAAAGGGATGGAGGAACTGAAAGCCGGTGAGCAGATGGAAATTCATGCTACGGATGCCGGATTTCCGAGAGACGCAGAAGCATGGTGCCGTACTACCGGAAACCGCTTCCTTTCCTCAAAGTCGGAAGGAGGAATCTATAAGGTAGTGGTAGAGAAAGCGACTCCTTGTGCCATAGAGGCTTCCCGTCAGGACGTGGGAGAGAAGGGAAAAACTTTCATCCTTTTCAGTGATGACCTTGACAAAACTTTGGCTACCTTTGTGCTGGCTAACGGTGCGGCGGCTACGGGCAAGAAAGTGACCATCTTCTTTACCTTCTGGGGACTGAATGCCATCAAGAAGGAACGGAAACCGTCGGTACAGAAGGATATTTTTGGAAAAATGTTCGGCATGATGTTGCCTTCCAGCTCTCGGAAACTCAAGCTTTCAAAGATGAACATGGGAGGTATGGGTACGAAGATGATGCGTTACATTATGAACCGTAAGGGAATCGATTCGTTGGAATCACTTCGCCAGCAGGCCATTGATAATGGAGTAGAATTCATTGCCTGCCAGATGTCGATGGACGTAATGGACGTGAAAAAGGAAGAGCTGCTGGACAACGTCACCATCGGTGGGGTAGCGACCTATATGGACCGTGCTGAGGAAGCCAATGTAAATCTGTTTATTTAAGTATGGAAAAAATAAAATGTATCTGTGTGATGAGAGAGCTCTTTCGAGCTCTCTCTGAACTTGAATCCCGTTTGATGCAGTCGCATGGAGTGTCGCTGAACGAAGCTATGGTGTTATGTGCCATCGGTAAGGAACGGGTAGCGGCCAGCACGATTGTAGAGCGTACGGGGCTGACTCCTTCGCATGCCTCCAAGGTGATTCGTGCGGTGGAAGAGCGGAATCTGTTGGTGCGTGCCTTGGGCGAGAAAGACAAGCGGCAAATGTATTTCTCTCTGACAAAAGAAGCGCATAGCTGCCTGAAGGGAATACGCGAGCAGGGGATAGATATACCGGAACTGTTGCAACCCTTGTTTGCTTCTTATGCGGAGGGAGTGTCTGATTCGTGTGAATAAAGGTGAGTGAAAGGATGAAAAAGAAGAAATTTGAATTGGAAGTACCGGGTGGATCCGACAAAGTCTTGTTGCACACCTGTTGCGCACCGTGTTCATCGGCCATTATCGAATGTCTGTTGAATCATGGCATACGCCCTACTATCTATTATTGTAATCCGAATATCTATCCGTTGGAGGAATACAATATCCGTAAGGACGAGTGTACCCGCTATGCCCAGTCGTTGGGCTTGGATATTGTGGATGCAGATTATGACCATGCATTCTGGCGTTGTACGGTGGCCGGACTTGAAAACGAACCGGAGCGCGGAGGGCGTTGCCTGAAATGCTTTAAAATGCGTCTGGCCGATACGGCCCGTTATGCACATGAACACGGTTTCTCAGTCATCACGACCACGTTAGCTTCCTCTCGCTGGAAAAGCCTGGAGCAGATTAATGAAGCAGGACATTGGGCTGTAGCTGCTTATCCCGACGTAACCTGGTGGGAACAGAACTGGCGCAGGGGGGGCTTGAGTGAGCGTCGTATAGCCATTATCAAGGAATATAATTTCTATAACCAGCAGTATTGCGGCTGTGAATTCAGTATACGGAAGCACGACGAAGAACCTACTCTTTCTTCTCTTCCTCTTTCTTCGCCTCAATAGGCATGGTGTTGTCCTTATAGGCGGAAAAACCTTTTACTTTTACGCGTTCTTTTTTCTCTTCCTCGTTGATGGCTGCCTGGCCTAACTGGTTCATGTTGTCCTTTATCACATTGTGCATGTCAAAGAAATAGTCCAGCAGCATTTTCATGTGTTCTTCCAGCTCTCCTTCTCTGGGAGAGAAGAACGTGTGGCAACGGGAGTGTAGTCCGATGGTCTTCTCATCCTCGTCCGCCATATAGACGGTAGTGACCAGTGAGTTTACATTGGCCAAATTGATAATCTCTTTCAGATAAGGAAGCGCTTCGTTGTCGGCATTGATGGAGCCCCACCATGGATTCCAGATCATGATAAATCGGTTCTCTTCTTCTGCCGCAATATAGAAATCGTCTCCCTGATATTTAAAGGTGATGTGATTTTCTTCATTCACCTTAGGCTGGCAGCCTATTTTCTTCAGTACGCTGATGACAAGGTCTTTTGTCGTGACTTCGTCCTGTTCGTCTTTTGTCATTCTTTCAATGTATTCCAACCGTTTCTGACGCTCGCGCAAGAAGCGCAGGGCGAACAATACGACCGGCCAGAGGGCCAGTGCAATGACGGCAATCAATAAGGTTATTTCGCTGATGTGTGTCATGGTACGGTTTTTTAAAGGTTATGAATAGATTTTTTCTTTATATATTCTAAAGATAACAATTTTATTTGAAAAGGGGGCAATACATTATACTTTTTTAAACAGGAATTATGCAGCAAAACGCTGAATTCGTTGTTTATAGTATGTAATCAATTAAAGACATAGATTTATGAAAAAGATGGTATCAATTCTGATATGCGCACTGGCCTTGATGGTCGGACATATTCAGGCTCAAGAAGTTGAGTTGACCAAAGAAGAAAAGAAAGCTCTTCAAGAGAAAATAGACAGTATCCAGCATGCAGAAGCAGTGGAAGCTATCAATGCAAAGAAGTTTACCCTTGAAGCAGACCAGGTGGTGTTCAAGTATGGGCAGACGGCTTACGTCACATCGAATACCAACTTTGTGTCTGTAGATGGAGAAGATGCAGTGGTGCAGGTGGCTTTCAATATTCCGGCGGCAGGTCCTAACGGACTGGGAGGCGTAACGGTAAATGGAAAGGTCTCTTCTTATGAGATGAGGACTGACAAGAGGGGGACGCTCTATTTATCCATGAATGTAATGGGTGTCGGCATTTCGGCTCGTCTGGACATCAGCATGCCGAAGGGAACGAATAATGCTACGGTTACCATTACTCCGAATTTTAATTCCAATCGTCTGACCCTGAACGGGGTGATACTTCCGGCTTTCAAGAGCTCAGTATTTAAAGGACGTTCAATTTGATAAAACAAGATGAATTATGAGAAAGATGTTGTTTTTTGCGTGTCTGTTGTTGGGGTTGTCGGCTTGTGAGAAAGACCCTGACATGAATCAGTTGGACGCGGATCTGGTGGTCTACACCGATTATGACAAGGATGCCGACTTTGGTAGTTATAAAACGTATTTCTTGCCTGACAGTATTTTAGAGGCAGGTGGTCATCGAGCTACCTATTGGAAGGATGAAAATGCAAAGGCGATTATTAATAAGGTTGCCGCAGAAATGGATGCACGCGGATACACCCGTATCCTTGATCCGGAAAAGAAGGAAGAAGCCAATGTGGGCTTGCAGCTTTCCTATGTGGCTCAGACAACTCAGGTCATTACCGGTGGCTATTGGGGCGGCTGGTGGGATTATGGTTTCTGGGGCCCCTGGTCCGGATGGTATTATCCGTATCCTGTGTCCTATTCCTATAATACCAATACCTTGGTGATGGAGATGGTCGACCTGACTGCCGATGAGGACGGCACACAGAAAAATCTTCCGGTGGTGTGGTATGCCAGCGCATCAGGATTCCAGTACAGCGGACAGTTTAATCAGATGATGTTGCAGAATTCGGTGGTACAGGCTTTCGAGCAGTCACCTTATATCAAATCGGTTAATTAATTAGAGGAGGAATTTGAAATGAAGATAAATGTATTGAAAAAGATGACACTGCTGGCCTTTATGTGTCTGGGAGTGGCTGTAAAAGGATTTTCGCAATACGATATCAGCAAGACTACTTTGAAGGTGGACTGGCAGATGAATGCGCCTTTTTCTACTGATTTTGCAGATAAGTTGAGCGGATGGGGAATGAACTATGAGTTGGGCTATCAGTTTACGCCTCGTTGGGAAGCTGGAGTCTTTGCTTCTTTCCATACCAATCATAAGTATGTGGGGCGTCAGACGTTGTCATTGTCGCCTACGGAGTCACTCACTACCGATCAGCAGCGTTCGGCGTTTCAAGTGCCGTTTGGTGTGATGGGGGCATATAATCTCTCTACCAACCGTTATGTAAAGCCTTACATCGGAGTGAAGGCAGGTGCTATGTTTGCCCGTAATACCACTTACTTTGGTAGCGGAGGTGTGTACGACAAATCATGGGGATTCTACGTTTCTCCGGAAATCGGTCTGAAAATTTATCCGACAGGAAAGAAATGGGGATTCCATGTAGCCGGCTACTACAGTTATGCTACGAACAAGACGCAGACATTGACTTGCGACATTGAGGGGCAGAATCATGCCGGTTTCCGTCTGGGTGTAATCTTCTGATAGAATCAGAGTAGAGTATAAAAGAAAAGGTCTGAACAAAAGTTCAGACCTTTTTTCGTAGCCCGTGGGGGAATCGAACCCCCCTTTCAAGAATGAAAATCTTGCGTCCTAACCGATAGACGAACGGGCCATCCTGACTTTGTGTTGAGGTGTTTCTCAATCACGGGTGCAAAGGTACGACTTATTTTTGAATATGCAAGCGTTTTGCAGAAAAAATGTAGAATAATTTCTTCAAGAAGTACGGAAAGAGGGATAAAAAACGCAAGTGCGTTTAAGGTAAAACGTCCTTGCGTTTGCTTTGAAACGTCCTTGCGTTTGAATCTAAACGCACTTGCGTTTTTTTAGAGATGATTTTTCTGGTTGGAAAAATGGGAAAAGTATATCGGGAGAAATAGTCCGGAACTTATCTTTTTATGAATTAAAAACGCATGTAACTGTCTGGGTCTATAGAGAAGGCTTTCCTGTTTTCGGTCGATAAACCGGTGTGCGGCACGGCTTTTTCTCAATGAAATGGGAAAGGTGTAAAAAAAGCTTTTGCGGTTGGATATATCCCTTTGGGTTATGGCTAAAAGCCGTTTGTGTGTATATGAGGGGGAGAATCTGTACAAAATTCCATGTATTTGTACAATTATGGACTTTTGTATATTTAAATTTTCTGTAACATTGCGATGCAAATTAAAAATAAGAACCTTAAATAATGGCGAAAGAAACAAAAGTTATATACAAGTCAATAAAAACGATTAACAATTTTATTAAAAAACACATGTATGAAAAACATTAGTTCCATGGCGGCTTTAGCCGCATTGCTGCTTGTAAGTTGCGGGCAGGACACCGATGTAAAATTTGCTGGCGACGAAGGGGCGAAAGTCACTTTCAGCGCGTCAATCAACGAACAGAATTCGCAGGATGTATCCCGTGTGACTGGAGTGACCTGGGATGACGGCGATGAGGTGAGCATTTCCTGCGGACCTACACAGAAAAATGTGTTCTACCGTTACAATGCCGCCGACAATTCATTTACCGCCATCAACCGTTTTGATGAAATCTGGTTGCTTGGAAATGAGGAGTACGATGTGACCGCTTATTATCCTCACGTAGGAGAAGAAGGAACTGTGCCTCCCGTGCAGACAGTAGAAATCACTTCCGAAAATCAGGATACGCCCGAAGAACGTGCCGCCTTCGATTTCCTCTACGCTTCTACCAAGGCTACAAAAGCCGAGCCGAATGTGCATTTGAACTTCAACCACGCCATGAGCCGTGTGAACCTGAAGTTTGTGCCGGGAACAGACCCGGAAGGAAATCCGGTGACTTTGACAGATATAGAATGTTACCTGGTAGGTATCAAGCGGAACGGTACGTTCGATACGGAAACGGGTGTGGCTGCGGTGACAGAGGATGCGGCTGTCAGTGATTTGCGTCAGATGCTGAATGCGGACAATGATTATACTTTCACCGCATATCTTCTTCCGCAGACGATAGGAGCTGAAGGGCTTCAGATTGAAGCTGCGATGACTACTGCCGATGGCCGTCGCATTTATTATTTTCTGGAAATACCGGTAAGCGACTGGCCGGAAATGAAGGCAGGTTACTCCTATAATTATACGTTGACTGCCAATGATTATATGACGGCTTCTCCCACAGTACTTGAAATTTCAGGCACAGACATTAATCCGTGGACAGAAGTAAATAAGGAAGAAACTCCGGATGCGAAGGCATTGGGTACGGAAGCTTATGTGAACGGAGCTGAATGGGGCGAAATGGAAAATGAAGAGATTGTTCCGGAAGTAAAATAATTAGTTAAATGAATAAGCGATGAAAATTTATAATAACCTTTCAATATGTGCGTTGGCAGGATTGTTCGCTTTTACCAGTTGTACGAAAGAAGATGGTATGGAAGGCGGTTCTGTGGCGCAGCCGTTTCAAATCAGTGTTTCTGATAGAGGCTTTCAAGGCATATCTGACGGACGTGCGGTAGATGAGAACTACAAGACCACTTTTGTGGCAGGAGATGTTGTTGGAGTATATGGTGTGGCAGGAGGTCAGGTAGTAGAGGGAATTTCCAACCGTAAATTTACGCTCAATGAAAAAGGAGTATGGGAGCTGGAGGGAAATCCTATCGAATATGACAGCGAACTTTTCAAGACGATTACATTCTATGCGTATTATCCCTATCAGGATAATGTGGCGTTTAATCCTGCGGTAGAAGACCCATTCGCGGACTTTGTTGCCAATTGGCAGATTGCCGCCGATCAGGGAGGCTTCAAGTATACAAAGAGTGATTTGATGACAAGTACAAGTCAGGCGGAAGCAGGCCGTTTGCAAGGTAAGGTCACTTTTACGATGAACCACCGCATGGCTCTGGCGGTATTTAAGATGCCTAAGCTGGTGTATGATTTCACGAACGGAGGGCTGGACGATTATAGCTTGGACGTAGCGCCGAAAGAACTTCTTATAAATGATGTAGAAACCACTCCTTATTACGATGCGGCCAGCGGTACTTATATGGCTTTGGTGAAACCTGAAACAAATTATTCCATTTCATGTACCTACCAAGGAACTCAGGAAAAGATGATTAATCCGACAGGAAGTTTGGCGGGTGGTAAGGCCAAAATGTATACCATTAAAGATGAAAATAATAAGCTGGATTATACCTTGAATATCGGTGATTACCTTTGTGCGGATGGTAATTTGGTGAGCGTAAATGACGGTACAGTGCCCGACAATGCGATTGGAGTGGTTTGCTATGTGGGTAATCCGGAGCCTCATGTCACTCATCCAAATAATTATACAGAAACAAATGATGCGCTTTATCGCGATTATCCGAATTGTACGCACGGACTGGTGCTTGCATTGACAGATGCTGAATATGAAGGTGCTGTTACTAAGATGTTTCATAGTGGAAAGACAGGGACGTATGGCGACTGGTTCAGCAGCGATGAAGAATGGGCTGGCAAGTTTGATAACTGTAATACCGCTAATTCTGCTACTCTTCCTGAAGATCGTTATCCGGCGTTCCTTGGATATAATAATACGACCTTGTTGACCATGTGTTATGAGGGTAAGGGTTCTCCAAGTACTTGCGATTGGGCTTATAATTTTTTGATGGCTTACCGAAATGAAGTTGCGGTACCAGCTGGAACGACTCCTTGGTATATTCCTTCTATCATGTGCTTGGACCAGGTGGCCGCTAATTTGACAACTATAAACAAACGGATTCTCAATGTAGGAGGCGATGAACTGGTGTCGGTTGCGGCAAATACTAATTCCGGACATTACTGGAGCAGTACGCAAAGAAATGTAACTTTCCAGTGGACTCATGGAATGGATGGAGGAAAGTATGCGATTATCTGTGAAAGAGATTCTCGAGCAGGTCATTTCCGCATGATGTTAGCTTTTTAAAATCAAAAATTAAAACGGCAATATGAATAAGAAAAAGAATTATATAAAAAGTACCGCTCTCCCCATGGCGATGCTTCTTTCGGCTGTAGCTGTCTCTCCGCTTTTAGGAGAAAAGGCATATGCGGCTGTAGAGGCCACTCAGCAGCAGGGCAATATCAAGGGAACGGTCGTCGACAGCAATGGTGAACCCGTTATCGGTGCGAATGTCATCATTGAAGGTACCACAATTGGTACTATTACAGATATTGATGGAGTGTTTATGATTAATGCCAAACCGGGACAGAAACTGACTATCTCGTTCATCGGTTATAATTCGGTAACCGTTCCGGCAAAAGCTGACATGAAAGTAACATTGTCCGACAATTCTACCATGCTGGGCGAAGTGCAGGTGGTAGCTTACGGTGTGCAGAAAAAGGTAAGTGTGACTGGAGCTATCTCCAGTGTCGGTTCGGAAGAACTGATGCGTACGCCGGTAAGTTCGGTCACCAATGTGCTGGGTGGTCAGATGACCGGTTTGACCACGGTGCAGTATTCCGGTGAGCCGGGTGCGGATGCGGCCGACATTCTGGTGCGTGGTAAAGCTACTTTCGGTGATTCTTCTCCGCTGATTCAGGTGGACGGAGTGGAACGAAGCATGACGGACATTGACCCGAACGAAATCGAGAGCGTGACCGTGTTGAAGGACGCTTCCGCTACGGCGGTGTTTGGTATCCGTGGTGCGAATGGTGTTATCTTGATTACTACCAAGCGCGGTAAGGAAGGAAAGCCGAAAATTTCGTTCTCTACTTCTGCCAGTATCCTTCAGCCGACAAAGATGGTGGAACAGGCCAATTCGTATCAGTATGCCACTTTCTATAACCAGTTGATGAAGAATGACGGACAAGACGAGGTTTTCTCGCCGACGATTGTGGAGAAATTCCGTACCCATTCCGACCCTATACGTTTCCCGGATACCCGTTGGGCCGATTACATCATGAAAAGCGCGGCGTTGCAGAGCCAGCATAACATGAGTGTGTCGGGCGGTACGGACAAGGTGCGTTATTTCATTTCGGCCGGAGCTTATACGCAGGACGGTCTGTTCAACAGTTTCAATCTGCCGTATGATGTAAGTTATTCTTACAAGCGTTTCAACTATCGTGCGAACTTTGATATTAACGTCACCAAGTCGACACTTTTGTCGTTCAACGTGGCAGGTAATGTAGATAATAACAGCAAGCCTCATACCAGCCAGGGAACATCCGGTATGATTAAGAACATGTACTATGCCACTCCGTTCTCCAGTCCGGGTATTGTAGACGGAAAGTTTATTACCACAGCTACCGATTACAGTGACGAAAGACTTCCTTTTACCGGAGGTAATGGTATGGCATACTATGGTGCCGGTTTTGATAGGGTCAGCAATAACAAACTGACGGCCGACCTGATGCTCGACCAGAAACTGGATTTCATTACGAAGGGACTTTCTGTCAAGTTGAAAGGTTCTTACAACAGTGGTTTCGTAGTGACAAAGACCGGTACGGGTGGTGCCGTAGCCACTTATACTCCCGTGTTGCAGGAAGACGGAAGTCTGGCTTACCGTAAGGCAGGCGAGAATACGGATGTAAGTTATTCTTACAGCACCGGCAAGTCGCGTGACTGGTACATGGAGGCCAGCTTGAACTATGCCCGTTCTTTCGGCGACCATAATGTGACGGCCTTGCTGTTGTACAACCAGTCCAAGCAGTATTACTTTGGCAGCAGTAGCTCTCAATACCGTGACATTCCCCGTGGGTATGTAGGTCTGGTAGGACGTGTGACCTACGACTGGAAAAACCGTTACATGGCCGAGTTCAACATCGGTTACAACGGTTCCGAGAACTTTGCGCCGGAACGCCGCTTCGGTACCTTCCCGGCAGGTTCTGTGGGATGGATTATGAGTGAGGAAAAATGGTTCCAGCCGCTGAAGCCGTGGATGACATTCCTGAAACTGCGTGCCAGTCTGGGTCTGGTAGGTAACGACAAGCCGAGCGACCTGAACCTCCGTTTCCTTTACCTGGCCGACCCGTATGAAGTGAATAACGGCAGTCTGCCTAACCGTAACGGCGGATACGGATACAGCTTTGGTATTGAAAACAGTACAGTCAGTCTGGGAGCAAGAGAAACCGCCAAGAACAATGCCGATGTGGGTTGGGAAACAGCCTTGAAACAAAACTATGGTGTCGACATGAATTTCTTTGACGACCGTCTCCGTACTTCGGTGGACTATTACCGTGAGCACCGTAAAGACATTCTGCTGATTGACGGAACGGCTCCGGGGCTGCTGGGCTTCACCGTGCCTTACGCCAACCTGGGAGAAGTGGAGAGCTGGGGATGGGAACTGTCCTTGAACTGGAACGACAAGATTGGCGATAACTTCCGTTATTGGGCTACTTTTAACCTCTCTTATAACCAGAATGAGATTCTGGAAGACAAGCAGGCGCCTCAAAGCTATGATTATCAGTACACCAAAGGACATCGTATCGGCGCACGTTCGCAGTATGTGTTCTTCCGTTACTACGATGAGCAGACTCCCGAACTGTATGAGCAGACGTTCAACCGTCCGTATCCGGAACAGATTCAGACCTTGCGCAACGGAGATGCCGTCTATGTGGACTTGAACGGTGACCGTAAGATTGATACCAATGATATGAGTTATGACTATGGTTATACGGACGACCCGGAATACATGGCCGGTCTGACCTTGGGTTTCAGTTGGAAGAACTGGGAAGTGAGCACGCAGTGGACGGGCGCATGGAACGTGAGCCGTATGATTTCCGATGTGTTCCGCCAGCCTTTCTTCTCATCGGCCGACGCTTCTCAGGGAGGTTTGCTGGCTTACCATCTGGACAACACATGGACGGAAGACAACCCGTCGCAAAGTTCCAAGTATCCTCGTGCCACATTTGTGAACCGTGACAATAACTACGCTACTTCCACATTGTATGAACAGGACTCCAAGTACTTGCGTTTGAAGACCTTGCAGGTGGCTTATAATTTTAATCTTCCGGTGATGAAGAAACTGGGATTGAACACGTTCCAGTTGGCTTTTAGCGGCTATAACTTGTGGACACTGACCCCGTATTTGTGGGGCGATCCGGAAACCAGGGCCTCCAATGCGCCTTCTTATCCATTGTCTAAGACATATACATTGAGTTTGAAACTTGGATTCTAAACAATTAAAGATAGAAAATATGAAATTAGGATATAAACTTTTGTTCGGCGCATGTGTGGCGGCTAATCTGATTGCCACGTCATGTGTGGACGATATGAAATTCGGAAATTCATTCCTGGATAAGGCTCCGGGTGGTACCGCCACAGTGGATACGGTATTCAGCAGCGCGGTCTATACCCAGCAGTTTCTGAATTCAATTTATGGTCGTCAGTATTATGGATTGCCTTATAAGGATGATACTTCCTTGCCGGTGTCCAGCAGCCCGTATTGCGGTAAGGTAGAGGCTTTGACAGACTGCTGGCAGTTGCACTGGCGTGACGCGCAGCTTTATTCGCAGTATTACAGCGGTATCCATACGGCCAATTACAGCCGCCGTCAGGATAAGTTCTGTTATAACGATGAAAAGGTGTGGGAAGTAGTGCGCTGGTGCTGGCTGCTGATGGAACACATCGACGATGTGCCCAATCTGGATGCCAATGAAAAGGCGCGTATGATTGCGGAGGCCAAATGCTTGATAGCCGTGCGTTACTTTGACATGTTCCGTCATTACGGGGGGCTTCCTTTGCTTTATGCCTCTTTTGAAGGAAATGAGTCCAGCTACGAATGTCCGCGTGCCACGGTAGAAGAAACAGTGAACTACATGATTAAGATGTTGGATGAGGCCATTGATTCCGGGGCTTTGCCCTGGGCATACGGTCCCGGTGCCGACGGAAGTTCCACCTATACCGGACGCTGGACCAAGGCAGGTGCTATGGCGTTGAAGTGTAAAATCTGGCAGTTTGCCGCTTCTCCTTTGTTCAATGACAATCAGGGTTATGCGGGCGGTGCCTCAGAAGCGGAACAGCAGCATCTGGTATGGTACGGAGGTTATCGTCCGGAATTGTGGGAAAACTGCCTGAAGGCTTGCGAAGACTTCATGAACGCATTGCAGGCAAATGGTTATTATGAATTGAACCAGTCTGTCAATAACACACCGGCCGGTTACCGTTATGCCTACCGTATGGGGTACCTTTATCAAGGAAGTAAGGAAGTCATTCATTCTGTCAGGGTTCAGATGGGAGACGCTTTTAATTCCAGTACTTATTTCTGGCATAATTGGAGCGATTTGGGACGTAACTCTTATACGCCTACACAAGAATATGTGGAAATGTTCCCGTGGGCCGACGGTAAACCGTTCAATTGGGAGGAAACAGAGGCAGAAGGCAAGCTGGATGAAATGTTCGCGAAAGGTACTTTGGCCGACAATAACCTGGAATTGACCCGTGACCCTCGTTTGTATGAGACAGTGATAGTGAACGGATTGCCCAAGATGCTGGACTGGTCGAACAATGCCGGGTTGATGTCCGGACAGCCATACGAACTGTGGGTAGGCGGTTATGATGCCGGAAACAACTCACGGGATGAGACCATGCGTTTTGCTACTGGCTATGACAATATGAAGTATTATATCGGTACGGAATATCAGCGTCAGTATTGCCCTGTCTCTTATACACATCTCCGAGCCCACGAGACGGACTCCTATCTCGT
>ERZ1027254.686-NODE-686-length-17339-cov-4.906619_pt1 | contig 17339 bp, 15 predicted proteins | sample MGYA00519473_ERZ1027254 | MGnify/ENA primary metagenome ERZ1027254 (study PRJEB26926, sample SAMN06164781) | human gut metagenome | biome: ENVO:00009003; feature: ENVO:2100002; material: ENVO:00002003 | host: Homo sapiens | place: USA | collected 2012 ...
CGAGATAGGAGTCCGTCTCGTGGGCTCGGAGATGTGTATAAGAGACAGGCCGGAACGATACCGGAACCGCCGAAGATCAGCTGGATATAATAAGGAAGCTCGGAAGTTGCTCCTGCTGTGGAACCAAGGCCGTAGCCAAGACCCAGTGCAACAGAAACGATCGTGATCTCACGGCTCGTAATCGGCTCTTTTGTGATGAGCTGGATACCGGAAACCAGAATTGACGCAAACATCATAACGGCTGCACCGCCGAGTACGGACTGCGGCATAATGGATACAAATGCTGCAATCTTCGGGCAGAGTCCGCAGAGGATCAGGAAAATGGCTCCGCAGGAAAGTGCCATACGGTTTACGATTTTTGTCATCGAAATAATGCCGACGTTCTGTGCAAAAGAAGTATTCGGGAGAACGCCGAGTGCTGCTGCAAAGCTGGATCCGAGACCGTCGCAGATGATACCGCCGGAAAGTTCGGAATCGGTTGCCTCGCGGTCCATACCGCTCTCTACGCAGGCGCAGATATCGCCGACCGTCTCAACGGTTGTTACGATGAACATGATCGCTACCGGGAGAATTGCCTCCACACGGAAGACTGGTTTTACCTCAGCCAGTTTTCCAAAGCCTGCAATACCAGGGAGTGCGAACCAGGACGCATCTTTTACCTGCTGGAAATTGACAACCCAGGAATATGTATAGGAAACAGTGCTTCCATCCTCAAGAACCGCCGTTCCGGTATGCGGCAGAACCATGGTCATAATAATAGCTACCGCGTAGCCGACTAAAATACCGATCAGAATTGAAGCCGTGCTTAAGATTCCCTTCGGATTTGTAAAGTGCTTCAGTGCCAGCGTTACAATCAGAACGACCATGCCAAGGAACAGGTTCTGTATGGAACCGTAATCGTTCGTTCCGGAACCGCCGCAGAGATAATTGATTCCAACCGGAATCAGCGAAAGACCAATCGCCATAACGACGCAGCCGGTAACAACCGACGGGAAAAATTTACGAAGCGGCTTTAAACAGACGCCAAGCACGCCCTCAAACAGACCGCCGACAATTGTCGCACCAAGGATAGCGCCGTACGTCAGCGCGCCCTGTCCCAGCACGGCTGTCACGCTCTTGAATACGCCGAGGAATCCAGAAGATGTACCCATAACAATCGGCACTTTACCGCCGATCGGTCCAATCGAAAACATCTGTACCAGTGTTACAATACCGGCTACTGTCATTGCATTCTGCAAAAGAGCCGTACGAAGTGCACCGTAGCCCGCATCCGCCGTCAGACCGCACGCTCCCATGATGATCAGAAGCGGGGTGAGGTTTCCTACGAACATCGCCATTACGTGCTGCAATCCAAGCGGAATCGCCTGCTTCAGCGGAATCCGTCCTTCAAAGGTGTACGGGGTTCCCATAGCTGAACTTTTTTCTTTTTTCATTGCTTTTCTCCTGCTTTTGTAGATTTGGGCTGCCTTGCCTTTCGGTATGGAATATGCCCTGCACAGCCGGAATTTTTCCGGCAAAGCGTCCTTGTTTTTTCTTATAGATACTCATAAGTTTTTCTTTTTAAACAAGCCTTCTTCATAAGCTGTGCTTTTATGTAAAAAGATTATCATGTTTCTTTTTTCCCGTCAACCCGCATCTTGTACAGAATTCCATAAAAAAGGAGACACCGGTCTGTGTTCCTCATCTCACAGATCAATGCCTCCTTGTTTTCTTCCTTCAATTTAAGCGTTCTGGAAATCCTCAATCGCTTTTACGGTGCGGTTATATTCTTCCGTCACCTTCTGCATCAGATCATCCGTCTCAGTCTCCTGCAGCGGTCTTAACCGCTCGGTCAGCTCGGCGCTTGGCTCGTACAGATTTTTAAAACCAAGATTCTGGCACACGCCTTTTAATGTATGAGCTGCACGGAATGCAACCTCAATATTTCCGTCCGCCAGTGCCTGGCAAAGCTCCTGATAGCTCGGATCCTGCGGAAATTTTAAAATGATCCGCTGAATCAGAGATTCACTGCGAAGCCGCTGAACGGTTTCCTCGTAATCTGCTCCCATCTGCATGTAGCAATCTTTTAATGTCATCTTCTCTTCCTCTTCCCTGTATGCAAATTCATTACATATTAATGCATACAAGTTCTTTATCAATACATAAATAATTATATTTCTCATGCAAGCTCTTGTCAACTTCTGCTTTTCATTATTTTTGCATTATTTTTGTTTACTATTCGCTCTATTTCTGAACATAAAATATCTTTTTTCTTACGTTTTTATCTTACCTGTATATTGCATTTATGCATAATAATACAACTTACTCGCATATTCTGTCGTTTTATTCACACGGTACCGCGTGAAAGTCTATTTCTTCTGTCTAGTCTCGTTGCAAAATGTAATGTTTTTTGTACCCTGTAATTTTCGTTATTTTTCTGTGTTTCTTCTATCTTTTATGCAAAAAGGGACCCCCGGTCTTAACCGGAGATCCCTTTGGATTTCTCAAAATCGGATTAGCAGATTCCCTGAGCCATCATAGCGTCAGCTACTTTCTCAAAGCCTGCGATGTTAGCGCCCATAACATAGTCGCCCTCATGGCCGTAACGTTTTGCAGCATCAACCATGTTGTGTGTGATGTTGATCATGATGCTCTTCAGTTTTGCATCAACTTCTTCGAAGGTCCAGGACAGACGCTCGGAGTTCTGGGACATCTCGAGTGCGGATGTTGCAACACCACCTGCGTTTGCAGCTTTTCCAGGTGCGAAGATTACGCCGTGCTCCTGCAGATATTTGGTTGCTTCCAGAGTAGTAGGCATGTTAGCGCCCTCGCATACTGCAGTGCATCCGTTCTCAACAAGTGCTTTTGCATCCTCAAGCAGCAGCTCGTTCTGAGTTGCGCAAGGAAGAGCAAGGTCTGCTTTTACAACCCATACGCCGCGTCCTTCGTGGTACTCGGAGTTTGGACGATATTTCTTGTACTCGGTCAGACGGGCACGATTTACTTCTTTGATCTCTTTTAATGCAGCTACATCGATTCCGTCCGGATCGTAAACCCATCCGTTGGAGTCAGAGCAGGTGAGAACTTTCACACCAAGCTGAGTAGCTTTCTCGATTGCATAGATTGCAACGTTTCCGGAACCGGATACACAAGCGGTCTTGCCTGCGATGTCGATGCCGTTCAGTTTCAGCAGCTCCTGGGTCAGGTACAGCAGTCCGTATCCGGTAGCCTCTGTTCTTGCTAAAGATCCGCCGTAGCTTAAACCTTTACCAGTCAGAACGCCTTCGTATACGCCGCGGATTCTCTTGTACTGTCCGAACATGAAGCCGATCTCTCTTGCGCCTGTTCCGATGTCACCAGCCGGTACGTCGGTGTCTGCGCCGATATATTTGCAAAGCTCTGTCATAAAGCTCTGGCAGAATGCCATGATCTCTCTGTCAGATTTTCCTTTCGGATCGAAGTCAGAACCACCTTTACCTCCGCCGATCGGAAGGCTGGTCAGTGAGTTTTTGAATACCTGCTCGAATCCCAGGAATTTGATAATACCAATATTTACAGAAGGATGCAGACGGATTCCTCCTTTGTAAGGTCCGATTGCACTGTTAAACTGTACACGATATCCGGTGTTTACATGAGCCTGTCCTTTATCGTCTACCCACGGCACACGGAATTTGATCTGACGCTCTGGCTCTACCATTCTCTCCAGAAGAGCGACTTTTCTGTATTTTTCCTCGTTTGCTTCAATAACAGGGCGAAGAGATTCCAGAACCTCTTTGACTGCCTGATGGAATTCCGGCTCAGCTGGGTTTTTTGCAACTACGGACTCAATAACCTCATCTACGTATGACATGTTAGTTTCCTCCTTGAAATTTCTCCCTTAATGTAGTGCAGAAAGATTTCTTTAAAAGATCCATCTGCGGTTCTCATCAGCCTTAAAGCGTGGAGAAAATCATTTCCGCACTCTCTCGCGTCTCCGGTGGATTCTCCCGTCCTCCGGATTACTTAATTTTATAAGGTCAACGATTGGTTGATATTATAGCATAAAATATCCGGTTTTTGCAATATTTCACGCAAAAAATTCCTAATAAATCATGATTTTGTAGCGTTTTCTAATATTTACCCAGTATTTTTGTCGATTTTGTATATTTTTACCGAAAGTACTATAAAATTTCGCGTGCTGATTCTTTAGAAAATAAAGATTAGCGGCGGTTTTTTGTTTTTATATTAGGTGTTTTCGATTTTTTCTTCACGCTCCAGCCAAAGGTTCCCTGCTTTTTCCCGATTCCAAAGTACTCTCCGTGGGAATACACAATCGGTTTCGCGCGGTTCAGATCGAAGCGGCCGCGCTCATCCATGTATGCCTCATCCGCATGGACAGCCACAACTTTTGCAAGAAACATGTGATGCGAGCCCAGTTCGAGCACCTGCTCCACTTTACACTCGATATTAACCGGCGACTCCCCGATCATCGGTGCGGAAATCTCCTCCGCCTCGACTTTCGTCAGCTTCATCTCTTTGAACTTATCCACATCTCTTCCCGAGCGCACGCCGCAGTAGTCGGTCGCATAGCAGAGGTCCTCCGTCGTCAGGTTGATGACGAACGCACCGCTCTCTTTGATCATCTGATAGCTGTAGCGTTCCGGCCGCACCGAGATCGATACCATCGGAGGATTCGTACACACCGTGCCGGCCCAGGCAACGGTGATGATGTTGTCCTCCCCGTTCTTTCCGCGCACCGACACCATGACCGCCGGCAGCGGATACAGCATATTTCCCGCTTTCCATGTCTGTTTTCCCATTCTTATTTCTTTCCTTTCCTCTTTTTCACCCTTTTATGACCGAAAAAAGCGTGCCCCGGATCTGTTTTCAGGCCCGGAACCACGCTTTTTTATTTTTTCTGTTTTTACTGATTCTGCAGCGCCATCATAAATGCCGGAATCAGCTGTTTCTTTCTCGACACAACACCCTTCAGCTCGCAGCTGACCTCGTTGACCGGAAGATCTTCAAAAGCTTTTTCGATGACTTCCTTTGCCCCGCTTCCATAATACAGAAGCTCTGTAGATTCTTCTATAATATTGGTCAGCATAAAGAATACCATCTCGATGCCGTGTTTTCCGCACTCGCTTTCCATCTGCGGCAGAAGCTGTTCCTTGATGGATTCCAGCTCGCCCGCATCGAGGGATGTAATCTGGCCGACACCAAACGTAACATCGCCCATGATGAATTTTTTGAAATCCTGGTAGAAAATCTCCTCCGGAGATTTATCCTTCAGATTGCTTCCTGCGCGGAACATTTCGGATGCAAACTCCGGAATGCTGATTTCGGCAATACCCGCCAGTGCCTCCGCTGCTACTTTATCAAGCATTGTGCAAGTCGGCGAACGGAACATCAGCGTATCCGAAATAATTGCCGCACAAAGTAAGCCGGCAATATTCGGTGCAATGTCAAGTCCTTTTTCCTGATAAATCTGATACATAATCGTTCCCGTACAGCCGACCGGCTCATTGCGGAACATAACCGGCGCCATCGTCTCCAGCGATCCAAGACGGTGATGGTCTATAATTTCCAGTATTTCTGCCTCTTTTACATTGTCGACAGCCTGCGACTCCTCGTTGTGATCAACAAGAATCAGTTTCTTTCCGGCGTTTCCAATCAGATTCCGGCGGGAAATCGTTCCCACATATTTTCCTTTTTTATTCAGAATCGGGAAATCACGGTGTCGCTGGTTTTTCATCACCTCTTTGATATCATCCAGGAAATCCTCTGTGGAAAATGTAATTAAATTGCTTCTTCGCATCAAATACTTGACCGGGATACTCTGGTTGATCAGACGTGCAATCGTATACGTATCATGTGGACTGCTGATAATAACACAGCACTTTTCCTCTGCAAATTTCTGAATTGTTTTGGTAACCTTTGCACCAAGTCCGACAATAATACAGCTGGCATCCATCTCGATTGCACAAAGCTGATCCTCTGCACGGTTTCCAAGAATAACAAGGTCATTCTTATCAATATAGTTTTCCATCGTGTCCGGATGGAACGCTCCGACAACAACCTTTCCCTCGATAAAATAACCATGTTCATTTCCGACAATAACCGAACCATCCAACGTATCCGCGATACTGCGGTATTGCGTCCTTGCCAGTGACATGACATGGCTGTCATAAGAATCCATATAGGATTCCGCGATATCACTGACCGTGATCACGCCCTGCAGATCATTGTCCGGCGAAGTAATTGGCAATGTGACTACATTGTTGTTTTTCATCATGGAATACGCTTTTTTCACGGAAATCGTACCCGGCACGCTCGGCACCTCGTGAATTTCAATTTCCTTCACCTGCGTTCCCGCATTCGGCAGGTAGCCCGGCGCACGCACCCCAAAGCGTTTCAGCACATACTCGGTCTCCTCGTTGATCTGACCGGCACGGCGTGCCACGTAGGTTTTTGTTTTATCTGTCTTGTTCTTGATATCCGCATAGGCAATCGCCGAACAGATTGAATCCGTATCCGGATTTTTATGTCCAATTACATAAACTCTTGAATTTGATTTCATAATAGTACTCCTCCCTTCTGTATGTTTGTGGTATACAGTAAGTTCGTCCCGGTAGTTTTACTTCTTTTTTTGTAACGACTACAGTTACTGCTCACTTCGTGACCAGTAACCGCCGCCCTGCACATGCAAATTCGCTCCGCGAAGTTCCGGGCGGCCACCTGAATCACTTTCTCCTGCAGCCGCGCAGCAAGTGCGCGTCTCAGTAATTTTGGTAACGACTACACACATATTACCATCCTTTTTTCATCTGGTCAAAGAAAATCTTTTATGTTAAGATAAACGCAGATAGAAAAACGTGCAAAATTGAACCCGATTTTTTCATAAATCCACAATTTTCCTCTCGTTTTCCTGTTATTCTTACGAAAAAGGGGTGTTTCATTATGTCAGAAGAAAAATTAACCATGGATGACTTCTCCGCAGAGCTGGAAGCTTCCTTCAAAAAAATTGAGGAAGGCGACATGCTCACCGGAACCGTCATCTCCGTAGATGAAAAAGAGGTGATTCTCGATCTGAAATACTACGCAGAGGGCGTCATCCGCGCCGAGGACTTCAGCAACGAGCCTGGCTTCTCCTTAAAAGACGCTGTTCAGGTCGGTGACGAAATCACCGCAACCGTGATCCGCAAAGACGACGGCCACGGCAACATTCTTCTCTCCCGCGCAGAGGCAAACGATATCCTCGCATGGGAAAAACTCGCACAGTACAAAGAAGAGAAAACCGTACTGGATGTAAAAGTCAAAGGAATCGTAAACGCCGGTGTTATCGCTTACGTCGAAGGAATCCGCGGCTTCATCCCGGCTTCCAAACTCTCCCTGAACTACGTGGAAGATCTGAATGAATACTTAAACAAAGACATTCAGGTACAGGTTTTTGACCTCGACAAAGAAAAAGACCGCCTGATCCTCTCCGCCCGCGAAATTCTCCGCGAGAAAGCAGACGAAGAGCGCAAAGAGAAAATCTCCAACGTAGAAGTCGGCCTCGTCACCGAAGGAACCGTTGAGAGCCTGCAGCCATACGGCGCCTTCATCAGCCTCGGAAACGGCCTCTCCGGCCTCGTCCACATCTCCCAGATCTGCGCCAAACGAATCAAACATCCATCCGCAGTCCTGGCAGTCGGCGATAAAGTCAAAGTAAAAGTCATCGCCATCAAAGACGGCAAACTCAGCCTCTCCATGAAGGCCCTCGACGACGTCGCAGCCGAGGAAATCCAGGAAGAGACCATCGAACTCCCGGAGACAGAAGAAGTAACAACGACACTGGGATCACTGTTTAAGAATATCAAGCTGAACTAAATTTTTGTCCATCGAAAAGAACTCCAAAAAAACAGACTTTCCGTCCCCACACATTCCTGTGTGCTCCGGAAAGTCTGTTTTCTATTACAAAAGTTTTATTACAAATTCTATGATAAGAATTCGATCAACCTTTTACAGCTCCAATCACAATACCTTTCACAAAATATTTCTGGAAGAACGGATACACAACCAGAATTGGAAGTGCTCCCATAACTGCAACGGCCATTTTGATACCAGTCGCTGGAAGTGTAATGCTTTGTGTCAATGCTCCTCCTGAAGCACCGCTCATCAGATACTGCACATCCAGAAGCATCTTATTCAGCAGAACCTGAATACTGTACAGTTTATCGTTATTGATATAGTACAGACCATTCAACCAGTCATTCCAATATCCGAGGCCGACCAGAAGTGCCAGTGTAGCAATAATCGGCGTAGACATCGGAAGAACAATTTTTGCCAGAATTCTCCACTCACCTGCTCCGTCAATTCTTGCAGCCTCGATGACCGCATCAGGAATGTTGGTGGTGAAATACGTTCTCATCATGATGACATAGAAAGCTCCCATCAGAAGATTTGGAACAATCAGTGCCCAGATGGTATTTTTAATATGAAAGATTCCAGTCCACATCATATAGGACGGTACCAAGCCACCGTTGAACAACATCGTAAAGAAAATCACAAAGGAGAAAAATGCTTTTCCCGGAAGCTCTTTTCTTGACAGTGGATAGGCAAACAATGTTGTCAGAGTCAGGTTTGCCACGGTTCCGACTACCGTTACCAGTGCGGAAATGATATAACCTCTTACAATACTGCCTGAATCTACCAGCAGTGTTTTGTATGCATCAAAACTGATTTCACGCGGCCAGAAAGAATATCCATATTTTAATAGAATGTTCTCTTTGGTGATTGATGACATAATCAGCAGAATAAACGGGACGATACACATAGCGGACAGTAAGATCATAATCACATTAGCTGCAATCTGAAAGCTTTTATTTCTTTCAACCATTTTTCATACTCTCCCTTCGCTTAGAATAATGCACTGTTTTCGTCCAGTCTTCGAACAATCAGGTTTGCAATCAGTACCAGTGCAAATCCTACCAGTGACTGATAAAGACCTGCTGCAGATGCCATACCGATGTTGTTCAGCTCCATCAATCCACGATATACGTAAGTATCGATGGTGTTTGTCACGTCGATCAGCGGTCCGCTGTTCATTGGTACCTGATAGAACAGTCCGAAATCGGAATAGAAAATACGTCCTACACTCATCAGCGTCAAGGTGATAATGGTTGTTTTCAATCCCGGTAGTGTGATATGTACAATTCTCTGCCAGCGGTTTGCACCGTCGATAGATGCAGACTCGTAAAGACTGGCATCCAATCCTACTACCGTTGCATAATAGATAATGCAGTTATATCCCAGGTTTTTCCATACATTGACAAAGATCAAAATGAATGGCCAGTACTTCGGATCAGAATACCATCCGATGCCCTGTTTTCCCATTGGTTTCAGAATACTGTTATTAATGAATCCGGCATCTGTGCTGAGGAATCCATATACCAGGTAGCTGACAACGACGATAGAAATCAGGAACGGTACCAGAATTAACGTCTGGTATATTTTCTTTCCCATCGTGGAACGGATTTCATTCAGCAGAATTGCCACTGCAATTGCAAGTACGGTTCCGACTACGATAAAGATTACGTTGTATCCCAGTGTGTTTCTTGTAATTGTCCAAGCATCTTTTGTCTTAAACAAAAACTCAAAGTTTTTAAGACCTGTAAACGGGCTTTTCAGGATTCCCAGACTGTAATTATATTTCTTGAATGCAATGATAATTCCAGCCATAGGCATATAGTTATTGATAAATAAGTATACAAGCCCCGGAAGCAGCATCAGATACATGGGAATAAATCTGCGGATTTTACCCCAATTTCTTTTCATCTTCCCAGCCTCCATTATTTGTTGGCTTCCAGCCAATCATCTAACTGTCTCTGTTTCTCAGCGATGATGGTATCTGCTCCTGCTGCTTTCAACTCATCCAGGAATTTCGGAATGGTAGTTTCTGGATCCAAGGAACCGCACTGCAGTGCAGGACCATATTTGGCAGTTACGTTTGCGCATGCAGTTACTTCGTTCTGTACATTTGTGTTGTCCCATGCAAAACCTTTGGCCGGAGAAACAACCGCATTGTTGTTGAACTCCTGGGTCTGATCCCAGATATCCGGATCATTTCCTTCCCATACATAGGAAATTGCCTCATTCGGCCAAGCCCATGGAAGACTGGTATAACCTGTGTTACTTGCTGTTACACCGTCTGGGTAGTTGATGACACCGTTGTCTTTGTCTGTAAACTCATAATGAGTTCCTTCCAGACCATTGATAAGAATATTTGCCAGATCCGGGTTTGTGTAGATCTCGTTTAATACCTGTACAGCTCTTTCCGGTTTATCACTGTTATGCGGAACATACCATACAATGTCAACACGTGTTGTGGTAGTATATGGTTCTACCAGATTCAAAACAACGATTTCTTTTCCGGACTCTTTTTCGATCTCCTGCTCGATACCTGGTTTTGTATTTGTAAAACGTCCAAAACCTTTACCAGAACCAATCAGACTATTTGCCATTTCAGTAGAAGTGGAAGCATCCGGCATGATCAGACCTTTCTGCGCCCAGTCATAGCGAAGTTTCATTTCGTTCATATATTTATCTGTTGCGTAGTAATTAATAACTTCTGTGCTGTCAGAAGATACACTCTCTAAAGATCCGATATCTCCACCAAGGTCATCTGGGTTTGTCATAAGGCTCATGGAACCCACATGAGAAACAATGGGATATACATCTGGATACATTTCTTTTACTTTTTCAAGGAGCGGCTCCAACTCCTCTTCTGTTTTAATAGAACTATAGTCAATTCCGGTTGCATCTGCCATCTCTTTATTCATAGCAAATCCCCATCCCGTTGCTTTCTCTTTATTGGACGGAACACCATAAATATTGCCGTTAAAGGTTACACATTTCCAGTCGGATTCACTGATTTCAGATTTCATATCGCTGCCATAGCTGTCCAGATAATCCGTAATCGGAAGGATCTGTCCGCTGCTGATTGCAGATGTTACATTTCCACAGTACTCATACATCAGATCCAATTTTTCAGAAGATGCCAATGTCAGGTTTACCTGCTGATCATAGCTTCCAAAGCCAACTCTTGTTACTTCAATTTTTGTATTAAATTTTTCCTCTGTGATTTTGCTCGCTGCTTCAGAAATTTTTGCGCAGTCATCTGTACTTGCATCACCAGGTGCCAGAATTTTTACTGTATAGCTGTCATTATTGCTACTTTCTGCGCTCTTAGAAGATGAACCCTGTGCAGAGCTTGCATCGCTTCCGCAACCTGCCAGCATACTTCCCGCCATAACAGAAACAAGTAAAAATGCCATTGCTTTTTTCTTATTCATTACATTTCTCTCCTTTGTTCTTTTCTTTGTTTTACGAATAGCTATATCCTATCAAAGAAGTATCTCTTTCTCTATAAAATCTGTGACTTTCTCTTTATATATTGTGACATACCACTGTAACTTTCGTTATTTTAACGAATCTGTATACTTATTTCTTGAAAACACACGACATCTATATTAGAATAAATGGCATGTTCCAACAGTTGGAACGCTCACACGATTTTTCTTATATTGTTATATTTTGGGAGGTTCTTATGTTATCTCGTAAAAATTTTTACATCTCATCAAAAATTTTTTTCACCCTTATAAGCCTTATCATGCTTATTCCGCTTACATTTCTGACGATATTTTTTGATTTCTACTCGCTTCGCCTGCTGAACCGCGAAATCGTTTTGCAAATCGAAATGCTCTGTTTCTCTATCAGGAACAGTTAGAAGCAGATCTTTCCCAGATAGAAACCTCAATGGCACAGAACTGGGCTACGAACTGGAATTATCAGAAACTAAAATATAAACTTGATCCGCTCGATGTTCATTTAAATACACTCTCCATTGTGAATAAAGCACGGGAACAGCTTGCTCTGACAGAATGTCTCGGTGCTGTCTATATTTATTCTGCTCCCAATGATGTCTGCCGCTGTGCCTATCAGGACTGCTATTCCTATAAAGAATTAATAACAATGCAGAATTACGTAAAATCCCTTGATTTTGAATCAACTCCCAAATCCTGGTTTTACGATAAAGTCGGTGATAAATACTTTTTGGTTCGCCTTATCGGTTTTTCCAATGCCTACAGTGTTTCTCTCGTAGATTTTGATCTGGTCATGGCTCCATCTCGCCTCGCCACACAGACGCATAAAACTAGTTCACTCGTCTATCTTTCCAACGACGGAACCGTATTAAATCCTTCTAAAACCATTACAGAAAATAAACTGACCTTTTCGCCTGAAGACAATAACCACATCAAAAAAGGACAAAAAGAAAACTTTTTTGTTGTACAGGATCGCTTAAAATATGCTGATATTACCATGCTTTACCTTTCCCCTTACCAGGGAAGCCAGTTTTATTTAAATGCGACACAGATGTTTGCCATCATTGCCTCTGTGCTGGCACTGCTTTTGATTCCGTTCATGTGTTTTTTGGCCATCAAAATTTACTTTTCTCCATTAAGAGATGCAATCGCTACCATGGAGAATATTCGAAACGGTAAATTGAACTCAAAACTGCAGGAAACACAGTTTATCCGTGAATTTTCCGTCTTTAATTCCACTTTTAACCGAATGATGGATGAAATTCACAATCTGAAAATCCGCACTTATGAAAATAAGCTGATCATTCAAAAATCTCAGCTGCAATATTTTCAAATTCAGTTGAAGCCTCATTTTTATCTGAACTGCCTGAAAACTCTTTACGGTATGATTCAACAGAATAAAGGAAACGATGCACAGCAAATGATTTTATATGTTTCCCAGTATATCCGCTATACCTTCCGCGACAACAGCAGTCTTGTGCCACTGCAGACGGAACTGAATCAGGTACAGAATTATTATAAACTTCAGAAGCTAAACACAAGAGATTCTTCTGAGCTGACCATTTCTGCCGATCCCGCTGTTTCAAAGTTTCCGGTTCCCATGCTCTGCATTCAGACATTCGTCGAAAATTCTTTTAAGCATGGGCGAATCTCCAGCCAGCCGCTCAATGTACACATTTCCGTACAGCTGACAGAGACTGAAGAAGGAAATTATTTAAATATCAGTATTCAGGATAACGGAACCGGATTTCCGGACGAATTTCTGCAGTCCTTTCTGCAACATACAGAAGATGCAGTAACCGGACAGCACATCGGTATACACAATCTCCGTCAACGACTTACCTTACTTTACGGTGATCAGGCCGGACTGATCTGTATGAACAATTCCTCCGGCGCCCTGACAGAAATTATCCTGCCCATCCAGGAAGAACCAAATACCAGTTCAGAAACTAAAAGTAGCTTACTCTCAAACGAAAATTTGTTTTCATTATCCTAGAAAGAGGAGGAATCCCGAATGAATGTATTGATTATTGATGACCAACCCGATGTTGTCGCCGGTATTCATTCCGGCATCAACTGGGATGCGCTTTCCATCCGACAGGTTTTCTGTGCTAACGACATTATCCGTGCGCGTGAAATTCTTTCAAACAATTCCGTGGATATCATGCTCTGCGATATCGAAATGCCGCTCGGCAGCGGTCTTGAACTTTATGAATGGGTTGCGGAGCATTTTCCAGAAATCAAATGTATTTTTCTCACCTCACATGAAGATTTTTCCTATGCACAAAAAGCACTGCAACTCGGCGGATTCGATTATCTGATTCAGCCCGCTCCCTACAGTGCAATTGAGGTTTCCATTCAGAAAGCAGTCCTGCAAATTCAAAAGGAAAAAAAGGAAAAATTTTACAGTGAATATGGAAACTATTTCAGCAAACGCGAAATGGATCTTCTTGATGTGCTTTTAAATGAATTTTTGCAGAAACAGCCTGCAGAACCGCAGAATATCCTGAGTTTTCTGGACACGATCTCCATAAAACTCGATCCCGGCCGTTCCTGTGTTCTGACTTTGATTGATATTCTCGAACAGGACACGCCACATCCAGTTCGTGACCTTTCTCTCCTCCGCTCTATCCTGCAGAATGTCATTTCCGAGCTGTTTAAGCCGTTCACTAAAAAACTGCTTTTCTGCCATGTCCACGAACAGGTTTTTGCCCTTATTTTATACGAAACCGATAATTTTACAAAAGATCAGGTGCAAATTTATTTGCATACTTTTGTGGAAGCCGCTTCACAGTATCTCCACTTTAAAATAGCATGCTACTGTGCTCATTCTGCAAATTTTCTTCTGCTACCAGATAAAATACAGCAGCTTTTGGAACAGCGCAGTGAAAATGTGGCAAACTATAGCGGTATTTTTTATCAGAAATCCAGTATTTCCCAGGTTCCCTACACCCCTCCGGATTTTGTCCACTGGAATGTCATGCTCTCCTCTGGTTATTACGATGCCGTCCGTGCAGACATGCATGATTATCTGCTCCGCCAAAAAGAATCCGGTCATGTAAACCAGAAAATGCTCAGTCTCTTTTTACAGGATTTTCTTCAGCTCTTCTATCAGATTCTGAACCATCACCACATCGGTGCACACGGTGTTTTTGAAAAAGAATACGATATTCACGCCCTGAACAACTCCTGTCATTCCATAGAAGAGATGCATAAACTGCTTGATTTTTCCGTTGATTATCTAAAAAGCCTTCAAATTAGCGCAGAACCAGGTGTTTCACAGATCGACCAGGTGGTAAATTTTATTCAGAAAAATATTCACCAGAATGTTACCCGCACCGAAATCGCACATCAGGTATACATGAACCCGGAATACCTCTCCCGGCTTTTCAAAAAGGTAAAAGGAATTTCACTTTCTGACTATATCGTGCAGGAAAAACTGAAAATTGCGATTTCCCTGCTTGAGGGAACCAATCTCCCGGTCAGTGTAATTGCAACGAATATTGGCTACACGAATTTTTCTTATTTTACACAGGTATTCAAAAAAGTCTACGGAATTTCTCCGAGTGAATACCGTCAAAAGAAAAAATAATGCAAAAATAGTACTGCGGAGCGTAAAGTTTTCCCAAATAAATATTAATACCCGGGTATAACGAAAATACGTTCCGCAGTATTTTATTTTTGCATTACTGTTTTATCTTCAAACAAATTTTTATACCGGCATCGCCGCCACAAAATAATACATCACAATAAAATGACAGAAGCTGCCACCCATTACAAACAGATGGAAAATTTCATGTGTTCCGAACTTTTTATGCTTCGCATTAAACATCGGCATTTTTAAGGAGTAAATCACCCCGCCGACCGTATAAATGATGCCACCCGCCAGCAGCCATCCAAATGCCGGCCGTGAAAGAGCCAGAAACAGCGGATGAAATGCCAGTACACACAGCCATCCCATTGCGATATACAACACTGAGGAAAACCACTTCGGACAATTGATCCAGAATGCCTTGACGAGAATTCCGCCAATTGCTGCTGCCCACACCAATGCACAGAGTACAATTCCCGTCCGTCCATGCAGCGCAATCAGACAGATCGGCGTATAGCTTCCCGCAATCAGCACGGAAATCATCATATGATCAAATTTTTTCAGTCGACGGTTCACCTTCCCGTTTACATCAAACGTGTGATACACGGTACTCGCAAGGTACAGCAAAATCATGCTCAGCATAAATACTGCCATCGCAATCACATGCAGATGATCCGGCTCCCGAGCCGCCTTCAAAAGCAATGGCAGCGTTCCCACCATCGCCAGGATCAGCGCAATCCCATGCGTAATCGCACTGCCGGGATCCTTAATTCCATTTTTTCTGATATACTTCATCCTGCTCATTCCTTTCCTGTCAGAAACACTGTGCATTTCAATTACTACTTTATGTAGTTTTGATTACTACTTGTCATCGTTTCTTTTATTATAGCAGGATAAAATTATTTTTCAAGTCAAAATATCTATTTTCTTTTGAAAATGTTCGACCTGCTTTGACACCAAAAAACAGACTACTCGCCTACACATACCGTTGTGCCTGTTTGAGCCGTCTGTTTTTGTATTTTTATTGCTTCTTCGCTTGAATCAGCTTCCATTTTTCTACCCGCGAAAGCTGCTTAATTTCCCATTCTCTCCGCATAGCCTCCTGTTTTGTTGAAAAAGATTCAAAATACACCAGTTTTACCGGTTTGCGGCTCTTTGTATATTTCGCTCCTTTTCCAGCATTGTGTGCCTTTACTCTGCGTTCCAAATTATTGGTCCAGCCTGTATAAAAAGATCCATCGCTGCATTCCAGAATATATGTAAAATTCCCCTGTTCCATTTCAAATTCCGTTCCTTCTGTTCATCTGTATTCTATGTAACTTTAACACTCGGTTCTTTTAGGCGCAATTAAAAAAATAAGAAAGAGTCCTGCTTCGCAGGAAAATTCAACGAAGTTTCCTGTAAGCAAAAAACCGTCCGGATTTCTCCGAACGGTTTTCTCATTTTTATTTTTACTGCATTGCCAGCTCATCTACAGCCAGTTTCAGCGCACCCATAATACCCTGATTGTCGTTCAGGCTTGGAAGTACAATGTAGCTGTCGAGATCCTCAAGTTCTTTTGTTACAAGATATCCGTTCAGCTGTTTCTTTACTTCTTCTCTTACGAGCGGCATCATATGCTCCTGATGCATAACGCCTCCGCCCAAAACGATTCTCTGCGGGGAGAGCAGCATGATGCAGTCTACAAGTGCCTGTCCGATATAGTAAGCCTCAAGCTCCCATACCTCTTTTTTGTCTGCCAGCTCAATACCTTTTTTGCCCCAGCGTGCTTCAATAGCAGGACCTGCAGCAAGGCCTTCCAGGCAGTTGCTGTGATACGGGCATTTTCCGCCGTAAGTATCTTTCGGATGTCTGGTCAGCAGAACGTGTCCGCCTTCCGGATGAAGCATGCCGTGCAACAGCTTGCCATTGGAAATAATTCCCATTCCAACGCCCGTTCCGATGGTGATGTAAATGCTGTTGTCCAGACCTTTTGTGATTCCCCAGGTAGCCTCACCCAGTGCAGAACCGTTTACATCGGTATCAAATCCAACCGGGATGTCCAGTGCATCTGCGAAAGCGCCTACGATGTTGTAGTTCTTCCATGCTAATTTGGGAGTTGTGGTAATGTAACCATATGTTTCGGATTTTCTGTTCAGGTCGATCGGTCCAAAGCAACCGATTCCCAGTGCCTGAATGTCCTTCTCTTTGAAATACTCAATCATTTTCGGAACGGTAATTTCCGGTGTCTCGGTCGGGATAGAAATTCTCTCATAAATTTCTCCATTTGCGTTTCCAATTGCGCAGACCATCTTTGTTCCGCCTGCTTCTAATGCTCCAAGTCTCATTGTGTTTTTCTCCTCTCTTATGCTTCTGGATTTGAGCAGATTACAGAAAGTTTTCCTTCAAATCTGCATCCATTAAAATTAGCCGGTATAATAAAG
>ERZ1027254.688-NODE-688-length-17280-cov-8.753266_pt1 | contig 17280 bp, 17 predicted proteins | sample MGYA00519473_ERZ1027254 | MGnify/ENA primary metagenome ERZ1027254 (study PRJEB26926, sample SAMN06164781) | human gut metagenome | biome: ENVO:00009003; feature: ENVO:2100002; material: ENVO:00002003 | host: Homo sapiens | place: USA | collected 2012 ...
GGAGTCCGTCTCGTGGGCTCGGAGATGTGTATAAGAGACAGACTCATGAAAGTGTAAATTGAATTGTGAAAAATTAACAAAAGACATGAAAGACATTGGGGAACCGCCGGTTCTTAGAAGGTAGGTACAACTGTAAGTTGTGCCTGGCTTCTTAGTACCGTTGCGAGTGACACATAGCGAAAGCGTGTCTTGAATGTTTTTGTTAATTTTGAACAATTGAAAGAAGAGTATGAGGAGTTTCGCAAACGCCTAGAAGTTGTTTATGAAAAAGGAGAAATGAAAATGGGATTCATGAAATCATTGTTTGGAAACATGGGAGTACAGCAGGAGATACCGGAAAAGAAAATTATAATCAGAGATGTTGGACCAAATCCAGCACAGGTAATATCTATCATTCAGAATTATTATCCGGAAGATGCGGATCAGGTAAGCATGCTGGTAAATGAAAATATGATGGAAGGTAATGCAACTGTCTGCAGATTATCCCCAACAGAAAGCCTTTATGAGCTACAACAGGCGTTAGACGCCGCAGGAGCATCAACTTTTATCCAGAAGAACTGGACAGATGAAGAAAATGCAAGAGCTATTGCAGATATTGTTATTTTTTCTCTGGGCGGACAGCCTGATCAGGTCATGGAGTGTTACCATGAAATCTTAGGACTTGACAGAAGAGACCTGGAATTGAAACTTTTAAAAGATATTTCGGATGAAAATGGATTTTTAATATCAACAACCAGAGAAAGAGCAGAGACATTAAAAGCAGCGTTGGACGAACTCGGTGCTGATGCAGAAATTGATGTGACATGGGACGAGGATGCGCAGGCATCACTGATTGTTTTTTCAACCGGAAATATGAAAGAATATTTATTTTCGGATGTTATAAGAAGAGCTTATTTACATGTCGTCAGCAAAGAGATTTCGGGTGCAAATTTTAAGGATATATCAGATGAAGAACCTGCTATTATAGACGGAGTTTGTTCCTCACTCGTATATTTGCGTGATGAGATAGACCGTGCCGGTGGTGAGACAGTAATTGTTTTTGATACAGATCAATCCGTTGCTGCTGCATTATATATCATGGATGTAGGTTCAGATAAATCCAAAATACTTAAGATATTACAGAAATATTTAGGAATAAGTATAGCTGAAGCAAACGAGCAGGTAAATGAACTTGTAATTGGAAAGAGCCAGGTGGTAAAAGGCTATTTAGGTCTTTTAAAGGATATGAAAAAAGAACTGGATGCATTGCGCGTTAAAACAGAATTGATGCTGGATTTTGAGGAGGAAGAGGAGGAAGAGTTTGAGAACTTTTCAGCACTGCATTGCAATAATTGTGGTGCCGAACTTGCATCCGGCACAAAATTCTGCCCGAAATGCGGCACCAAAGTTGAGGAAGCTCAGAAGATGTTCTGCCCACAGTGTGGAAATGAAATTATGCCCGGGGCAAAATTCTGCACCAAGTGCGGAGCAAGATGCATGTAACAGATACAAAAATAGAAGTTGAAAGAAATTGAGATGGAAAACATCTGCTTATCCGATTAGGGGGCAGATGTTTTCTTTTTTTACTGACATTTTCATTTCATCATGTTATAATGCAATCAAAGCTTGATATTTCTATATACATTTCAATGGCACATAGCCTGTCAGAAGTATACCGGTATTCTATCATTTCGCCGGGTTCACCACATAACCTGATATGATAACAGGAATTTTCAAAGCTTTTATTTCACATTAAATGAAGCGGAGAGAATTCTTTCAGACAAAGGTTGTTGCGGTTAAGTGACATTGCAAAAGTATACTCTCCAAGACAAAAGAAAGGAGAAGAAATGTCAGGAAAAACAGAAAAATTACAATGGCATCCGGCGTTTTGTGCAGCAACAGAACTGGAACTGCGACAAGATCTGGATGTACTGGAATTAATTCCGGAGTATAATTTAAGTAAGAAACCACTTCAGATTGATCTTGTGATTATTAAAAAGATGGATTGGAAGCGGACGTTACAAAATGAAATTGGTCATATTATGAGGGGACACAATATTTTAGAGTATAAGGGACCGGGAGATGAATTGACGATAGATTCCTTCTTTAAGGTAATTGGATACGCCAGCTTATATAAGGCGCAGGGGATAGCAGTCAATAAAATTTCAGCATCTGAGGTGACCGTATCCTTTTTTCGGAATGCTTATCCGAAGGCACTTTTTCAGGAACTGAAAAAAGAAGGATATATCCTGAAAAAAATGTATCCTGGAATTTATTATGTAAGAGGAAAAGTTCCATTTCCAGTACAAGTTGTAGTAACAAGTCAGTTGGAAAGAAAAGCTCATTGCAGCCTGCGGGTATTGACTACACAGGTAGAGATGCAGGATGCAGAACTATTTTTGGAACAGATACATTATTTGGAAAGTAAGAATGAACGGAGCAATATTGATTCGGTACTTCAAGTAAGTGTAAATGCAAATAAGCAGGTATATAGTCTGTTAAGGAGGCAAAATGAGATGTGTGAAGCATTGCGTGAATTAATGAAAGATGAAATTGAAAAAGAACTGGAAAATAAATTGGAGCAGGGACGAAAACAAGGTCTGGAACAGGGTTTGGAAGAAGGTTTGGAGCAGGGCGAAAAACTGCAACTAATTCGTCAGGTAATCAAGAAACTGCAAAAAGGCAACTCCGTAGAAGAAACATCTGATATGCTGGAAGAAGAGCCGGAAAATATCAGGAAGATATATGAAATTGCAGCAACTATGGCGCCGGATTATGACGTAGAAAAAATATATCAAAAACTGTAGAAATTCAAATGGAAATATACCGGAAATATACCCAAGTAAGTCCCTAAGAAAAATTGTAGGGAAACACTTGACAAACATATTTTTATAAGATATAGTATAAAAGTACTAGCTATTAAGCTAATATAATTTTTCATAACTCATGCCTCTCGGGCTCTTCGGAGTTCGGGAGGTACTCCCCGAAAATATAGTCAGGATTTTATCCTGGCTTTTTTATTTTGCAGGAAATTGCTTTCCTGCAAAATGTGTTTTCTATAGTTCCAAAATGCTTGTAAGAAGCTAGTTATGGTATGCCTGGCAGGTTATGCAGCAAGGAGGATGTTTTTATGAAGTTACTCTATGCAGAAGACGAAGAAAGCATGGCAGAAGCTGTTACAGATATTCTTGTATTTCATAAGTACCAGGTTGATACGGTATATGGTGGAGAAGAGGCATTGGAATATGCAAGAAAAGAAACAACCAGGACGCTTATTATGCTCTCGGAAGAACCACAACAAAGTGTAAAGCAACAGAATGAACCGCCGGTGCAGCCGGATGGAAACACCAGACAATAAGGAAGAATTGCTTGAAAAAGAAAAAACGGTGGTGTACTATAATGCTATGAGAAAATCAACAGAAAGGGAATATGAGTATGGATTTAGAGCAATGCTACAAGGAACTGGAGGGAGATTATGCAGAGGTCATGCGCAGACTCCGGAAGGAAGAGCTGGTACACCGTTTTTTGATAAAATTCTTAGAAAGCGATGAAGTACAGCGGATTGATGAAGCTTTACAGGAAAGGGATTATGAGAAAGCCTTTGATCTGGTACATACCTTAAAGGGAGAGACCATGACGCTCGGGTTGGGACGGCTGAGCAAATCAAGCATAATTCTGTGCGAACAGCTCCGCTATAAAATATACGGAGAAGAGATGCTGCAGCAATTTAGGAAAGTCAAAATGGATTATCAGAAGACAATTGATATTATCCGGAAATACAGGGATTCACAGCTGTAATTTATGCAGGCAGCCCGCCAAATTGCAAAATGTGTTTCTTGTAGTTTTATGTTATTGTTATTAATGATATAACCATAGGTTATTGTACGAAAAAATATTATTACTTTAGGCCATTTTAGTATTGACAAACAGAACTGATATGCTAGAATAACTGTAATGTGAATGAAAGAAAAAGGATGGTTTTCACATGAGAAAACAGGCATTATCTATTTTAGTAGAGAATACCTCAGGCGTATTAAGTCATATCTCAGGACTTTTCAGCCGGAGAGGATATAACATTGATAGTTTTTCATCTGGTGTAACTGCAGATCCAAGATATACCAGAATAACTATAGTAGCAAGTGGTGACGAGCAGATTTTAGAGCAGATTGAAAAGCAGCTTGCAAAGCTTGAAGATGTACGGAATATTAAAAAATTAGAACCGGGTACATCAGTGACCAGAGAACTGATTCTGGTTAAGATTAAAGCGAAGGATACAGAGCGTCAGGCAATCTTAAGCGTTACCAATATTTTCCATGGCAAGGTGGTTGATGTCACCAACGATTCCATGGTAATTGAACTGACAGGGCATCAGGATAAATTAGATGCATTTATGGATCTGTTACAGGGCTATGAGATATTAGAGCTCGCTAGAACCGGTATCACAGGTTTGACCAGAGGGTCTGCCGATGTTACATATTTAGATTAATCATTAAAACAGGAGGCTGAAAAAATGGCAGCAAAAATTTATTATCAGGAAGATTGTAACCTTTCCTTACTGGATGGTAAGAAAATCGCCATCATTGGTTACGGTAGCCAGGGACATGCACATGCATTAAATTTAAAGGAATCAGGCTGTGATGTCATTATTGGACTTTACAATGGTAGCAAATCCTGGGCAAAAGCAGAAAAACAGGGATTCAAAGTATATACAGCAGCAGAAGCTGCAAAACAGGCTGATATTATTATGATTCTTATCAATGACGAGTTACAGGCAGATATGTATAAGAACGATATCGAGCCAAACCTTGAGCCAGGAAACATGTTAATGTTCGCTCACGGATTTAACATTCATTTCGGATGTATCAAACCACCAAAGGATGTTGACGTAACAATGATCGCTCCTAAGGCACCAGGACATACTGTACGTTCTGAGTATCAGGCTGGAAAAGGAACTCCTTGTCTGGTAGCAGTAGAGCAGGATGCAACCGGTAAAGCACTTGACCTGGCATTAGCATATGGTCTTGGAATTGGTGGAGCAAGAGCAGGACTTCTTGAGACAACCTTCCGTACAGAGACAGAGACAGACCTCTTCGGTGAGCAGGCAGTTCTTTGTGGCGGTGTTTGTGCACTTATGCAGGCTGGTTTCGAAACACTTTGCGAAGCTGGTTATGACCCAAGAAATGCATACTTCGAGTGTATCCATGAGATGAAACTGATTGTTGACTTAATCTACCAGTCAGGATTCGCTGGAATGAGATATTCTATTTCTAACACTGCTGAATATGGTGATTATATCACAGGACCTAAGATTGTTACTGCTGAGACAAAGAAAGCAATGAAACAGATTTTAACAGATATTCAGGATGGTACTTTTGCAAAAGAATTCTTACTTGATATGTCACCGGCAGGACGCCAGGTACACTTCAAAGCTATGAGAAAGCTTGCTTCTGAGCATCCATCAGAGAAAGTCGGCGAAGAAATTCGTAAGCTGTATAGCTGGAACAACGAAGAAGATAAGCTGGTTAACAACTAATCTGATACTTCAAAAAGATGATAAAAAAGCTGTCGCAATTGCGGCAGCTTTTTTTAGAGTTATAGGACAAAATGTGTTGATGAAAACCGCTTTCAAGCCTTGAAAATAAAGGGCTGAAGGCGGTTTAATCTTTTTTCAAAGAACTTTGAGGGTGGACAAAACGTGTTGATAAAAAATGCTCTAACCCTTGAAAATAAAGGGCAAAACAGAGTTTAATCTTTCTTGAAATAGAAAACCATGGAGGAAGATTAAATGAATCAGATAAATTGTCCTATTTGTGGAAACAAATGTGTTAAAGCAGGAAAAACAAAAGCGGGAACACAACGCTGGCTATGCAAGAAATGCGAAACTTCGTTAACACATAAAATAGATAATGATTCAAAGGAGTTACAAATCTTCTTAGATTGGTTGTTTGGAAAAGAAACTCAATCAATAATGCCAGGAGAAGGAAGAACATTTAGAAGAAAGACAGCAAGATTTTGGGATATATGGCCGATGCCACCGAAAATAGAAGAAACCAAAGATGTTCTTTTTCTTGATGGAATTTATCTTGGCCGAAAGGCCTGTGTGCTAATCTGCTGCGATGAGAAAAATGTACTTGGATGGTATTTATGCCGATATGAACATGCAGGTGCCTGGATTGCTTTAATGAAGCGTATAGCTGAGCCAAGAATGGTTGTATCAGATGGTGGAACAGGATTTGCAAAAGCACTGAAAAAAGTATGGCCAATAGCCAAACATCAAAGATGTATATTTCATGTATTCTGCCAGATAAAACGTTATACAACGTCCAAACCTAATACATTAGCTGGAGTAGAGCTTTATTGTCTGGCTAAAGATTTACTTAAAATAAAAGAGAAACAAGAGGCAGAAACATGGGTAACTCGTTTCACTGAGTGGATAAAGAAGTATCAGAAATTTCTTAGTGAAATGATGGTAGATGAGCATGGTAATAAAAGACCAACTCATGAGAGACTGCTTAAAGCAGAGAGATCCCTTCTTAAACTTATCAAAGAAAACACACTGTTTACATACTTGGATAAGGAATTTATAAATGATTTCATTGCACCATCTACGAATAACAGAATTGAAGGCGGAATCAACTCAAGACTCAGAGAAATGTTGAGAAATCATAGAGGACTTTCTATAGAAAGACGAATAAAAGCGGTTTACTGGTGGTGTTATATGCACTCTCCGGAACCGCTTTCATTGTCTGAAATAATAAAAACTATGCCTACAGATAGAAGTATTGCAGCAATATATCAAAGGATGAATGATAAATCCCGGTTGGAAAAGAGTCTTTCACTTTGGGGTGATGCCATTGTGTGGAGTGACCTCCATAAGATGGATAAATCTTTTACAGAATGGGATTAGCCATCAACACGTTTTGTCCTATAACCCTTTTTTTACGCGAGTAGCGAGAAAAATCGCATGCTTGCATGCGGATTTGGCGAGCACCGCGATAACTCGAGAAACTCGCAAAGCGTGTTTCTCGTAGTTACAGGAAATTGCTTTCCTGTAAAGTAAAAAACACTCCGTGAGAAACACTCAAAGTATGTTTCTCGTAGCTGACAGGCATTTGTAAGAAACTGACAGTGATGAATCTTATTCGCCCGGATGAAAATTCTGGTAGAAATCAATAAATAATTTCAAGGATTTCGAAGGCTTTAAGGTGTTTTTATAAGCGAAGCCAATTTCACGCTTGTGAATTGGAAAACCAAGTGGAATCTCTAATAACTCTTTATTTGCAAGTTCGTTCTGGACAAATTGGCGGATGACGCAGGCAACACCCAGGTTGGTTTTTGCAAAGTCAATTAAGAGGTCCATCGTAGAGACTTCGATTAAATCTCTTGTCTCGATTTTATTTTCCTGTAAATAATCATCAATATACTGACGGGTCATGTTGTGCTTATCAAGAAGCATCAGTGTAGAATGCTGTAAGATTGCATCGGAAGAAATGCCCCTTGCATTCAATACGTTTAAGTAAGCTTCCGTTGCAACAAAAATATCTTCAATTTCAGCCACATTGCTGAAATTTAAAGTCTTCTGGTTTTCCGGCCTTGCAATCAGACCGATATCAATTTTGTTTTCTTCTAACATCTGTAAGGATTCGTTGGTAGACTGGCATACGATAGAAATATTAATATGCGGATAACGTTTTGTGAAATCCTTTAAATAAGGCAAAAGCATGTATTTGCAGAGTGTGGAACTGACACCGATTTTTAAGTGGCCGACACCAAGCTCTAAGGAGTTCTTTAATTTATCTTCCCCTAAAGTCAGAGTTTCGAAAGCGGAACTGACATGAGTAAAAAGTAGTTCGCCTTCTTCGGTCAGCAATACGCCGCGGGAACTTCGGCGGAAGAGTTTGCAGCCCAGGCTTTCCTCTAGTTTCTGTATGGATTTACTGATGGCAGGCTGGCTGATATAAAGCTCTTTGGCTGCCTTTGATATATTCTGTGTTTTTGCTACGGTATAGAAAATACGGTAACTGGATAAACTCTGCAACATTTATAGATTCCTCCATGTTTATAACTAAAAATCATAATAAATATGTTTAATATGTATTTCCATTATACCACTAGCTGTGCTATAATAGCAACAGTATAGAAAAAATGATTTAATTTCAGGAGGAATTTCAAATGGGAATGACAATGACACAGAAGATTCTTGCGGCACATGCGGGACTTGATTCTGTTCAGGCTGGCCAGTTGATTGAAGCAGATTTAGACTTGGTATTGGGAAATGATATCACTTCACCGGTGGCTATCCATGAGATAGAGAAAATGAAAGTAGACGGAGTGTTCCATAAGGATAAAATTGCACTGGTTATGGACCACTTTGTACCAAATAAAGACATCAAATCTGCACAGCATTGTAAATGCGTCAGAGAGTTTGCATGCAAAAACGAAATCACCAACTACTTTGATGTAGGAGAAATGGGTATCGAACATGCACTTCTTCCGGAAAAAGGACTGACTGTTGCAGGAGATGTTATTATCGGAGCAGATTCACATACCTGTACTTATGGAGCATTGGGAGCATTTTCCACCGGTGTTGGAAGTACTGATATGGCGGCAGGAATGGCAACCGGAAAAGCATGGTTTAAAGTACCATCCGCGATTAAATTCAATATCACAGGAAAACCAGCACCATGGATTAGCGGTAAAGATGTTATTTTACATATCATCGGAATGATTGGTGTGGATGGAGCATTATATAAGTCTATGGAATTCGTAGGTGATGGTATCCGGTATCTTTCCATGGATGACCGTTTTACCATTGCAAATATGGCAATTGAAGCCGGCGGAAAGAACGGAATCTTCCCGGTAGACGAGAAAGCAGAAGCATATATGAAAGAGCATTCCAAGCGCCCTTATAAAGTATATGAAGCAGATGAGGATGCTGTATATGATGAGGAGTATACTATTGACCTTAGTACACTTCGCCCAACCGTAGCATTTCCACATCTTCCGGAAAATACAAAGACCATTGATGAAGTAGGCGACATTACTATTGATCAGGTAGTAATCGGTTCCTGTACGAATGGAAGATTAGATGACCTTAAGATTGCAGCTTCTATCCTGAAAGGAAAGAAAGTAAAGAAAGGTTTACGTGTAATCGTAATTCCTGCAACCCAGCAGATTTATCTGGATGCTATGGAAGCCGGATATATCAGAACCTTTATTGAAGCAGGTGCTATTGTCAGCACACCGACCTGCGGACCTTGCCTTGGTGGCTATATGGGAATCCTTGCTGAGAATGAAAGATGCGTATCTACAACCAACCGTAACTTTGTGGGACGTATGGGACATGTGGATTCGGAAATTTATCTGGCAAGCCCGGCAGTTGCAGCAGCAAGTGCAATTACAGGAAAGATTTCCAGCCCGGAAGAAGTATAGGAGGATTAGAACATGAAAGCAGCAGAAGGAAAAGTATTTAAATTCGGTGACAACGTAGACACGGATGTTATTATACCGGCAAGATATCTGAATTCTTCCGACCCTAAGGAACTTGCCTTACATTGTATGGAAGATATTGATAAGGAATTTGTAAATAAAGTATCTGCAGGAGATATTATTGTAGCGGAGAAGAACTTTGGATGCGGTTCATCCAGAGAACATGCACCAATTGCAATTAAAGCCGCTGGTGTAAGCTGCGTCATAGCAGAGACTTTTGCACGTATTTTCTATCGTAATGCAATCAATATCGGACTTCCGATTATTGAATGTAAGGAAGCAGCTTTGGAAATCAAAGCAGGAGATGAGGTAGAGGTAAATTTTGATACTGGTGTCATTACCGACAAGACCACTGGAAAGAGTTTCCAGGGTCAGGCATTCCCACCATTTATGCAGAAGATTATCGATTGCGAGGGACTGGTAAATTACATCAATCAGAAATAGCAGAAAGTGTAGAAAGATAATTGATATATTTTGGAGAGATTTTAAGATTAGTATAAATTTCTGCATATTCTCTAGCGGATAGCTCTGTAATATAGTTTTCTTCAAAATTCTTATGAATACCGGCTGCCTTTGCCAGATCAACAGCTTTGTTGTAGGCAATGGCAGCTTTTTCTTCGGAAGAATAAGTACCAATGGAATAATTGCCATTGATATGGATAAAAGCCTGATAACGGAGGAGTCCATTGTGCTCTGTTTGTACAACTCCACGGTAGCGGTTAATGACGATAATATTGGCATAGCTGTAATCGAAGGGGTTACCATTGGCGAAAGTGTAATCTACATCCAGTACCGCATGATTACGGACTCCATAGCGGGAGAGAATCCCGGTCTGCATACCGTATTCATTTACAAAAAGCCGACCACCACGCTGCATAATCTTGTGGCTGGAATAAAAGAATAAATCATCAATATCAAATTTATATTCCGTCTGTGGTGCGAGAAAATAGAGAAAATAATTCTGCTTCAGATAAATCGGATTCTTGATATAGACGCCGTTATCACGGAAATTTAAAAGTGTAATGGCTTTGGCAAAATCTAAAAGTTTAATATATGCGGTATAATTTTCCAGTGTGATTTCGGACTCAGAAAGTAGAGAAGTCCCCTCTTTATAGGCAAGATGGGCTTCTTCCTCCGTTGGAAAGCTTCCAAGACTGATATGTTTTCTTTTATAGGTAAGACTGGAACGGTAGTAGATGGTCCCGTCTTTGGTTTTGGCTGAAAAAGCACCGGAAAGCATGGTAAATCCTCACATTTCTAAAATTCTTAGTTACAAATCATCTGTAAGAAGCTGCCGGTGGCGAGTTCTTACGGTAAGCATCACTTTGAGTATAACATTTTTAGGAAAGCATGAAAACAGGAAAATATCTTAAGAAAATATCAAACTTTTAAAATAAAAAATATGCTATGATACCAATATATATTGGAAATTACAAGGATATAAAAATTCGTGGAAATATCAGGAATATTTGGCGGCGTTATTGGAATAGTGATATGATTGCAGGTGGAAAGGAGCAATTTGTTGAAGCGGGAAAATACAAGAAAGAAATATCAATTAAAAAACTGGCTAAAAGCAGGGATGATTCTGTTACTGGTATGCCTTGGAGGGTTATATTTTTTCAAGACATCCGAACGGTTTCAAAAAAGTGATGAAGTAAAGATAACATTAAAGCATGATAATTTCTTTGATGACAGTGTGGCAGGGATATTGGAGGATCTGGATAATGAAATCGGGCTTCCTAAGAAAATTTATCTGGTGAACCATTTTAATGTGACTTTCTATGCTACCGGAGAAATTGCTGCAATAGATACATTTTTCTATGGGGAGGATGAGAATGGAGAAACCAGAACCTATCTTGTGGACTATAACCGGAAGAAAAGCAGCAAAATGACAGTTTACATCAATAATTATGCCAAGACAGATTATGAAGAAGATATGTGCCTGACACCGCTTTTTGAACTATTGGGAAATATAAAGGTGAAAGAACGGGTAGATAGCTGGGCAGAAGAAACAAAGAGCCATACCTTTGGAATAAGTTATTCGGGGAAAAGAGCTTTTACCAGTGCAGATAGCCTGCAGGTGATAAATGCAGAAAGTGCAGATATAGATGAAAATGAAGATATAGATGGAAATGCAGATACAAATGAAAATTCAATTTTAAGCCAGTTGGAATATGGCGGAGAAGTTACAGGTTTTGCAGTTACATTTTCTACTGGTGGCGAAGAAAATACAGGTGAAATTATAACTTATATCATAAATCCAAAATATACCAGTGCTGCAGTGTTAGCCCAGCAAAACCGGCAGGAACAGATTGAGAAAGCCAAAAACAGCTCCGGTGATGCCACAGGAGATAAAAACGGGAATAAAGATAATAGTACTATATCTGGCAGTGAGGACGAAGAAGGAGAAGAGGCTACACCATGGACAGAAAACAGGGAAGATGGAAGCGTGTACTTTTTTTTAGATGACAATACCGGTTATCGTCTGTTGGTGGCGGATGCAGCTGCCGGCAGCCGTTTTTATGAGCTTGAAATGACAAAGGACGGTGGGCAGAGCTGGAATCAGCAAAATGCAGATCCGTTTGATGGAAATATTGGTGTGGCAGAAGGAATAGAATTCTATAATGAAAATCTGGGCGTTATCGGATTGGCTGGAGCGTCAGGTGATTATTCCACACTTTATCTGACACAGGATGGCGGGAAAACATTTTCCATGATTGAGCTTTCCATGGATGAAGTGACAGAACTTCCGGACACGGCAGCAGAGTATGGATTTTCCATATCAGACTATGATTATTGCAAGATGCCACAGCAGAAAGATGGAAAACTTATAATAAAAGTAATATCTGCTATGGGTGAAAACGATGGAATTCTTTTTGAATCCATAGATAGTGGGAATACATGGAATTATTCTGGGATAAGTTATTGACAGTAAACTGCAGGTTCTTATATAATGAAAGACAGAACAAATTTTATGCAGAGAGCAAAAGAGGGACAAAAAATGGATTTGATTTACACAAGTACAAGAAACTCAGATGAAAAGGCAACAGCTTCACAGGCAATTTTAAAGGGTCTTGCAGGAGACGGTGGTTTATTTGTGCCGGATTCATTACCAAAGCTTGACGTTGATATGGATACCCTGGCAAAAATGAGCTATCAGGAGACTGCTTATGAGGTAATGAAGCTTTTCTTAACAGACTTTACAGAAGAAGAGTTAAAGCATTGTATCAATAGTGCGTATGATTCTAAATTTGATACAGAAGAGATTGCTCCGTTAGTAGATGCAGACGGTGCATATTATCTGGAGCTTTTTCATGGAGCTACGATAGCATTTAAGGATATGGCATTATCCATTCTGCCTTACCTTATGACAACTGCTGCAAAGAAAAATCATGTAAAGAATGAAATTGTTATTTTAACAGCAACTTCCGGTGATACCGGAAAAGCTGCTTTAGCAGGATTTGCAGACGTTCCTGGTACTAAGATTATTGTATTCTATCCAAAGAATGGTGTCAGCCCGATTCAGGAGAAGCAGATGGTTACCCAGAAAGGGGCAAATACACATGTAGTTGGTATTCATGGTAACTTTGACCAGGCACAGACCGGCGTTAAGAAAATGTTTTCTGATAAAGAACTGGCAGAATTGATGGACAAAGCCGGATATCAGTTTTCCTCTGCTAACTCTATTAATATCGGCCGTCTTGTTCCTCAGATTGTTTATTATGTATATGCATATGCAAAATTATATGAAAATGGTGCAATTGCAAAAGATGAAAAGATTAATGTTGTAGTTCCAACCGGTAACTTCGGAAATATCTTAGCAGCTTTCTATGCAAAGAACTTAGGACTTCCGATTGCAAAATTAATCTGTGCTTCCAATGAGAACAAAGTATTATTTGACTTCTTCTCAACCGGAACCTATGACAGAAACCGTGAATTTGTACTAACTTCTTCTCCATCCATGGATATCCTGATTTCCAGCAACTTAGAGCGTCTGATTTATCGTATTGCCGGAAATGATGCAGAGAAAAATGCTGAATTCATGCGTGCATTAACAGAAGAGGGCAAATATATGATTACCGATGAGATGCGTGCCCAGCTTGCTGACTTCTATGGCAATTACACCACAGAGGAAGAAACAGCAGAAGTAATCCGTGACCTCTATGAGAAGACCGGCTATGTGATTGATACACATACTGCTGTAGCAACCGGTGTATACCACAAATATGTAAAAGAGACCGGTGATAATACCAAGACTGTTATTGCATCAACAGCAAGCCCGTTCAAGTTTACCAGAAGCGTAATGGATGCCATTGATAAAGAAAAATATGATTCCATGACTGATTTTGAACTGGTAGATGAGTTAAGCAAGATTGCAAATGTAAAAGTTCCACAGGCAATTGAAGACATCCGCAGTGCAGAAGTACTTCATAAGACAGAATGCGATGTAGAAGATATGCCTAAGACGGTAAAAGCATTTTTAAATATCTAAATGCTTATGTAAAACATAGAGAATCTGCTACCGGCAGTTTCTTATGGATACAAGGTAACGAAACCCTGTCAGAGAAATCTGACAGGGTTTCGTTTATGTAAATAAAATGTAAAGGTTTAAGATTAGATTTCCAACAGGAAGTGAATGGTTCCAAATGGGAAAATAATTGGAAATACATAAATCTTAGTGGCATTTGTAAGCGTTTCTTCCTCATGAACTTCCGGAGGACATAAGTTTAACTCCAGGGAAAATTCATTAGACATATTTACATTAAATAATCCATTGTGAAGATTTAAGAAATCTTCGATAGAAGCTTTTACATACTCATCGAATTCATGGAATTCTTCTTTGGCATAACGGGATGCAAAAGCAATTGCAACAGATTTACTCATGTCTATACCAGAATTGAAAGAAAGTAAACCTTCATCTTTCTGGGTAACACAATAGTTGGTCATATACTCGGATTTCATCAGTGGATTTAATGGTGTAAAATCCTTTCCGATGAAACGAACGATATCATTAAAGAGAAGATTAAGGTATGCAACAATCTTTCCTGACATATCAGAATTATCAAAATGGAAGAATTTATGAATCAGCTTTTCAACCATATCATTCTGTTCGTTAGCAACATTTAAATCATCAATTTCATTACTTGCCTGATATTCTGCAAGTAATTCCTCAAACTGACTGTTGGTAAGCAGTCCGTCCTCAATCAAAATCTGACCTAAAAGCAGGTAGTCTGGTTTCTGCGAGGAGAGTAATTTGTCAACCTGTTCCTTTGTAAGATATCCGCCTTCGATTGCAATTTCACCAAATTTCTTATCTTCATGGGTCTGACGGCATATAATAGCGTCAACCTGGGAAGCATTTAATAATCCGGCATGAATTGCCAGAGTACCTAATTTCAGATAGGAAGAGGACTGCCTCTCTAATGCATCTACCAGCTTATCCGCAGGAACAGCACTTTTGCTTAAAAGAAAATTACCAAAAAACTGTGTATACATAATTATCTCCCTTCAAAATAATTCTTCAGTACCCGCTCAATCTGTTCAACATTCAACGGTTTCTGGATAAAGTCCTTTGCACCGGCTTCAATTGCATTCTTTAACTGAGCCTGTGTACCAACAGAAGATACGATAATAATAACCGCTTTCGGGTCAGATTCTCTAATTTCTTTTACAGCAGCAATACCATCTTTTACTGGCATAACAATATCAAGAAAAACAATATCAGGTTTATCGGATTTGAATTTATCAATTGCTTCCTGACCATTTGCTGCCTCAACAAAAGTTGTACCACCATACTGCGCAATAATGTCTTTCAACTGTTTTCTCGCCAGAATGGAGTCATCTCCAATCAGGATTTTTGCTTCGTCTAATTTCATATATAATCCCTCCAAATACAACTAGAATAATTAGAACATATTAATATACTACAATAGTTGAACTAAAGTTTCAATGGCTTTTTCGATAAAATTCGTGGTTTTGCATAAAAAACAAATAAAAATAGAAAGTTATATGATAAATATGTTCACATAGCAATGTAAAGTGTGGTAAGATAAATCAGAATCAGGAAAAAAGAGTAAAAGAGGTTACATATTATGAAAGTAAACTGGAATTTAGTAGTAGATGTTGTGGTAGCACTGGTAGGTGTCTATGTTCTTATGAATGGCATATGGATGAAAAGTACCGGAAAGACAAGCAGCCTTTTGGCAACGCCGGAGGAATTAAAGAAATGTAAACATCCGGAGAAGATAAGAGAAGAAGTAACACCGAAAATGCTTCTTTGCGGAGCACTGGCATTAGTATATGGCATTGTGACGGCATTGGGTGAGACCATCTTTAAACTGCCGATTATTATTAAATCAGGAATCCTTCTGCTGCTGGTGTTATCCTGTCTGTTTTTGGTCAGTACATTAAAGAATGCCAGAGAGAAGTATTTATAAAAAATATTTATTTATAATAATTTATAAAAAACTGTAGTTTATATCTGGAAAAGATACCGGATAAGAACTACAGTTTTTTGTGTCTAGGCATTCCATAAGAAGCTGCAGGTGACAGAATCTTGCGATTTAACGTTTATCAATCGGAACATATTCTTTGCGTTCACCGATGTTACGATATGCAGGACGCATAATTTTTCCATTCTGGGAAAGCTCCTCTAAGCGGTGGGCACTCCAGCCGGCAATTCTTGCAATTGCAAAAATTGGTGTATAGAGTTCTAAGGGAAGGTCAAGCATATGATAAACAAATCCGCTGAAGAAGTCTACGTTTGGACTTACACCTTTATAGATTTTACGTTCTTTGGCGATGATTTCCGGTGCAAGGTGCTCTACTAAGGAATAGAGTGCAAATTCTTTTTCATATCCCTTTTCCTGGGAAAGCTTTTCCACAAAACCGCGGAAGATGACTGCTCTTGGGTCGGAAAGAGAATATACTGCATGACCCATTCCATAGATAAGACCGGCATGGTCAAAAGCTTTTTTATGAAGAAGTGCAGTAAGATATTTACCTACTTCGTCTTCGTCTGTCCAGTCTTTTACAGTGCGTTTCATATCTTCAAACATCTGAACCACTTTGATATTGGCACCACCATGTTTCGGCCCCTTCAGGGAACCAAGGGATGCTGCAATAACAGAATAAGTATCGGTTCCGGAAGAAGATACCAGATGGGTAGTAAAAGTAGAGTTATTTCCGCCACCATGCTCCATATGTAAGATTAATGCAATATCTAAAAGCTTTGCCTCTAATGGGGTATATTTACTGTCTGGCCGCAGAATATGAAGAATTGTTTCTGCAGTAGATAATTCCGGTTGTGGGGTATGAATATAAAGGCTGGCACCATCATGATAATGGCGGTAAGCCTGATAACCATATACAGAAAGCAGTGGGAATAAGCTGATAAGCTGCAAACACTGTCTCAATACATTAGGAAGTGAAATATCATCGGCACGGTCATCATAGGAATAAAGTGTAAGCACACTTCGTGCCAGTGTATTCATCATATCTTTGCTTGGAGCTTTCATAATAATATCACGTACAAAGCTGGTTGGAAGTGTACGGTATTCAGAAAGCAGTCCACAGAAGTTTTTCAACTGTTCTTTGGTTGGAAGCTCACCAAACATCAGAAGATAAGCACATTCTTCAAATCCAAAATGGCTGTCCGGTGCAATTCCTTTTACTAAATCTTTTACGTTATAGCCACGGTAATAAAGTTCGCCCTCAGCTGGAATGTATTCTCCATTTACCAGCTTGGTAGAGCATACATCAGAAACTGTCTCTTATACACATCTGACGCTGCCGACGAACTCTAGGGTGTAG
>ERZ1027254.715-NODE-715-length-16782-cov-8.873618_pt1 | contig 16782 bp, 16 predicted proteins | sample MGYA00519473_ERZ1027254 | MGnify/ENA primary metagenome ERZ1027254 (study PRJEB26926, sample SAMN06164781) | human gut metagenome | biome: ENVO:00009003; feature: ENVO:2100002; material: ENVO:00002003 | host: Homo sapiens | place: USA | collected 2012 ...
ATCTACACCCTAGAGTTCGTCGGCAGCGTCAGATGTGTATAAGAGACAGTCTTGCCATAGATCACATCTATTTCAAACTGACCGTTTTCCATCATGTATTCATAATCCTTCTGACTGAATATATCAAAGACAAAATACAGCCCTGCAAGCAGAAATCCCGGAAGCATAAATGCCTGGGAAATCGTGATTCCCATAACCACAAAAAGCACTGCAAAAATAATCATTACCACACGCAGAACTCCGGACATACTCTTTTTCTTTCTTGATACCTGCTCCACAATCTTATAGTTCATAACTTTTTTACCATCCTTCCTCTGAATGAATATAGAAATCCAAAAGCTGCTGTTCATAATTCTCCGGCCGCTTTCTCCATTCAATCGGAGTCACTCCCATTATCTGTCTGAAGTTCCTGTTAAACGTTGAATTGGTCGTGAAACCACATTTGTGCGCAATATCTGCCACCGGTATATCTGTTTTCTGCAGAAATTCACAGGCAGTATGAATCCGCACAGAATTAATATACTCCAGAGGACTTACCTTCATATGCGATGTAAACACTCTTCTGAAATGAGTTTCACTGATATGGCAGATCTTCGCCAGATCCTCTATCCGGATATCCTCCATATAGTGATAAGAAACAAAATCCAGTACGCGGGTGATCATATTTGTAAGTTTCCCTGTTTCCTCTTCCACCCTGTCTTCCGGTGAAGCCCGGTTCAGTCTGGCAATTTCTACTAGTAATGCCGCAAGAACTCCACTGGATTCTTCAATATAAAATTCTTCTCCCTCACGCATGATATTCATGATCTTAAGAATTTTTGCAGCTATAGAGGGGGACTCATTCTCTTTCAGAAATAAAGCCTTAGAATATATTCTCTGAATCATTTTTTCAGCCTTTACCGGATTGTTCAGAAATTTTTTCATAAAGCCTTCCACATCTATGAAAAGATACTCCCATTTACTGACCGTACCCAGATCACTGTTAGTCGTATGAGCATAATTGGGTGGAATCACCGTAAATTCTCTTCCCGAAAACCGCATTTTAGCCTCACCAAACGCCATAACTCCATCCCCTTCGTAACAGAAACCAATCTCCAGATAATTATGAAAATGAAGATAATCCACATCATTTCCATAATTCTGAACCCACTTCTGTCCCAGAAGAGCCAGGATCGGACTTCCGGCAGGCATCTGATAATAACGGAATTCCATCTTCGGTTTTTTTCTCTTCTTTGCCATACAGTCACCTCATTTTCTGTTCTGTATTTTCATAATATGATTTTACCAGTTTTTTATATATTTTTCGATATTTTTGTACATTTTTCAATAAAAACATACAAAAATACCTGGCAGACTACTTTTTATAGTCTGTCAGGTATCCCTTTTCCATATCTGTTATTATCAATCTTTTTATTCACAGGCTCATGGCTGAACCCGAATAATTTTGACTGATAGCAGTTCTATACATACCTCTAGTGTGCCGACAAGTTGATTCTTGAAACAATCTTGCAGGATAAATTTTTTTATTTCAAGGCGGAGGAAGGAGGCGTAGCGGTGGCTACGGCGACCGACGACAACGCGGAAATAAGAAATTTAGACGCAAGATTGTTCGAGAAATCAACTTGTTGGCACACTAGCTTGATTCGGTTAAATTCCCATTGTAAGAATCTCCATCAGTACCCCAAGCAATGACGGATTCAAATTCATGGATACCAGAACTGGCACTGCCTCTGTGCCCAGCTCTTTCACTACTTTATAAACCTCTGTCTTCTGTGCATAGGTAATCTGTGCTTTTTCCAGAATCTCATAGACCTCTTCTGCATAATCTCTCTGATAAACAGCTGCATCTGCCGCAAAAGTAACCTTCACCTGTGCATCTGCCGGCACATCCTTGAGGATCACTATTGTTCCATGAAGCTTCTTATCCTCTGCGAACTCTGCATCCTTATATACCTGTCCGTTTACAGTAACCTCCTGCGGTTTGTCCTGAATGTTGCAGAAGCGGATCTTCCAGGAACGTTTCTGCGGGATCACTGCTGTATTTCCCTGTGCAGCTTCTACAATAAATACTGTTCCATTCTCATCTGCAGTCTTCGTCATTCTGGTGGATACCCAATTCTCATCCAGGTCTTCCGGTGTGTCCCCACCGTCTTCCCAGAGTACAAATTCTCCTGATTCTCCAGGATATACAAGTACTTCCAGTTTCTCAGGATTCTCAATGGAATTATCATATCCTTCCATGTCCTTCAGTGGAATGATGCTGCCTTCACGCACAAGTACCGGCATCTCATAAATATCTCTCCAGAGATCCACTTTTCTGCCGCCCTTATATGCTCTTCCGTTAAAGAAATCATACCAGATTCCCTGCGGAATCCATGTCTTTGCGCCTGCAAGTCCTGTTACCGGATCCAGCTTATCTGTGATTGGAGATACCATCATCTCTGTGCCGAAATAATAGTTGTTCGGTACTTCATAGGTTTCCTCACGCTCCGGCTCCAGATAATACATCGGCTGTACCAGCGGCAGTCCCGCTCTGCTTGCACGACGGTTCATGGTGTAAAGATACGGAACTAGCTTATGACGCAGTTTCAGGAAATTCTTCATTACTGTTTCTACAATCTGGTTGTATTTCCACGGTTCTTTTCCATTAAACGGGTTATCTGTGCTGTGCAGACGATTCATTGGTGAAAAGACTCCAAGCTGTACCCACCTTGCAGTGAGCTCGTCGTCTCTGTATCCAAACATATGTCCACCGATATCATGACTCCACCATCCAAAACCGATGTTGCTGGCATTTGCTGTGAAATATGGCTGGAATTTCAGACTCTCCCAGGTAATGAACGTATCACCTGAAAAACCAACCGGGTATCTGTGGCTTCCTGGACCTGCATATCTTGAGAAAGTCAGCGCACGTTTTCCTTTCCACTTGCTGTCCAGATAGTGATAGTGGTTCAGCATCCAGAGCGGATCCAGTCCCGGAACCTTGGTTACAGTTCCCTGCTGCCAGTCAAGCCACCAGAAGTCTACTCCCTCTTCTTCCATCGGATGATGCAGTTCCTCAAAATATGTCTCAATGAATTTCGGATCTGTCATATCAAAAAGTACCGGTTCCTTACTTGCAGGATCAATTCCCATCTTCTCTGCAACTCTCGGATAGGCTTCTTCATAAGCACGCACTCCATCTGCCGGATGTACGTTCAGTGTGATCTTATATCCATGTTTGTGCAGCCAGTCCATAAATTCAGGCGGATTGGGGAAAAACTTCTTATTCCAGGTATATCCTGTCCATCCGCTTCCATATACAGGAGGTACATCCTCTACCAGATGCCAGTCCATATCTACAACTGCAACAGAAAATGGCACTTCTTCTTTCTCAAAACGCTCTACCAGTTCTTTGTACTCTGTCTCTGTATATTTATGATATCTGCTCCACCAGTTTCCGAACGTATATCTTGGAAGCAGAGGTGTTTTTCCACATAATTTGTAAAAATCCTGCAGACATTCCACATATCTGTGACCATATCCAAAGAAATAAAAGTCTGCTCTGTTTCCCTGACGTGGCTCTACCATTCCATCTTCGCCCATAGCCATTGTGTGGGAATCATCCAGCACTGAAAAACCGTTTCTGGACATAATTCCATGACTCAGCGGAATCTCACCGTCTGCTTCATCCAGGGTTCTGGCTGTTCCCAGCAGATCTTTTGGTTCATCACCATAATGCCACACGCGCTCGCTGGCTTTTCCACCCGCTACACGTATCATCAGACCGCTTGGAGAAAATTTCTGCCTGTCATAGTGGATTTCCAGGTCTTTGGTGTAAATATGTAATTCCTCACCGCTGTCACTCACCCTAAATTCCGGCACCGGGAAATCACGATTGCATACCATCTGTGTTGCTCTGTCCTCAAATCCTCCGTCTTCGCTGTACTCAAAACGGATCAGGGCAGTTGTCAGCATTGTAATCCTGAAATGATCGCCCACGATCACAGCTTCCTTTCTGCATACAGGATTACCTTCCAGCATAAATTTCTTTAAGTCCATAAAAGCTTTTCCTCCTTTACATCAACAACAGTTGTAACAGCTGCTTTTATGTCTATTTTAATCTTCTGTAGTCTGATTGACAACGCTTTTTTTCAGCTACTGAACATTTATATGACATATACTTGTGATATTATTTTCGAGAACGTGTCTGAAAAATGCTTTACGCAAGATGTGCGTCACAATTTGCAGGAGATTTTGGGAATGATTTTTCAGACACGCTCTAAAGCAGCTGCCGAAGAGGACGAATGACAATCCTGAGCACGCCGTAGTATAATCTCTTCTTCCAGTTCAGCACTTTCTTCTGGTACTTTGCGCCTTCGGTTTCCTGACCGTTTGCAAGTACCTCTTTGCTTTTTTCCATATAATCTGATTCTGTTTCGTGAATCTGCTGACTCAGTTTTTCGCTGTCAATTACCAGCATCAGTTCCGTATCCAGATAAGTACTTCGCATATCCAGATTATAGGAACCTACTACTGACAGACGGTCATTTATCAGCACAGCTTTTGTATGAACCGGATAATCATTCATCAATTCATACACATCTGCCCCTGTTTCCAGAATTTTCTTTTTCTGATTAAGATAATCTGTACAGCCCCATGGATTAGAGCCTTTTTCCACTGCATTCAGCACGATCTGAAGCTTTGCATGATCTGAAATCCCCTGCAATACATCATACATGTAACCATTACAGATCACATAAGGAGTCTGTATTATTACATGATCTGCATTTTCAGCAAGATACTGAATTGTCTGGAGAACCTGCGGTGTTTTTCGTCCCGCCTCAATTCCATTATTGATCAGAGTGATCTTGTTTGCTTCTGTCGTATCCTTTTCCCATGCACTGTAGGTTTCTATATCATTGTACTTTTTCAGCAGAGATGTGTAAATTTCTTCCAGATGCCGATAAGCATCCGTATGTCTGGAAGATTGTTTGCCTTGTTTAATGCTCACACAGCTTTCCTTCCATATTTTATGGAAATAATCCTCAAGCTGGTTCAGAGATTCTCCCTGTCCTTCTGATGTATCATACACCAGGATATCTCTGTCTTCATTAATGCCTTTTGTCTGATCTCCCAGAAAGATATCATTGCTGTTGCGTCCGCCCAGCAGATACATTTTCTCATCCACGATCAGATATTTATCATGCATGCGATAATTCACCTTAAACAGATTGACCGGTGTCACCGGATTGTAAACTCCCACTTCCACATTCTCATATGATGCCAGAGCCTGGAAATCGCTGCTTCCAGCCAGAAACAGTTGCTGATAAATTCCATCGATCAATAACTGAATCTTCACACCTCTTGCCGCAGCGCAATTCAATGCGGCAAGAATTTTAGTGCCATTATCATCCGCGCGTAAGTCAAAGGTAGACAGTACAATGCTCTCCTTCGCAGTGCCAATCATACGAAGCCTCCACAAAAGTGCCTCTTCATTATCGTCAATGCAGCAAATCCTTTCTACGCCTGCTGTCTCTGATGTAAATTCTGTCTTTCTCAGACTTTCCACATATGTTTCGTCCGGTTTCCTGCAAAAAAGAGGTGAAAGTATATTTACCAGCACCACGATCAGCAGGAAAAGGCAAAATACTTTGCCTGTTCTTTTTAGTATTTTTTTCATTCGATACCACGACCTCCTTTGACCAGACCGGAACCCAGATATTTGACTTATTCCTCTTCTTTCGACAATACAGTGAGTATAGAGTATAACATAATCAGAAGCTATAGTGCATCTTTTGATACGAAAAGCGTTAAAATCTTTTCACAAACCCTTTTCTTTTTTTTGCAATGTCTTATATGTTTCCGACTTATAAAAATTCAATATCATCAACTCTTTCCAACAGGAAGGGATTTCAATGTTATCAGGATGGTTTGTATAAAGTGTGATGACTGATTATAAAGAGAGTTTATCTGCATCTTGCGCAGCAGTCTTCCCTTCTGCATGAAGATATTTACCAGCTTGACCCTGTGTTCTTCAAGTGCTATCAGCAGCATAAAATACTTTTACGCCCTTGTGGAACTTTCTCCGCAGGGGCGTAAATACTTCATTTCTCTCTATTTCCCAGACACCTTTATTTTTCACTTTCCCGTAAAACATAAAAAACACCGTCCCCGCGGCAATCGCTTTGTCCGCAAAAACAGTGTTCTTAGTGCGCCTTCAGGGGTTCGAACCCTGGACACCCTGATTAAGAGTCAGGTGCTCTACCAACTGAGCTAAAAGCGCATATTCTTTTGTTTTTCTTTGTGTTGAAGTTTTGCATCACCCTCAACGCAAGTGATATTATATATAATAGTCGTTTAAATGTCAATAGGTTTTTTCAAAAAAAATCAGATTTTTTTTCTATTTCATTTATTTTTCCTTTTTTTCGTCGTTTTGGGACATTTTGTTAAGTGTTTTATTGACCTCTTCTGCGGATTTCCGCAGGCGGCTGAAGGTATTATCAAAGTTTTTGTGTTCATAGCGGAATTGTAGCATTTTATTATGGAAAGAACTTTTTCGTTTCACTGGCTGACTCCTTCGGGGCGCGAAGCGCCCCGAAATTTTCTTATACTATAATATGCACTGCCAGCCACAACAGATAGTCAAATGGATCATCGCAATCCACTTCACTATGGAATCGCTATAAACCAGATAATTGCTCTGCTGTTTTATCTGTGATACTCTCTGGAAATCACCATCTTACAGATTGGATTTCCCATAGAAGAAAATTTCTCTTCATATTCTGTCATAACATTTCCCTGTACCATCTCTTCATTATGATGCAGATCAAAGGTAGAAGCCTCCAGATTCCATCCGGCTTCCTCCACTTCTTCCAGGGAAAATTCAAACAGTTCCTTATTATCTGTCTTAAATTCCACTTTTCCATCCTGAACCAGAATCTGGTCGTAACGTGCCAGGAATTCTCTGGATGTCAGGCGACGTTTTGCATGGCGGGCTTTTGGCCATGGATCGGAAAAGTTCAGATAAATCTTATCTACTTCACCTTTCTCAAAGATTTCCGGCAGAAGTCTGGCATCCACTCTCATAAAAAATAAATTAGAATAAACCTCTCCATTCTCCTCCAGTTCTTCTCTCTTCTGCAATGCGCGAAGAAGAACGCTGTCATACATCTCGATTCCTATATAATTGATATCCGGATGCAGCCGGGCCAGATCCATAAGAAATCTTCCTTTTCCCATCCCTACTTCAATATGAAGAGGCTGCTTTTTCGCGAAAACCTCCCCCCAGTGTCCTTTCTTTGTCTGTGGCTCCTGCACCACATAAGGGCTCTCCAGAATTGCATCCTGAGCTCCCGGAATATTTCTTAATCTCATAAAAATCTCCTGTTCCTTTTCTTATATCTCCAGAGCGTGTTTGAAAAATGCTTTACGCAAGATGTGCGTGCAATTTCCTGCCACCAATAAACTACCATACCATACTCCTAACGTCAATTACATCCCGGACAGATATTCGCAGGAGATTTCTTTAACTTGTCTAAAAAATAACAATTTTTTTCTTTCTGGAAAAAATTTAGATGGTTTTTTTTAACAAAAGGGTGTATGATATCTAACAGATATTACTATTTTTCACATAGCAAATCTGGTTTTTTTGTAAAATTTTGACAACCAAGGAGGTTGAAGATGGAGCAGATACTTAACAAATTATCTGAAATCGAGCTTACAGCCCAACGCATCATGGAAGACTGCGACCGGCAAAAGCAACAGCTTTCTGAAGAGGCAGAACAGAAATGTAAAAATTATGACGAGCAGCTGGAATCCCGGACAGCAGAGCAGATTCGACGGATCCGTCAGCAACTGGAAGAAGAAAAAGATTCCCGCCTGGCACAGTTACGTGCAGACACAGACGCTACCTTTTCTTCACTGGATGCTCATTACGAACAGCAGCACTCACAACTTTCAAGAGAATTGTTTGAGAAAATACTGACTATGTAAAGATCTGTCTCAAACGCTAGAGCGTGTCTGAAAAAGGCTTTCTGCAAGATGTGCGTCACAATTTGTGGGAATGATTTTTCAGACACACTCTAGATGACATCAGGAAAGGAAGTGAAAAACAATGGGAGGCGTACTCTCCTACAGCGGACTTTCCACGAAAATCCGCGCAATGCAGAGCAGGCTTACTACCATGGATCAGTTCGAGGAAATCCTCCAACTCTCCGATGTCACGCAGGTAGCCGCCTATCTGAAGCGAATGCCGGAATACTCTTCCAGGTGGGATGCACTGGATGAAAATACCCTGCACCGTGGCCAAATTGAGAAGCTTCTGAAGAAATCCATATTCCAGAATTTCTCCAGAATTTATCACTTTGCCAACCCGGAGCAACGTAAATTTCTGGATCTGTATTCCAAGCGATATGAAATCCGTGTACTGAAGGAAGTCATGACAAATATCTTCGATCACCGCGACACGGATCCTGTAGATGTTTCTCCGTACCGTGAATTTTTCCGTCTGCATTCCAATATTGATGTAGACCGGATCACTACCTGTTCCACCATGGAGGAACTGATCTCCTGCCTCAAAGGAAACGAATTTTATATCCCGCTTTCGAAGATCCAGGAGCATGAAACAGCACTTCTCTTCGACTATGGTATGGCACTGGATCTGTACTATTTTACCCAGATCTGGAACATCCGTAAGAAGCTGTTTAAAGGTAAAGATCTGGAAGAGATTACCCGCACTTACGGTGAGAAATTTGATATGCTGAACCTGCAGTTTATCCAGCGTTCCAAAAGGTATTACAACATGGATCCGGCAAGTATTTATGCCCTGCTGATCCCTGTAAATTATAAGTTAAAGAAAGAAGAAATCACAGCTTTGGTGGAAGCGCCTTCATACGAAGAAGGTCGAAGAATTTTCCAGAAAACATGGTACGGCAACAAATATGAACAGCTTACCGTAGCCAATCTGGAAGAATTCTACAACCACATCCACCGCTCGATCCTTGAGAAGGAATCCCACAGAAATCCATATTCTGTAGCAGTGATCTATTCTTATCTGTATAACAAGGAACACGAAGTAAACCGTCTGACTATCGCCATTGAATGCGTACGTTATGGTGTGCAGCATGATGAAGCCATGCGTTATATTTGCAACAGTTGATTTCTATATGGCGCATAACTGAATAACTGCTTCGCAGTTTAAAGAACATTAACCAGGAGGTGAATTTATGATTGAGAAAATGAAGTTCCTGAGCATTACCGGTCCTAAAACCGATATTGACAGAGTGGTAAACACCTATCTTTCCAAGTACGAAATTCATCTGGAAAATGCCCTTTCCGAGCTGACCGCAGTAGAGAGTCTTTCTCCGTTTATGGAAATCAATCCATATAAGGAAGCACTCTCTACTGCCAACAGTTTCTATGATGAACTGGCAGATCCGGAGAAGATTTCTGCCAAACCCATGGATACTGAACAGGCTTTAAATACAATCCGCCGGATTCAGTCTGATTATCAGGAACTAAGCAATAAACGTGCTGATCTGGAGAGTCAGCTTGCAGCTCTGGATGAATCTCTGCGAGTGATCCGCCCGTTCAGAAATATTAATTACAATATTTCCTCAATCCTGAAATTCCAGTTCATCCACTTCCGTTTCGGAAGGATTGAGAAGGAATATTACCAGAAATTTGAAAAGTATATTTACGAAAATCTGGACACAATTTTCATTAAATGTGATGAAGATGACCAGTATGTCTGGGGTCTGTATTTTGTCCCGGAGCACGAAGCCCAGAAAGTAAAAGCCGTCTATTCTTCCATGCACTTCGAGCGTATTTATATGCCAGATACGTATGAGGGAACAGCAAAAGAAGCTTTCGAACAACTGACTGAAACACGCAACAGAGCTGCTGCTGATCTGGCATCTGCCGATCAGAAAAAAGCAGATTTTCTTCTTAGAAATCAGAAAGATATCATTGCATCACGCAATGCTATCGCACAGCTTTCCGGTAACTTTGATGTGCGCAGACTTGCGGCATGTACACATGGGGATAAAGACGTTTTCTATATCTTATGTGGATGGATGACAGAGAAAGATGCCCATTCTTTCCAGAATGATATCAAAGACGACAGCCGCATTTTCTGTATTATTGACGGTGAAGAGGACGAACATCTGAAGCCAGGTATACACCAGCAGCCGCCAACGAAACTGAAGAACCCGAAACTGTTTAAACCATTTGAAATGTACATTAAGATGTATGGTCTTCCGGCCTATAACGAGATGGATCCCACATGGTTTGTAGCACTGACTTATTCCTTTATTTTCGGTGCAATGTTCGGTGATGTGGGACAGGGATTGCTGCTCTTTATCGGAGGTTTCCTGCTTTATAAATTCAAACATATCACACTGGCAGGCATTATCAGTTGTGCAGGTGTGTTCTCCACAATCTTCGGATTTATGTTCGGAAGTATCTTCGGATTCGAAGATGTGATACCTGCCCTGTGGCTTCGCCCGATGAACAATATGATGTCAGTTCCGTTTATCGGAAAGCTGAATACAGTATTTATTGTTGCCATTGGTTTTGGTATGTGCCTGATCCTTTTATGTATGGTATTTAACATCCTGAATGCCTGGAAAGCCGGAGATGTAGAACACATCTGGTTTGATACAAACTCAGTAGCCGGTCTGGTATTCTACGGCTCTGCAGTTGTCTCCATTGCACTTATACTGAATGGCAAAACACTTCCCGGCGGAATCGTACTGTTTATCATGTTCGGCGTACCATTGATCCTAATCTTCCTGAAAGAGCCACTTACAGCCCTCATTGAGAAGAAATCAGAAGTTATGCCGAAAGAGAAGGGAATGTTCGTTGTACAGGGACTTTTTGAAATGTTTGAAGTCCTGTTAAGCTACTTCTCCAATACCCTTTCCTTCGTCCGTATCGGAGCTTTCGCAGTCAGCCATGCAGCGATGATGGAAGTCGTTCTCATGCTTGCAGGCGCAGAAAGCGGAAACCTGAACTGGATAGTAGTAGTTCTGGGAAACCTTTTTGTATGTGGTATGGAGGGCCTGATCGTCGGTATCCAGGTGCTTCGTCTGGAATATTATGAAATGTTCAGCCGCTTCTACAAAGGTACAGGACGTAAATTTGAGCCGTTCCGCTCTGTAAAATAGACAGAAAGATCATTAGAAATTATACTATTTTCATTTATATATCATCCCCGGGAACCCCATATCTGTCGGTCAGCCAGATATTCGAAGCCGAATAAATATGATATATATGAACAGCAAAATCAAGAACTAAGAGGAGATTTAATTATGACAACAATCGCACAGATCATTTTAGCAATCGCACTGGTACTCAGCATCATTCTTCCATTTGGCTACTATCTCATCGGTGAAAAAAACCGCGGACGTTACAAAACAGCTCTCGGTGTAAACGCCTTCTTCTTCTTTGGAACCATGCTTATCGCCATTGCAGTTATGTTCACAGGTGCTTCTTCCGTACAGGCCGCTGCAGGCTCTGAAGGCACACTTGCAACAGGTATGGGTTATATCGCAGCAGCTCTTGTAACCGGACTTTCCTGTATCGGTGGTGGTATTGCCGTTGCCAGTGCGGCAAGCGCAGCCTTAGGTGCTATCAGCGAGGATCAGAGTATCCTTGGTAAATCCCTTATTTTCGTAGGTCTTGCAGAAGGTGTTGCCCTTTATGGACTGATCATCTCCTTCATGATCCTGGGACAGTTATAAGATGCAGATGTTTTTGATCAGCGACAATATCGATACCTACACAGGGATGAGACTGGCAGGTGTGGAGGGCGTGGTCGTACACACACATGATGAATTAAAAGATGCTTTGCAGAAAGCTATCTCCAATAAAGAAATCGGAATCATACTCCTGACCGAGAAATTCGGCCGGGAGTTTCCCGAAATTATAGATGATGTAAAGCTTCATCACAAGACCCCTCTGATCATCGAAATTCCCGACAGGCACGGTACTGGTCGCAAACCGGATTTTATCACTTCATATGTGAATGAAGCTATTGGTTTAAAACTGTAAAACAGTTACCAATAGTAAATCTAATGTTACTGTTCACACACCACTATCTCGAGACATACAAGCTAAAATCCCATTGCCGCAGGCAATCTAGAATGAATTTTGGCTACGTTACTGTGAACGGAGTGAACAGTTACAATCTAAATATTACAGGCAGGTGTTAACATGACAATTGATGAAAAACTCAGCCATTTTTATGATATCACTGTAGAGGAAGCCCACGAAAAAGCTGCCGCCATTCTCGATGAGCATAAAGCGGCTCTGGAGAAAATGGCAGAAGAACACAAAACTCTCAGTGAAGAAAACGCCCAGACACAGATCAAAGCGGAAACTGCCAGCGCCCGACGTGAAATAAACAAGGCTCTCTCCGCAGAACAGCTCACGATCAAGCGTGACTGGACCAGAAAACAAAACGAATTAAAAGAGAAAATTTTCTCCGAAGTAAAAGGACTTCTGGAATCCTTTACCAAAACTCCGGAGTATGAGAACTATTTAACTGCTAAGATCAAAGAAGCTCTGGATTTCGCGGGAAATGATGAGATTACCATCTATCTCTCTCCGGAGGACAGATCTCTTGCAGAGAAACTTCAGCATACAACAGGTACTGCTATCCAGCTTGCAAAGGACTCTTTTCTTGGCGGTATCCGCGCTACGATTCCTCAGAAAAACATCCTGATCGATCACTCTTTTGCAGGAAATTTTGAGGCAGCATACAAAGAATTCAAGTTTGACGGAGGACCAGAACATGAGTAATACAGGTATTATCTACGGTGTCAACGGCCCCGTCATTTATCTGAAGGGCGACAGCGGATTTAAGATTTCCGAGATGGTCTATGTAGGTCCGGAACATCTGGTAGGTGAGATCATCGGCCTGAAGAAAGGCATGACCACCGTACAGGTTTTCGAGGAGACTACAGGACTGAAACCGGGCGATACAGTTACAGGAACCGGAGATGCCATTTCTGTACTTCTGGGACCTGGAATCATCCACAATATTTTTGATGGTATCCAGCGTCCTCTGGAAGAGATTGCCAAAGCCTCAGGCAAATATATTTCACGAGGTGTCAGCGTTGATTCTCTTGACACAGAAAAGAAATGGAACACTCACATCACAGTAAAAGAAGGAGATGTTGTAGGTCCCGGCTCTGTTATCGCAGAAACTCAGGAAACAGACTCCATTCTCCATAAATCCATGGTTCCTCCGAATCTTACAGAAGCCACAGTTATCCACGCGGCATCTGACGGAGCATACACCATTCTGGAACCGATCGTAACCATTCAGTTCGCAGACGGAACCACCAAAGATCTGGCACTTGCACAGAAATGGCCGATCCGTATCCCGAGACCAACCCACAAACGTTTCCCCGCAAGCGTCCCGCTTGTCACAGGCCAGCGTATCCTGGACACTCTTTTCCCGATTGCCAAGGGCGGTACAGCCGCTGTTCCGGGAGGTTTCGGTACAGGTAAGACCATGACTCAGCATCAGATTGCAAAATGGTCTGATGCAGACATTATCATCTACATTGGATGCGGAGAACGTGGAAACGAGATGACTCAGGTTCTGGAAGATTTCAGTAAACTGATCGACCCGAAATCCGGAAACCTGATGATGGACAGAACCACATTGATCGCCAATACTTCCAACATGCCGGTTGCGGCGCGTGAAGCTTCTATTTATACAGGTGTAACTCTTGCGGAATATTACCGGGACATGGGTTACGACGTAGCTATCATGGCAGACTCCACTTCCCGTTGGGCAGAAGCTCTTCGAGAACTGTCCGGCCGTCTGGAGGAAATGCCTGCAGAGGAAGGTTTCCCTGCATATCTGGCATCCAAGCTGTCCGCATTCTATGAACGTGCAGGAATGATGCAGAACTTAAACGGAACCGAAGGCTCTGTCTCCATTATCGGAGCAGTTTCTCCACAGGGTGGTGACTTCTCAGAGCCTGTCACACAAAACACCAAACGTTTCGTCCGCTGCTTCTGGGGACTGGACAAATCCCTTGCCTATGCCCGTCACTTCCCGGCAATCCACTGGCTCACCAGCTACAGTGAATATCTGGAAGACCTGACTCCATGGTACAGAGAGCATGTTTCCCCGAAATTTGTAGCAGACAGAAATCAGCTCATGGCAATCCTGAATCAGGAGAGCTCCCTGATGGAGATCGTCAAGCTAATCGGAAGCGACGTTCTTCCGGATGACCAGAAACTGACGCTGGAAATTGCCAGAGTCATCCGTCTGGGCTTCCTCCAGCAGAACGCTTTTCACGCAGAAGACACCTGCGTACCAATGGAAAAACAGTTTAAAATGATGGAAACGATCCTCTATCTTTATGAAAAATGCCGTGCACTCATCAACCGTGGAATGCCGGTTTCCATACTGAAAGAGGGGAACAACATTTTTGAAAAAATTATTTCCATTAAATATGATGTGGCAAATAATCAGCTTGATAAATTCGACCAATACAAGCAGGACATTGATACTTTCTATGATAACATAATGGAAAAAAACGGCTGATGCCGGAACAGTTACATTCATAGCCATAACCGGCTATGAGTTGTAACAGAGAGGAGAAGTTTATGGCAATTGAATATTTAGGCTTAAGCGAAATAAACGGACCTCTGGTGGTCCTGGAAGGCGTCAAGAATGCCTCCTATGAGGAAATCGTAGAATTTCACATGGATGACGGGACTCGCAAGATCGGCCGTATTATTGAGATTTATGAGGACAAGGCTGTTATCCAGGTTTTTGAAGGAACAGACGGTATGTCCTTAAGCAACACCCATACCCGGCTGACCGGACGTCCCATGGAGATCGGGCTTTCCCCGGAAATCCTCGGACGAACCTTTAACGGTATCGGACAGCCCATCGACGGTCTGGGGGACATCACCCCGGATGTAAAATTAAACATCAATGGTCTGCCGCTGAACCCGGTAGCACGTGAATATCCCCGAAACTATATCAACACCGGTATTTCCGCAATCGACGGACTGACCACCCTGATCCGAGGACAGAAGCTTCCGATCTTTTCCGGAAATGGTCTTCCACACGACAAGCTGGCTGCACAGATCGTACAGCAGGCTTCTCTGGGAGAGGACTCTGATGAAGATTTTGCCATTGTTTTCGCAGCAATGGGTGTCAAATATGACGTAGCGGAATTTTTCCGCCGTACCTTCGAGGAAAGCGGTGCTGCAGACCATGTAGTTATGTTCCTGAATCTTGCAAATGATCCGGTTGTTGAACGTCTTCTTACACCGAAGATCGCCCTCACTGCCGCAGAGTATCTTGCTTTTGAAAAAGGAATGCACATCCTGGTCATCCTGACAGACATCACATCCTTCTGCGAGGCCATGCGAGAGGTTTCCTCCTCCAAAGGTGAGATTCCGTCCCGTAAAGGTTATCCGGGTTATCTGTACAGTGAGCTTGCAACCCTGTACGAACGTGCAGGTATCGTAAAAGGCAAACCGGGTTCCGTAACCCAGATCCCGATCCTGACCATGCCAAACGATGATATCACTCACCCGATTCCTGACCTTACCGGTTATATCACCGAAGGTCAGATCGTTCTGGACAGACAGCTTCATGGACAGGCAATCTATCCGCCTATTAACGTACTGCCGTCTCTTTCCCGTCTGATGAAGGACGGTATCGGTGAAGGCTATACAAGAGCAGACCATCAGGACGTGGCAAATCAGCTTTTCTCCTGCTATGCAAAGGTTGGAGATGCCAGAGCCCTTGCTTCCGTTATCGGTGAGGATGAGCTTTCCCCGCTGGATAAACGCTATCTGGTATTTGGTAAAGCCTTTGAGAGTGAATTTGTCGGCCAGTCCGAAACCGAGAACCGAAGCATCACCGAAACCCTGGATAAGGGCTGGGAGCTTCTGGGACTTCTTCCGAAAGAAGAGCTCGACCGAATTGATACGAAGATCCTCGACAAGTACTATCACGAAACAGTACGCTAAAAGAAGCGAGGTGATTACATGGATCCGAATACCTTTCCCACCAAGGGAAACCTGATACTTGCAAAGAACTCACTGAAGCTTTCCCGTCAGGGCTATGAGCTGATGGACAAGAAGCGTAACATCCTGATTCGTGAAATGATGGAGCTGATCGATCAGGCAAAGGATATCCAGACACAGATTGATGTGACTTTCCGCACTGCCTATACAGCACTGCAGAAAGCCAATATGGAGATTGGTATCGCCTTTGTCCAGCAGATCGCGTGTACGGTTCCTGTCGAGAACTCTATACGCATTAAAACCCGAAGTGTTATGGGTACGGAAATTCCTCTGGTGGAATATGACAAAACCACTAACACTCCCACCTATGCCTACTACAGCACAAAGATGTCTCTGGACGAAGCCAAGGCTGCCTTTGAAAAGGTAAAAGAGCTGTCCATCCGCCTGTCCATGGTGGAAAATGCAGCCATCCGCCTTGCAGCCAATATCAAGAAAACTCAGAAACGTGCCAATGCTCTGAAGAATATCACTATTCCGAAGTACGAGGCACTGACCAAAGATATCCAGAATGCACTGGAGGAGAAAGAACGTGAGGAATTTACCCGTCTGAAAGTCATCAAACGGATGAAACAAAAATAGTATATATCAGAAATCAGCCGGATGAATATTTACTATTCATCCGGCTGATTTTATCTGACGTATGATAAAGATATCTATAGCAATCCTCGTAAATAATACATTTAAGACAGTTCAGCAGAGTGCGAAAGACAAGGAAGATATCTGCAGGCGTGC
>ERZ1027254.716-NODE-716-length-16779-cov-6.490612_pt1 | contig 16779 bp, 8 predicted proteins | sample MGYA00519473_ERZ1027254 | MGnify/ENA primary metagenome ERZ1027254 (study PRJEB26926, sample SAMN06164781) | human gut metagenome | biome: ENVO:00009003; feature: ENVO:2100002; material: ENVO:00002003 | host: Homo sapiens | place: USA | collected 2012 ...
GAGATAGGAGTCCGTCTCGTGGGCTCGGAGATGTGTATAAGAGACAGGTATTAAACTGTGCCCAAATGCTCATGAATGGTATTATTAAATTAATATATAATTTTTGCAGGTTTATTATAAAATATGTTTTTTTACTGCTGGATAATATTGTTAGGGTTATTGATTATCCGGTAGATATGTTCATAAAATATATCATTGCAAAGACAACACTGGTACAGAACAATAAAATAATGTTTTTGACATTTCAGGGAGATTATACATGTAATCCCAAAATGATTGCTGAGGAAATTATAAAGCAGGATCTGGATTGGGAACTGGTATGGGACGTAAAAACTGCTTTGCCTACGAGTGATTATCCGCTGGGATTGCATTTTGTAAAACACAATACATTAGAATTTTATAAAGAACTCGCATCTGCGAAAGTGATTATTGAGAACACGAATATTGTAGAGAGACTTCATGCCACCAAAAAACAGAATCAGTATCTGCTGCAGACATGGCACGGTTCACTGGGGATCAAAAGACTTGATGGTGATGTGGTTATGGGACTTGGATGGAAACACCTGTCTAAAACATGCCAGAAAACGGTGGATTACCTTTTATCAAACAGCAGCTTTGAAACCGAAGTATTCCGGACTGCTTATTGGAAGACGGTGCCGTCTCTTCTTGTAGGACATGCCAGAAATGATGTGTTCTTTAAGGATGATGCGGCAAAAGGGAAGATCAGGAATAAAGTGTATCGTGAGTTGAACATTTCAAAGGATAAAAAAATATTTCTTTTTGCACCGACACACAGAGATAATGTGAACGAATCTTATCAGGCATTAAATTATGAGCTGATTAAAAAGGCATTGGAAAAACGTTTTGGTGGTGAATGGCAGATCGTAGTCCGTTTACATAACCGTTTGAAAAAACAGAGTGTCAAATGGCTGGGAGGACTGCCATCCTATGTCTCAAATGGAACATTATATGAGGATATGCAGGAGTTACTCGTAGCAGCAGATGCTGGCGTGACAGATTACTCCAGTTGGATCTTTGATTATGTTCTTTCTGGTAAACCAGGATTTTTAATTGAAATCGGACTAGACGAGTTCAAAGAACAGAGAGGATTTTATTATCCGATTGAGACGACACCATTTCCAATTGCTAAAAACAGTACAGAACTTGCAAAATGTATTAAGAATTTTGATGAGGATAAGTATGCGCAGGATACAAAACGATTTCTGGAAGAACGTGGCTGTATGGAAGATGGACATGCCAGTGAACGTATTGTAGCGAAAATAAAGGAGCTGATGGAGAATTAGCTGGAGGAAGACCAATGGACAAAAAAGAACGCAGAGAAAATTTTAAAATGCTTTCCATTTACACAGGAGCATTTTTGATAAGTTGTATGTTTGTATATGGCTGGTTTGTGAAATATGACAGGCTGCCGCTGTTTCGCAATGACGGAGTTCAACAGCATCTGAGTGCACTTGTCTACTATGGAAGGTATTTGAGAGAAATTGTAAAAGGCGTGTTATTTGAACATCGTCTGGCGATTCCTCTGTGGGATTTTTGTCTGGGATACGGATCGGATGTATATGATACACTTCACTATTATGTGATAGGGGATCCGTTTGCATTACTTGCAGTGTTTGTACCACAGCGGTATATGGAATATTTGTACTGGGCATTAATTATTCTCAGATCCTTTACGGCAGGTATTTGTTTTTATATGTATAGCGTTCACAGAGGAAATCAAAAATTTTCCAGTATGATCGGAAGTCTGAATTATGCATTTTGCGGCTATGTGTTATACTATGGTGTAAGACATCCATACTTTGTGAATGCTATGATCTTTCTGCCGTTGATCATGATAGGAATCGATAAGGTATATGAAAAAAGAAAACCAAAATGGTTTATGCTCTCCGTGGCATTTGCGGCAGTCAGTAACTTTTACTTTTTTTATATACTCAGTATTCTGATGGCGGTATATGCGGTATTTGAGTATTTTTGTGTATTTAAAAAATTTGAGTGGAACAAGGTCGGGAAAGTCTTTGTCACATTTTTGATGTACTATTTGGTTGCTGTTATGATGGCAGCTGCAGCACTGATCCCTGTTATTTATGCGACACTGTCGGCAAATCGAATGGGCAATCATTCAAATTTCTCACTGCTTTATGAAAAATGGGAATATTATGTAATGCTCTTTGGTGGGTTCACAACCAACGAAGATGCATTGGGACTGATCTTTGGATTTTTAACATTCTCGATACCGGCAGTTATATTGTTATTCCTGAAAAAAAGAGAAAACAGTATACTTAAAATGGGGTATGTCGTCACATTCTTACTGCTGTCGTTGAAAATTACAGGAAATGTGATGAATGGCATGTCTTATTCTTCTCTCTGGTACTGCTTTATTTTAAGTGTACTGGTTTCGTTTACGATCGCAAAGATGCTGCCGGGGTTTGTGGAGTTGATGCAGTGCGAAAAAATGGTCCTTACCATCATCTCGCTGTTGTATATTGTGATCTGTATGGTAATGACACATTTTGTGAATTTGAAAACATCAGGGATACTGGGGATCATTACGACGATTATTTTAGTATGGGGTCTTAAGATTATAAAAATGCAAAGGCTTAGAATGGGAATTGTACTTCTTTTTACGGTTTTAAGTATTGCAGATAACGCATATCTGTTTTACAGTACAGATGCTGGAAATTATATCTTGCGGTGCTGTTCAGAGAAAACGATGGATGAACTGACCACGAATTCCCAGCTTGGAATGGCACATGCACTGGATGATGATGATTTTTACCGGACAGAGGCGAAACATTATATATTAAACACGGCAACTGCAGTGGGCGTGCCATCTACATCATATTATTACAGCCTGATCAACAGTAATTTAAGTAAATTTATCGAATCACAGGGAAATCTGGTCTCTGCTATGGGATATAAGTTAAAGGATTGCGGAAAAAGGGCAGTCTTGGATTCACTTTTTTCTGTAAAGTATTATGTGACAGACGAGAGAGATGAGAACGGGCTTCCATATGGTTTTGACGAACGTGTTTTGACACAGAATGGATATTCAGTTTATAAAAACTGCAATGCATTACCATTCGGTTTTACCTATGATTCTGTAATTACACAGAGTGAATATGATGCGATGTCGATGTTAGAACGGCAGAATACGCTCCTTTACGCGGCGGTTGTATCGGATGAGTACAAGACATCGCTTGATACGGCAGCGGTAAAAAAGGTCACTTATAAATGTGAGTATGAGAAACTGGCATCGACAAAAATACGTGTGACGGATGATTACATTTTAGTTCGTAAAGCGGGAGCGATGTTGAAAGTCCGTGTGAAAAATGTAAAAGGCGGAGAGTTATATGTTAATATTTGAAGGATTGAGTTTTAAAGGAAAGAGTCCTAAAAATGGAAAAGTCTCATTTACAGTGATGGATAAAGAGAAAAGACCTTTCAATGTATTTTTACTGCGGAATGAAAATAATAGTTTCTATTCAGGAACGAAAGATTTCTGTATAAGTGCTGGATATCAGGAAAATGAAGATGCTGTTATTATTTTGAAATTTAATAATAAAGGAAAATTTTATTTTGACGATTTTTCATTTCAGGTGCAGCCATTACAGGACTTTGAAGAGAGAGTCGATGCATTGGCAGAGAATTCACTTGAAAATGTGTCATTTGATGCAAATCGGATTTCGGGAGATATTACACTGCCTCAGGATAAAATGCTGTGTATGTCAATTCCATATTCGACCGGATGGAGCGTATATGTAGACGGGAAGAAATCGGAGACGGTGCAGGTGTGTACGGCTTTTACCGGTGTTGAGCTTGCTGCCGGTGCGCATAAGATTGAATTGCGTTATTGTACGCCGGGATTAAAAGTGGGTATTCTGGCATCGGTAATAGGGATTATTTTATTTGTCGTAATTATCTGTAAAACAAGAAAAAATTCGACAAAGATCATTGTGGAATAGGCATATGAATGGGAAAAAAAAGTTTTCAAAAATTCAGATTTTAATAAGTGCTTTTATTATCGCTGCTTTCAGCAGCATGGGAGCTTTGATGTATGCCGGTGGAAGCGTGCATTTCTCACAGTTTCTGTCTGAGGGGGATATATGCGAACTGTCACAGGCGGATCTGCGGACTTCTTCACGGACAATGTTGTACAATGCACAATATCAGAGATATGATCTGACTGGAAAGGTGTGCAAAAAAAAATATATCCCGACAGGGACAGAAGAAAACTGGAAATATGCATGTGTGACGATCACAAATATGTCAGATCCTTCGATCGAAGGATCTGTCGTCTGTTATAACAAGGATAAAGAAGAGATTCTTCGTGTGCCCATACACTGGATATGGGGAGAAAACCAGATAAAACTGGATGATACATTACCGATATATGGGATAGGACTGGAATTTCGGGATGCAAAAGGAAAGTATGTATCGATTTCGTCCATTCAGATGCGAAGCGGTGAGACAATGTTTTCTGCAAAGCGCATGATAAATGGATTTTGTGTGTGCAGTGTGGTTTGTGTCTGTTTGCTGGTGTTGTGGTATAAGTTCGCTGGATGTAAAAAAATAAAGAAAAACAAAAAGCAGAAAAGTATTGATGCAGGAAGGATCTTAGAAAATATTTATGAGGAATGTTTCCTGTTTAGTACACAGAATTTTTTGCATAGAAAGAATAAAAATCGTGATACAGTGGTAAAAGTGTTATTTATGCTTTTATTTGGCTTCATGATTCTTGCGGAGGTATTACAGTGGAATATGAATACACACAAGTATAGATATTATGTACTTGTCTGGTGTATGTTAATGCTTTTAATCTCCATAATCTGCTGGGAAAAGGAAGAAAAACACATAAATTGGAACAAACCCCTGTTATATATCTGGATCGCAATATGGGGAGTTGCATTTGTATCGAATCTTTTTGTGACCGGGAAATTACAGCGTACCGGACTTGTCATGCTGACTGTTGTCGGCTTTTTCTTATATGTATGGGGAAATATGTCCCATCCATATAAAATGTATGTTTCTATGATAAAGGCGTTGGAGCTGGACTTTGTACCGGTTGTTTTATATTGTATGATATTCCGTCAAAAGAAGCCGGATGTATGGTATAACGGAATTTTTCCGTCAGCAGAGTTTTTTGCAATGTACTGCGCGCTAATGGGAGCGGTCTTTCTGGTCGAACTGGTAAGATGTTTACAAAGGGAAGATACATATGTTTCTTATGTAATATATGGCGCTGGACTGGCAGTTTCCCTGTATTTTTTAGGAGCGGCAGAAAACGTGCCAGGGATCGTGGGGTTTTTTGTCTCCGCTGTTTTTTGTATTATTTCGAACCGAAAAGGGCTTATCAGGGGAGCACAGAAATTATTTTGTAAACAATGGAAGAAATATGTAATTGCAGTGCTGTGCGCGTATATCTGTGCAGCCGGCGTCAGGGCATCTGTTGAAAATTTTACGGTTTTCCTGGGAGCACAGGTGCGGTATGAAGGGGAGCAGGAGGTCACAGCTTTAGACTGGCAGGAACTTGAAAATAGAAATGCATCTGACCTGACACAGATGCAGGGAGTGATTTCCACGGATGCCATAGAACTGCCTGTTATTTGGAAAGCGTGCCTATGGAAAATGAATTTATTTGGACATGGAAAACGGTTAACAGTATTCCGTGAAAAAACAGAAATTTATAACAGTTATCTCACAATGACATATCGGTATGGCTGGTTTATGATAGTTCCGTATGTGCTTTATCAGGTGTTCATGCTGAAATGTGCCGTAGAATATATAAATGGCAGCAAGTATCAACAGTATGGGAAAAATGTAAGACTTCTGGCAAGTATGGTGTCGATCATTTTTTTGAGCTTTTGCATCTATGGAAATCCAGATCAGGAGCTTACACATCCGCTCTGGTTTATGTTCTTTATCGGAAATGGAATATTGTTTATGGAAAGGAGCATAAAAAAGAATGGAGAAACATAAGAACTGGCTTGCAGTGATTTTATTTGGAATCGTGCTTAGTCTTTCCGGCACAGCGATGGTTATCAGTGGAAAGATTAATTTCAATAATTTTTATGATGTTGGTCATGTGGAAGATGTGTATATTGAAGAACAAAATATACAGTTAGACGGTGAAGAAGAGGAAATACTTTTTCAGGCAAAGGAAAACGAGAAGAAAAGAAACTGGCTGTATATGAAAGTTTCAGAACTTCCGTTGGAGGGAACTGTCGTACGGATAAGATTTATGAAGCACGGGGAAAATGTTTATCTGATAGAAACACATTTGCAGAATGGATCAAACTGGATCAGTATGGAGACGGGGAATTATGAATATTTTGGAATGAGTGTACCAGATGGAGGTGTTAAAAATTTTTATCTTGAGAAGATGCAGCTCCGTGAAAATCAATTAGAAATAAGTACTGTGCGTGCAGTCATAAGTTTTGGTTTGTTTATGGGAATTTATCTGGTGTTATATGAACTTATCGGTAGAAAAGTGATATATAAATTAAATCAGAAAATAACATATTCGCCACAGGAGTTTTTACAGCGGATATTTTTACAGGTGGGAGACATCGGAGATTTTTTTTATTCCAGAATCGGGGGAAAAAATCGACATAGGTGCAGAGTGGGGCTGTTATGTGTTGTTTTTTTCTATATGCAGCTAATAAGCCGGTACAGTTTGTATACAAAAGTTCAATATGTAAAATACCATATGTATTTCTGTGCAGTTGTGATGATTTTATATGCGTTCTTATGCTGGGAACATTCGACGAAGATGCTTGACTGGAATACACAACTTGCAAAATATTGGTTTTTGTTGTGGGGAATAGCAGCAATATCGGAATTTATAGTTCCCAAAAGATTTTTATTTCAGGGAATTATGATGATATTTATAATGGGATTTGTATATTTTATGGTAGGAAATATGCGTAATCCTATGGACTTGGTAAATGAGATTGGAACAGCTTTGAAAATATGGTTTTGGTGTAATGTACCACTTTGTATCCTGTTAAGTCCTTATGCAGTTGAGAGACGTTACTGTGGCATATCTAAAAATCCTAATATCTGGGCAATGGATATGGTATTTGTTATGGCAGTTTTTTTGAGTAGTATATTAAAAGCATGGGGGGGTAAAAGAAAAAAAATTTTTGTACTGTTTGATATATGTGCCGTTGGGATTGTCTGGGATATGACTGTGAAAACAGGAAGTACATGTGGGTTTGTACCATGTATTTTTGTGATCGTGTTTTTTGTTTTGGAACAATTTAAACATTTGGTGAGAAGAAAGAATAAGACAAAGACAGTGATTGCTTTAACGGGAGGCATTTTTGTTTTCATTTTGTCTATGTATGTGTCGGATTGGACGCTGCATAGTAATATTTTGAATAAAGAAGTGATCGTAGGGGAGATTGATATGGAAGAAAAAATCCAGTTTACCAGTCCGTTCCGTTACAATGTACAGGCGGCTTCTGTTGAAAAGATACAGGAAAACCGTGTCATTAAAAAACTGTTTAAGAGCAGATCCATCAGCAGTTTTTTGACGGGGCGTGATTACTTCTGGAAGAAATATTTGAGGGCAACTAATTTATGGGGACATTACTTCGCACCGGATTTGTGGGGGAAAGCACATGTGGCGGCACATAACGGTTATATTGCGATCTTGTACCGGTATGGGATCCTGGCGGTTGTACCGTATATTATGATGCTTGTCACATATTGTAGAGAACTTTGGCGAAGGAGGACAAATGAGCCGGAGTATATCCTGGTATTCATGTTTGCGCTGGAAAATCTGCTTCTTTTGTTTATTGAAAATGTAGAGTTTCCTTTCTATTATATCAGTTGGTATTGTCTGTATCTTCCGATGGGGGTTTTTCTTAAGAAAAAATTAGAAAACTAATTTATGGAAATGCATTGACGCAGAGTAGATTGGAGGATAAGATAAAAACAGGATAAGAGTTGTAGAAATAACGGTGGAGGATAGAGTATGAAAAAAAAGTTAAGTAAATTATTAGCAGTGTGTTTTATGCTGGTATATGGTCTTTTTTTTATGGAAAGTCAGGATATATTGGCTGCGGCGAACACAGAAATGAATATTTATGCAATGTATTTAAATCATGCAGATAAAGGGGATTCAGTTTTAATAGAGTCGAAAGGCAAGTATCTGCTGATGGATATTGGAACGGGAAACCATGCGGCTGCGATTATCGATCAGCTTCAGACACTGGGGGTCAGGCAAGTAGATATTTATTTCAGCCATTTGCATGGAGACCATACAGGAACAGCAAATGGCGATCTGCTTGCAGGATTGAGTAAGATTGTGAATGCAGGTATCGACATTGGAACTTTGTATCTTCCTGATCAGACAATTGCACCGCTTTCTGTGTCATATGCTTCCAAATATACAGAACTGGAAAGATTTATGGCAGACAAGGGTGACGTTGTTTATTTAAAAGTAGGAAGTACTTTTTCTGTCGGTGATGTGAGTGGTAAGGTGATCGGACCGGTTGGCACGAATAATTTAAATCCAGATATGTATTCGAACAGAGAATCGGATGAGGATGACAATGGGGATGTAAAATATACTTACTATGAAAATAACTGTTCACTGGTCTCTGTGTTGACATGTGGAAATACAAAATTCTTTACAGCAGGGGATATGTTAGAGGATGAAGCAGGATATTTAGCGAAAAAGTATGGCTCTAAATTAAAATGTGACATTATGAAGTTATCCCATCATGGAACCGGGTCTGGTAATACGGAAGAACTCATTAATGCGGTCAGTCCAAGTTATTCGTTTGCCTCTAACACTGGATTAACCGGGGTGGTATCATCGACAAAGCAGTGGGAGACAAAGACGGCGATCAAGTATAGTTCTGAACATGGTGTTTGCTATATGGTTGGCAGCCAGAAGAAAACTGTTATTTACCAGGTAAAAAATGATGTGATCAAAATGTATACCGGAAACAAAATTACAGAAGGAAAATATCTGACCGGATGGCAGGTTTTTGTGGGAGCAGATGGTAAAAGCCGTAAGATAGACAGATATTATTTTGATAAGAATGGAAAGCCATTGACAGGAGTGCAGTATTTAGATGGGCACTATTATTATTTTGGAGATGGCGGCTGCATGGAATATGGTAACTATGATGAGAACGGAAAATATCAGTACTGGAAGAGCTATGGAGAAAAGAAACGATATTATACATTCTCATCGGATAAGCAGTATGCTTATATGACAGTTGGATTCCGGGAAATCTCAGGGGCATTGTATTATTTTGAAAAAGATGGAATCAAACTTGAGGGAAATGGTAAGACGGAAAAGATCAAAATAGGTAACAAATATTATGCTGTCGGACAGAGTGGTGCGATCACAAGATCTAATTGGAGTACAATAGGCAAGGATAAGTACTATTTTGGAAAGACCGGATCTATGCAGTCAAATTATAAAGTGAAAATCGGAAAGAATTATTATCTTTTTGGCAGTGAGGGTAAAATGTTACGCGCATCCAGTGGAAGAAAGATGGTAACATTTTCTGGGAAAAAATATTGTGTTGGAACCAGTGGTGCGGTGATCGTCAATGATTGGGTAACAGTTGGAAGTGCAAAATATTATTGTGGAAAGGATGGGACTGTTCAGAAAAATACGATCATAAAAATAGGAAAAGATAAGTACTATTTTGGCAAAGATGGAAAAATGGTACGGGCAGAAAAGGGTAAAAAGCTGATCAAGATCGGGAAGAAGACGTACTGTGCAGGAACCAGTGGAGCTTTGACAGTTAATAATTGGTCAACGGTTGGAAAAAATAAATATTATTTTGGAAAAACTGGTGAAATGTGTAAAAACAAAAAGATAAAAAAAAGCAAGAAATATTATTATTTTGATGCAGATGGAAAAATGGTACGGAAGGTCAGAGTAAAAATAGGAAAGAATTATTACTATTTTGGATCCAGTGGTGAAATGTATACCAATAAATATGTTAAGATCAAAGGAAAAAGATATTATTGCGATAAAAATGGTGTGATGAAAGCTAAATAAAAAGGATAAACCAAATAATGGGCAAGGTGTGGGAAAGCCGAATGCCATCCTGCACCTTGTTTTTCTTTTATATGAAACAAGTGTTGTTTATTGTAATGGGGGCAGGGACATGAAGCACGGCTTTGTAAAATTCATATTATGTATTTTATGTATCATGATTTTATTGCCAGATATGGTTTATGGCGAAAAATATCAGATAGGAAATATACAGGAAACAGAAGAACTGGGAGAAGCAGAGGAAACAGAGACAAAAGAAGAAACAGAAGAAGCAGAGGAAATAAAGGAGCCGGAGAAAACGGAAGAGCCGGAGAAATCGGAAATCACGGAAGAAACAGAGAAACCAGAGAAAACAGAGGTCACAGAAGAAACAGAGATTACCGAGGAACCGGAGGAAACAGAGGAATCGGAGATCACCGAGGAACCGGAGGAACCAGAGGAAACAGAGGAATCTGAGATTGTAGAGGAGACTGAGGAGACAGAAGAGTCAGAGGAGATAATTGGGATAAGCAGGAAAAATACAGAAATGGAAGAAGGGGCAGCTCTTGATGATAAGACATTTTCGGATCAGAATTTTCGAGAATATTTAAAACAGTATGATTTGGATCATGATCAGATATTAAGTCCGTCCGAGATAAAAAAGATAACAAAGATCAATGTGAATATGCAGTATCAGGAAGAAAATCAGAAAATAACATCGTTAGAGGGAATAGAATACTTTAAAGATCTGGAAGAACTGGACTGCTCATATAATGCGTTGGATTCATTGGATATCCGAAAGTGTAAAAAGCTGCAGTATCTGAAATGTTATGATTGTGGTCTGCGCAGGCTGGTTGTAAAAGGAAGTAAAAATTTAAAGGTAATTTTAGCAGGGAAAAATTACTTTACAAATATAAATTTAAGCGGTTGTACTGCCCTTACAGAGCTGGATGTCAGTATAGGCAGTCTCAAGAGTCTGGATGTCAGCCCATGTGCAGAATTACAGAGTTTAAAATGCAACAGTAATAAAATGCTTACTTCATTGGAAATCAGGGCATGCACGAAATTAAAAGAATTATACTGTTATAATACAGATATGGAAAATCTGAATCTGACAGGACTTGGTAAACTTGAGGTTTTAAACTGCAGTAATAACAATAGCCTCAAAAATCTGGATCTGGCAGATCTGTATGTTCTGCAAAAATTATATTGTGGCGGTGGAAATACAAGTACAAATTACGGTCTTGTAAATTTGACTATTCGTAACTGTAATGAATTGCAAAATGTAACTTTGAAAAAGGGTGTAGTATCCACACTGAATATTGAAAACTGTACGAAATTGGAAAGCGTAAATTGCAGTGATAATGAATTGACACAGTTGAATTTAAAAGGGTGTGTTAATTTGAAAAAATTATATTGTGGCAGAAATCGTCTTTTACGATTAGATGCAAGTGGATGTACGGCGATAGAGGAGATATATTGTGAGCATAACAGTACGACAATGACATTGTCTGTTAAGGACTGTACGAAACTTACAAATTTATATTGCTATGAGAGCAATATTACTGCAATAAATCTGTCCGGGTGTAAAAAACTGAAAATATTGAATTGCCGGGAGAATCAAATAAAAAAAATAGCTGTTTCCGAAATCCCATCCATACAGTATTTTCGGTGTGATAATAATAACCTGACAAAGATCAATGTAACAAAACTTAAAAATCTGTTATGGTTTGACTGCAGTGAAAATAAAATCAGTACGCTGAATCTGGAAAATAATAAAAACTTAAATAGGATTGCGTGTGAGGGTAATTTACTCAGAAAACTTGATGTTACGAACTGTAAAAAATTAGTACAGTTGAATTGTAATAAAAATAAAATTGGGACGTTAGATCTTAGCAGGAATGAATTGCTGGAAAACCTTGCGTGTGAGGATAATTTACTTGAGAGACTTGATGTTTCTAAATGCTCTAATTTGATGCTGCTGCGCTGCAGTAGAAACAGGTTATATCAGCTTGATATCAGGGAAAATACGAACCTGATTGGAATCAGTTGTTATGATAATTGTTATGTGGTGAAAGCTGGAGATACGCTGGATGTGAGGACACTCGATCAGTTTGAAATCTCAAGGGCATCAAACTGGGCAGGATGTATAAGAAGTGATAATGGTACTGGTTGTGTCATGGAGCTGTCTGACAGGGATACCAATATTATCACATACGAATATGATATTAACAGAGGATTTTATATCCGGTTTTCCATAAAATTTGAAAAGCCAGACAGCAAAATTGATGTTAATAATCTTGCATGGGGCTGTGTGGATCGATATACATATACCGGGAAAAAAATAAATGCATATGTGTTTACTGTGACAGGAATGGAGAAAGGAAAAACTTATAGTCTTTCCTATAAAAATAATAAAAATCCGGGAAAAGCCACGGTTGTAATAAAGGGGAAAGGAAAATACACAGGTGTTGTCAGGCTCAATTATCTTATTCTTCCCGCAAGACCGGAAGTAAATAAAATTTCTGGTAAACAAAGAAAAAAGATAACGGTTTGCTGGAAACGTGACAAACTGGTAAGTGGTTATGAAATTCGGTATGCGACGGATAAAAAGTTAAAAAAAGATGCAGGATCTAAGCTGGTAAATAATAATAAGACAGTAAAAGCTGTAATAAGCAAATTGATGGGCGGAAAGGTATATTACATCGAGGCCCGTTCTTATATCAAGGTAGATGGAAAGAAAGTTTACAGTGAGTGGGGAGAAAGACAGAAAGTGAATGTAAAAAAATAATGTGGATAAGAGAAGGTTGTTTTTTAAGATGCGGTGTTATATTATATAGTAGATAGACTTTGATTAAAAAGGCTAAATACAAATATTAAATGAACTGAGGAACATATAAGGATGAAAAAGATAATCAGGGACAATCAGTTACTATTAAAAAAGCTATTATTGATCATATACGATATAATAGCGGTCAGTGTGTCGGGATATCTGGCACTTTTAATGCGCTTCGAATTAGAACCGTCACAGATACCGGAACAGTTCTTAAATCCATATCGCAGATACAACTGGATCATGATCATTGTGACCATTCTCGTATTTTATGTATTCCGTCTGTATTCGAGTTTATGGACTTATGCGGGTGCAGTTGAACTGATAAATGTCGTACTGGCAGGGTGTGTAGTTGGAGGATTCCAGATCGTGTTTTATGCACTGATTGATGTGAGGATGCCGCGAAGCTACTGGCTGTTATTTACCATGAATCTGATCGTACTGATTTTTGCGAGCCGCTATTTTTACCGGGCGTTTCGCTGGATTGTCGGGTATATCCGTGGAGAGAATGCGGCAGAGATGCATCGTGTGATGGTTGTTGGAGCAGGTGCGGCGGGAAATGTCCTGATCAAGGAGATCCGCAACAGCCGTTATATTCATAAAAAAGTCGTATGCGCGATCGATGATGACAGAGATAAGATCGGAAGTTTTATCCATGGTGTGAAGATCATGGGAAACCGCTATGAGATCCCACGCCTTGCAAAGGAACTGGCGGTAGATGAGATCATTATCGCGATGCCGGCAGTTTCACAGAAAGAGATCAAAGGGATTCTTGATATCTGTAAGGAGACCGGCTGTGAGATGAAGCGTCTTCCGGGAATCTATCAGCTTGTCAACGGAGATGTGAGTGTTGCAAAGTTAAAAGATGTAGATGTGAATGACTTACTGGGAAGAGATCCAATCGAAGTGGATCTTGATTCCATTCTTGGTTATGTGGAAAATAAAGTGATCATGGTGACCGGAGGCGGTGGAAGTATCGGAAGTGAGCTTTGCAGACAGATCGCATCCCATCATCCGAAGCAGCTGGTGCTGGTAGATATCTATGAGAATACGACTTACGATATTCAGAATGAGCTGCGTAGAAATTACCCGGAGCTGAACCTGGTTGTTCTGATCGCCTCTGTACGAAATACAAAACGTATGGATATGATATTTGAAAAATACCGTCCGGAAATTGTTTATCATGCGGCAGCACATAAGCATGTCCCATTGATGGAAGACAGTCCGAATGAGGCAGTCAAGAACAATGTACTCGGTACCTGGAAAGTAGTTCAGGCGGCAGATAAATGGAAAGTAAAACGTTTTGTTATGATCTCCACGGATAAGGCAGTAAATCCTACAAATATCATGGGAGCAACCAAGCGTATCTGTGAGATGATCATTCAGACGTATAACAGACATTCAGACACGGAATTTGTGGCAGTTCGTTTTGGCAATGTATTAGGCAGCAACGGCAGTGTCATCCCGTTATTCAAGAAACAGATCGAGGCAGGCGGACCGGTAACGGTAACACATCCTGATATTATCCGTTATTTTATGACAATCCCGGAGGCAGTCTCTTTAGTGCTTCAGGCAGGCGCGTATGCGAAAGGCGGAGAAATTTTTATCCTGGATATGGGAGAGCCGGTCAAGATCGTAGATCTGGCAAGAAACCTGATCCTGTTGTCCGGGCACAAACCGGATGATGACATTAAGATTGAATTTACAGGCTTAAGACCGGGTGAAAAGCTGTATGAAGAGATGCTGATGGCAGAAGAGGGGATGCAGGATACGGATAACAAGCTGATTCACATCGGAAAGCCGATCCAGATGGATGAAGAAAAATTCATGCAGCAGCTGAATGATCTGAGAGATTATGTGGTGCAGGAGCCAGACGATATCCGCAGGGTAGTACAGGAGATCGTACCGACTTACACACCGATGCAGCAGAAATAATGAGATATAGAAGAGGGCAGATATCATGTTAGGAAATGAAGCAAAAACAATCACACCGTTTGAAAGTAAAGTCTGGCTGTCATCGCCGACGATGCATGGAGATGAATTGAAATATGTGACAGAGGCATACGAGACAAACTGGATGTCTACGGTTGGAAAAAATATTAATGAAGTTGAGAGTCTTGCCGTTAAGAAAGTTGGCTGTAAATATGCGGTGGCATTATCAGCAGGGACCGCAGCACTTCATATGGCTGTAAAACTTGCGGGGGTAAAACCGGGAGATAAAGTTTTTTGCTCGGACATGACATTTGCCGCTACGGTAAACCCAATTACATACGAAGGTGGGGTGCCGGTATTTGTCGATACGGAGTATGATACCTGGAACATGGATCCAGTGGCACTAGAGCGGGCGTTTGAACTATATCCGGATGTCAGATTGATCGTGGCAGCACATTTGTATGGTACGCCTGGAAAAATCGATGAGATAAAGGCTGTTGCGGATAAGCATGGTGCGAAAATCATTGAGGATGCAGCAGAGTCATTAGGAGCATCTTATAAGGGAAAACAGACAGGTACATTTGGTGATTTTAATGCAATTTCGTTTAATGGTAATAAGATTATCACTGGTTCGGCAGGAGGTATGTTCCTTACTGACAGCGAGGAAGATGCCAATAAAGTCAGAAAATGGTCTACACAGGCAAGAGAGAATGCACCGTGGTATCAGCACGAAGAAGTGGGATATAATTACAGAATGAGCAACGTGATCGCGGGTGTTGTAAGAGGACAGTTCCCTTATTTGGAAGAGCACATTGCACAGAAGAAAGCGATCTATGAAAGATACAGGGAAGGACTGAAAGGTCTGCCGGTATCCATGAATCCGTTTGATGCTGCAAACAGCGTGCCAAACTTCTGGCTGAGCTGCATGATCATTGAACCGGATGCAATGTGCAGGCAGGTGAGAGGAGAGCAGGAAGTGCTTTTCATTCCAGAGCATGGAAAAAGCTGTCCGACAGAGATCCTTGACGCAATCGCTTCGATCAACGCAGAGGGAAGACCGATCTGGAAGCCAATGCATATGCAGCCGATCTACCGCATGAATGGCTTTGTGACCAGAGAAGGAAATGGCAGGGCAAAGACAAACGCATATATCAGTGGCGGAGCAGTCGGGAAAGATGGAAGACCGCTTGATGTCGGAATGGATATATTTCACAGAGGACTGTGCCTGCCGAGCGATAATAAGATGACTGCGGAGCAGCAGGATGTGATTATCCGTGTGATCAGGGGATGTTTTGAGTAGCTGAAACTGAATATATAGGAGCGGGGTTATGCAAAAAATAATTATTCATCAGCTGGGACCGGTTGAACATTGTGAACTGGAAATCAATGACTTTATGATTTTTACCGGACCACAGGCATCAGGAAAAAGTACAATCGCAAAGAGCGTATTCTTTTTTAAAAATATCAGGAAATTGCTTGTTTCACAAATCAGAAAACGTTATACGGTTTTGTCATATCTGCCAGATGATAATAGTATGGAACTGTCTTTGAAAGGAAGGCTGTTACGGGAGGTAAGAGCGAATTTTTTGCAGATATTTGGCTCGACCTGGTGTATGTCGAATGACATGCAATTACAGTATTATTATACAGAGGATGTATCTATTAAAGTATCTTTGAAAGAAGATCAAATTTCGCCCAATTATATCTGGATTGAGTTTAGTAAAAGCCTGTTGGATTTTCTAAACCATATAGAACAGGAAATAAAAGGAAAATTAATATATACAGATATATCTTTTTTTTCGGAAGAGATAGACAGGTTTTTTGAAGATGATGAAGAGATTGTTTATGTACCGGCTGGAAGAAGTATGATCACGCTTTTGAGTACACAGCTCAATTATATATATAGTTCTATGGATGATGAGCAGAAGAGAACGATGGATTACCTGTCTCTTATACACATCTGACGCTGCCGACGAACTCTAGGGTG
>ERZ1027254.778-NODE-778-length-15657-cov-7.035508_pt1 | contig 15657 bp, 9 predicted proteins | sample MGYA00519473_ERZ1027254 | MGnify/ENA primary metagenome ERZ1027254 (study PRJEB26926, sample SAMN06164781) | human gut metagenome | biome: ENVO:00009003; feature: ENVO:2100002; material: ENVO:00002003 | host: Homo sapiens | place: USA | collected 2012 ...
GATCTACACCCTAGAGTTCGTCGGCAGCGTCAGATGTGTATAAGAGACAGAACTTGTATTTTATGTCAGGTTATTTTATAATTGCATACAATAGATTGTGTATTTTATGAGTGGGGGGAGAGAAGAAAAAACAGAAACTCAGCCTGCCTGTAAAATATGCAGAAACGAGGAATATATGAAAAAACAGAGTAAAGGAGTTCCGACAAACCGTGATATCCGTTGGGACAGACTTGATAATACAGCACACCTTTTTCCGGTCATTGCCGGGGAGAGCATGAGCAATGTGTACAGGATCAGTGTTACACTGAAAGAGGAGATCAATCCGGAATTACTGCAGAGGGCACTTGATATGGTGCTTCCGAAGTTTGACGGGTTTAACTTAAGACTGCGGCAGGGGGTGTTCTGGTATTATTTTGAGGAAAACGGAAAAGCGGCGCCAAAGGTTCGCATGGAGAACAATTTTCCATGCAGATATATCCAGCAGAATAAAAACCGCAGTTATATGTTCCGTGTGACCTATTATAAATGCAGGATCAATCTGGAAGTATTCCATGTTTTGACGGATGGAATGGGAGGAATCAATTTCTTAAAAGAGCTGACTTACCAGTATCTGCGTCTGGCACATAAAGACCTGCAGGAAAAGCTGGGAGATTCATTAAGTGTTGATACGTCTTTGAACCGGGAAGACAGTTTCTTAAAAAATTACAAAAAAAGTTCCGCAAAAGGATACCAGACAAAAAAGGCATATCTGATCCGTGGAGAAAAGTTAAGACCGGGCGAGTTCGGCGTGATGCACGGTTATATGAAAATACCGGAGTTGAAAAGGGTCTGTCATGCGATGGGAATCAGTATCAACGAATATCTGGTAAGTGTGTACATCTGGAGCGTTTATACGGAATGTCTGCACGGCATGCCGTCAAAGTGTCCGATCCGTGTTGCGGTGCCGGTTAATCTGCGGCCGTATTTTAATTCTATTACCACGAAAAACTTTTTTGTCATGGTGTCCGCAGAATTTCATCCGACCAAAGAGACCTATACGTTTGCAGAGGTGGCTGAAATCGTGAAGGAAAGCCTGCGAAGCCAGATTAACCGGGAAAATCTTGAAAAGCTGTTTTCCTATAACGTTTCCAATGAAAAACTGCTGATTGCAAGAGTTGTGCCGCTTTTCCTGAAAAACCTTGCAATGAAGTATGTATATACAACTTCTGCACTTGCCAATACTGCGACGATCACAAATATCGGCAATATTTCCGTGACAGAAGAGTACCGCCCTTATGTGGAAATGTTTCATGCATTTCTTGCCATGTCAAAGGGGCAGCATCTGAAAGGAACGATCTGCTCTTACGGGGATACACTTGTATTCAGTTTCAGTTATGATCTTGTCGATGCGTCTGTGCAGCGTGGATTTTTCCGGAAAATAGCCTCGGACGGGATTGCGGTAGAAATAAAGAGTAATGGAGTAAATTATGAGTAAATGCAGAAATTGTAATGTGGAAATATCAGATGAAACAGAGCGCTGTCCACTCTGCGGATCCGTGTTAGAATACACAGGTGAAGTGGAGAATATGTACCCGGATGTGAGAGTGCACACCCGGAAAATGACAATGATCAGTAAAATCTATCTGTTTTGTGCACTTTTGGTTGAGGTGCTGCTCATTTATATCAATGTGGTCACCGAGTCACAGATTGCATGGAGTGCGATCACGGGGCTTGGATTTTTTTACGGATATATGCTGATCCGTTTTGCAATTCTTGGAAAGACAGGTTACCGCGCCAAAATCACGGTACTCACGCTGATGGCGATACTGATCGTGATCGCAATCGATTTTCTGGTCGGCTACCGCGGATGGTCTGTCAATTATGCATTGCCGTCGGCGATCATTTTAGTCGATGTTGGTATTATCATCTGTATGATCGTAAACCGCAGAAACTGGCAGAGCTATATGATGTGGCAGATTTTTATGATCTTATGCAGCATTGTTCCGGTAATACTGATTTTTACCGGTATCGTGACGGCACAGCTTTTTGCACTGATCGCATTTGCGTTTTCCCTGTTTCTGTTTCTTGGAACACTGATCATCGGAGACCGCAGGGCAAGGGTGGAACTGAAACGAAGATTTCATGTCCGCTGAGTTATATTTAGAATAAAAAGAACAGGAGCAATCGGATGAGAGAGAGCGAAGCGAGTATCAGGGGAAGAGTCATGAGGGACCTGATCGCCCATGTGACAAATGATCACCTGATTGGGAAAAAGATAAAAAATGGAGAACTGAGGAAAAAAATCGGGGATTCGGAGCCGCCGTGGAAATGTCCGGACTGTTTTTCATTAGATGTGATCGAGATGGATAATTTCTCCATGGAGTATTTACAGGCAAAAGAAAATCCGAATACGGAAAAAGTAATCTTACAGCTTCACGGAGGCGGATATGTCGGAGCGATGCGGAATGCATACCGTATGTTTGCCGGACTTTACTGTGAAGTCAGCCATGGAATGAGTGTTCTGACACCCGATTACCGTGTGGCACCGGAACATCCGTATCCGGCGGCTTTAGAAGATGCCTATGCCGCATACTGTTATCTGTTGGAACAGGGGTGGTTTTCCGAGCAGATCATCATCGCAGGAGATTCCGCAGGAGGCGGTCTTGCGATGGCATTATGCCATTATCTGAAAGATCACGGAAAGCAGCTTCCGTGTGGGATCGTAGCCATGTCACCGTGGACAGACCTTGCGGCGAGCGGGGAATCTTACGAGACAAACTTTGAGCGCGACCCGTTATTTGGAAAAACAAGGGACAGCCTTATTTATAATAAAGATTATATTGGGGATAACGATCCGTATAATGCTTATATTTCGCCTTTATATGGGGATTTCAGGGGATTTCCGCCGATGCTGATACAGGTTGGTTCCTATGAGATGCTGCTCTCGGATTCTGTGGATGTGGCTGCAAAAGCCAGAGAACAGGGAGTAAAAGTAAGAATCAGTATTTATGAAGGAATGTTCCACATCTTTCAGATGGCAGCAAAAATGCTGCCGGAATCTAAAAGAGCGTGGGTTGAGATCGGTAAATTTATTGATGTTTTGCTAAATGACTGACATCCATATAGACAGGGATACCGTTTTCGTATTTTACCGGAACTTCACCGAGTATGAGAGGTGAAAGGTAATCGATCAGTGGCTGTGTGACATCATTGCCTGCATCGTTGATCCATTCTCTCGGAATTGATTTTGCCTCGTTTGCAATGTGGCGGATCTCGGCATGCTCATAGGCGATTTCGTACGGAGAATCAGAGATACGGCGTATTGTTACCATGGAAGCGGTAACACCTTCCTCGGAGAGAGCAACCGCTTTCTGACCGAGAGTAAAAGCCTCATCAAGATCAGTCTTTGAAGCAAGGTGTGCAGCGCAGCGCTGTAATACGTTGACTTCCACGGAACGGACTTTAACGCCTAGTTTTTCTTTGACTAAAAATTCAAGTGTTTTTCCGGCTCCGCTTAACTGGCTGTGACCAAAGGTGTCAACAGAACTTTCGGAAGCACTGATATAGTTGCCGGAAGCATCGCGGATACCTTCAGATACGGCAACGATCACGTTATTGCGCTCGAAAAGCATACGCTTTACATCCAGTAAAAAGTCCTCTTTGTCAAATGGAACCTCCGGGAGATAGATCAGATGTGGTGCTGTATTATAACCGTTTCTTGCCAGTGCAGAAGCAGCGGTCAGCCATCCGGCATCACGTCCCATGATTTCCACGATCGTCACACTTTTGACTGCATAGATAAATGTGTCATGTGCGATTTCTAAAAGAGAAGATGCGATATATTTTGCGGCAGAACCGAATCCTGGTGTATGGTCTGTCTCACAGAGATCATTGTCGATGGTCTTTGGAATACCGACAATACGCACAGGACTGCCGATTTTTTTGCCATATTCGGAGAGCTTTAAGACGGTGTCCATAGAATCGTTGCCGCCGATATAAAAGAAAGCATCAATATGGTAAGTTTCAAACTGTTTGAAAATGAATACATAGGAAGAATCATCATCTAAATAATTTGGCAGTTTGTAACGGCAGGAGCCAAGATACATTGCCGGAGTGACCTTTAAGCGGTCGAGATATTCCGAATTCTGCTGCATTAATTCAGAAAGATTCGTCAGATCGTTGTTTAAAATACCTGTGATTCCGTTTAAGGAACCATAAACCGTGTCATACATGTCAGAACGCATTACACCGTCGATCACACCGGCAAGGCTGGCATTGATCGCAACAGTAGGGCCGCCTGACTGTGCTACCATACAGTTTTTTGGACTCATAAGAAAACTCCTTTGTGTTTGATCTTCTTTTTGCAATGTCTATCATACAAAAAAAGGCACGGTTGCGCAATCATTAAATTAAATAGAAAGAGTGATGGTATACCATGAAAATATGTACATTGTGTCCTAGAATGTGCGCTGTGGACCGAAAATCCGGTGAGCGCGGCATCTGCGGACAGACCACAGAGATTAAGGTGGCGCGTGCGGCACTGCACTTCTGGGAAGAACCCTGCATTTCCGGGGAGATGGGTTCCGGTGCGGTCTTTTTTTCCGGCTGTGCACTGCACTGTGTGTTCTGCCAGAATGAAAATATTGCAAATGGCACAGCTGGTAAGGTGATAAGTACGGAGCGGCTTGGCGAAATTTTTCTGGAACTCCAGGAAAAGGGTGCAAATAATATCAACCTTGTGACACCGGGGCAGTTTGTACCACAGATCATAAAAGCGGTAGAGCTTGCAAGAAATCAGAATTTAAAGATTCCCATCGTTTATAACACCAGCAGCTATGAAAATGTGGATACGATCCGTTCTTTAGAAGGAATTGTGGATATCTATCTTCCGGATTTTAAGTATTTTGATACCGCTTTGAGTGCAAAATATTCCCATGCGCCGGATTACCCTGCTGTGGCTAAGGCGGTGATAGCGGAGATGGTGCGTCAGACGGGTGCGGCAGTTTTTGAAAACGGGGAGGATTCCCTGATGAAGCGTGGTACGATCGTGCGCCATCTGATCCTGCCGGGGTGCACGAAAGATTCCAAAGCAGTTTTGAAATATCTGCATGAAACCTATGAGAATCAAATATATATCAGTATCATGCACCAGTTTACACCGCTCTCTAACGTGAAAAAATATCCGGAATTAAACCGTAAGATCACGGATCGGGAATATGATGAGGTTATTGATTTTGCAATCGATATAGGGATTGAAAACGGTTTTATCCAGGAGGGGGAGACGGCGGAGGAGAGTTTTATTCCGGAATTTGACAATGAGGGAGTTTGAGGTTGACGCATTTTCGAATATCTCATATAATTCCATAGTGATGATGGCAATAGAGGGAGTGTGAAACGAATGAAGAGAAAAGTAAGATTCATAGCTGCACTTTTCTGCATGGGATGTCTTGCGACAGAACCTGCGGCAGACATAAAGGCTGCCGGAATCCAGGTGGCTGCTGCACAGACAACACTTTCCGCAGATAATTCGCTGGAAGTGTTATCACTTTCTGCGGGAACATTATCCCCGGACTTTACAGGAAAGACAGTACAATATACAGCTACCGTACCGAATGATGTCACAAGCGTTACAGTGACGGCAACACCGGTTAATGAATTTGCGACGGTGCAGTCGATCACAGGAAATGACAATCTGCAGGTCGGTACAAATACGATAAAAGTAGTCGTGAAGGCGCAGAACGGAGCACTCGCCCAGTATACGATAACACTGACCAGAGAAGATGGACAGACAGCAGACGGAACAGTGGATCAGCCGGCGGATGGAACAGACGGTCAGACAACAGACCAGCCGGCAGACGGAACAGACAGTCAGACAACAGACCAGCCGGCGGATGGAACAGACGGTCAGACAACAGACCAGCCGGCGGATGGAACAGATGGACAGGCAGCAGACCAGAACACAGAGTTTGAAACAGAAGAAGCGGAAGATGTTTCTAATATGGAATATCTCCAGCAGGAATACAATGATCTCTCTGAACAATATGCAAAAGAAAAGTCTTTTTCCAGAAATATGATGGGAATTATGGCTTTTGTGATCGCAGTACTTGTCGTTATTATTATCAATCTTCTATTGAGAGGACGTAAGAGTGACGACTGGGATGAGGAAGAGGATGACTGGGACTGGAAGTCCGAAAAACAGGGAAAGGATCAGGACGCAGAAGATGATACTGATCTGGAAGAAGATGATAATATAGAAGAGAATCCTGGCGTGGAAGAAGATGATTTGGAAGTAGATGATCCGGAAGACGCTGACTGGGAGGAGGAAGAAACACAGAGAAAAGGATTTTTCCACAGAAAACCAAAAGAAAAAGTGGAAGAAGAGCCGGATGATGTGGAAGAAAACGATACAGAGAACGAAGTCGGCGTATCAAAGATCCATAAAGTGCGTGCGGGATTGTTTGGACGTGGCATGTCTGACGATCTTGACGATGAGGACTGGGAAGAGGACGAAGATTTCCTGCCGGTAGAAAGAAAAAAACCGGAAGAAAAACAGCGTCCGGAGAGAAAAGAAAAACCGGAGGAGAAACAAAGGCCGGAGAGAAAAGAAAAACCGGAGGAAAAACAGCGCACGGAGAGAAAAGAAAAACCGGAGGAGAAACAAAGGCCGGAGAGAAAAGAAAAGCCGGAGCGGAAACATACTCCGGAGAAAAAACACATTCCGAGAGAAGAAGAGGACGAAGATGATTTAGAGATCATCGATTTAAATGATTTATAAATAGAAAAAGAATGGAGAAACTATGCAGATACGATATACATCAAAAGCAAAAAAAGCAATCGATCAGGCTTCAAAGATGTCGAAATCACTGCATCATCATTATATCGGAACGGAGCATATCCTGATCGGACTTTTAAAAGAAGGAACGGGCGTCGCTGCGCAGGTATTAAATGATAATGGAGTAGAACTTGACAAAGTCATGCAGCTGATCGAGGAACTCATTGCACCGGATGCACAGGTGCTGACGGCAGAGGCTAAGGAATATTCGCCGAGGGCACTGCAGGTGTTAGAAGGGGCAGCAAGGGAGGCAGCGCGTTTTCATGCAGAGGAGATCGGGACGGAGCATATCCTGATCGCGATGATGAAAGAGACAGAGTGTGTGGCATCCCGCCTTTTAAATACCTTAGCGGTCAATATCCAGAAAATGTATGTGGATATCCTGATCGCAATGGGAGAAGATGCGAGCCTGTACAAAGAAGATTTCATGAATGGTAAGCCGGTGAAAAAAACAGCATCGGATACACCGGTATTAAATCAATACTCCAGAGATCTGACTGCATTGGCGGCAGAGGGAGTATTAGATCCGTTAGTCGGCAGACAGGAAGAGATCGACCGTGTGATCCAGATCTTAAGCAGAAGGACAAAGAATAACCCATGTCTGATCGGTGAACCGGGCGTTGGAAAGACTGCGATCGTTGAGGGAATTGCGGAGCGTATTACAACCGGAATGGTTCCGGATACCGTTGCGGGAAAGCGGGTGGTATCTTTGGATATGTCCGGAATCGTGGCAGGCTCAAAATATCGCGGTGAGTTTGAGGAGCGCATTAAAAAGGTACTTCAGGAAGTACGGGCAGCCGGCAATATCCTGCTCTTCATCGATGAACTGCATACAATCATCGGAGCGGGTGGAGCGGAAGGAGCAATCGATGCTTCCAATATATTAAAACCTGCACTTGCGCGTGGGGAACTGCAGCTGATCGGTGCAACGACAATCGATGAATACCGCAAATATATTGAAAAAGATGCTGCGCTAGAGCGCAGATTCCAGCCGGTTACGGTAGAAGAGCCGTCGGAAGAGGAGGCAGTGCAGATTTTAGAGGGACTGCGGGAACAGTATGAAAAGCATCATCAGGTAAAGATTACGGATGATGCGGTATCGGCAGCAGTACGCCTGTCTGCGCGCTATATCAATGACCGTTTCCTGCCGGATAAAGCAATCGATCTGATGGATGAGGCTGCAGCAAAGGTACGTCTGCGCGCGGGTGGAAAACCGGAGGAAGTCGTTGAATTAAGACATCGCATCAACCTGTTAGAAGAGGAAATGTTAGAATTTCTGCACGATGGTGATGTGGAAGGTGCAAAGCAGAAGAAGAACGAAAAAGAAGCGTGTGAAGAAGAGCTTGCCAAAATACAGGCAAAGACAAAGAAAGACAGCCGCAGTAAAAAGTTAAAAGTGACAGAAGACGATATTGCGGATGTGGTATCCGGATGGACGAAGATCCCGGTAAGAAAGATTGCCGAGGGGGAGGCTGCCCGCTTAAGAAAATTAGAGGCTACCTTACACAAACGTGTCATCGGTCAGGAGGATGCGGTGAGTGCAGTGGCAAAAGCTGTGCGAAGAGGACGTGTCGGATTAAAAGATCCGAGGCGCCCGATCGGTTCTTTCCTGTTCTTAGGCCCGACCGGTGTCGGAAAAACAGAGATCTCAAAGGCACTTGCGGAGGCAGTGTTTGGCAGCGAACAGTCTATGATCCGTGTTGATATGTCGGAATATATGGAGAAACACAGCGTATCAAAGATGATTGGTTCACCGCCAGGATATGTAGGCCATGAGGAGGGAGGACAGCTCAGCGAAAAGGTGCGCAGAAATCCGTATTCGGTGATCCTGTTTGATGAGATCGAAAAGGCGCATCCGGATGTATTTAATATTTTACTGCAGGTGTTAGACGACGGTCATATCACGGATTCCCAGGGACGCAAAGTGGATTTCAAAAATACGATCATTATTATGACGTCAAATGCCGGAGCACAGGCGATCATTGAGCCGAAAAAACTTGGATTTGCAGTTTCGGATGATGAAAAACAGAATTATGACCGCATGAAAAACAGCGTGATGGAAGAAGTACGCCGTATTTTTAAACCGGAATTTTTAAACCGTATTGATGAGACGATCGTATTTAGAGCGTTAAACAAAGACGATATGAAACAGATCGTTGCACTGATGTTAAAAGAACTTACAGATCGCTGTGAAAAACAGATGGGAATCCACCTTACCGTGCGTGACAGCGTCAAAAAGCATATTGTCGATAAAGCGTATGATCCGAAATATGGTGCAAGACCGCTGCGCCGTCAGATCCAGAACGATATCGAGGATGAACTGGCAGAAGAAATCCTGTCCGGCAAAGTGAAAAAAGATATGGAAGTGGTCGTGACGATCCACAAAGAAAAAGTCGTGTTCGAAACAAAATAAAATTTTACTGAAATATCCGGGAAAGCACTGGAAATCGTGACGGGGATATTATATAATAAGGGCACAAAATTTTACGATAAAGAGAAAACTACTTTATCACAGGAGGAAAAAATGGCAACGATCAGCGAATTAATTCGTTCAGAAGCAGATGGAACGATCAGTTTTGGGGATTACACATTAGGTGCAAAGGCGAAACTTGATAATTTCGAACATCAGGGAGATATCTACAAGGTGAAGACATTTTCCGAGATCACCAAGTTAGAGCGCAATGGCATGTTCGTATATGAATCTGTTCCGGGAACGGCTGTCATGAATCTGAATGCAACAGATACAGGCCTGACATTTCAGGTAGAGGGACCGGAAGATGCACAGATCACAGTAGAACTTGAGGATGAGTCAGAGTACGACATCACGATCGATGGCGCAGATGCAGGAAAGATGAAGACAAATCTTGGCGGCAAATTAAGCTTAAGTGTAGAACTTGGCGACCATCCGGTAGATGTAAAAGTTACAAAGTGTTAAGAACGGAAAAGTGAGATCAAAAAAGCTTACATGTCAAAAGGGCATGTAAGCTTTTTTTGCGCTTTCAAGTACGAAAGTACGATTGACGGGGATAAACTGTTACATTAACATAAAAAATGCGCGTGACAATGTGCAATAAATCAGAAGGAAAAAAGTTATGAAAAGAAAGAGACTCACGGGTTGGAAACGTATGGCGGCATTTGCGATGGCGCTTACGCTGACGGTCGGAGATTGGACATCAGTAGGTGCTGCTGGATTGCCGCAGACAGATGTACAGACAGTAACAGAGGCTGTGATACAGGAAGAAGATGCGATGGAAGCAGCTTTAGCAACAGAACAGACAGAGAAAGAAAGCGAAACGGACAGTGAGTCTGCAGAAAATGACAGCGGGCAGACAGAGAACAGCGAGGCATCGGAAATTCCAGAAACATCAGAGGCATCAGAAACTGAGAAAACTGTAGAAGAGACAGAAAACGTGAATGATACGGAGGCTGTTGATGATACCGAAGTGATGGAAACAGAGACGGAAGAAGAAATAGAAGAAGAGACCGAAGAAGAGACTGAAGAGGAAGAACTCGCTGCAATTGATAAACCGTCAAATGTAATCAATGTAAGAGGAAAAGATGACGGAAGTATTATAACAACAGCGTCTGGCCGGCAGTTGAGATATGCTTATGTGAATCGGTTCCAGAACGGAGTGATTGCAGCAGGTACGACAGACGAAATTGCAGGTTTTAAGATTACAAAAAGGAGCAATTTTTGGGATAAGACCGTAGGATTATACAAGTATGAAAATAACTATTATGGTCAGTGCAGCGGTACGGATATTGACGGATTTGTAAACCTGTATAATAAGGCAGAAGCCATACTGAAAGGCAACACAGATAAATATCAAGATGCATATGGAATGTATAGAGTCAATGGTAAGACGTATAGAGCATTGCGGTCATGTGATGCGACAGGGTATCATTATGTGACAGAAGGTGATGAAATTACAGAAATTACTGTAAGTGATTCATCGGAAAATGCCAAAAAGCGGATAGATGAGTATGCAGTAAAAAATGATACACAGGTTCTTTATTATAGTTATAATGGACATTTTTATAAGCAATTAACGTATGAATCGGTATATGATTCAGCATCGAAAAAATATAAATATGTTGTATATGCAAATGCTTATGAAGAGATTTCTTTTGAAAAAACTTATGTAAAAATAAGCTGGAATCCGGTTAATAATGATACGGCCACAATGAAAAATAAAGCCGGAGACATGATGAAGGTTGGATATGAAGTGGTCTGCGATGGAAATACCAAGGTCTATAATATGCCGGGATTATTTTTGGATGCGTCAGACGGAACCGTACATGAGATGATAACATCAGATGCAGCAAGACTGCCATATGTCATATTGAATTCAGGACAGCAGGTCAGCGTAAAAGTCCGTGCTGTATATTATCATGAAGTGACAAGTAACAAACAGGAGGTATATTGGAACTGGAATGATAATAGCCAATATATTATAGAATCGAAACAGACGAAATATGTGGTGGACATGTATGGTAAATGGTCGGACACCTATACTTATAAAAATTACTCTTTAAAGAAGTTATCACCGGTAACCGGTACAAAAGTTTCTGAAAAGGGAAAAGAGATGTCAGTTACCTGGAATGCACAAAACGGAGTGGATAGCTATCGTGTGTATTACCTGCGAAGCAGCAAACCGTTAAATATTACGAATATAGAGAGCTTTTTACAGTTTTACAATAAGAGGGGAACGCTGTACGATGCTTATGTAAATGCAAAAGGAGAAAACGATTCCTATGAAACGGATTCAGAGTATGCATCAGATCCGTATTGTAATATTACAATAGATTCAGGACTGCCATATTTTTATTGTTCCGTCAGACTGGAATCTGCGGAAGAGGGATATTTTTCAGATGGAAGTTATTCAGATGTCATAACTGCAACGGCCAGCATTAATGGAAACATACCGACAGTAAAAAATCTCAAAATAGAAAAGACGTACAATGGAGATGACTGGCAGCTCTCATGGACGCCAATCGATGCGGATGTAGTCATTTATGTTTTTGAAGAAGGAAAGAAGCCGGCGCATTATAATTATGAGCTTTTGAACGCTTATGGTTACTATACGGATGGTCAGGGACAGCAGAAAAAACTTTATTTAAAAGATGCACTTACGGAGCTTGAAAGTAAGGAAATAAGCAGTTATGTACGTTCTTACAAAGTGAAGGGAATCGATGGATCATACAGTGCAATCTCTTTAAAACCGGGCGTAAAATATACATTTGTTGCGCATACCTATGATGCAGGCAGTTCTCTTTATAACATACAAAAGAAGCCGGTGTTTACCGTAAATAAGGAAATAAAAGTAACAGATGCTCAAAAAAATCAAACGTATAAAAATATATCTGTTGGCATGACTTATTATACGGCAATGAGTCCTGCTTCGAATATGGTAAGCTATACGGATAAGGTATCCGTACCGCGTGTATATACAAAGGCGGGAAAAAACAGTATAAAGTTATCTTTTACCAGAGGAAGCTATACCGGATATGAGATTTATCGTCTTTCAGGTAAAAAATATAAGAAAATAGCAACGACCACAGACTATGTCTATACAGATCAGAATTTAAAGGCAGGCACAAAATACTCCTACAAGGTACGCTCTTATTATTATGATCCGGACAGAAAAACGAAAAGTTACAGTATATATAAAAATTTTACTGTAAGTACCAGCCGTGTAAATAACATTGTATTAAAGGTGGCTAAGAACTCAAAAAATACAGTGAAACTGACCTGGACAAAAGTAGGTTCTGCAACAAAATATGAGATTTACAGAACTTCTGAGAGTGACAAGGATATCACAGAAATTTCAGGATGGATCAATTCGGGCAACAGTGCCGTAACAGTAGAAAATACAAAGTATGAACTGGTGAAAACGATCACAAACGCAAAAACGACAACATACACGGACAAAAAGTTAAAATTCGGTGAGAGTTACACCTATCTGATCTGTGCATATTATAAAGACGGAAAAACATTAAAATACATTACCGCGTCGACCAGAGTTAAAATGCAGCTCGAGGAGCCGCGAAATCTCGTCCTTACCAATAAAGGCAAAAATGTAAGCGTTAAATGGGATGCGGACAAGTACGCTGCAGGCTATCAGATCCGATACATGGTATATGATAAATATGGTGAGGAAAAAACAGTTGCAGAAAAATATGTAACGGTAAAGAAAAATAAATACACCATTAAAGGATTATCGAGCGGAGAATACGTCAATGTATCGGTAAGGGCTTATAATTCCAAAAAAGAATACAGTGGATGGTCATCGTCAAAAGAATCTACATCACTTGCAGCAGTAAAATCCATCAAAGCTGTTTATGATACGAAAAAGAATGCAGTAAAGATTACCTGGAAAAAGGTAAAAGGTGCGAAATATTATAAAGTCGTCCGTTCTGTATATACGCCGTTATGTAATACGGACGAAAAACTTTATGCAGCAACAGGTAACCTGATCGCAAAAGATTCCAATGATGAGACAGGATATTACAGTGAGGTTCACTATCGGGAATATTATGGCGAAGACGGATCCATTACAGGCACGGCGGCATATGACAGGGCACGGTTGAAAAAAGGTGTGAAATATTATTATATGGTCAGTGCATATGGGGAAAAAGGAACAAGAATTGCCTCTTATATGACCTCGGAATATGGTACACAGGTTGCTTCCGGTAAGCCGGCAGTCATTATATATGGTGTCAAAGTTGCTGCAAAAGTAAAAAATAACAAAAAAGGAACGGTTACCGTTTCTTACAATAAGGTAACAGGTGCCAAAACTTATCAGATTTACCGTGCAGAAAAAAAGAACGGTAAGTATACTCTGATTGGAACCACAAAGAAGACGTCTTTTGCAGATAAAAAAGCAAAGAAGAAAAAAACATATTATTACAAAGTGGTTGTAAATGGCAGGAATGAATTACTTGCAGACTTTACAATCAGGAGTTCGGCAGTGAAAATTAAAGTAAAAAAATAATTCTGCAATAATAATAAAAACCGGAAGAAGCGGATTGCTTTTTCCGGTTTTTGTCATAGAAAGTAAGTTGCTTTTTACAGATAAAGTAAGTATACTGATAAACAATAAAAAGAGATGGAGAAGGAATATGCCGAAGGGAAAAACAACAGTATTTTTTTGTCAGGAATGTGGTTACGAATCATCAAAGTGGATGGGACAGTGTCCTGCATGTAAGGAATGGAATACATTTGTTGAGGAGATGATCGATAAAAAAAGTGCAGCAAAAGGCGGCAGGGTAGCGGCAAAAGCGGCAGAGGCGAAGAACGTTCCGCTCTCACAGATCGAGATGACACAGGACAAACGCATGTCGACGGATATGAAAGAGCTTGACCGTGTACTTGGCGGCGGAATCGTACAGGGATCTTTAGTGTTAGTGGGCGGTGATCCGGGAATCGGTAAATCAACACTGCTTTTGCAGGTATGCCGGAATTTATCGGAGAAAGGTGTGCGCGTATTATATATATCCGGAGAGGAATCCCTGCAGCAGATCAAAATAAGGGCAGAACGTATCGGAACCTTTGGCGATTCGCTGACACTTTTATGTGAAACGAACTTAGACACGATAAAAACGGTGATTGACCGGGAAAAACCGCAGATCGTGATCATAGATTCCATACAGACCATGTATAACGAAGAAGTTTCCTCTGCACCGGGCAGCGTATCACAGGTGCGGGAATCCACAGGGGTATTTATGCAGATTGCAAAGGGGATGGGAATTTCCATCTTTATTGTCGGTCATGTGACGAAAGAGGGCGTGGTTGCGGGTCCGAGAGTTTTAGAACACATGGTGGATACGGTACTCTATTTTGAGGGGGACAGGCATGCGGCATACCGTATACTGCGCGGTGTCAAAAACAGGTTCGGCTCAACGAATGAGATTGGCGTGTTTGAGATGAGACAGAACGGACTGATGGAAGTGGAAAATCCTTCGGAATACATGCTGAGCGGGAAACCGGAAGGTGCATCCGGTTCGGTTGTTGCGTGTTCTATGGAAGGAACCAGACCGATTCTGGTGGAAGTACAGGCGTTAGTCTGCCACAGTAATTTTGGAATCCCGCGGAGAACGGCTGCAGGCACCGATTTTAACAGGGTAAATCTTCTGATGGCAGTACTTGAAAAAAGGCTGGGATTAAAACTTGGAGACTGTGACGCTTATGTGAATATCGCGGGCGGCGTAAAAATGAATGAACCAGCGATCGATCTTGGCATTGTGCTTGCCATTATATCCAGTTACCGTGAAAAGCCCATCAATGAGAAGACGATCTGTTTCGGAGAAGTGGGCTTAAGCGGAGAAGTGCGTGCCGTCAGTATGGCAGAGCAGCGCGTGACAGAAGCAAAAAAACTTGGATTTGATGAATGCATTCTGCCACAGGTCAGCCTGGATTCCATGAAGGACAGTGGATCTGTGCCAAAGGGAATCCGCCTGACTGGTGTGAGGTCAGTGAAAGATGCGATGGATGCGATATTGAAATAAAATACGGTGGAAATATATCTTTTCTGGAAAGATGAACTGAAACAGTAAAATTCACTTTGCGAAAGTACACATAAGAAAGTGAAATTTTTGGAAAAAATGGGTTGACAAAATAATACCCAGATGGTAACATAGTCAAGCTGACCGCGGGACATGACATGATCTGACAGCGGACAACAAAAAAGTTGTTGACAAACAGAACAACACATGATAAGATATCAGAGTTGTCGTGTTTGAGATAACAGATCGGACAAAACCGATTGAAAGAAAAAGTTTCAAAAAATGAAAAAAAGTTCTTGACAAAACAGACTTGATAAGATATAATAAACAAGCTGTCGCCG
>ERZ1027254.780-NODE-780-length-15641-cov-32.811177_pt1 | contig 15641 bp, 15 predicted proteins | sample MGYA00519473_ERZ1027254 | MGnify/ENA primary metagenome ERZ1027254 (study PRJEB26926, sample SAMN06164781) | human gut metagenome | biome: ENVO:00009003; feature: ENVO:2100002; material: ENVO:00002003 | host: Homo sapiens | place: USA | collected 2012 ...
TTTTCAGACTTACAAAGCTATATGCTTAATCCCCCCTGGTTTATCGGGTGAGCCACAAAAACCAAGCAGTATAAATCCATTTCTGAATATAGTTTGTATCTTTGCAGTTGAAAGCAAAACAAGACATTGCATATTAGAGCATGAAGAAGATATTATTCCTACACGGATTCTTCGCCACGGGCAGCTGTCCGATGGCGAGAGCCTTGAAAGAGGCGTTTGAGGGGACGGCTGTAGTGCTGACACCCGACCTCCCTTTGCACCCCAAGGAGGCATTGAAGGAGATTCGGTCCATAATCGACCGGGAGCAGCCCGACTTGCTTCTGGGCAACAGCTGCGGCTCATTCCTCGCCCAGATGCTGGCTCCTGTGGTGGGCATTCCTGCCCTGCTCGGCAATCCGTATTTCATGATGACGGAGTTTCTGAAGGAGCGAATCGGCGAGCATGAATACAAGGCACCGAGAAGGGACGGCAATCAGCGGCTGGTGATTGACGAGGCGCTGATAGAGGAGTTTGCAGAGCTGGAAGCCGTGCAGTTCGACCATTGCAACCCCTATTATAAGGATCGTGTGTGGGGACTTTTTGGTGAGCAGGACACCCTGGCTCACTTCTCCCCTCTCTTCCTGGAGCACTACAACCAAGCCTTCCATTTCCCTGGCGGTCATACGCCTACAGAGCAGGAGGTGAAGACCTGGTACGCTCCCCTTGCCCAGAAGATGTTGATGGAGTTTTCTGCATACTTTTAATCGTTTCACAGAAATTGATAAATAATAGAATAATCTTATGCGCATAATAGGAAACTTACTTTGGTGGCTCTTCGGAGGTCTCGAAGCTGCCATCGGTTATTTCACCGGAAGTCTGGCTCTTGCATGTACTATCATCGGCATTCCCTTTGCGATACAGACATTCAAGATTGGTCTGCTCTGCCTATGGCCTTTTGGTTCTACAGTAAGAGAATCGAATAGTCCAACTGGTTGCATTAGCATTCTGCTGAATTTACTCTGGCTGTTTTTCGGAGGATTGTGGGCTTGCCTCATGCATCTGTTCTTCGGCTTTCTCTTATGTATAACCATTATCGGCATTCCTTGGGGAAAACAGCATTTTAAGATGGCTGGGCTTTCGCTCGCACCATTCGGTAAGGATGTGGAGTTGGGATTTTAAAGCCATAAGACGATGCACAAGAAATTCAAATACGGCATTCCTGCCATACTGATGATACAGATTGCGCTGATGACGTATTTACATATGAATCTTTGAAAACAAATAGTTTGAAGAAAATGATGGCAAGAAGATTCTCATTCTCGCTGGCAAGGCTCGGCCTAAGATTATCAGAGAGGATAAACTGAATGAATTGATAATAATAAAATAAAGAACGAAGCTTATGAATTTTCCAGAAATATATTCAGCAACAGGCATGATGGAACTGATTCAGAAAATCGGCTTCCTCCCTCTCCTTGATAGCAGCATTGAAGGCTTCTCTGCCGAAGACATCGTGGCAGAGGATTGCCGATATGTAACTTTCCCTGAAGGCGGTTGGGACTGGCCGTTGTGGAAATGGAAGGGCGAAATCGTGCAGGAAATGCCGTGTATGTACGGAAAGTTCTTCAACAAGAAAGCAGGATTCATCAGCCAGGAATGGTGGCCGGACTTCTGCAATTATAGAAGAAGCAAATTCCCTCGCCCAGATGAAGAATCAATAGAAGGAGCCATTCTCAGCACGCTTCAATCTACAGGCAGTCTCATCACAAGAGAACTTCGGGCTGTCTGCGGTTTCACGGGAAAGGGAATGAGAAGCAAGTTTGATGGTTATCTCACCCGACTGGAAATGGCAACTTACATCGTGACCGAGGATTTCATCTATCCTCGCGACAAGCATAACCATGAATATGGCTGGGGTTGGTCGCTGCTCAATACTCCCGAAGATCTCTATGGCAGGGAGGTTTGCCAATGCAATCGCACTCCACAGGAATCTTATCAGAGGATTTTCGAGCATCTGAAAGAAATCCTGCCTGATGCTTCGGATAAACAGATTATTAAATTAATTGGACAAAAATGAGAAAGGAATCAAGAGCAATGGATAGTGGGTGGGCATTGGAAGTAATGCACAAGGCTCCGTATATAACTGTAAGTTTTATTGACGAAGACGGCAAGCCTTATGGTTTACCCCTGTCACTCGCATCAGATGATGATGTGAATTGGTATTTTCATGGTGCCTTGGAAGGCAAGAAACTGGAGGTAATCAAGGCTCATCCTGAGGTTTGCCTTTCAGCCGTAACCCGTTGTGCACCTACAGTTGGTCCGAAGGACGGCAGTTTCACCCTGCAATTCAAATCAGCCATTGCATTCGGCAAGGCTGAAATAGTGACCGAGGATGCAGAGAAGATTCATGGTCTCCGACTAATCTGTGAACGCTTCCTTCCTCAACACATGGATGCTTTCGACCAGAGCATCGCCCGTTCCCTTTCACGCACGGCTGTAGTTCGCATCACACTTACTGAGCCTCCAACCGGCAAGCGCAAACAATATGATAAGGAAGGCGTGGAAATGAAATATGGCAGAATGGAATAACGAACATTAAAACATATAGATTAGAAGAAGATAAAATTAAGCAATGGCGTGGAAATGCCGCAACTGGGTTATGGTGTTTATCAGGTGGAACCTGATCCAACCCTACCCTCACCCAGATTGGCGAGAAATATGGCAAGACTGCCGCTCAAGTAGCTTGCGCTGACTGTTGCAGAGCGACGTAATCATCATCCCGAAGACCGTTCACAAGGAACGAATGCAGGAGAATCTGAATCTCTTCGACTTCGAGCTTGATGCTGACGACATGCAGGCGATTGCCAAGCTCGACACCGCCCACAGCCTCTTCCTCGACCATCATAGCGAAGAAACAACCAAGCAGTTTGTGGAGTGGAGAGCTGTGGTGAAACCTACAGAATAGAATAAACGTGTTCGCATAGAAAATTCATGGCATGGTATTTGCAATTAACAGACTACCATTAAGCCCTTTTGCCAAAAGTTATTATTAATCTAAATTAAAATTTATGGAAAAGACTGAATTATTTGTTTGCAGATGTCATGATGTCAGCCATCAGTTGGTTTTAGAGACCCTTGAAACGGAAGAAGACGAGGTACGCGTTGTTTATGGAAGTTTCCATCTTGTTCATCTTGAATTTTGGGATAAACTGAAAAGCGCTACTAAATATCTCTTTGGCAGAAAGCGTAAGGATGGTGATTTTGACGCGTTGCTGTTACGCCCCGAGGATGCCGACAGACTGGAATGGTTTGCCAACTTTTTGGATAGAGGCGTATCGGCTACAGACAAGACTACCGCTCCTTTTCATTTCACATTCTGCAGCAACGAGAATGTGTATGGCGTGGCTCTTGAAGCCTATCAAGACACACTCCCCGACGGAAGCATTCAGACCGAGTACGAGATGTCGGTATGTGTGTCCCTTAAGCCCGGCAACATCTTATACAGACTCTATCGCGCCGCCAAATATCTATCCGGCTACCGCTCCTGCTACGGCGACTTCGACTCGTTTGAATTCTTGCCCGTTGATGCTGCGAAGCTTCATCGTATAGTTAGCGGATTGAGATTCTCTACAGAAGAACCGACGGAATAATCAAGAAATAATAGAAAGTTTTTGCTATGTTTGTTGGTTTGTAATATTATGGTTACCTTTACAGGTAACATTATAAACATATCAATAAAAGATATAACAAAACATCTTAAATATGAAGAATATCCAAACCTACATAAAACTTCTTAAGGCGAATAAAAACCTTGTTCTTACCGGAGCCCCAGGTACTGGTAAGACCTTCCTTGCAAAAGAAATAGCTAAGGCTATGGATGCAGAAGTAGAGTTTGTTCAGTTCCATCCTTCTTACGACTATACAGATTTTGTTGAAGGGCTTAGACCTATAAAGAAAGATAATATACTTTGTTTTGAGCGAACAGATGGAGTTTTTAAGCTATTTTGCAAAAAGGCTCTTAGTGCATCTATGCTGTTTTCTCTTGCATATAAAGAACTTGTTCGAGAATTGAAAGTTCGTGATATTGACAGTTTAGATACAGAACTAAGAAAGACATATGTAAATGAAAATGACCATATTGTATTTAGAAATACTGATGGCAGAAATGCAAATAGTCAAAAACATTACGTTAGTGAAAAAAAATTACGTGAGCTATATTTGAAGATTTCTGAAAACATTCAACATTTTGAAGATGAAACCAAAATCACTAAGGATAAGTGCAAGGAACTGAATGGAGGAAGAGAAGTTGATACAACAGCTCCTTTGATTCTTAAGGAGTTGTTTAAAAGGAGTAGAAAAGGGTTATTACGTTTGAGCAAAAGTTCAAAATATGTATTCATCATAGACGAAATCAATCGTGGTGAGCTTTCCAAAATATTTGGTGAACTATTCTATGCTATTGACCCTGGTTATAGGGGTGAGAAAGGTAAAGTAAAGACACAATATCAAAATCTTATTGATAATGATGATGTTTTCGTAGATGGTTTCTTTGTACCAGAGAATGTCTATATTCTTGCAACAATGAACGACATTGACCGAAGTGTGGAAAGTATGGACTTTGCCTTACGCAGACGTTTTGCATGGAAGGAGATAAAGCCAGAAGACCGTATGGAAATGCTTTCAGAAAAGCTCGACCATGATACTTGCGTGAAGGCTATCAGAGTCATGAATGCGTTGAATAAAGATATTTCCAAAACTCGTGGTCTTGGCTCCGCTTACCAAATAGGACCAGCTTATTTCTTGAAATTGGATAAAGAACTATATAATGGCGATTTTACAGCATTATGGGATATGCATATTGAAATTCTCCTCAAAGAATATCTTCGTGGTTATAGCAATGCAGATGCCAAGGTAGAAGAATTAAAAAACGTTTATTTTAATTCGCTGAACGGAAAAACTGTAGATGTTGCTGACTAATGATAACAATTCAAGACAATAACTATCAAGGAAAGGTCTGCTCTCTTCATGATACAACAGACCTACTTTCTATTGGCAACAAGCCCATCAGACAACTATGTTATGAGAATGAGCATCTGCTTGTTTTTCCATTGAGCATAGACGATACTGATGATAGAATTGGCGATAGCACGATTGTTGACATCTATGCAGAAGACGAAAGCTCTGTCAGAATAAAGTCTGGAAATATAATGGGGTTTGTAGGACGCAAGAACCAGCAAATGAAGATATATTCGCGTTTTGACAATCAGAAACACGATTTCTTTCTTCACTATATGCTACAGAAGGTCTTTTCATTCAACATTTTCAGCTTGGATTTTACATCATCAGAAGATAATGTTTTCGAATTTCTTGTCTACATGTTCCCGACTATGTTGAAAAAAGCTATGCGTCAAGGTATATACAAAGAATACAAAAGATTCAGACACAACGATGCAAACGTACGTGGCACGATAGACATAAGTCGTCATATTAGGGAGAATATTCCTTTTCGAGGAACTGTTGCATACAACACAGGAGAATTCAGTTTTGACAATTCGGTAACAGAACTTATTCGTCATACAATAGAATACATAAAGACAATACCTTCTGGTGATATAATCTTATCGTCTGACAAGACTGTTGAAGACTGCATTAAGAAGATAGTTTCATATACTCATTCTTACAATCATACAGAAAGAATAAAGATTATACAGGACAACCTACGTCCTCGCATTCATCCTTTTTATAAGGAATACACAGCTTTACAAAAACTATGTGTTCAGATTCTTCGCCATGAAGAAATAAAGTATGGAACTGACGATGACAGGATTTACGGAATCTTATTTGATGGAGCATGGTTGTGGGAAGAATATCTAAACACTCTCTTGTGTGAAAAAGGATTTATACATCCCGAAAATAAGTTAGGAACAGGAGCTATCTATCTCTTTGAACATGGAGGACAAAGATTCCCGGATTTTTGGAAACAAGATTTTGTTCTTGATGCAAAATACAAAAAACTTGCCATAAATGGTAATCGTCTTGATATTGACCGCGATGATGTCCATCAGATTATGGCATATATGTACAGACTAAAAGCATCTAAAGGCGGCATTATATGTCCTTACGTGGGTGAAAGCAATAAAGTTATATCTCAAAGGATGCATAAGGATAGTTATTTAGGCACTATGTTTTTATATGCTTTGGCTATACCAAGTGATTGCAATTCGTATGAAGAGTTTGTAAAAAGGATTGCGGTTAATGAGAACTCTTTATTGAATATAATATAATAACCATTCAAGGTACAGTACAGCAAGCATAACCATTAAGTATCATGGTATGCTTGCTCATATTACGATAAAACGACTAATAAAAGGGATAGGAATATGATAGCGAGAGCGTAAAACATCATTTGCTGTGTCTTTGTGGACACACGATTTATCTGCTGATGCTCCATGTCAATTACTTTTCATTCACCCATATTATATTAACATCTGAATTTAACAATCTTTAAAATAGAAAGTTTTTCAGTTTTTTTTGCTTACAATAACAACCGAACAAAATAAAACTACTAAATTTGTGGTTGTACAACTGTAGTTGACAATCAACTACTCAACTTAAAACATAAAAAAATGACAGATTTTGTTATTAGGAGAGAACGAGAAAGCGTTTGCAATAACAATTGCAAACATGTCCATTCTGTGCTAGAAACTCTAACCAATGCAACACCCAAACTCGACAAAATAATAACGAGACACCATTAAAATCTAAATCAAGAACAATGATATTTACAATTGTAGGGATTCGTAATTATCTCCCAAACGGAGAAGCCGATTATCCCATACTATTTTCGCGTCTACCGATAGGGGCAATAGTATATCTGAGAAAAGAACCTACTGGAAGTTCTTTTCCTGGAAGCATTTCGGTATGGGATGATGAATGCAATCAGATAGGAAGCATTTCAAAGATAGAACGCAGATTTATTGAGCTTGATGTTCCACAAGACGGCATGTTGCCGGTAAAGGTTTCGGGACATTCCACAAAGCATAATTGCATGTATTTTGAAGCTGAAAACAAAAATGGCTTCAAAGCCCCATATATTAGAGATGTAAAATTAGAAGAAGGAGAAACTTCCTTCCCTATGGCAAAGCAAGACAAAGAGCTACAAACGCTTACAGCTTTAATGATTGCCATGTTGAAAGTGTTGAAAGACGAAGATACAGTATCAGACCATTTCCATAGTACGGCATATAAATATGCCCAAATATGCTGCTCATCGTTGGACGGAGATACTTCTTTCTATAGAGGAGATATCATGTTTGCAATACAACAGCTTAAGGAGAAATTTCAACAACTGAACCCAATCTATGATGAAATATTCGAGAAAAACAAAGACATCGGACGAAAATATAATGATATAAAGACCAAAGTGTATTGCAGCCAATATGAGCGTATCAAACAAATGGCCTTGGGGAAAGACAAAAACGGTATCTCGCCATTAGACTCATACATAAAAAATCTGAAGTTCAAGAATGGAGACCTGCTGACCCCCGAAATCATTAGCAACGAAATTGTTCACCTGTCTGATCTTCTGTCAAAAGAATTCTACGGCTCTTATTGCAACAACATCGATTGCGATGAAGATTTCGCTACGGCTCTATATTCATTAAATTACAGCATGACAGCAATCTATCGCCTATTTACCCGACGAATCAAGCTTGACTATCTGAAAGAAAATAAGGAACATTTGGTATCAGATAGTAAAACAATGCCCGCAGATACCGAAAACGAGAAGAAGCAACGCGGTCCACAAAAACAAGTACTCTTCATCAACGGCAATTCAACAAAAGAAAATGTACAGGCAAAAAACAGAGAGAAACAACGTCTCTTGCACTATCTGAGAGAACACAAATTAAGCAGCCGACGTCTTAACTGTAATAAAGAAGACCGACTCAACGACATTATCACATGTTTTCTAAAGATATGGCACGACAACAAATGGATAGCAGATTCGCCGTCCGGAGCCGCCATTTTCAGATTTCTCACCGAAGAATGTCAACTTCAGTCCGACGTCACCGAACAGTCTTACAGCAACAAGATAAAGGAGCGTCTCAAAAATAACAAATACAAACCTGTAACAATGAGAGAGATAAGTTCTGCTTTCAACTAACTTGGCAGGTGGATATTAAGAATAATAAATATCCACTTGCCACTTTTATTACGACTTCTAATCATCTTATGTTTCAAGCCTTTACATCTGATATATGGCATTTTAACTGGTGTACATTAATCATCCACCCAACCCACTTCCATACATTAACTTTACATTTGCAGCAGAAATTTCAATCATCGGAGTTTCTGCTGCTTTCTTTTATACAGATCCCAGCAGTCAAAACTGAGCACGGCCCCGATGGCGTAGAGCATAAATAACATTGTCTATATGCATCTGCGCAAGTGCGAGACAATGCTTAATGTCAAAAAAAGAATATGGCAAAAGCATTAAATTCCGGCTCAGCATCATTGCACGAGCCTCGCCTCGTAGGAGACATCCTCACAGAGATGTTCTCAAGTAATTCACCTCTCGCTCGCGGCTACCGCCAGCACCAGTCGGTCTACCCCAACACCGAGCCTTGCGTCGACATCAAGCTCCTCACACGCGAGCCTGGCCGCATTCCCCTTGGCAACTATCTTGACGGAGCAATCACTCGCGATGCCGAAGACCACTTCCTCTTCATCGAGAACGCCACCGACAAGAAGCGTAATGATGTGCAGCAGCGCAACCCGCATGTATACGAGGGTGTCTACATCAACATCAATCGCAAGCCGGACGGAACGCTCTACCCTACCTTCAACCGACCGCAGTTCAACGAACAGCTCTCATTCTTAGAATTCTGCCGTAGGGCTGCCGAAGAACTCATACTGGTAGCGAGTGGCTTCGCCACAGGCCTTGGAGAAGAGAAGTAAGCAAGGGGCGCTTCGCGTTCCAGTTCCAGTTGTTCCAATTGTTCCAAATACTATATCCACATGCGACACCCCTTTTATAAACTATCTAATTAATTGATTATTAAATAGTTATATATAAGGAAACAAGAACGCGCATACCACAAACATTAATTGGAACAACTGGAACAATTGGAACGGGAACGCACCCTCTTCCCTCTAAAAGGCTCATTATCAACAATTTTAATCTTTAAATGACAAGATGAAAATGAAGTATGACATAAGTAAAACCACCGCCCCGACGATGCCAAAACTCGGTCGCGGACTCGAAAGCGTGGCACTTTTGCTCTCGCAAGTCTCAAAAGACATGCACCAGCCCATCGTCCCAATGCTTTTCCCTATCCTTGGCGCACACGTAAGTGGAGCAGAATTCATGTATCCCGACCTCAGCTGGAAGGAACCAAGCGGAATGTTGGCGAATCTCGTGGCCGATAGTGGCGCTGGCAAGGGCCAACTTTCAAGCATAGTGGAAGCCGTCTGCCGCGACTTCCGCACTCATGACGACGAGGAACTCGCCAAGCTCGTGGAGTGGCAGAAGATGATGAAGACCAAGAGTGCCAACAAGGAGAAGCCAGCCCGACCCGACGTGGCGTTCTGGTTTCCGCCTGCCGACGTCACCAACGCTGCCTTCATCCAGAACGCCATGGGATGCGAGAAGCTCGGACAGCGCACACAATACCTCAACATGCCCGAGGTGGAAATGGCAGACCGTGTCTGCGGCGGACACCGACAGATATCCCAGATGATGCGCAACATCTACGACCGCCAGCGAGCAGGAGCGCTCAGAGCCACAGCCGACGGTGTGACGGGCAACCCCGTTCTGCGTGCCAACATCACCATCTCCTCAACGCCCTTCGCCGCACGCAAGTTCTACAAGAACGAACTCTTCAACGGCACCTTCGGACGCGTTGTCTTCTCCTACAAGCCACGCCAAGGTCGCGACGGACGCATACCACGCCAAGGCAAATATGGCGACGACTTCTACAAGAAGCTCGACGAATACCTCGCCCGACTTGCCATCTGCAAGGGTCGCTTCATAATCAAGCCGCTCAACCGCCTTATCGACCAGCTCGCTGCAGACATGGCTTCGCTTGCCGACCTTGCAGACGACGACATTCTGCGGGACATCTCAAAACGTGCTCTCGTCTCGGCATGGAAAGCCGGATGCCTGCTTTGGGCGCTCAACAACCAGACATGGACAAAGCTGATGAGCAGCCTCGTGGAATGGCTCGTCTACCACGATATATGGTCAAAGATGCAGGTCTTCGCCGACATGCTCGGTCAGGACGAGAGCAGCGTTAGCGAGGCTGGCAGACGTGGTCCGAAGAATCTGCTCGACGACCTGCCCGACTCGTTCAACGAAGCCCAGCTTGAAGCCCTGCGCATCTCGCTCGGCAAGACTAAGGAGGGCACAAACAATCAACTGCGCAAGTGGGTGTTCCGCAAGTTCATAGTTCATTCCGCACAAACCGGACTCTACTCTAAAACTCAGGAATATCTTCATGGCGTAACATCCGATAATATCACCAGAAACAAGTAGTCATGCTCGATAAATCCACAATACAACAGCTCCGCCAACTGCCCATAGAGGCAGTGGCTGAGCGTCTCGGACTCCGCGTCACTCGTCACAAGAGCCTATGCCCATTCCATGACGATCATCACGCCAGCCTGACATTCAACACTCGCACCAACACCTACCGCTGCTTTGCTTGCGACGCACATGGTGGCACCATCGACCTCGTGATGAATCGTCTGCGCAAGGACTTTCCCGATGCTTGCCGATGGCTGGCAGACTCCACAAACATACTAGTAGAAGAGTACAAACCGCAAACGCCTTCTGCCGACATGCCAACCAAGCCTTTTGACGCAGCACGCTACGCACGTCATTTTGAACATCCTTGGCTGAGCGATGAAGCGAAAAGGTTTCTCTTCGAAGAGCGAAGACTCGACCCACGCGTAGTAAGATGGTGTCGCCTCACATCGTGGACAGACTGCCAAGACATCCATTGGCTCCAAACGCCCTATTTCGACCAAAGCGGACTACTCATCGGCATTCAAAACCGCAACCTCGATTACAAAAAACAAACAAAGGAAAATAACGCGCCCATAAAGTCACATTACTCCCCTCTCCGCTTCCGCTTCCCCTACGGTGCCCGATGCTCCATCTACAACCTTCCCGTCATCGCCATGCTGCGCCCCGAAGAACCGCTATACATCACAGAAGGTTGCTCCGACTGTTGGGCTATGCTCTCGTCAGGTCACAAAGCCGTGGCAATACCATCTGCCACACTCCTCTCCAAGGCTGATAAGGATTTGCTATGCAACTTGTCCGACCATCTCGGCACAACCTTCCACATGTATCCCGACCACGACGCGCCGGGCGAACGGCTCTTCATGCAGCTAAAGGCAGTCTTACCCTCGTTGGAACATCATCAGCTACCACTCGGCTGCAAGGACTTCTCCGACTACTATGTAACATCAATCAAAAACAAAACAACATGAACGATTTCAAAATCCAACCATACACCAAGAAAGAGCTCGCTCTCTTCTATTTCCCTACAGCCGACCCACACGTAGCTGTCAACCGCCTTATGTCGTGGGTGAACCGTTGCAAGCCCTTACACAAGGCACTACTCGACCAAGGCTATCAGAAGACATCCAAGTGGCTCTCGCCACGCGAAGTAAAACTAATAACAGATCATTTAGGTGAACCGTAGCAGCAGAGCAGCAATTAAAAATCAAAATTCGTACGGCAACGTACGCTACCGTATGATTGGCATCTACGAATGTAGTACCTTTGCAATGTAAACAAAAAGGCTTATGCCCCGAACGAATCTCGAAGGCATCCCGAAGCCTCATCATTAACTTTAATAATCAAAATACCATGAAATACACAAAAAACAAAGAAACTCTCAAGACGGTGCTCCAGTTCATCGTGAGCGTACTCACCGCACTCCTCGCCACCCTCGGCGTTCAGAGTTGCATCAGTATTTAACATTCAAAACTCAACACTATGGCAAGAATCACTCCTATTGATGTCATTAAGGGCATCAGCGGCAAGTATGGCAACAATTCTAACGACTACTTCGCCACCAACTCATCAAGTAACAAAATCCACCTCGCCAAGTTCTCCAACCCATACAAGGGACCTGCCACCGAAAAGCAGTTGGCACAGCGCGAGAAGTTTGCAACTAAGCAGGCTGCCTGCACCGCATGGCTCAACACCAACCGCCCAAGCGAGAAGAACGGACTGAAGGGCACCACCGACTATCAGCGCGTACAGAAGCTAAAGCGTGCCTTCGCCTTCTCCAACATCAACCAGATAATCTACAAATACATGGACGATGAAGGCAACATCAAACTGCCAGAGAGCACCACCCCAACGACTAAACCGGGGAGTGGTGTTGGAGGTGGCGGTGGCGAGGTGGATGCTTAGTACCATCCCTGCAAGGTTGACAACACCATCTTAATCTCTCTCAAAACAATAACAGCGTTTCTTGCACTATTACCAAAAGGGTAATGCAAGGAACGCTGTTTTTTGATTTTATATAGCATTGTTGCATTAAAAGATTCCGATAGAAGTTATCAGTATATATATACCGTTCCCTGTCCGCGAGGATAAGGAACGTTTTTTGTGCTCTACATAAGCAGACTGCGAAAGTTTTCTATTCAAATTTGAATAGGAAACTTATTCTTTGAAAAATATCTTTCGTATTTAGACTAAAATTCTTCTGCTTCTTTACACAACAATTATATTTTGTATCCATCTTGATGTTGACCTAAAACGGAATAAAATGGATGATTTCCTGAATCGTTCTTTAGATACTTGTAAAAGAACTTTGGTATAATATGAGATTGGCACAATTTTGTTTCCTTGCCATATAAAGCACATTTTCCCATTTTTATTGGTATAATACAAGTTGTTTGATTCGTTAGTTTTTATGAGTCCTCTTTGCTGACATATGAGAACAGATGGTATCTAATATTTTTCTCTTAACAGCAGTTACATATGCAGAGTGAGCGGCCAACTTAAATTCTTTTCTTGTATGATATAGTAAAGCTGTTTCTTGCAATTTTTCATACGTCCACTTTATTTTGGGAGTTGGGGCGGACATATGTTGACATAACTCATTTAACCATCCTTCTCGTACCGATGTTGTATATGCACTGCCATCATTATGTTTGAATTCCATTTTTGTTTTATAGAGGAGCGCTCTTTCTTTACATCTCTCTTTTGTCCAATAAATAGATTCACCATTAACCATATTGACACATATTTCTTCTAACATATTTTTTCTTTTTGCAGCATCGAAAAATTTAGGAGAGCCTACTTTGAATTCCTTTCTCGTATGATATTTCTGTGCTTCATTACGCAGATTCTCAAAACTATATTTACTCTGTGGAGATGGCATATGTGTACATATTGCATTAAGAAGATCGTGCTTCTTTGCATAATTATATGCGGAAGAAGAATTAGCTTTAAAATCTTTCTTCCTCTGATATTTCAATGCCTCATTTTTAAGAGCATCTAAAGACCATATTTTTGTTTTTCTTTTAGGTGTTACGTGTTGTGGAACTATTTGACGAATTTGCGGAATCCAATTATTCCTCTTACAGCTTGCGTAGGCTCCACGAAAACGTTTGCAGAAGTCAGACATTGATGTAGCCAATTTTGCAACAATCAAGCAGCGTTCAAGAGTCCAGTATATATAACTGCCACCTAAAGCTCCAGTTTTTGCTCGATTTAATATACACCACCCATTCTCTTTGTACATTTTTTCTACTTCCGCTTCATTCTTCTGAGCTTTCTTTTCAGACTCAAAGCCACGTATTATTTTAAACGTTGGAATTAACCCCGTTTCAATAATGTATCTATAAATAGACGATGATGGCGTTCTGAGATGTTGCATTATTCGTTGTCTTAAATTATTGGCTAATCCTATATAAACATGATTGTCTTCAAATTCACATGCATAAATACATCTATGCCTCTGAAGCCTGTTAGAGCAGTATTTTGTAGATGAAACGTTTTCTAAATGAATCTCTATTTTTTCCCATTCTTCATCTGTAATCACAATATTTTTACGGACATAATTTATTCTTGCAAGTTCTTTCTCTTTTGATAGTATCCCATAAAAAGTCATGTGACTACATATTTCATCAACAAAGCCATGTTTTAAAGCATATGTGTATGCACTATTGCTATCTCTAGCGAAGTCTACACGCCTTTTGTACTTTAAGGCTTCTTTTGCACAAGCCTCCTTGCTATTCCATTTTATTTCATGATGATTCTCCATATGATTACATATTTCATCCAAAAAGTAATGGCGCATTGCATATGTGTATGCACCATTGCTTTTATATTGAAATTCACTTCTAGTTTGGTATTTTAATGCTTCTTTACGGCAGACATCTTTGTTAGACCATTTCCTTTGCCATTTTACTTCCATATGAGAGCAAATTTCATCAAGAAACCCATGTTTAAGGGCATGAGTATAAGCTCCAACACTTCCTCTGTTGAAGTCTGTTTTTGTTTTGTATTTAAGTGCTTCTTCTGCACACAATTGTTTATTCCAATATTTTCTTGCCATAAAAATTATAATAATCAATAGTATTAAATCAAAAGATATATGATTTTTCCAAAACTCTTAGTATTATTTCAATATACTCCTCATGAGAAATCATATTATTGAACAAATGTTGCCATTCTACCTTATGTGTTTTGGTTATTTTGTAAAAATCTATTCCTTTAAAAATTCGACTTCGGTAATTGTAGCGGATTGCTGTAGAAAGTACATACACCACTATCCTTCTATATGGACTATTTCTTATAAAATCCATAAATAGATTATTTTTGAATGTATTTTGTACAGACCAATCATCACCATTAATGAATCCTGGAATAATTTCCTTAATATCTAAAATATACCAACCATACAAATCATGGGATAGTCTAATAGTTTTCAATAACCACTCAGCTATTATAGCATTGTTTTTCCCCATTTTATTGCGAAGTGTTGAAAAGCGTAACGGATGACCATATAACGGAGAACATTTAGCGTTGTGTATCCAAGGATTTATAAAACTCTCATCAAAAGGGATCCAACTATCTTCACGTGTCCAAATGCTTAGGCCAAACAACTCTGCAGAATTATCCCCATTAAAATTTTCCCCTAACAAACGATCTACATATAAAAGTCTGCGAGCAAAACGAATATCTTCTGTTAAAAATGGAAGTTCATCCCAATTTTCATTTGGGTACAGATCCAGGAAATTCGATAAAAATTGATTCGCTGTTATTGTTGTTGTCATATTATGATTAAAAATATATTAAAGATTAATTATTATTTGCCTTTCATATCATTACGTTTTCTATGCATGATACAGACAAAACAAACGATAAATGCTTTTAAGTTTACCTTTAAATTCCATTTTCGTTCTGGTGCAAATATAGCAATAATATTTCAAACAACCTAAAACACATTTCTATATGAAGGTGTCATTTAATAAATGATGAATTAAATATATATATTACGAAATTAAAGGTTTAGTAATATTATTATATGTTTTCGAAGTAAAAAATAAAAGTATACCTTTATTCTTAGTAATAGTAAAGTATTATATCTGTCTCTTATACACATCTCCGAGCCCACGAGACGGACTCCTATCTC
>ERZ1027254.788-NODE-788-length-15587-cov-7.347090_pt1 | contig 15587 bp, 14 predicted proteins | sample MGYA00519473_ERZ1027254 | MGnify/ENA primary metagenome ERZ1027254 (study PRJEB26926, sample SAMN06164781) | human gut metagenome | biome: ENVO:00009003; feature: ENVO:2100002; material: ENVO:00002003 | host: Homo sapiens | place: USA | collected 2012 ...
CCCTAGAGTTCGTCGGCAGCGTCAGATGTGTATAAGAGACAGGCTGAAGAAGCTGCTAAGGCTGCCGCTGAAGCACCTGCAGAAGAAGCAACCGAAGCTCCGGCCGAAGAAGCTCCCGCAGCAGAAGCTGCTGCTGAATAAAAAGCAGAGCTATCCTTGTAAAAAAGGGACAAAAAACATAAAATCCTCATCGGTTATGCCGGTGAGGATTTTTTATTATTATCTTTGTAGCTGCAAATTACTTATTTTAATAAAAAAAGCAATGAAAAAATTAACTTACCTGCTCGCTGCTGCTGCCGTATTCGCAGCTTGTAACAGCGGAAACAATGGTTACACCGTAACCGGAACAATAGAGGGTGCAGCCGATGGCGATACCGTTTATCTGCAAACCGTAGAAGGCCGCCAACTCGTAAAACTCGATTCCGCAATCATCGCCAACGGGACTTTCACTTTCAAGGGTACGCAGGACACTGCCGCCAACCGTTACATCACTTACAATCCTGCCGGAACGGAAGGTATGATAATGGACTTCTTCCTTGAAAACGGGAAAATCAATATCAAACTTAATGAAAAGAGTAGTTCCGCTACCGGTACTGCCAACAATGACATTTATCAGGCCATCAGAATCCAACTCAACGAGCTGGACAGCCAAATGGAAAACATCTATGCTTCCATGACCGATACCGCCTTGACCGACCAGCAACGCGAAAGCAAAAGCAAAGAAATGGATGCCCTGCAAGACAAAATAATGGAAGTAGCCAAAGCCGGTATTAGCCAAAACATAACCAATGCAGTAGGCGTACATCTGCTGAAAAGCAACTACTATTATTTGGATGTAAAAGAACTTGATCCGCTGGTTTCGCAAATCCCTGCAACATACAGCAATGATGCAACCGTAATCCGCATCAAGGAGAATGTAGAAAAGATGAAGGCTACTGCCGTAGGCAAGAAGTTTACGGATTTTGAGATGCAGACTCCCGAAGGCAAGACCGTAAAACTGTCCGACTACGTAGGAAAGGGTAAGACTGTGCTCGTTGACTTCTGGGCAAGCTGGTGCGGTCCCTGCCGTCGCGAAATGCCGAATCTGGTAGAAGCATACGCCAAGTATAAGAATAAGAATTTCGAAATCGTAGGCGTTTCTTTGGACCAGAGTGCCGACTCTTGGAAAGAAGCTATCAAAAAGCTGAACATCACTTGGCCACAAATGTCCGACCTGAAATACTGGAACTGCGAAGGCGCCAAGCTGTATGCCGTAAGCAGTATTCCCCACACCGTACTGATTGACGGTGACGGAATTATCCTTGCACGCGGCCTGCATGGCGAAGAGCTACAAGAAAAGCTGGCTGAAGTTCTCAAATAAGAACAAAGCCGATAAAAATATAAACAAAGCCCTGCATTGTGAAAAATCAATGCAGGGCTTTGCTTTGGCAACCACGCAGGTCAACACCTCCAACCCAACCTGTGTACTCAGAGACGGTAACATGCGTGCTCAAACTCGTGTTCAGGCAAAGAATATGCGGGCTGCCATATCTTTGGCGAGTTCCACCGTTTTCCATTGTTTCACTTCATCCTCTTCCGAGGAATTAAGAAGATTGTCCGCATCAGGCAGACAGAGCGTCAAATGCTTCACAGGTATATAATTGAGGACTTCTTCCATCTTAGCCTGCAATTCATCCAGCTCCTCTTCATCGGGATAATAAGAAAGCACAAAGCCAAATACCGCTTCCCGTTCACGAACAAACCACAGCAAACGGCTGCGATCGCAAATTCCACAGTCGTAATTCAAAAAGTAAGCATCCGCTCCATGCAACCGTATCAACATGTCTGTTGCAGCATGAAAAGCCATGAACAATCCCACCGGACGCTCACGCAATACCCGATTATTGAGACGGGCGGCTTCATCAGTCAATATGGACTTCACACCTTCAAACTGGACATAACGGCACCCCGCCTCATAAAGTTTCTCCAGCAAATTCTTATAAGCTGCAGCCAAATCGTCCAACAATATATTCAAATCCGGATAAATCGACTTCAAACATTCTGTTTCCGTTTCACGAAGTATCCTCATCAGCAACTTACCGGGCGAAGGCATGTGCTGCTTAGGCAACACATCTTCCGCAACATTCTCCGCCAGAAAAACAAAGTCATCAAGAACAGGATGATGGAGCAAACTGATTCTACCCGTCACCTCCAGTTCACCGTCAGACAGAGAACCTACACCACCCTTGCAACGGATGCCCTCCCAGCCTTCCAAAAAATCATAACTCCGAAATCCTCCGTCCGTTACAACTTGCATGCCTTGCGATTTCAAGCGTTCTGCCAGATTACGAATCTCCGCATTTTCAACAGCACGCAACACCTGCCGGCTAATCTGCCCGTCCTGATATTGTCTCCTTGCATCCCGTAACGCAAAAGGCACATATAATGCACCCGCAATATCAATTTTAAAGGGTGGAAATACTTTTCCCATATTCACTCTCTTTTACCTGATAATATTAGACTTTTAAGACTTTGCTCTATCTTAATGAATAGCAAAGAGAAGCAAATATAGCCAAAGAATTTAATAAATCAGTAAGTGAAATCCCTATTTATTATTTTTAGTTCGGAAATAGATTGACAAGTAAAACAACACATAATTGCCAATAATGTACAACCACAAAAGTTTCAAAAATTAAAAAGTTTTCCACTTTATAAGAAAACAACATTGATTACAAGCATATTAACTATTTTTAATTCAACAAAAGTTTTCCAAAAGTACAATCTTTAAGATAACTATCATACCTTTGTTTCGCAATTAAGTCCTACTATAAAATCTAAAAATACAATCAAAATGATACAAACGGTACTCAAGCGTGACGGACGCGTCGTCGGTTTCAATGAAGAGAAGATAGCAACCGCTATCCGTAAAGCCATGCTCCACACCGATAAAGGTGAAGACATGCAGTTGATACGTCAGATCACTGACCATATCTCCTTCAAAGGAGATGCTCAAATGACAGTAGAAGCCATTCAAGATTTAGTGGAAATGGAACTAATGAAGAGCAGCCGCAAAGATGTCGCCCAAAAATACATCGCCTACCGCAACCAGCGCAGCATTGCCCGCAAAGCCAAAACACGCGATATGTTTTTGGAAATCATCAATATCAAGTCGAATGATATCACCCGCGAAAACGCCAATATGAATGCCGACACACCGGCAGGCATGATGATGAAGTTTGCCAGCGAAACCACCAAACCTTTCGTCGACGACTATCTTTTGAGCGAGGAAGTACTGAATGCCGTCAGCCAGAACTATCTGCACATCCATGACAAAGACTATTACCCCACCAAGAGCCTGACCTGTGTGCAACATCCCCTGGACCGTATCTTGACATACGGATTCTCCGCCGGTCATGGAGAATCACGCCCGGCAAAACGCATTGAAACTGCCAGTATTCTGGGGTGCATATCATTGGAAACTGCCCAAAATGAAATGCATGGCGGACAGGCCATTCCTGCATTCGACTTCTATCTTGCTCCTTATGTGCGCAACAGCTACATCGAAGAAATCAAGAACTTGGAAGAGTTGAACGGCAAAGATTACTCACATCTCTATCACAAGGAACTGGCAGACTACCTGCAACAACCTTTGGATGACCTGACTGACGATCGTCGTATCGTTCAGCATGCTGTAAACAAGACCGTAGCCCGCGTGCATCAGTCAATGGAAGCCTTCATACACAACATGAACACGATACACTCACGCGGAGGAAACCAAGTAGTGTTCAGCTCTATCAACTACGGAACAGATACCTCCGCCGAAGGTCGCTGCATCATTCGCGAATTGCTGAAAAGTACATATCAGGGAGTAGGAAACGGCGAGACAGCTATATTCCCCATTCAGATATGGAAAAAGAAACGCGGCGTGAGTTACTTGCCTGAAGACCGTAATTACGATCTCTACCAACTGGCCTGCAAAGTAACCGCACGTCGCTTCTTCCCCAACTTCTTGAATCTGGACGCCACTTTCAACCAAAGTGAAGACTGGAAAGCCGACGACCCAAGACGCTACGAACACGAGGTAGCTACTATGGGATGCCGTACACGTGTATTCGAAAACCGCTTCGGCCCAAAGACTTCTATCGGACGGGGAAACATCTCTTTCTCCACAATCAATATTGTCCGTATCGCCATAGAGTGCATGAACATAGCAGACAAGGAGCAACGCATCGCATGTTTCTTTGCCAAGCTGGATGCCATGCTCGACATCACTGCACAGCAGCTTCACGAACGTATGGAGTTCCAAAAAACCGCATTTGCCAAACAGTTTCCTCTGCTGATGTCCGCTTTGTGGATGGGTTGCGACAAGCTCAAACCCAATGATGATATTTCCTCCGTAATCAATCAAGGCACGTTGGGCATCGGCTTCATCGGCCTGGCAGAATGTCTGGTGGCGCTTTTGGGCAAGCATCATGGAGAATCGGAAGAAGCACAGGAGCTGGGAATAAAGATTGTGACCTATATGCGCGACCGCGCTAACCAATTCTCTAATCAATATCAACATAATTATAGTATACTGGCTACTCCTGCCGAAGGTCTGTCGGGCAAGTTCACCCGCGTAGACCGCAAGAAATTCGGTAGCCTGCCAGGCATTACAGATCGTGATTACTACACCAATTCCAACCACGTTCCGGTGTACTATAAATGCAGTGCCCGCCATAAAGCTGAAATCGAAGCCCCCTATCATGACCTGACCCGCGGCGGACACATCTTCTATGTGGAGATTGACGGTGATGCCACTCATAATCCCGAAGTCATTATGCGCGTAGTGGATATGATGGACCAATACAACATTGGATACGGTTCCGTAAATCACAACCGCAACCGCTGCCTGGAATGTGGATATGAAAACTCAACCGCCAACCTTGAAGTTTGTCCCAAATGCGGTAGTACCCATATCGACAAACTGCAACGTATCACCGGTTATCTGGTAGGCACCACCGACCGTTGGAACCAAGCCAAGCTTGCCGAACTCAACGACAGAGTAGTACATGGAAATTAAAAATTAATTCTTCATTCAAAAAGTGCTTTCTATTCTTGATATATTAGAAGATACTACGGTGGACGGTCCCGGTTTCCGCACCGCCATTTATGCAGCCGGATGTCCCAACGGATGTCCGGGCTGCCACAATCCGGAGTCATGGGACATCAATCGCGGACGCTGGATGAGTACCGATGAAATACTGCAAAAAGTTCTTGCCGACAACTTTGCAGACGTAACATTCAGTGGAGGTGACCCTATGTACCAGCCGGAAGGCTTCACCGAACTGGCACGCGCCATCAAAAGGCAAAGCCGGAAAAACATCTGGTGCTATACCGGATATACCTTCGAGGCTTTATTGCGCAATCCACGCCAAGCAAAGCTATTGGAGTATATCGACGTACTGGTAGACGGAAAATTCCAAAAAGACCTTCGTGACGAAGAACTCTATTTCCGAGGCAGCAGCAACCAACGGCTGATTGACGTGCAAGCGTCACTAAAAGCAAACGAAACCGTAAGTTACTACTACAATCCGGGTATTTAATGAATATTTTTTCTACATTTGTAGCCGCTAAAAAAAATATAACAAGATAGTATAATCGTGAAGCGAAAACAAATCCATAGACAAACGATACGCTTCCGCCGTTGGAGCCGGAAGTCATACGCTGCATTTGCCAGTATAGGCAGATGCGTCACAATCGGTTGTCTGCGCAAGAACGTAGCCGACAGCTCGCTACGGAAGCAGGACGCGGTTCAGACTATCCCCTATTTTATTCATACCATGACTATTAACGAACTGAAAGCCCAAGTATTGGCAGGCATAGATATATCGCCCGACCAAGCCGCCTGGCTGGCGAATACCGCCGATCGTGAAGCACTTTATGCCGCTGCGCACGAGATTACCGTACAATGCGCACCGCGCGAGTTTGACATGTGTTCTATCATCAATGCCAAATCGGGACGCTGCCCCGAAAACTGCAAATGGTGCGCACAATCTTCCCACTATCATACCAAAGCTGAAATCTACGACCTGCTCCCCGCAGAAGAGTGCCTCAAACAGGCGCAATACAATGAACGGCAAGACATCAACCGTTTTTCCCTCGTCACCAGCGGCCGAAAACCTTCATCCCGGCAAATGGAACAACTTTGCGACACAGTACGCCACATGCGCCAACATTCATCCATACAGCTGTGCGCTTCTTTAGGACTCTTGAACGAAAAAGAGCTGCACGATCTGTACGACGCCGGTATCACACGCTATCATTGTAACTTGGAGACAGCCCCTTCTTTCTTCCCCACCCTGTGCGGCACGCACACACAAGAAGATAAATTACATACATTGCAGGCTGCCCGCAATGTCGGTATGGACATTTGCAGCGGCGGTATCATCGGTATGGGTGAAACCATGGAACAGCGTATTGAGTTTGCCTTTACCCTGAAAAAACTGGAAGTACAATCTATTCCCATCAACCTGCTCAGTCCCATTCCGGGCACTCCGCTGGAAGGCCAACAACCCTTGACGGATGAAGAGGTACTTGTTACGATCGCCCTTTTCCGGTTCATCAATTCCACCGCCTATCTGCGTTTTGCAGGCGGACGTTCGCAACTGAGCAAAGAAACAGTCAAGCAATCCCTTTACATAGGCATCAATTCGGCAATCGTCGGTGACCTGCTGACAACACTCGGCTCTAAAGTTTCCGAAGACAAGAAGCTGATAGAAGAAGCCGGATATGAGTTCTGTGATTCACAATTCGACCGCGAGCATCTGTGGCATCCATATACATCGACTACCAACCCGCTTCCTGTATACAAAGTGAAGCAAGCGGACGGCGCCACCATTACACTGGAAAGCGGCCAGACGCTGATAGAAGGCATGTCCTCCTGGTGGTGTGCTGTGCATGGTTATAATCATCCGGTGCTGAATCGGGCTGCAACGGAGCAGCTTAGCAAGATGTCACACGTCATGTTCGGAGGGCTGACACACGACCCTGCTATCGAACTGGGAAAATTACTGTTGCCGTTAGTACCGCCTTCCATGCAGAAGATATTCTATGCCGATTCCGGTTCAGTAGCGGTGGAAGTGGCGTTGAAAATGGCTGTACAGTACTGGAGCGCAAGAAATCAGGCGAAGAAGAATAACTTCGTTACCATACGAAGCGGATATCATGGAGATACGTGGAATGCCATGTCTGTATGCGACCCTGTAACGGGGATGCATTCCCTGTTCGGTTCGGCACTGCCTGTACGGTACTTCGCTCCCCAGCCCCACTCACGTTTCGACGGCGAGTGGGATCCGGCGGACATTCTTCCTCTGAAAGAAATCATAGAACAGCATGCCGATGAATTAGCAGCCTTGATACTGGAACCCATAGTGCAAGGTGCAGGAGGAATGTGGTTCTACCATCCGCAATACTTACGCGAAGCGGCAAAATTATGCCGGGAGCATCATCTATTGCTTATCTTTGATGAAATAGCAACCGGCTTCGGACGTACCGGAAAACTTTTCGCCTGGGAACATGCCGGAATAGAGCCAGACATCATGTGCATCGGCAAGGCCCTGACCGGAGGCTATATGACACTTTCCGCCGTACTGGCTACTAACGAGGTGGCAGATACAATCTCCAATCATGCTCCGAATGCGTTTATGCATGGTCCTACTTTCATGGGAAATCCTCTGGCATGTGCCGTAGCATGTGCATCGGTGCGTCTGCTCACATCACCCGAATATAACTGGCAAGAGAAAGTTGCCCATATCGAAGCACAGTTGAAACGGGAACTGGAACCCGCACGACAATTACCGCAAGTGGCCGATGTACGGATACTCGGAGCTATCGGTGTCATAGAAACCCAAAAGCCTGTGGACATGGCATGGATGCAACGCCGCTTCGTTGAAGAGGGAATTTGGGTACGTCCATTCGGCAGACTGGTCTACCTGATGCCCCCTTTTATTATAAAACCGGAACAACTCAGTAAATTAACAAAAGGACTGATTAAGGTAATAGACCAGTCATATTAAACAATTTTCAATTATGAGTCTGTTGAAACAAATGCAGCAAGAGCTGCTACAACTGGAAGAGCATAGTAATCTGCGCCACTTACCCAAAATGACACATGACGGACGGGAAGTTATCGTAAACAATAAACGCATGCTGAACCTATCTTCCAACGACTATCTGGGACTGGCATCAGACAGGGCATTGCGTGAAGAGTTTCTCCGCACACTTACCCCGGATACGTTCCTGCCTTCTTCTTCCTCTTCCCGACTGCTGACAGGTAATTTTACAGTCTACGAAGAACTGGAAGCTGAGCTATCACACCTTTTCGGTACGGAAGCTGCCTTGGTCTTCAACAGCGGTTATCACGCCAACACAGGTATTCTACCCGCTGTCAGCGATGCACACACCCTGATACTTGCCGACAAACTTGTTCACGCCAGCTTGATTGACGGTATCCGCCTTTCGGCAGCCAAATGCATCCGATACCGCCACAATGACCTGACGCAACTGGAAAGACTGTTGGAGGAACATCATACTGTCCATCACCGGGTCATCATCGTCACCGAAAGTATCTTCAGTATGGATGGTGACCAAGCTGATTTACAGAAACTAACAGAACTAAAGCGCAAGTATGACAATGTCCTGCTCTACGTAGATGAAGCACACGCCTTCGGTGTACGCGGCAGGCAAGGACTCGGTTGTGCCGAAGAATTCCATTGCATTCACGACATTGACTTCCTTGTCGGTACATTCGGTAAAGCGGCTGCATCTGTCGGCGCCTATATTGTATGCAAAAAGGTAATACGGGAATATCTCGTAAACCGTATGCGCACCCTCATCTTCACCACCGGGCTGCCACCGGTAAACATTGCATGGACCTTGTTTATCGTACGCCGTTTGGCTGACATGCAGGAACGGCGCAAACATTTGGCACATATCAGCCGGACGCTTCGCGAAGCTTTACAGGTACGAGGGTATACATGCCCCAGCGTCAGCCATATCGTCCCAATGATAATCGGCCCGAGCGCAGACACAGTCCTACAGGCGGAAGCATTGCAACGGCATGGATTTTACGCCCTGCCAGTCCGTCCGCCGACAGTACCGGAGGGCATGTCGCGCATCCGCTTTTCGCTGACAGCGGAAATCAGAAAGGAAGAAATAGAAGAGCTGAGTAATAACATCAGCGCCTATACCGACTAATAATAATTCGATTTTAAATATTCACTTACTAACCAGAAAAGAATCATGAAACAAGTTTATATCGTACACGAAAATCATCCCAAACTACTATTACTGTTTGCCGGTTGGGCAGCGGATGAAACCCCTTTCAAGCAATACCGTCCCAAAGGGATGGACTATATGGTTTGCTACGACTACCGAACACTCGATTTTGATAAGTCCATTTTCGACCGCTACCAGCGTGTGAATGTGGTAACTTGGTCCATGGGAGTGTGGGTAGGTTCTCTCATACTCAGCAATATCCCCCAAAATAAGATCCTCAGCATAGCTTTCAATGGGAGCATATCCCCCATTGACAATTTGGAAGGTATTCCCCTGAAAACCTATCAAGCCACTCTTGACGGGCTCACTCCCGCCTCGCTCCAGAAGTTCCTGCGCCGCATGTGCAAAGACAGTGACGCTTACAAAGCATTCATGGAAATAACTCCCCGCCGGAACTTCGATGAAATAAAAGAAGAACTGAGACTCATTAAGGAACAATACTTCGAGATGCATGGAAGCATAGAGAAAAAGGACATATATAACGAAAAAGATGAAGATAAGTTTCAGGAATACTACGACAAATACAACTACGAGTACGACTATGTTTTTATTGGCAACAACGACCGGATATTTCCTCCCGAAAATTTGAGAATCAACAATGAAAGCCCGGTGCATAGCAATGTAATCCTGACAGACAACGCACATTATGACGAACCTATGTTCCGTTTTCTGCTGCAAGATATGTGGGAAATGACTGTTGATGACTTTATATGCCATCTCAAAACCATAAACATTGATGAAACGATAGAGGAATGACTTTCAATCCCATCCAATCCATTGATAAAACGCTTGTTGCCAAACGCTTTGCCCACGCCCGTAACACATATGGGCGAGAAGCACGCGTACAACAGCAGGTAGCGGAGAAGATGCTTCGCCTGCTGATGGAGCACACCGGAAAGCACTCCGCCGCACCAAACAGTACCGGCAACACACTAAGCTGTCCTGAGAGCATCTCCCCTTTCCGCAAGGTTGCGGAATTCGGATGCGGAACAGGCTGCTATTCGCGTTTACTGCTGCACACCCTGCAACCGGAAAGCCTATTGCTCAATGACCTATGTCCCGAAATGGAAGAATGTATAAAGGACATCTGCGATCGGGACAACAAAGGACGAGTCAAATTCATGCCTTGTGATGCGGAAACCCTTGAGTTTCCACAGGAAACGGACTTGATAACTTCCTGCTCCACCCTACAATGGTTTGCCGACACGAAGCGGTTCTTCACCCGTTGCCACCGCTTCCTGTCGGACGGTGGTATCCTTGCCTTCAGCACTTTTGGCAAACAGAATATGCAGGAAATACACACCCTGACAGGAAACGGGCTGGAGTACCTGCCCCTCGATAGCCTGAAAAAGCTGCTTTCACCTCTTTTCGAAATTATTTATGCTGAAGAAGAGATTGTCATTCTGCCTTTTGGCACTCCGCTCGAAGTGTTGCAACATCTCAAACAGACCGGAGTTACAGGCACTGAAAAGAGAGTATGGACTCGCGGACGACTGCAGAACTTCTGCAACGAATATATCCGGATGTATAGCAATACGGATCACAGTGTCTCGCTGACGTATCATCCGATTTATATTATTGCCAGGAAGAGAATAAAACAAGAAGAAGAAACATATATTTAATCAAAGTATAAGAAAGTATGGAATCGAACATATATTTTATCAGTGGCATTGACACCGATGCCGGAAAGAGCTATTGCACAGCTTGGTACGCCAAACAACTCTCCTTAAACGGACAGCGTATTATCACCCAAAAGTTTATCCAGACCGGAAATACAGGTCACTCCGAAGACATTGATCTGCACCGGCGCATCATGGGAACAGGTTATCTGCCTGAAGATAAAGAAGGGCTCACCATGCCCGAAATATTCTCTTACCCCTGTTCTCCCCACCTTGCCGCACATATTGACAACCGCCCTATCGACTTTAACAAAATAGAACGTTCCACCCAAGAACTGGCCCGTCGTTACGATACCGTATTTATAGAGGGAGCCGGTGGTCTAATGGTTCCTTTGACAGAAGAATATCTCACCATTGACTACATTGCAGAAAAAAAATACCCCCTCATCTTCGTAACATCCGGCAAACTGGGTAGCATCAACCATACCCTGTTAAGTCTCGAAGCCATTAAACATCGAGGAATTCCGCTCGATACCGTATTGTATAATCTCTACCCTACGGTGGAAGATAAAACCATACAAAATGATACAATGCAATACATACAGAAGTATCTTTCCAAGCATTTCCCCGAAACAAAATTTAAGGCAGTACCGGAAATAAATAATCTGCATTAATCCATGCAATCTATGGTGAATTTTGTAACTTTGCACGTTATAAAATTCACCATAAATTACATGGAAGCATTAACATTCGATACAACAGAAAAGATATTACTCGCAGCGACGGGAGTTCTTTTTGTTATCCAAATCCTTTATTACTTTTGTCTGTACAACCGTATCCATTTACATAATCGTGCTGTAAAGCGAAGTAATGTACACTTTTCCCAGGAATTACCTCCCGTATCGGTCATCATCTGCGCCCGGGAAGAGTCCGAGAACTTGCGTCGCAACCTCACCGCGGTTTTAGAACAAGACTATCCACAGTTTGAAGTTATCGTCATCAATGACGGTGACACTGACGAAAGCGAAGACTACCTCACACTGTTGGAAGAGAAATATCCACACCTCTATCACAGCTTTGTTCCAGATTCCTCCCGCTATATCAGCCGGAAAAAACTTGCCGTAACACTCGGCATCAAAGCAAGCAAATACGACTGGCTCGTCTTTACCGAAGCCAACTGCCAACCGCAAAGCAACCAATGGCTACGCCTACTGGCACGCAATTTCACCTCACGCACACAAGTTGTCCTGGGATACAGCGGCTACGAACGCGGCAGAGGTTGGCTGCATAAGCGCATAGCGTTCGACAACCTTTTCACTTCCATGCGTTATCTCGGTTTCGCACTCGCCGGAAGCCCCTATATGGGTATCGGACGAAATCTTGCTTACCGCAAGGAACTGTTTTACCGGGAGAAAGGCTTCTCCGCACATCTCAACCTTCAACGAGGTGACGACGACCTCTTTGTCAACCATATAGCCACTGCAGAAAATACGCGTGTAGAAACTGACGCAGATGCCATTGTACGCATGCAGCCTGTATCCGGTGCCAAAGACTGGCGGGAAGAAAAAATAGGTTATGCATCTACTGCCCGGCTCTATCATGGCGCACAACGCTGGCTGGCCGGGTTGGAAACGACTACCCGCCTGACATTCTACACTGTGTGGATAGCTCTGCTCGTGATAAGCGTACTGAATTTTCACTGGTTGGCAGCAGGCATCACATTTCTCATCTGGGTACTCCGCTTCATCCTACAAGCAGTCATCATCAATAAGACTGCAAAAGAATTGAACGATCAACGCAGATACTATTGGACGCTGCCTGTCTTTGATATACTTCAGCCTATGCAATCTCTCCATTGGAAACTCTATTGCATGTTCAGAAAGAAAAGCGGATTCCTGAGAAAGTAGCACCTCATCTCACAAGATGAAACCGATGTCGGCTTACTCGTAACGCATGGAATTGGCCGGATGAATTCGTGTAATAAGATACGACGGCCCCAACAACATTATGACTGATGCCAATAGTGTGCCGACATTCAGCAACAAGAAGATCCAGATATTGAGAGATACGGGAACGGTGTCCATATAATAAGTCTCCGGATCAAGACGAAACACTCCAAAGCCTTTCTGGACGAAATAAAAAGCCAAGCCTATTACATTCCCCCACAACATACCTTTTCCTATAAGGAACACTGCCAACCAAAGGAACAATTTACGGATAGTGAAATTATTGGCACCCAAAGATTTTAGAACACCAATCATGGACGTACGCTCAATAATGATAATCAGCAGCCCGGAGACCATTGTGAAACCGGCAACTCCGATCATCAGAATAAGAATAACCCATATATTAACATCCAAAATGCTGAGCCATGCAAAGACTTGCGGATTGAGTTGTTCCACATTCAACACGCAATAATCCGCGCCATAAGGGTCGGGAGATTGTCCTATCTCATCAGCAATCTGATAGGTGGCTTCTTCCAGCTTGTCGTAATCATACAGCTCCAGTTCCAGTCCACTCACCTGATCAGGCTGCCATTTGTTCAGGCGGTTCACCATACACAAGTCGGTAAGCAGGAACAAATTATCGTATTCGGAAAAGTTGGTCTGATAAATGCCCACCACCGTCAGACGACGTGCACGCACATCATCTTGTATATAATATGTATCTATCTTATCACCAAGCTTCAACTTCATTTTGTCGGCGATCACCTTCGAGATAACAACCCTATTAGTAGAAGCAGAATCACTGAACTGCGGAAATTCCCCCTCCACCAAATGACGGCGAAAAAAAGAAGTGGCATATTCAGGACCTATGCCCTTCAGCACCATCCCTTGAAAGGCATCAGCTGTCTTTATCATACCCGGTTTGGTGGAATAACGCTGTACATGCTTCACTTCAGGATTATCCGTAAGGACAGCAATCATGCTGTCCGTCACAGCTATGGGGCGAGTTTCAAAGGAGCGTGCCGCATCCGAATTGCTAATCTGAATATGGGAACCGAAACCTATTATTTTATCACGCACCTCACTCTTGAACCCGATTATCACCGACACTGCAATAATCATTACAGCCAGCCCGATAGCAATACCAAGAGTTGCTATCAGCACAGCAGGGCGGGAAACTTTCTTCTCCGCATCACTGTTACGATAAATACGAAGAGCAAGGAAACGAGATAAATCCATAAAACAAACCCTTATTTTTCAGGATACAGACTATGAGGACATTATGTATTCGTGAAATCTGTATCCCACTGTTTCATTCCGTACGTCCCGGATAAGCTTCGAGTGCTTTGGAGAGCACAAATAACGCGCGTGTCAAATCTTCTTTCTTCAATACATAAGCTATGCGGACTTCGTTACGGCCGGACCCCGGAGTTGTATAGAAGCCGGAAGCCGGAGCCATGAAAACAGTCTGCCCTTCGTACTCGAAATCGGAGAGACACCATGCACAAAACTTGTCCGAATCGTCTACCGGCAATTTGGCTACGGTATAAAACGCACCCATAGGAATGGGCGAGTATACGCCGGGAATACGGTTCAAACCGTCAATCAGACATTTACGGCGTTCCACATACTCGTCGTATGTATCACGCAAATAGTCCTCCCCGGCATCCAAAGATGCTTCGGCGGCAATCTGCCCTATCAATGGAGGGCTTAAACGCGCCTGACAGAATTTCATAACGGCATCGCGTATTTCTTTGTTCTTCGTTATCAGTGCACCGACACGAATGCCACACTCCGAATAACGTTTGGAAACAGAATCAATCAGGACAACATTATTCTCGATACCTTCCAAGTGGCAGGCAGAAATATAAGGAGATCCCGTATAGATAAACTCACGATATACCTCGTCGGAGAAAAGGAAAAGGTCGTACTTCTTCACAAGGTCACGTATCTGATTCATCTCGCGGCGAGTGTAAAGATAGCCGGTAGGATTATTGGGATTACAAATAAGGATGGCACGTGTACGGTCGTTAATAAGTTCCTCGAACTTTTCTACCTTAGGCAGTGAAAAACCCTCTTCTATGGTTGTTGCAATCGTACGTATCTTAGCTCCGGCAGAAATGGCAAACGCCATATAATTGGCATAAGCCGGCTCCGGCACAATTATCTCATCACCCGGATTCAGGCATGCCATGAAAGAAAACAAGACTGCTTCCGAACCGCCGGAAGTGATGATGATATCATCGGCGGTAAGCTTGATGTTGTATTTATCGTAATATCCCACCAACTTCTCACGATAACTGCGATAGCCTGCGCTGGGACTGTATTCCAAGACTTTACGGTCAATATTGCGAATAGCGTCAATCGCGACTTGCGGCGTAGGCAAATCAGGTTGTCCAATATTGAGATGGAATACATGGATGCCCCTTTGTTTGGCTGCATCTGCCAAAGGAGCCAGCTTTCTGATAGGAGATGCGGGCATCTCCATTCCGCGAATAGAAATTGTTGGCATGAGTTTTTTTATATCATTTTATCATTTAAGTCGCAAATGTAGTGATTTATTTGATACTAAAGGGAAGCTAAGACATAAAAACTTTAAAAACCTTATCTATATTAAAAACACTATGCTATTTAAAAAGATTCTTGTACCTTTGAAATATAAACAAATAGACAACTACAACCGTTTTATCATAAACCAATATTTAAAATAGCTGTCTCTTATACA
>ERZ1027254.792-NODE-792-length-15530-cov-9.646268_pt1 | contig 15530 bp, 18 predicted proteins | sample MGYA00519473_ERZ1027254 | MGnify/ENA primary metagenome ERZ1027254 (study PRJEB26926, sample SAMN06164781) | human gut metagenome | biome: ENVO:00009003; feature: ENVO:2100002; material: ENVO:00002003 | host: Homo sapiens | place: USA | collected 2012 ...
GTGGGCTCGGAGATGTGTATAAGAGACAGGAATAGTAAAAATGCTTTTGGTTGGTTATAATAAATCTGATATTATCCGGGAAATGAGTTCATCCTATTATGAATTAAATGGAAATATAAAAGATATTAGGAAGGTGATTTGTGAAGTATATAAATGTTAAAGCAACAGTACCCCGTGGGCATAGTTTGGTTGTTAATGCATTTGAGAACTACGGTAATACTACAAATGGGCAAATGAAAAACAGAAAATGTGGATAATCGTTAAACATCCTTAAAGAATAAAAACTGCAAAATCAATACAAACACATTGAATCGGAAATGATTTGGCATTATAATAAAGAAAATGAATAGAAATGGAGGTGCTGAATATGGCTAGCACAATTCAGGTCAGGGTAGACGATGAGTTAAAGAATAAATCAGATGCGTTATTTAAAGACTTGGGTACAGACACGACAACTGCAATCAGAATGTTTTTAACACAGGCTGTTGCGGCAAATGGATTTCCTTTTGAAATAAAAAGACAGGCAGAAGTGAATCCATATGCACCAATGACCGAGAAAGAGATACTTGCAAAATTGAAAAAGTCCAGAGAACAGGAAATGTTCAGAGATGCAGATGATGTGATTTCTGATATGAGGTCAAAGTATGGATTATAAGATTGTTATGTCGAAAGGTGCGGAGGAGGATATTGATAGATTTGTTACATATCTTTTGTTTGAAAAGAAAAGTGAGCAGGCTGCAAGAAATTTAATAAATGATTTTGAGGCAACAAAGATAAATCTGACAAATGTTGCCGAGAGCCTGAAACTATGTGATAATCCAAAACTGCGAGAGCTGGGATACCACAGAATTAATTTCTTGTCTCATCGATATTTTATGCTTTATCGTATTGAAAATGATACGGTTTATGTGGACAATATTTTTCATGAATTGCAAGACTATGAAAATAAATTGAATTAAATATTTATAAATTCTTACCTATTGGGGCTGACTCCTAATTTTGAATATTAATTTAGGAGATTACTCGAATAGGTAGTTTTTATGGAGATATTTGGCATTTTTCCACCTACTGAATATGGATATAGAGCCTATGGAGGATATTGGAGTGATGTTTTGGTAGGAAATATAGAAAGTCTTTTGGGTATTCGTGGAATGGTCACTGATTACTATGATAATAGTAAGTATTATTGCATTGAGTATTTGATACCTATGTCAGATGTGATTTTTGATATGGGAAATCCAACAGAAACAGATTATGAAAAGACAGTAGAATTTTTGAAGCAAGCAATATTAAGATTATATGATGAATGGGTAGGAAGTAGTTTTATTTGTGATGAGAATCTTAGATTAAGGCTTTCGGATGATGCCAATATTAAACCAGAGTGGTTTGTGATGGCAGAAGAACTATAATGAACGCATACGATGTTGTGTTCTGCCCCCCTTAACTGACTACGATTTGACTACTACACAAGGTACCCGTTTGCTACTTTTTTCATTATTTTGATTAGGGTGTCAAAAGCCCATTTTGATATTTGATTTTGCTTGTACCTTGGAAATTTAACACGAATTTTTGAAAGATATGATTTTTGTATCTATAATTCATTGATATTTTGAAACTGTGGTTCATGGATTTTACGCTGTTTTCTTATTTGAGGTATACGAATCTAAGCTATTGGTATAATCTAATAGCTTTTGAACATCTAATGCTGCTATTTTAAATCCAAAGAATAACCGGGTACGTTTTTTGCCATGCACAGGTATCTTGTCCACATGATATCTTCGACGAAGAAGAGAGGGAATTGCTTCTACTCCATTTCTAAATTTTGCATATTCAGAAAATTCTTCCGTCTGCATGTACTGTAATTGTTTTGCACGACCAACGGATTTCCAAGATACTTCCTTTCGGACTCGTGTTTTTAGAAAACGCGACTGACACCGTTCTTTGTAAGGACATCCTTCGCAGTCACTTATCCGAAAATACGCAACGGAACGCTCATTGCCTGGATCATAGATACAGTCTTCAGGTACACGATTATTCTTACATTTGATGAGATATTTTCCATCATCAGTAAAAACAAAATCAGCATATATTTCATCTGGTTTGCGTCCTGTGAAATTGGTTGTAACAAGTTTTAGATTATGTTCAGATGCTAAACGTGAGTTCTCTTCTCCGCTGTATGCCCCATCGGCAACAATAAAAGAACCATCAGAAAAATCTTTTTTCTCATTAAGATAATCTTTCATAAACTGATTATCTGCGTAGGTATTTTGCTGGTAATCGTAGACAATGACCAGACTGCTTTTTTCTCCGACAGCTTCAACTACGTTTCCAACGTATCCAAGATGTCTGCCACCTGCTTTATAGCGGAAAGTGGCTTCTGGATCAGAAGGATTAAGCAATACTTCTGAAGGATTTTCAACTTCCTCTTTTTTGTCGAAGCCGCCTTGAGCCACCATCATCAATGATTGTGCGTTCCTTTAATAGGCGAATAAGAAGCTGATATTCACTTGTATCATCAAAATCACCGGTTGAATCACAAATCTTTATCAAGATATCTGCATCTTTCATCACAACAACGTTTCTCTCAGTTGCATCCATATCCCGCTTGTGATAAATGCATTTATTATAATCATCTTTTTTTATATAATGATATTGTTCATCCGGAATTTTTGTTCCACGCTCATCCATTATTTTGCAAAGATTAGCAACACAAGTATAAAACAATTCAAGCAATGAGAGGTTTCTGATATTTGCAGCAACCATTAAACTGTCCATACGTTGTTTATCCGGAGTGATATCCATAAAATCAGATATTTCTTTTGCCATTTTTACAACACATTCATGAATAAGATCAACATCATGCTCTGTTTTCTCTTGCTCTAAACCTGCTGAGGGTTCTGTCACTAATTGGCTGCTCTTCAAAACTGGTTGTGTGCAGTGCATACTGATAGCGGATATCAAATGCCATAGCTTCAACGATCTCATCGTCAGTAACATTAAGAGCTTCTTTAAGAATTAGTGCACCAACAATCACATTGACCGGAGTATTAGGTCTGGATGCTTTTTCACTGTAAAGAACAGAAAAAATATTTTCATCGATAGCAGGAAAAACTTTATCCGCAAAAGTTTTTGCCCATGATTTTTCTAACATTCGTTTTTCACGTTCTGTAAGATTAAAAGTGCTATCTAAAAGAGTAAGCTGTTGATTATCATTTTTAACGAAAGACATATGGATCACCTCACAAAATCTTATCTATATTTTACCAGAGAATCCAATGTTTTTGTATATCGTGTTAAGTTTTCAAGGTACAAATTTATATCAAAGGTTATAAACCTTTTGACACCCTAATCCTATAAATACAAAGAATGCTATCGCTGGAGCAGATCTTTTTCTTTATCAAGTATGTAATGGTTTGAATCTTCCAGAAGAGACAAAAGGGTGGAGAGGAGATTATTGGTTCCCACCCTTTTATGTATATGCCCAGAATACAATATTAGAATGGGGAAAGATGAAGTCCAAACGATATTGTAAAAAAATGATGGAACTCTTTGGTGTTGAGAATATTGAGGCGCTTAAGGAAGCAGTTGGAAAATGTGAGTTTAGCCGGGAAATGCGCTATAACGGAAGTTTTGACTCGGCTCCAGCTGTATTAAATTATATTCAAGTTGACGATATAGGAACATTGAATTAGTTTCGACGAAAAACATTGACAATCGAACGTATGTTTACTATATTTATTTCATCGCTAACTTAGGTACTAAGTCACGGAGCAGTGCAAAGGAATGATTGACATTATCAACGGTCAGTTTGACATCCCTTTTAGCTGGCCTTCTTATCAGGAGGCGAAAAATGAATGCAGGAAGTGCATGTGGCTTGTCCATGTTGTAAAAATAAAAGGTTGTTTGATGCAGATCCGGAAGCAGTTGAGGGCATTATTAAAATCAAGTGTCCTATCTGTAAAGGTGTGATTGCAGTCAGCTTCCACAAAAAGAAGATTCGTACTGAGCGAATCGGCGCATAAGAAATTATAGCGACCAAAGCCTGACGAAGTATAGAGATGATATCCCTATGATTTGTCAGGTTTTTAATTATTAAATGTATTGCTGCAATACAAAATGCTTGACAATACAAAAATGTATTGATACAATACAATGGAAGGATGGCAATACATATGGAGGTCGCGTATGATAGATTATGATTTTTTTATAAAACACCACTCAATGAATAAGAGCGATTTGATAGAGGATATTGACAGTACATTAGAAAAGATTCTGTTACATGCTGAGACAGATCCAAATCATTCTTACGCATATTATTCAACATTGAAAAACTTATTAGAAAATTTGAAGGACAAAATACTATCTTCAACATTAATGGAACAATTAGAGAATGGTTGGTGTTACGATTGGGGAGTTAATTATAGTGGAGCTGATTTACAATTAGTTCATTATATATTGTATGAGGGATATCCAGAGGATCCATCGCTTGAAGAACTTGATCAAGTTTTTCCAATATTATCTGTGCCAACGAGTCTGTTGACGGTGGATGAGTTCGCTTCTCTTCATGGTGTAGAAGTTGTAACTGTTCGTCAATGGATAAGAAGAGGTAAAATACGAACGGCAAAAAAATATGGTAATGAATGGAGAATACCGTCATTAACAGATACACCCAAAAGAGGTTATACATCTGCTCATTATAAGTGGTCTGATACACTAAGCGGGTTGCCTGAGGATTTGTTATATCTGAATGAATATAACGAAGCGTTATTTACACAAGATGATGATGATAAAAAGCTCTTCTATGTATTTTTGTATAATGAGCCTGCAGTAGACGGATTAAGAACAGCTGGGAAAACTTTGGAATGTACAGCTGCAGAACGTGAAAGGATAGAATTGACTATTATTTCACAGCCATCAGTTCATTACATGCAGAACTTCATAGATAGCATTTGCATAGATTTAATGGAAGTGTTTAATAGTGGAGGTGATGAGTAATGACTTGGAGAATTCCTATATATAATAGCGATTTCCCAAAACCTAAAAGAATTTTTGATGTAGAGGCTGATGAACATGGGAATATTTATAGATATTATACTCAAAATATAAAAGGGTGTATCTGTGTGGAAACATCCGAAATGGAGAAACAAATAATGGATTTTTTTGAAAAGAGAGCAAGTTAACATGGTTTGATCTACCGAGCAATCGGATCCGATATACCGAGATACCAACCGCCGGAGTCAAGACTTCAGTAAGAGTTATTGGATAACTATATCTATAACTAATGCTGGAGTCTGGGCTCCGGCTTTTTTTATTTCTTCAGTTTATCCAGACGGTCAGAGATAGCCTGGTCGAAGATTTCACGAGGAAGGTCGTTTCGTTTGTAGACATCGTAAAGCTTGAAGAAATAGTTGAGGAAGGCATTGATTTCAGCTGACTTTTCGTTGCCATTACCGCCAGTTGAAAAATCCCAGTTGAGTTCGTCGAGCTGTTCTTCGCAAAGGCCGGTGATGTCGGGGTTTATGAACTCTGAGAAGTAGAACATACGGTAAGTACTGTTTTCTTTCTTGTATTCATATGGGTAGTCGTTTGTCGGATAGTTCACTTCCAGGTATTTGTCTTCTTCGATGGTCTGGTCGGTGTAATTGATAACACCACTTTCAATAAGCTGCATGAGTATCTTACAGATTTCTTTGTTGGAAAGTTGTTCAGTAGAAGGCTGATCGAGCTTACGACCTACAAGATAGTCTACGGATACATCAAAGAAATCAGCGATAGCTATTGTTTGCTCGAAAGTGAAGCGGTTGCCTTTAGTTCTATTAAGAGCTTTGCTCATTTGTGGCTGAGGGATTCCGGTACCACGGATTATGTCAGCCTGGCTTATATTTCGTTCTCTCATAAGTGTTTCAATATTCTCAATGAGAATATCGTGATAATTGGTAGCCATAACATATTCCTCCAATACATAAAGCATACACAAAAGATATGAGTAAGCTCCTTTTGAATATGTTATAGCACAAAAAGTACAATGGAGACAACAAAAATCTCTGTTGAGCCGGAAAAAGTAAGCTTTTGAAGGCTTAGGAAAGTAGGAGATATCTGCTACGGCAGTTCTCATAGATAAAGGTTCGGCGGAACCTATAATCCGTCAAAAACAATAATTTATTTCAAAGCCTGTGGGCGCGCGACTACAAGGCGAGGATAAGAATACTGGTTTTCGATACAACACCCAAAGTGGGTGGAGGTTCGTAATCAGAGACTATTCCCGCTTTATTGTCGTGCGTCCATTTTTGTTACGGCATTATCAGCAGCTCTGGTCGGCTCTTGTCCTCGCCTGTGGCGTGAACGCACACAGCAGAAAGGACAAAAAATGGAAACCAGAGTAAATGTTGAAGAAGGTAAGAAGTATCTGTATGTAGAGACTACAGGGGAAAGCATCAAGCAGTTTAAAGCAGCTCCAGAAGAAGAGAGAGCAGGTATTGAAATCAGCAGAATGCGTGTGGAAGGTGCGTGGGTACCTGCACTTAAGTTTGCAGTTGATATCTCTACCGAAGAGGGCGCACAGTTTTATTCTGATTGGAAGCAGGAAGAATGGAGACAGGAGGCCCAGTACAGAATGGAGAATCGTTGTGAGATTTGCGGCAGCAATGGTAAGAGCATGCGCTGCCCATTAAGAGTGAAGAATCCTGATTATACCGGAGCCCCTGGTCAGAAGAAGACTATAGCGGTTAAATGTGAAGAGTGTCCATATGGATACAACCGTTTATTCCGTCCAGTGAACGGTAAGATAAACTTTTCTACTTTTGATGTGGAAGATGGAGACGGTAATGTTGATGCATTTGAGCCTGAGTCAAAAAAATACTCAGATGCGGACATCTACATGAGACTTCTTAAGGATCTTGGAGAGTATATTGTTGAGCACTATCCTAAATATGCTAAGTATGTGGAGCTTATCAATATTCTTGGCGAAGAATACAATATGAAGACCGCATCAAAAATTATGGGTAAGGCTGATAGTACATTATATGACTGGGTAAAGAGACTCAGACCGATATATGAAGAATTCAGAGGAACCGTTGATTATCTGTAAAGCAATTGTATGAATAAGGAAATCCACCCGGCAGTGATATGATATGCCCCTTGTCAAGTAGACAGGTAAAATATCTAAAATTGAATGTGGATGATGCCTGCATTTCCTTTTGAAGTGCAGGCATTTTTCTATGCACACCATTTCTCTTTATATTTGCTTATTCGTTTGTTTTCAGGAATCGGGTATTCTGTGGGTACATCAGATGACAATGCTTCCTGGCGCACTTCTGATGGGGTTTTATAGCCATATCTGTCCTGTGGACGTTCTTCACTGTAAAAACGCAAATAATCTTTGATTGCATATCTTAGTGAAACCTCATCAATGATTTCGTACATCTGATACATTTCAGATTTTATAATTCCCCAGAAACCCTCTATCGGTCCATTGTCGATACAATGTCCAACTCTGGACATAGATTGCTCCATTTCCTGGTTTTCAAGTTTTTTCCTGAATGTCTTGCTGGTATACTGAAATCCCCGGTCCGAATGAAAAATCGGTTTGGCATCCGGATTTGCTGCGATTGCTTTATCAAATGTCTTAAATATTAATCTGTTGTCGTTTCTTGCACTTACAACATATGCTACAGGATATCTGTCATATAAATCTATAATGGCACTTAAATACAGTTTCTTTTTCTCTCCAGGTACTTTGAATTCCGTTACATCTGTAGCCCATTTTTGATTTGGAACAGTAGCATAGAAATCTCTTTGAAGTATATTTTCTGCCGTTTCATCCGGCTTGGCATAAATATATTTTTTCTTCTTTTTACGGATTACAGAATGGATTCCCAGCTTTTTCATAATTCTGTGGACTCTGTTTTTACTGTACGATGTATGATTGAAATGGTTGATCCAGGATGTCATTCGACGGTATCCTAAGATATGGCAAAAACGTTCATCGTATTCTTTGATAAGTTCCGCAAGTCTGATATTTTCAAGTTCCTCATACGGTATTTCACGATGTAACCATTTATAATAAGCAGCCCTTGATCTCTCAAGCTGTCTGCACATCCATTCTATACTCCAGTTTTTCTTTGTATAAAAATATCGGATTGCTAAATATTTTGATTCATGGCGTAACTTTCCAAGCTTCACATCCCTTCGAATTCCTTCACTTTTTTTAACAGTTCAACTACCATATCCTTTTCTTCCAACTGACGCTTCAAACGCAGATTTTCACGCTTTAATCATTCTAGTTCATCCACTTCGGCATCTGTTTTGTGACATCCTCTCCGATCCGTTAATCCATCTGCACCATCGGTGTCATATTTTTTTACCCAGGAATAAACCTGGCTATAAGAAACGTCAAATTTTGCAGCAGTGTTTTTATAGTTACGATTATGATTGATACAGTAATCAGCGATTTCTTTCCGTTCTTCCAATGTTGTTTTTCTTCGTGCTTCTGCCATATAGACCTCCTGTTTCGGATTGTAATCCTTAAGCTCTCTATTGGCATTATACATTCTAATCCACTTTCTTAAAAGACCGGAAGAGATATCATATTTTATTCCTAAATCAATGGAAGAGCCGTCACCTCTTACATATTCCTCAACCACTTTCATTTTAAATTCTTTCGAATAAGACCCATTTCGCATTTTTTTTGAAAAACCGGCAAGTCCATGTTTGTTATAAATCAAGGCCCAGTCCTGAATGGTTCTTGAAGAAATACATAGTTCTCCACATATCTGTATTCTAGATTTATTTCCTTCAAGATAATCTATAACAGCCTGTTCTTTTTCTTTAGGTGTAAACTTTGCTTTTCTGGACATGAAAAATACCTCCAAAGTAACAGATTTTTATATTTAATCTGTCTACTTTAGAGGTATCATATCATATCGCCGATGAGGCGGTTTTTTCTTTGTATAAGGAAGCGATTCTGATGGTGCAGGATAACTGCAAAGTTTTTTGAAAAAAGTTCGGAAAATATTGGTCTGAATCTCCTTTGACCAGTAGAGGGAGCTTGATAAGAGCCCCGAACACGGCGAAGGGGGTGATTCCCATGGGATGAAAAGACTAGGAATAATAAGTGGAAAAATTTAACAGGAGGAAAGACATGCAATTGATTTTACAGACAGCGAATGTAACTGCTGATGCAAAGAATTGTAGTTATCCCAATAAGGTAACGGTTACTAATGCATCGGAGCTACAGGAAGCGGTAAAGATGGATCATGTGTGTGCGGAATATAAGAAAAATTACCGCAGCATTGATAATTTCATTAAGTCAAATGTGGTTGTCATGGATCTTGATAACGACCATACAGATAATCCGGATGAATGGATCACGGCAGAGAAGCTGGAAGAACTTCTTCCTGATATTTCATATGCAGTGGCTCCAAGCAGAAACCATATGGTTGCTAAGAATGGTAAGGCTGCAAGACCTAAATACCATGTTTACTCTGAAATTGAAGAGATTACGGATTCCTCAGCGCATGCAGCATTGAAGGCGGCAATCCATAATGCATATCCATTTTTTGACGGTAATGCTCTGGATGCTGCGAGATTTATTTTCGGTGCGGATAGTGGTGAAGTGGTATGGCAAGAAGGATGGACAACCATTGATGAAGACATTGTGGTCGAGATTTCTAATGAAGAAACACCTTCTGCAAGTGGTCCGATTTTAGAGGGTAGCCGCAACAACACCATGAGCAGATTTGCCAGCAGGGTTCTTAAGAAGTACGGGGTTACTGATAAGGCAAGAGAAGCCTTTGAGATTCATGCTCAGAGATGTGATCCGCCACTTGAAGAGGAAGAACTCAATACCATATGGAACAGTGCAGTGAAGTTTTATAAGAAGACAATCGTTACCCAGGAAGGATATGTGGCACCGGATCAGTACAATGCAGAGTTTGGTTCCATCAAGCCTGCTGACTTTGAAGCGGCTGGAGGACTTGCAGAATGCCAGAAAAGAATTGGAAGGGACGCAAGGAGAGAAGCCTGTGTCACAGAAGATGTTTAAAGCAATATAGAAGAATGGTTAAATTTAAGCTGGGCTGGATGCTCAGCTTTTTTTTGAATTTACCTGATAAGGATGGAGGTGAATGTGGAAATAATCATAAATGCTATGGAGATTAAAATGCTATGAAAAATCAATGAATAATGTTATAATTATCATAAGAGTATTCACGTATATTTTTACGGCTAAAGGAGAATATATTTATGATAGATTTAAACTCAGAATTAATGGAGCAAAAAATGAAAGTTGATTTTAATACCTATGACTTATCTGTTAAAGAGTTGTTAAGTATGGTAAATGATGGACTGATAAATATAGCGCCAGAATATCAGCGACAGTTTAGATGGGATGTTGAACGCCAGTCAAGTTTAGTCGAATCTCTCTTTTTGGGAATTCCGGTTCCAAGTCTTTTTATGGCAACAAATGTGGATGGAACTTGGGAAGTGATTGATGGAGTGCAGAGACTTAGTACAATGATTTGTTTTGCAGGAGATGATAATGTACGAGAGAAAGTCAATGCTAAAAAAGCTGAGCCCTTAAAATTGAAAGGATTATCAAAACTAGCTAATTTTAATGATAAGAGATTTGCTGATCTTCCGGTAGGTGTACAAAATAAGTTTAAATTGACTAGTATTAAAGTTACTACGTTGAGTGATAAAAGCGATAAAGACGTGCGCTTTGATTTGTTTGAACGATTGAATAAAGGAGGCGTAAATCTTACACCTCAGGAAATTCGTAGCTGTGTTTATCGAGGCGGGTTTAATGATTTTTTAAAAGAGTTATCCAAAGATTCTAATTTTAAGAATTGCGTGCATTTATCTGAGAGTCAAGAAAATGATGGTACTAGAGAAGAACTTGTTTTGAGATTTTTTGCGTATTTGTATGATTTGGATTCGTTTGAGCATAGTGTAAAAGACTTCTTAAATAATTATATGTCAAAGGCTGACAAAGGATTTAATTATAGTGAAAATGATAAATTATTCAGAATGGTATTCAAAATATTGAATGATGCCTTGCCTCATGGTATAAGTAAAGGAAGGAAAAATACACCACTTAATCTTTTTGAGGCTGTGTCAGTAGGAGCTGCATTAGCATATATGGATAATGGAAAAATAAACACTGTAGGAATAGATGAATGGCTAAAAGATAAAGAATTATTAAAATATATTACAGGAGCTACAAATTCGAAACCGAGAGTAATAGGTAGAATTGAGTTCTGTAGAAAAAAATTTGAGGGATAAAAGTGTTTAATGAAATAAAAGAGGAATTGACTCGTAAAATATGCGAACTAAGATTATGGCTTAGTAATATTAATGATAGCGATGATTTTTCAGCAATTAATAAGGGTTTGTTTTACGTGTATATATATGGGATTTATGAAGAAACAGTTAGAACTGTCGTTCAGAAAACGATAGAGGAATTAAATGCTAAATCTGTAAAAATTGATGAGTGTATATATGAGCTGTATGCACTCATTTTTTCCGCGGAATATGACAGTATATATGGTGTGGGTAATGAACATAAGTGGGAAAAAAGGTGGAATATTTCAGATAAATTAACTCGGAATCCTATCGTTTCTATTCCAAATGAAATAGTACCTACTGATGGCAAAAATCTACGATATAGACAATTAGAGAGTATCGCAAAATCTTTTGGTATTCATAATGCAATTCTTCCTAGGGCGGAAATTGGAGGAAACATTCAGGAAATGGTTGATAATAGGAATTATATTGCACATGGGAATAAAACTCCAAAAGAGGTGGGACGCGAAGTTTCGGTTAATGATTTACAACGTAAATTAGATCATATCTCGGAGGCGTGTGCCTATATTATCGAATTATATGAGAAATATATTGAGGAACAAATGTATTTGAAAAATCATTAAACACAAATCGCCGAAACATAAGAAGAATAACATGTTTTAAGGAGTGAATTGGTGTGGATAGCTTGAAATTAAATCCTGTACAGAAGGCAGCATTTTCTTTGATTCAGCAAGACCTTCGATATATTTATACGGTTATAAAAAATATAAATCCGAAAGCATCTAATTACATACCTTCTATGCTTCCGTATTTGGGTGTTGTTATAGATGGAGCAGAGGATTGGCTAAAGGCTATTAAAAATTCAAGTAAATGTAAATTCTGCATGCCATTATTTAATGAATCACAAACTATTTTTTATGAACAAATCAGAAATAGCATTAAGATGTGGCAGCAGGATTATAACGAAATATATATTTCGTTAGGAAACGCTTATCGTAAAAATGATGATTATTTTGGAAGTGTCTGTAAGCCAATTGCCAAAGTTCTTAAGCTATATGATATATATGGAATGGATACTATAAATGGAGTGATTTGTGGGAATACTATTCTGTGCCATTGCTATTCACCGTTTTTTTCATACAGTGAGAATAATGGTGAGTATATAAAGGTAATGAGTGAAATTGGTGGTAGATATATTAATTTGTTCCATGCAACGACTGATTTTCAGGTAAATAATGAATTGCAGTTTGGGGTTCAAGATTACGGAGGATTTATAAAATCACCAGTTGGTAATGTATATAGTGACAAGTTTGTTTTAATGTCAATCTTGTGCCAGATAAATTTCTTGTTATATGGGATTGAAAAATGGATAAACAATGAGATACCTACGAAGCTGAGATTTGGATATCTTTTATATTATTCTTTAATAAGTGTGATTGAACAAATAAATCAAAAATTAGGCATCGCTTTAAAAATTAATTCGAAATGGAAATCAGATAGATTTAGAAATTCTATGGCACACTACAAGTTGGGAATAGTGTTAAAGGAGAGCAATTTGATAATTAGCGATGCAATGTTTGGTCTAACAGAAAAAATATTTGGAGAGGATTATTATACCATAAAAAAGTCAATTTATAAGGAACTAGAAAAATTAGCCAAGCAGATAGGTGCGTATCTTGACTTACCCCAAAGAATGGTATATTTGCAGTAAGAGAGAAGTATAGTACCCCCACCTTTTACTACGTTTTTACTACGATTGCTGTACACATCTTGCAAAATTTTGCTAAGATTTGCATTTTATGTACAGAAATGATCAATACATAAAGAAAAATTAACACCGCGCAAAACGCTGCAAATAGCAGCAGGAAAGCACCTTTTGAAAGGAGAAATTATGAGCATTCGAGTACTTTTCGTTTGCCACGGCAGTATTTAATGTATACTATGAAAAACTTGATTTTATTGGCTTTTCTGTGGATTAAGCAATAATTTACACCTTATTTATACCTTTGGAAGATCGAATCGGAATAGTTAAAATAGTTGCCATAATTTAGTTGGACAAAAAAGATACTATACTCAAAACCAATCAAAAAATCAATCGTAAATTTTTACGATTGATTTTTTACACATTTATGCATATAATGTAATCATTAAGGTTGGAAAGGAGTTGATTACTATGCGTGAAACAAGAATATTGGAATTCAAGGAAACAATTACGAATACTTTTTTGAAAACAGTCAGTGCCTTTGCAAATTATAATGGTGGAACAATTCTTTTTGGTGTTGATGATAATGGAAATGTGAAAGGAGTGCCGGATGTAAAGCTGGCTTGCCTGAGTATTGAAAATAAAATTAATGACAGTATATCACCTCAACCAAACTATACACTTGAAATACAGAATAATGACCAGACGATAAAACTCACTATAAAAAGTGGTCTTCAGAAGCCGTATTTATATAAATCAAAAGCATACAAAAGAAATGATACTGCAACGATAGAAGTAGATACACTGGAATTTTCAAGGCTTGTATTAGCTGGGAAAAATATTAGTTTCGAAGAATTACCTTGTAAAGATCAGAAACTATCTTTTGAAATTTTACATCGTAAGTTGAAAGAAAATATTCAGATTGAAACTTTCAATCAGGATACTTTAAAGACATTGAATCTGTATGACAATGTAAAAGGTTTTAATAATACAGCAGGACTTTTAGCAGATAAAAATCATTTTTCGGGAATTGATATTGTTAGGTTCGGTGAGAATATTAGTATTATTCAAAAAAGAGTAACATTTGAACATATATCGGTTTTAGAAGTATATGAAAAAGCACTTGCAGTATTTAGAGATTATTACCAATATGAAGTAATACAGGGCGCTGACAGAAAGATGATAGAGAAAATACCGGAGGCAGCTTTCAGAGAAGCAATTGCAAATGCTTTGATTCATAGGGTATGGGATGTTAATTCACACATCAGAGTTTCTATGTTTGATGATAGAATAGAAGTAGTATCTCCTGGTGGATTGCCAGATGGAATAACAACAGAAGAATATTTATCAGGTAAATTATCAGTTTTAAGAAATAGAAATCTTGCAAATGTATTTTATAGATTGGGATTTGTAGAAATATTTGGAACAGGAATTACACGAATAAAACAACTGTATGCAGATAGTCTGATAAAACCAGATTTTGAAGTGTCAGAAAATACGATAAAAATTGTGCTGCCGGTATTTGAGACAAATGTTAATTTAACCGAAGATGAAAAGGTAATTTACAAATTCTTAAGTAAGACCATGTTGAAACCAATAAGTGAAATTGCCCCATATGTCCCATTTGGTAAATCCAAAACAACACAGTTATTGAAAGCTATGGGGGAAAAAGGTGTGGTTACAGTTGAAGGAAAAGGCAGAGGAACAAAATATATAATTAAGTGAGTGAGAGTATGAAATCAGGAAAAGTTTTAGAAAGTTACGTACAATTTGTATATCAAAAATTGTTAGAATTTTTAGATGAAGGCGCATTAGTATCAACTAATTTATTAATACAAGGGAAATCAGGAGTAAAACATGAATTTGACGTATATTATGAGTTTCAACATTTGAATATTAAACATCGTATAGCTATTGAATGTAAAGATTGGAATACCCCAGTTACTAAAGGTGAAGTAGGAGAGTTTATTGCAAAGCTTAATGATTTAAATAATATTTCAGGTGTGATGGTGGCTAAATCAGGATACCAAGCAGGGGCAAGACAGTTTGCAGAAGCAAATGGTATTCAATTAATGGAAGAAAAAGACTTACCATCTTTTACAGATATAGTTGCTGGAGTGGTTAAAAAAGCTTTCCTTCCAGATGAAAAAGTTAAAGGAGATCCTTTTTGGACACTGATGGAAATACAAAATGGAGAAACAACAGGAACATATTATGCTTTACCTGACGAGGAAAAAACGATAGTTCCTTTCTTTTATTCGCAAGTTATAGCAGAAAAGTTACGTAAGAAATTACCTAATGGATCTTGTTATGAAGTGAGAGGGGTTTCCCAGTATCAATTAAAGGGCTTTATTGCTCAAATGGAAGTATTAGGTGTACAAGCAGCAATATATTATGTTCCTTTTTGGAAAGAAGATGAAATAGATATACCATTTGCAATTATTCCAATTGAAAAATTGAAAGAGGAATATGTATACACTGTCTCTTATACACATCTCCGAGCCCACGAGACGGACTCCTATCTCGT
>ERZ1027254.798-NODE-798-length-15440-cov-5.641664_pt1 | contig 15440 bp, 10 predicted proteins | sample MGYA00519473_ERZ1027254 | MGnify/ENA primary metagenome ERZ1027254 (study PRJEB26926, sample SAMN06164781) | human gut metagenome | biome: ENVO:00009003; feature: ENVO:2100002; material: ENVO:00002003 | host: Homo sapiens | place: USA | collected 2012 ...
ATTTTGGCTTGTATGTCTCGGGATTTTGGCATATTCATGCCAAAACACCTCGCAGAATAGTGGTGTGTGAACAGTAACGAAAATTCAACTTGACTTCCCAAAAAGATATTATTAAAATATTCCGTGGCACTATTTGTGCACTGACAATTGATAAATTATTATTACCATAATGAGGAAGAGACAGACTATGGAGATTATTGAGACATTTGGTCATTATGTGGAAAATCTGACGGATAAAAAGCCTCAGTCAGCCCGCCGGCTGTTAAAAACCGGTTGGGGGGCGCAGAATCTGAAGTTCCGTTACATGCAGGACAAGAGACTGATGCCTGCAGACAGGCATCTTGCAAACCTGATGATGGATACCATGCTGTGGCCCCTTCAGAAACCGGAAGATTCTGTTATTGTAAGTATTTTTACACCCTGCGAAATGATGCAGGAGGTGGGATTACATCCCTATAATGTAGAAGGATTTTCCTGCTATCTTTCTGCAAGCAAAGCAGAGAGGGCATTTTTGCAGCAGGCAGAGAATCAGGGAATTGCAGAGACACTGTGCAGTTATCACAAGACATTTCTTGGTGCAGCGCAGAAAGGACTTCTGCCAAAGCCTAAATGTATTGTTTATACCAACCTGACCTGCGATGCTAACCTGCTCACCTTCCGTACCCTGGCAGATTTTTACCAGGTACCTGTATTTGCCATTGATGTACCATGGAATCAGACCACAGAGAATGTACAGTATGTGGCAGATCAGTTAAAGGATTTAAAAATATTTCTGGAAAAAAATACAGGAAAAACAATCTCTGAGGACAGATTAAAGGAACGTCTTGCCTGCAGTAAGCGGACTCTGGAGAATTACAAAAAATATCAGCAGATGCGTGCAGACAGATATGTGCCCTCTGATCTGGTCACACCCTTGTATGCAGGAATGACAAACAATATCCTTCTGGGAACAGCAGAAGAAGAGAAGTATACACAGATGCTTCTTGAAGATATTAAGAAAGCACCGGCAGCGAAAGGGAAGCACATTTACTGGATGCATACCATTCCATTCTGGTCGGATGCAGTGCGCCAGGAGCTTTGCTTCAGTGAGAAAGCCCAGATCGTAGGATGTGAACTTGCAGAAACCTGTGAGCCGGATTTTGATCCTGAGAACCCCTTTGAAGCAATGGCAGAAAGAATGGTATATCATTCACTGAACGGAAGTGCCCTTAGAAGGATTGAAGCCGGTATCCGCCATGCGAAACAGGCAGGAGCAGACGGTGCTGTGTGGTTTGGACATTGGGGATGTAAACATACGCTTGGTGCGGCACAGCTTGCAAAGAAGAAGTTCGAGGAAGCCGGTCTGCCCCTTTTGATCCTGGACGGTGACGGGTGTGATCGAAGCCATGGAGGAGAAGGACAGACTTCCACCAGGCTGGGAGCTTTTCTGGAAATGCTGGGAGGTGCTGAGAATGAATAAAACTTACTATGTCTGTAAATATACCCCAATTGAACTTCTGGAATCTCTTGGCGGGGAATGTGAGAACTTTAATCATATGCCGGAGGGATTTGACCTGGCCGATCAGGTTTCACATCCCAATATCTGCGGTTTTGGAAAAACACTTCTGGAAGGAGTCATGGAGGGGAAAATCAAGGAACTTGTCCTGGTGAGCTGCTGTGATACTATCCGGAGTGTCTATGACATTCTGCTTGAAAGCGGCAAGCTGGATTTTCTCTATATTTTGGATGTGCTTCACTGTGACAGTGCCTGTAGCAGAGAGCGTATGGCTGTACAGTTAAAAGGGCTGGCGAAGGCTTATGCACAGTACAAAGGCACAGAGTTTGATGCCGGAAAATTCCGGGCTGCTTTCCATGCACAGGAGAAAATCACAAAGTCCCATATTGCAGTGCTTGGCGCCAGAATGGGGCAGGAATTATTTGAAATGACCAGCAAAGCTATGCCTCTTCCTGTAGAGAATGATACCTGCGTGCATAACCGTTCTGTGGGAAATATACTTCCACCGGAGGGTGCTTCTTTTGATGAGCTGATGGACTGGTATGCAGGTGAGATTCTGGGGCAGATTCCATGTATGCGTATGATGGACCCGACAGGTCGTAAGAAGCTTTATAATGATCCGTCTGTTGCGGGGATTATTTATCATACAGTGAAGTTTTGTGATTTTTACAGCTTCGAATATGCTGAGATCAAGAATCATACAGATGTACCTCTTTTAAAAATCGAATCAGATTATACTATTCAGAGCAGCGGTCAGCTTCTTACCAGACTGGAAGCTTTTGCAGAGAGCATTCAGCCTGAAACACTGGAGCAGACCATAGATGGAGACACAAAAGGAGAGAGAAAAATGGGAAAAGGTTATTTCGCAGGGATTGACAGTGGTTCTACCAGTACAGATGTGGTGATTTTAAATAAAGATCATGAGATTGTGACCAGCATTATCTTGCCTACAGGAGCAGGAGCTGCTATCGGAGCAGACCGTGCCCTTGCAGAGGCATTGAAGGAGGCCGGATTGCAGAGAGAAGATATTGATGCGCTGGTTACTACTGGATACGGACGTACAGCTATTAAAAATGGTGATAAGAGTATCACAGAGATCACCTGTCATGCAAGAGGTGCGCATTTCCTGAATCCGGAAGTCCGTACTGTTATTGATATTGGCGGACAGGACAGCAAGGTGATCCGACTGGATGAGAACGGTGCAGTTGCAAATTTTGTTATGAATGACAAATGTGCGGCAGGAACCGGACGATTTCTGGAAATGATGGCACGTACCATGGAAATGAATCTGGATCAGATGAGCGAATGTGGGCTGGAATTCAAAGAAGATATTACAATTTCCAGTATGTGTACAGTATTTGCAGAATCAGAAGTTGTATCCCTGATCGCCCAGAATAAGGCAACAGATGATATTGTCCATGGCCTGAATAAGGCGGTTGCCGTAAAGACTGCCGCCCTTACCAGACGTGTGGGCGGTGAGGAGAAATATATGATGACCGGTGGTGTTTCTAAGAATAAGGGCCTGGTAAAGACACTGGAAGAGAAGCTTGGAACAAAGCTGGTGATCAGTGACAAGGCTCAGCTTTGCGGTGCACTTGGCGCAGCACTGTTTGCGGCTGATATGGCTGATGTATAAAAATTATTTAAATATCCAGGGATTTTACAAGGTGGAAATCTCTGGAATTTTTATACTTTTTTTATAAAAGTTTAATTTTCTATTGACGAGTTCAAATTTAAGAGCTATAGTATACCACAGTAACAGCAAATTAACGAGGTGAAGTTTGCAGGAAAGAGGAAGCCACACAAAAGGCTATACCCGCCGAAGGAGTAAAACTCTCAGGTTCCCTGGATGCAGGGAAGAACTGCAAATGGATCGTTTCTCTGGAGACACCCGTTAGATCGGGGGCCGAAGGTGCAAATAACACGAATTATCAATAGCTGCCCACAAATGGTTATCTGATTCGTGTCTTGAATCTCTCAGGCAAAAGGACAGAGGATGCTTTATCATCCCCGCTGATTCATATGAACTATATGAACAGTATTTTCTGAACTTCTGATTTTTGAAACGGTCTGTTATTACTTTGTTTCCCAGCTGTACAATATATTACACTTTTTAAAAGAAAAAGGAGATTTATTATTATGTGGGAAGCGATCAATTCTTTTTTGACAACAGTAGACAATCTGGTCTGGGGCGTGCCCCTTATGGTCCTGATCATGGCAGGTGGTATCCTGTTAACTGCCAGACTTGGACTTCTTCAGATGCGAAGACTCCCTCTTGCATTGAAATGGATGTTTAAGAACGAAGAAGAAGGCGATGGTGAGATTTCCAGCTTTGCAGCTTTATGTACAGCACTGAGCGCCACAATCGGAACCGGTAATATCGTCGGTGTTGCAACTGCTGTCTGTGCCGGAGGTCCCGGAGCTTTATTCTGGATGATTCTGGCAGCATTCTTCGGAATGGCAACAAAATTTTCCGAAGGTCTTCTTGCAGTGAAATACCGTGTGGTAGCAGAAGACGGTCACAGCCTTGGTGGTCCTTTCTATTATATTGAGAAAGGTATGGGAACAAAATGGAAATGGCTTGCAAAGATCTTTGCATTCTTTGGTGTATGTGTAGGTCTTTTCGGAATCGGTACATTCAGTCAGGTAAATGGTATTTCCAGTGCAGTTCAGAACTTCTTTGATCCGAACAAATCAAACTGCGTAAATATTCCGTTCCTTGGAGAGTATTCCTGGGCAGTTGTAATTTCTTCCCTGATTCTTGCAGCCTGTGTTGCAGCAATCCTCATCGGTGGTCTGAAACGAATTGCAACAGTCAGCCAGATTATTGTACCGTTTATGGCGGTGATCTATCTGATCTTCAGTGTAGCGCTGATTCTTTTAAACATTACAGAGATCCCGGCAGCTATCGTAACAGTTGTGAAGGGAGCCTTTAATCCGTCAGCAGTGACAGGCGGTGTGGTAGGAACAATGATCGTATCCATGCAGAAAGGTGTGGCTCGTGGTATCTTTTCAAATGAAGCAGGTCTTGGTAGCGCACCTATCGCAGCGGCAGCAGCTCAGACAAAAGAGCCTGTACGTCAGGGTCTTGTAAGCATGACTGGTACATTTATTGATACAATCGTGATCTGTACAATGACAGGCCTTTCCATCGTGCTGACAGGTGCATGGCAGGTAGAAGGTCTGGAAGGTGTTCAGGTAACAACCTATGCATTCCAGCATGGACTTCCGATCCCTGGACAGATTTCTGCATTTGTATTAATGATCTGTCTGGTATTCTTTGCATTTACTACAATTCTTGGATGGGATTATTACAGTGAAAGATGTCTGGAATATCTGACAAACGGACATAAGAAAACAATCCTTACATATCGCTGGCTTTACATTCTGGCAGTATTTATCGGACCGTACATGACAGTAAGTGCTGTATGGACAATCGCAGATATCTTCAACGGACTGATGGCGATTCCGAATATGATCGCATTGTTCGCATTAAGTGGAGTGATCGTAAAAGAAACAAAAGCGTTCTTTGCAGCAGAAAAGCATAAAATGTAAGGAATCAAAAGTAATAAAATAACAGTAAATCCTCTGATTATGGAATTTATAGCAATCCTGATCAGAGGATTTTTTCTGCTTGCATTTGACTGATTATGACTTTTTGTGCAAAGTAAACCAAAATCAGTCATTATTTTTATGAATTAGTTTGATTGACTTTGGATGAATATGACAGTATACTAAGATCATAAACAAAAAACAGTCATGAACATGCAGAAAAGACATGACAATATGTACTTTTGGAATCTTTTGGTGAAAGTGAAATAAAGACTCCGAAAGGATACCAATATAAAACGGGAGGGCAAGAAGAGATGATTTACACAGTGACTTTTAATCCATCTCTGGACTATATCGTTTCGGTAGATGATTTTAAACTGGGGCTGACAAACAGAACAAGTTCAGAGCTGATGCTTCCGGGGGGAAAGGGAATTAATGTTTCCACAGTCCTTATGAATCTTGGGATTGAGAACACTGCACTTGGATTTACTGCAGGGTTTGTAGGGAAAGAAATTATCCGTAGATTACATGAGATGGGAGTGAAATCTGAGTTCATTCAGATTAGTGAAGGGGTTTCAAGGATCAATCTGAAACTGAAATCTATTGACGGAACCGAGATCAATGGTGCAGGACCGGTGATCAGCAAGGATAAAGTAGAGGAACTGATGAAGAAACTGGAAGAGCTTGGAGAAGGCGATGTACTTTTCCTGGCAGGCAGCATTCCATCTTCTATGCCAGATGACATGTATGAACAGATCATGGCAAGGCTGGATGGAAAAGGTGTGATGATTGTAGTTGATGCCACAAAGGATCTTCTGGTCAATGTCCTGAAATATCATCCGTTCCTTGTAAAACCAAATAATCATGAACTGGGCGAGATCTTCGGTATAGAATTAAAAACAAGAAAAGATGTAATTCCTTATGGAAAGAAACTTCAGGAAAAAGGTGCAAGAAATGTGCTGATCTCCATGGCCGGCGAAGGTGCAGTTCTGGTAGCAGAGGATGGACAGGTATTTGAAGAACCTGCACCAAAAGGCAGGCTGGTAAATGGTGTGGGTGCAGGAGATTCCATGGTAGCAGGATTCGTTGCAGGCTGGATGGAGAAGAAGGATTACGAACATGCATTCCACATGGGAATTGCAGCAGGAAGTGCAAGTGCATTTTCTGAAAATCTTGCAAGAAAAGAAGAAATAGAAGCGGTTTATCGTCAGATAACCGAAAAATAATAAAGGGGGAAGAAAAGATGAGAATAACAGACCTGCTTGACAGACGAAGCGTATCGTTAACAGCTGCTCCGAAAACAAAGTCAGAAACTCTGGATATGGCAGTTGATCTGATGGTAAAGAGTGAGAAGATCAGCAATCGTGAGGCTTATCGTAAACAGGTATATTTAAGAGAAGAAGAGAGCACAACAGGTATTGGCGAGGGAATTGCTATTCCTCATGGTAAATGTGATGCAGTTAAGAAGCCGGGACTTGCGGCAATGGTCATCAAAAATGGTGTAGAGTTTGAGGCACTGGATGATGAACCTGTAACCTTATTATTCCTGATCGCAGCGCCGAATACAGAGGATAACATTCACCTGGATGTACTCAGCAAGCTCTCTGTGATGCTGATGGATGAGGAGTTTACAGAATCTCTTCGCAATGCATCGTCTGTAGATGAGTTTATGGATATTATTGACAGGGCAGACAGTGAAAAGAAAGATATTGATGAGAGACTGGCAGATACCGGATCAACAGAAGGAACACAGGCTAAGATCCTTGCTGTTACTTCTTGTCCTACCGGTATCGCACATACGTACATGGCAGCAGAAGGAATTGAAAAAGCTGCAAAAGCAAAGAACTGTTTTATAAAGATCGAAACCCGCGGATCCGGCGGTGCAAAGAATGTGCTGACAGATCAGGAGATTGCTGATGCAGACTGTATTATTGTCGCAGCAGATGCCAAAGTTCCCATGGAACGTTTCGATGGTAAAAAAGTGATCGAATGTCAGGTATCCGACGGAATCAGTAAAGCAGATCAGCTCATTGACAGAGCAATCAATGGGGATGCACCGGTCTACCACGCAGCAGCCGGTTCCCAGACATCTTCTGCCGGTAACAAATCCGGCGGCAGTGTAGGACATAAGATCTATATGCAGCTGATGAATGGCGTATCTCATATGCTTCCGTTGGTTGTAGGCGGTGGTATCCTGATCGCCATTGCGTTCCTGATCGATGGATTAAGTGTAGATTTAAGTGCGCTTCCGGCAGATCAGAGAGCAAACTTCGGTACCATTACTCCGGTAGCGGCTCTGTTTAAAGGCATCGGTGGTACAGCATTCGGATTTATGCTTCCGATCCTTGCCGGATTTATTGCAATGGCAATCGGTGACAGACCGGCACTTGCACTTGGTCTGGTAGGCGGTATGATGGCAGCCAACGGTAAATCTGGTTTCCTTGGAGCTTTGCTTGCAGGCTTTGCAGCCGGATATATTATTCTTGGACTTCGTAAATTATGTGATAAACTTCCGGAAGCCCTGGAAAAGATCGCTCCTGTTTTAATCTATCCTGTAGTTGGAATCCTTGTTATGGGACTCCTGATGACATTTATTGTAGAGCCGGTTATGGGCGGTATCAACACAGGTCTGAATAATGCCTTGACAGGAATGGGAAGTTCTAGTAAAGTAATACTTGGCATTGTGCTTGGCGGAATGATGGCTATTGATATGGGTGGTCCGTTCAACAAAGCAGCATATGTATTCGGAACAGCTGCAATTGCAGCAGGTAACTATGATATTATGGCAGCAGTTATGATTGGCGGTATGACACCTCCCTGTGCAATTGCACTGGCAACACTGCTGTTTAAGGATAAGTTCACAAAAGAAGAGAGAGATGCAGGTCCTACCAACTTTATCATGGGTCTTGCATTTATCACAGAAGGTGCGATTCCATTCGCAGCATCTGACCCCCTTCGTGTACTTCCTTCCTGTATCGTAGGATCTGCGGTGGCAGGAGCGATTTCCATGGCATTCGACTGTACACTGATGGCACCACACGGTGGAATTTTCGTATTCCCTGTGGTTGGAAACGCAGTTATGTACCTGGTCGCACTGGTTGCGGGAACAGTAATCTCTGCAGTTCTTCTTGGTCTGTTAAAGAAGAAAGCAGCATAAGCAGCGAAATAAAAAAGCAATAACAAAAAATTAAAATAAAGAACATGGAGGATATCAAAATGAAAGAATTTAAGTATGTAGTTACAGACAACGAAGGAATCCACGCACGTCCTGCAGGAGAACTTGTAAAACTGGTAAAGGGATTTGAGTCAACAATCTCTATTGAAAAAGAAGGTAAAAAAGTAGACTGCAGAAAACTTCTTGCACTGATGGGACTTGGCGTTAAGAAAGGTCATGAAGTAACATTCACAATCGAAGGTGCTGATGAAGAAGCAGCATATGAAGCAGTGAGCAAATTCATGCAGGACAACCTGTAAATTTACGGAATAAAATAAGAAACTGACAGACAGGAGATGATGCATTCATCTCCTGTTTCTGTTATAATGAAATATCAGGGTCAAAAGGCAGAAAGTCGTTCGTGCTTGCACGATAAGACTTTTGAACTTGGGACCCGCCAAACATGAGGAAGTAGCGATTTACGAAGTAAATCTGCGGATTCCGAATGTTTGTAGAATTGCGGGAGCTACGAAGCAGCGGAGCAATTCGTAGATATCGGAGAAAATAATCAGAAGTAAACAATCAAAGCAAATATACAATGGAGGCAGGGGTACATGCTTACAGAACAGAGATTTGATATTATTCTGAAGCTTCTGGAAGAAAAAAAGAGTGTTACAGTAACAGAACTGAGAGAACTTCTGGATGCATCAGAGTCCACAGTGCGCAGAGACATTACTGCATTGGACAAAGCAGGAAAACTTACCAAGGTTTTCGGCGGTGCAGTAGCATTAAATCATAAAGTAACTGCCTATGAACCGACAGTAGCGCAGAAATCAGAATTAAATAAAGAAGAAAAGCAAAAGATCGCAAAATATGCAGCCAGCCTGATCACACCGGATGATTTTGTTTATCTGGACGCAGGAACCACCACTGGCCTGATGCTGGAATATCTGGCAGGTGTAAGAGCTGCCTTTGTCACCAATGCAGTATCCCACGCCCAGACTCTGGCAAAGATGGGAATCCGGGTTTACCTGATCGGAGGAGAACTGAAGAGTTCCACAGAAGCAGTCGTAGGCAGTCAGGCGATGCAGATGATCCAGATGTATCATTTTACAAAGGGATTTTTCGGAACAAATGGAATCACCAGAAGAGAAGGCTTCACCACACCGGATACCAGCGAAGCAATTGTAAAGAGTACTGCAATGAAGCAGTGCAAAGATGTATATATTCTGACAGATAAGTCAAAGTTTGGCGAAGTAAGTTCTGTGACATTCGGCGGGTTTACAGATGCTAAAATTCTTACAGAAGAAATTCCGGAGGAGTATCAGGATAGCAAAAATATTCTGAAAGTGAAATAAATAATTGACAGTATGCCGCCGGCAGACAGAGCAGGCAGGAATGATATTAAGATTGGAGAGATGTGGGATGAAGTTTGCGCATATTGGGGATTTGCATATTGGAAAAAGGGTGCATGATTTTTCCATGCTGGAGGATCAGAGGTATATTATGGATCAGATGATGAAAATCTTTGCGGAACAGAAAGTGGATGGAGTTTTAATCGCAGGGGATGTTTATGATAAGACAGTGCCGTCGGCAGAGGCAGTGCAGTTGTTTGATGAGTTTATTACAGGACTGGCTAAAGCTGAGATTCCTGTGTACATGATCAGTGGAAATCATGATTCAGCAGAAAGGCTTTCCTTTGGGGCAAAGCTGTTTGAAAGCAGTGATATTTATATTTCGCAGGTTTATGATGGAGAGATGAAAAGGATTGTGTTAAAAGATCAGTATGGACCAATATCTGTATATCTTCTGCCTTTTTTGAAACCTGCGGCAGTACGCCATGCTTTGCAGAGGGATGACATTAATACTTATGAAGAGGGTGTTATGGCTGCTCTGCAGGAGTGTGAGATCGATACGACACAGAGAAATGTGCTGGTGGCACATCAGTTTGTGACCGGAGCAGACAGAAGTGACTCAGAAGAAACATGGGTTGGCGGTCTTGACAATGTCAGTGCGGAAGTATTTAAGGATTTTGACTATGTGGCACTGGGACACATCCACAGATCTCAGAAAATGGGGAGAGAGACCTTGCGTTACAGTGGGACGCCGCTTAAGTATTCTTTTTCGGAAGCAGATCATAAAAAGTCGGTAACGATTGTGGAGCTTCTGGAGAAGGGAAATGTGAGGGTCAGTACAGTACCTTTGATTCCCAGACGGGATATGCGTAAGCTGAGGGGAACCTATATGGATGTGACAGCGAAGGATCATTATACTGCTGAAAATAAGATGGATTATCTTCAGATTACCCTGACAGATGAGGAAGATGTGCCGGGGGCACTCCAGAAGTTGCGTACTGTTTATCCCAACCTGATGCGTCTGGAATATGATAATAAACGAACACGTGAGAACCGGGAAGTTCAGGCAGTGGAGGCTCAGGAACAGAAGTCAGAGCTGGAACTGTTTGAGGAGTTTTATGAACTGTTAAATAATGAACCTATGAAAGAAGAACAGACAGAGTTTGTGGAGAAACTGATCCAGGATCTGAAGGAGGTGCGCGTATGAAACCATTGAAGCTGGCATTATCTGCATTTGGTCCATATGCGGATGAGACTGTGATCGATTTTACACAGCTTGGAGGACAGGGACTTTTTTTGGTGACCGGAGATACGGGAGCAGGAAAAACGACGATCTTTGATGGGATTACATTTGCGTTGTACGGGGAGACAAGCGGAGGAGTCCGGGAGGCATCCATGCTCAGAAGCAAGTATGCAAAACCGGAAACACCTACGTATGCGGAATATATTTTTGAATATAAAGATGCAGTGTATACAGTGAAGCGAAGCCCGGATTATGAGCGCCCAAAGACCAGAGGTACCGGAATGACCACCCAGAAAGGGGAAGCATTGCTTACTTTTTCTGATGGAAGAGCTCCTGTGACAAAGCTGAAGGAAGTGAATCAGACAGTTACTGATCTGATCGGGTTAGATATGAAGCAGTTTACGCAGATTGCTATGATCGCACAGGGAGATTTCAGGAAATTGCTGCTGGCTGACACAGAGGAACGCAGCAACATTTTCAGAAAGCTTTTCCATACGGATATTTATAAGGTGATTCAGGAAAAATTAAAATTCGAGGCCGGTGGTCTGGACAAGGCGTATAAAGAGCTGTTGAGAAGTATTCGCCAGTATACGGAACAGGTCAGATATTCTACAGAAGACCAGTTGGGACAACAGTGGATATTGATGGAGAAGAATGGCTTTGAGGGAAATCTGGAAGAAGGTCTGGAAATCCTGGAGCAGTTTCTGAAGGTAGATAAAGAGACGCTGAAAAATTTGAATAAGCAGATCAAAGAGAACGATAAAGAACTGGAAAAAGTAAATCAGCTTTTGGGAAAGGCTCATAAAGAAGCAGATGCAAAGGCAAGGAAGGAACAGCTTCTGCAAGAGAAAGAGGTATTGCTTCCGCAGTTGGAACAGGCACAAAAAGCTGCAGAAAATGGGGCAAAGGAACCTGAGGAGATTCAACGCCTGATGCTTTCCATACAGAAAGAAAAAGAGAATCTGGAGCGTTATACAAATCTGGAAAATCTGCTCAGAGAAACAGAGAAGGCTTCCCTGCAGATAGAGAAACTGGGAACGGACGGTACAGAGCTGCAGAATCGTCAGAAAGAAATGAACGCTGTGCTTGAAGAAAAACAAAAAGAATATCAGACAACAGACGGTACAGAAAAAGAAAAAGCAGAAACAGATTTCCGGAAAGAGAAAATAGATACTCTTTATGCAGGAATTTATAAGAACTGTGGAAATCTGGAGTTTCTTCAGACAAAAATCAGTGAACTGAAAATACAGTCCGGGCAGGAAGAACAACTTGCGAAACAGATAAAAAAGGATTTGACTGATCTGGAAGAGAAAATTGTTTCCGGTGGGAATCTGGAAATCAAAGAGAACAGCCTGGTCGTACGTTTGCAGCAGATACAGAAAATAGAAGATCAGCAGAAACGGTATCAGGATCTGGAAAAGAAAGCAGAAAGCAAAAAGAAGGCTTATCTGACCGCTTCTCAGAAACGGGCAGAAATAAAAGAAATCCTGAACAAAATGGAACAGGCTTATCTGGATGGGCAGGCGGGGATATTGGCAGCAGGACTTCAGGATGGAATGCCGTGTCCGGTATGTGGTTCTGTTCATCATCCAAAGCTTACGCAGACTCCGAAGGAAGTTCCCACAGAAGAACAACTGAAAAAACAGAAAAAGTTAACAGAAGCTACGGAAAAAGCGGCATCTGACGCAAGTGTGCAGGCAGGAGAGGCAGCAGGACTGATGCAGCGCTGCAGGGAAGAACTGACAGAAGGGGTTAAAGGTTATATAGCGCAGTTTCTGCCAGAAGAGGAGACACAAGAGATACTTCGAAAGGAACTTCCTGATCATGAATTATGTTTATTTGTAAAAAATCAGGAAAGCAGTGTACAGACAGGATTGGAAGAAATCAAAAAACAGAAAAAAGTTCATCAGGATTTACTGAAGAAAAAGGAAGAGTTCATCACACAGTCAGAACAACATGCAAAAGAATTTCAGAAATTACAGATCAGTCTTGAAAAGAGGAAGAGCCAGCTGGAAAGTATTCAGGAACAGCTGCAGAATCAATTGGACGAACCTGTACTGACATGGATCCATGAAGAAGATATAAGACAGAGAATGAAAACTGATCCGGAACTGTCACAGGATTACAGCGGTGAAATAGTGTATCAAAAGGAAATCTGTAATGTATCACAGGCTTTGCTGCAGGGAAAGAGAGCAGCAGAATGGCTGAAACAGCAGCAAAATATTCTGGGACAGAAACAAAAGGATCTTACAGCATTTCTGGAACAGAGAAAACTTCTGGAGATGCAGATTGGTAAGACTCAGACAGAACTTACAACGATCACAGACCAGATCAATCAGAATCAGCAGCAGACAGCAGCAGAGAAATCCAGATATGAGCAGCTGCAGAAGCAGAGAGAGAATATGGAAAAAGAGCTGGGTGAAAGGACAAAGGAAGAAATCCTGTCTCAGATCCAGCTTAAGACTGAGGAACAAAAGAAGCTTGAAATACATTACAAAACAGTAACAGAAGCGAGAGAAGTATTAGAAAAGAGAATGACAGAACTGGATTCGGTAATTGCATCTCTGACAGAACAGTTAAAAGAATCCATAAGTATTTCAGCTGAGGAACTGAATGTTCAGAAAGAAAACTTTGCACAGCAAAAGAAATCACTTTCAGAAAATCGTGATGAGGTCCATGCCCGTCTGGAAATCAACAGTGACATGTATGAAAAAATCCGCAGACAGCAGACAGAACTTCTGAAAACGGAAACCCGTTGGAAGTGGATGAAATCTCTCTCAGACACTGCCAATGGTACGATTACAGGTAAGGCAAGGATCATGCTGGAAACTTACATCCAGATGCAGTACTTTGACCGTATTCTTGCGCGTGCCAATATCCGTCTGATGACCATGAGCAGCGGTCAGTACGAGTTAGTTCGCAGAAAAGAAAACAAGAGCAGGGTAGGGAAAACCGGTCTGGAACTGGATGTAGTAGACCATTACAATGGAACTGTTCGAAGTGTCAAGACCTTATCAGGCGGAGAAACATTTCAGGCATCTCTGTCTCTGGCACTGGGACTTTCCGATGAAATTCAGTCAAGCTCCGGCGGAATCCAGCTTGATACCATGTTTGTGGATGAAGGTTTCGGATCTCTGGATGAAGATGCCCTTGATCAGGCAATCCGCGCATTGAAGGATCTCAGTCAGGGAAGCAGACTGGTGGGGATTGTTTCCCATGTAGCAGAGCTGAAAGAACGTATTGATAAGAAGATCATAGTAACAAAGAAACGGACAGAAGATGGAGTTGGAAGTACGATCTGTATAGAAGGATGAGATTTTATGGTCAAGCGGATAAAATCATCCGCTTTGCTATGCGGCGCTACATCGAATAACTGTTTCACAGTGTATCAGAAGGAGTTGTCACTCCTCCTGATACAAGCAAGTCCCTACCCATTGCTTATTGTTTTTTGCAACCGACCCCGGGGACTTACTTGATTCGGTTAAAAAAGGCAGTTACTAAAAAAAGTTATACAAAATTAACTTGACAGAATACCAGAGATAGTATATATTAAGTTATGAAGTTAGACATAAATAACTCGAACTGCTGAACGATCTGTTGAAGGTCTTTTTACAGCAGTAATTCAAGCTTTGCAGCAAACAAAAGCAATAAAATGTTTCGTAAAGCTTTATTTTTTGATAGATAGTTAGTGTGGCCTAACTAATATTTTGCCATTGAGAAAGGGATCATAACATGTTGGAGAAATCTGTGATCGAACATTGTTCACCTACATTAGCATCTATTAAAACCGGAAATCTTTTTACATATAAATATGAATCTGAGGAAGAATTATGGAAAAGCGTAGAAGGCTTTAATGAATGTGTAAGAGAAAAAGGCGTTTCCCTCACAGTACTTCGCAGGAGTGAGAAAAAGGCGCTGATTTATGTCTGCCGGTTCTCAAGCCTTGAAAGAGATCTGAAGAAACCTGGTGTTGCGAATTTCATAAAGAAGTATGGGTATGAGAGTACAGATCCTGCATATGCACTTGAGAGACTGAGAAGCCGCCTGGCCCAGAGAGAAGATTTTCCTCATGAAATCGGATTATTTCTGGGATATCCGCTGGGAGATGTGATCGGATTTATCAAGAATGCAGGGCAGAACTGTAAATGTGTAGGTTGTTGGAAGGTTTACTGCAATGAATGTGAGGCAATAAAGGCTTTTGCCAGATTTAAGAAATGTACCAGCGTGTATGTACGTCTCTGGAATCAGGGAAGAACTGTACGTCAGCTGACGGTGGCAGCGTAAGGAAGAAGCTATATACAGTAATATAGCAGGGATGGAGAGTTCGTTTAAGAATCAGTATAATAGAAAAGCCGTATGACTTTTTATTATAATATAAATCATGGCTTTGCGGCAAAGAAAAAGGCAGAGCAAATTTAAGGAGGATTTTAATCATGAGTAAAGTAGCAGTTGTATATTGGAGCAGCACAGGAAACACAGAAGCAATGGCAAACGCAGTTGCAGACGGAATCAGGGAAAAAGGCGGCGAAGCTGTTCTTCATACCTGTGAGGATTTTGACGGTTCTAAAGTTGCTGAATATGATGCAATCGCCCTGTCTCTTATACACATCTGACGCTGCCGACGAACTCTAGGGTGTAGAT